>Ga0070741_10000781_pt1 | contig 107100 bp, 104 predicted proteins | sample Coa_R1_4_FD_66440 | JGI IMG/M metagenome (GOLD analysis project Ga0070741, IMG submission 66440) | Surface soil microbial communities from Centralia Pennsylvania, which are recovering from an underground coalmine fire - Coalmine... | ecosystem: Environmental > Terrestrial > Soil >...
GCCGATGTCATCGATCTCGCGTTGAAGACCTTTGGCCTCGCGGCGCCGGCGCTGGATGCCGAGAATCGTCCAGACCGCGAGCAGAATGACAAAAGGCAGCACATTCCGCAGACGACCGGGAGATGCTTTACCGACAATGGTCCCAGTAAAGACCAGGCAGGCCAGGAACAGTGGGCCGTGCCATATCCATGCGTTCTTCAGATGATCGCGGCGTCTTTCGAGCTCCTTGCGGTAGTGCTCCATGCCCGGGGCAGCAAGAGCATCCTTCGCAGGAGCCGTGCGCCGGATCCAATCGCGAAACCGATATAAGGAGAGCAGGACCCAGACGATGACGGCGAGCAGTGCAAGCTGCTGAAGCCAATTTAATGCGGAGCCGAACCACCATTGCATGACCACAACGAAAAAGAGCGCCGCGCCGATACTTACCATAATCTCGTTACGCGTGCTGGAATAAAGCTCCCGCGCGCGGCGCGTCGCGAGCGTCTCCAGATGGATTGCCATCTTCTCCGGGGGCTGCTCCCGCCAAACGGCTCCAAACTCTTCCGATTTGCGTTCCTCAGGCATAGTTCTGTTCCTCAAGAAAGCGGCGGGCGAGAATCGTCTTGATCCGGTGAATTTTCATCGCGACATTAGCAGCGGAAAGACCGGTGATCTCCGCGATGGAAGCGGCGTCCATGTCTTCCAGATAAGAGAGAATAATCTGCCGGTCCAGGGGCTTCAGCTTCAAAACAAGCTGCGAGAGCTGGCGCAGCGCGTTGCTCCGGTCGATAGCCGGCTCCGCATAGTTTCCGCCCGGAGAGGTTCGCTCTATGTCTTCCAGGCTTACGAATCTCGCGTTGAGCCGCCGCTCCCGGTTTACATAGGACACCGCAGTATTGTGTGCAACCCGAAAGGTCCACGTTTTCAAAGAGCAGCGGCTATCAAAAACCTCGAAGCTTCTCCATATCTGAAAATGAATTTCCTGCCGCAAGTCGCCGCGTTTTGCAGGATCGGCCTCGTAGCCGGCCGCCAACCGGTCGAGCGCACGGCCAAACTGCCGGACTGCGGCCTGATACAGTTCATCGCGATTCGAAGCCGCGCTGCCGGTACTCGAGTCCTGCCCCACATACCCATAGTCGCTGCGCTTAGAGATTTCTAACACTCTCGTTTGAGCTTGGAATTTTCCAGTAGTGCAGCCTAGACTCAACTACTGGAGACGAATGACCCGGCGGGAATTCTTTTGGGATGCGGCGGCAGGAGCTGCCGAGCCTTTCCAGGCGCTCACCCCGCTAGTCGTGCCTGTTCATCAAGTCCTTGACGGACGCGCCAAGTGCGCTCCGCAACAACTCCGCTATTTCTTATCAAGCATCTGGGCCGAGGCAGTCCGCGACTTCAGCCGATGCGCCATCCAATTCCAAACCAGCGAGGCAACCGGCGAGATTCGGCGCTCAGCGGGCGACAGGCCCATATTCATCGGCCTGAAGCGATCCGCGCTCAACCTGGTTTTGACCGATCATCTTCCTATGTACTGGGACCACGGCCGGATGCTGGCTGGCGTCACCACGATCTACGAGGGCTATCACCTGTGCGTGATCGCGCTCAACTATGCTCACGGTCATCAGATACCGTTCCTTTCCGTGAACACATGTGTTCATGAGCTTTTGCACGCGCTGTTACAGGATCCATTGGTAACCCGCCCGAAGTGGTTTCAGGTCAGCGGGCGCGAGTTCCGAATCGATTCGTACGCCACCAGGCTTTGGCTGTTTCATGACGGCGGGGCAATTCGGAATGCCGCTCACGCATACCTCGAGCGCTTACGATCAGAGATGGGTGCGAATTGAGCCTACCGGCCCTATGCCCAATTCCTGCTTGGCGCGTTCGACGGCGCTCTCCACTTCCTGACGATATTCGCTGAGCCGTTCCGGGCTGGTGGCTTCGAAGCGCAGTACAAGCACCGGCTGGGTATTCGAGGCCCGAACCAAGCCCCAGCCCTCCGGAAATAGAACGCGCATGCCATCCACATCCAGGATTTCGCGCTTTGAGCGGAACATCTCAATCACGCGGCGAACAACCTCGAACTTGATCTCGTCCGGGCAATCGACGCGAATCTCCGGTGTTGTGACGGTCTTGGGCAGGTCGGAGAGCAGGTGCGAAAGCGGCTTCGCGGATGCCGCCACGATCTCGATCAGCCGGCAGGCCGCGTAGAGTGCATCGTCGAATCCGTAGTAACGGTCTGCGAAGAACATATGGCCGCTCATCTCTCCGGCAAGCTCAGCGTATTCTTCCTTCATTTTGGCCTTGATCAGCGAGTGACCTGTTTTCCACATGATGGCCTTACCGCCACGCCGGCGGATATCGTCGTACATGACCTGGGAACATTTCACTTCGCCGATGAAGATAGCACCCGGCTTCCTGGAGAGAATTTCACGGGCGTATAGAATCATCAACTGATCGCCGTAAAGAACGCGGCCGCGATCGTCCACCGCGCCGATCCGGTCGGCATCTCCATCAAATGCGATTCCTACTTCCGCCCGTTCGCGCTCGACTGCCCGGATGAGGTCCTCAAGATTTTTAGGAAGCGTCGGGTCGGGGTGATGATTGGGAAAGCGGCCGTCCATATCGAAGAACAGCTCCATACTCTCGCAACCCAGCTTTTCGAGGATGCGGTGCATCACGGGCCCGGCAGTACCGTTGCCCGCATCGAGCACTACCTTCACCCGGCGCCCAAAGTGGAACTGAGACGCAACCTCCTCGACATAGGGCGTGACGGCGTCAACAAAGTTCTCGCTGCCTTCACCTTCCTCGAAGTCCTTCTGCTCGATCGAGCGACGGACCTGCTGTATGGCTGCGCCGTGAATCGTCGAGTGACCGCAGACCACCTTAAGACCGTTATACTCGGGCGGATTGTGGCTGCCGGTGATCATGACTCCGCCATCCAGCTTGAAGTGAAACACCGAGTGATAGAGAACCGGCGTTGGCACAACTCCAAGATCGCTCACTGTACATCCGCTCGATTTCAGGCCGCGCGCCACTGCATTTCGCAGGCGTTCGGAACTGAGCCGCGTGTCCCTGCCCAGGCTAATACGGCCTCCGCTGTGCCGTCGCAAGTACGTTCCCAGGGCTTTGCCAAGCTGAGCCATATCATCATCGGGCAGCTCGGTATCAGCGACGCCGCGAATGTCGTACTCACGAAAAATCGTGGCCTTGAGCATAAGAGACGAGTATAACGCGCTAAAATACGAGTAGCAGCCAAGTTAGACGCAACAACCTGACGGTTTACTTATGAAGACCGCGCAGCGCTCTCCGAACGCCGCGAGCGGCGAGTCCACCAAGACAAGTTACGGTCCCGACGATCTCAAAGACTTCGATCCGGCGCACGATCTCGCGAGTCCGGGCGAGTTCCCGTACACACGCGGCATTCATCGTGACATGTACCGGGGAAGGCTCTGGACCATGCGCCAGTTCTCCGGATACGCAACACCCGAGGAGACCAACCGGCGCTATCACTATCTGCTCGAACAAGGGCAGACCGGCCTCTCTGTTGCCTTCGATTTGCCGACTCTGATGGGTTATGACGCAGACCATCCGCTCTCAGAGGGCGAAGTCGGCAAATGCGGCGCCGCAATTTCGTCGCTTGAAGATATGGAAATCCTCTTCAGCGGGATCCCACTCGACCGGGTAAGCGTCTCGATGACGATCAATTCACCCGCCGCGGTGTTGTGGGCGATGTACCTGGCGGTGGCCGAGAAGCAGGGCGTTTCCTGGTCGCGGACTTCGGGAACCATTCAGAACGACATTCTGAAGGAGTACATCGCGCAGAAGGAGTACATTTTTCCGCCCCGGCCTTCGATGCGGCTCGTTACAGATACGATCGAGTTCGGCGCCGGCTGCACACCGTCATTTAATCCGATCTCGATCAGCGGCTACCACATTCGCGAGGCCGGGTCGACCGCCGTTCAGGAATTAGCTTTCACATTGCGCGATGGCGTGGAGTATGTGGACTGGGCGCTGGAACGAGGGTTGAAGATCGATGAGTTCGCGCCTCGCTTGAGCTTCTTTTTTAACGCGCATAACAATTTCTTCGAAGAGATCGCCAAATACCGCGCTGCACGCAAGCTGTGGGCGCATTTGATGCGCGACCGGTACGGCGCAAAATCCGAACGCAGCCTCAAGCTGCGCTTCCACGCACAGACGGCAGGCTGCTCTCTCACTTGGCAGCAGCCATACAACAACGTCGTTCGGACTGCCATCCAGGCGCTGGCAGCAGTGTTGGGCGGCACACAATCGCTCCATACCAACTCGCTCGATGAAGCATATGCGCTTCCGAGCGAGCAGGCCGTCACGCTCGCGCTCCGCACGCAACAGGTGATCGCGCATGAAACGGGCGTGCCCGCGGTAGCAGATCCATTGGGCGGAAGCTACTTTCTGGAGCGGCTGACGCTCGATATGGAACAGGCTGCGAGCGACTACATCCGTATCATTGACGAGATGGGCGGCATGATTCCGGCCATCGAGCAGGGCTATCCGCAATCCGAGATCGCCAATTCGAGCTATCAGTTCCAGCGGGCCGTAGAAACCGGAGAGCGAATCATCGTCGGCGTAAACGCGTTTGAGTCCGAAGACCAGCCGATTGAGTTGCTGCAAATCGACCGCTCGGCGGAAGAGCATCAACGCAAAAAGCTTCGGGCATTGCGCGAGCGCCGCAGCACGAATGAAGTGCAACGCGCGCTCGACGCTCTGCGGCGCGCAGCCGAGGGAACACAAAACACGATGCCGCTGATTCTCGATGCCGTGCGCGCCTATGCCACGCTGGGTGAGATCTGCGATGCGCTCCGCTCCGTTTTCGGGACATATCAGGAAACCAGCCACATCTGACGGAGCCCGAAAGCGATGACACGACCGATCCGAGTGCTGGTGGCCAAGCCCGGGCTTGACGGCCATGACCGCGGCGCCAAAGTCATCGCGCGCGCGCTGCGGGACGCCGGCATGGAGGTGATCTACACAGGCCTCCGGCAGACCCCCGAAATGATCGTCAATGCGGCATTGCAGGAAGATGTGCAGGTCATCGGCCTTTCCATCCTTTCCGGTGCGCACAACGCGATCGTGCCTCGCGTTTTAGAGTTGTTGCGGCAGATGGACATGACCGACGTCAAGGTAATCGTAGGCGGCATCATTCCGGACGAAGACGCCCGGGCGCTCAAGCAGCAGGGTGTGGCGGAAATTTTTCAACCGGGCGCGTCACTGGATTCTATCGTGGACTTCATCCGTTCCGTAGCTGCTTGAAACTCCTCGGGAGACGGTGAAATTACTTCGGCGTCCTGTAAAGCAATGAGGCCTTCTTTAACCATTTGGGACAAGACCGGCAATACGGCGCGGATTCTTTCTTCGCGGTCCACCACGACGACCGTGACGGGCTTGTCATCAGAAACACCAAACAAGCCCTTGCGATGAATTCGCCGGTGAATCCCGTAGCCCATGATTCCCGACAGCACAGTAGCTCCTGCGATGCCATTGCGTTCGAGCACCCGAACAATCGCTTCATAGAGCCGCTCCTGGTGCCACATATCGGTCTCGTCGACGAAGACAAGAAGCATTTTTTCCGGCGCCCTGGTCATATACTCCGGGCCCTCCTTCGCTCAATCATGTAATACAAGCTGGGCAGCGCCACCAGCGTCAACAGCAGGGTTGAAAGCAACCCGCCCACCACCACCGTTGCCAGCGGACGCTGCACATCGGATCCGATCCCGCTGGCGCGAGCTGCGGGCACCATGCCCAACAGCGCGACCACAATCATCATCAGCACGGGCCTGAGCTGAGCCAGCGACCCGCGGATGACGGCCTCCAGCAAACTGGAAAAATCCGATTGGCGCTGGCGGTTAATTTCAGCCACTACGAGTACGCCGCTCATCACCGCGACGCCAAACAGGCTGATAAAACCCACCGCCGCCGAAACACTCAGATGAATGTTCCGCAGCCACAGCAGGAGAACCCCTCCAACGAGGGAGAAAGGAACGTTCATCAGGACTAGTCCGGCATAGACCGGCGATCCGAACGCGAAAAAGAGAAGCGCGAAGATCAGGCCGATCGTCATGGGCAGCACGATCGCCAGCCGGCGCCGCGCCCGATCGAGGTTCTCGAATTGACCGCCCCATTCCACGCGATAGCCCGGCGGCAGCCGGACTGCCCGGGCGAAACGCCGCTGCGCATCCCTCACGACACTTCCCTGATCCCGTCCTCGGATGTTGGTGCGCACCGTCACCTGACGTTCATTTTCGCGCCGGGCAATGATACTGGCGCCGCTGACAACGCGCAGATCCGCAAGTTGCGAAAGAGGAATGCGCCCGCCATCCGCTGAGTGAATGAGAATATTGCTCAAGCTCGTAATGTCGGTGCGCGCGGCGGGAATGTAGCGGGCCGTCACATCGAAGCGCCGCTCGTCCTCAAAAATCTGGCTGATAGGACGTCCGCCGATTGCCAGTTCGATTAGTTGCTGGATATCGTCGACGTTGATCCCATAGCGCGCCACCTGCTGCCGATCGATTTGGATGCGAAGCTGCGCCTGGTCGGGCTCTTGTTCAAGTGCGGACTCGATGGCGCCCGGAACCTGCCTGACGATTTCCAGGGTCCTGCCGGCCAAACGGCGCAGCACTGCGAGATCAGGACCGATAAAGATCACGGCCAGATCGGCGGAGGATCCCGTGACGGACTCGGTTACAGTATCGATGATCGGTTGCGTGAAGTTCAGAATCGCACCGGGAATGTGCATTCGCAAGCGCCTGCTGAGTTCCTCTACCAGCTCCGCCTTGGTCTTGCCGTTCCAACGGTCGTACGGCTGAAGAGTTACCAGGAACTCGTTGCGGTTCGGCCCGAACGGGTCCGTTCCGGAATCGTTACGGCCGGTTTGAGACGCTACGAGCTTCACTTCACTGGACTGCCGGATCAGGTTGCTCATAATTGAGGCTACACTCGCCGATTTCGCCAGTGATGTGCCCGGTGGAAGATTGGCGCGTATCCAGATGACGCCCTCGTCGAGCTGCGGAAGAAATTCGGAGCCGAGCTGCATCGCAAGAGCAAACGCGCCGCCAACGATAACGAATGCCATCGCCACAACCGCGCCAGAGCGCGGAAGCATTCGCTGCAACAGGCCTTCATACTGGCGATAGATCCAGGAAAGAGCGCGATTTTCCCGAAGCCGGACGCCCTTGCGAAACAAGTAGGTTGAGAGGACGGGAATGATCGTCAAGGTATTGATCATCGAACCGAGCAGAGCGGCACACACGGTGAAAGCCATCGGCGTAAACAGCCGGCGCTCCACGCGCTCCAGCGTAAAAAGGGGCAGGTATGCGGAGATCAGAATCAGCAAAGAAAAGAATATCGGCCGCTCCACTTCAAGGGCTGCGTATCGCACACTGGAGATGACATCTTCCTTGCCCTTCGTAGAGAGGTGATGAACGATGTGCTCGACCATAACCAGGGTTCCATCGACGATGATTCCGAAATCGAGTGCTCCGAGGCTCAGCAGGTTCGCCGGAACGCCGGCAGCCTGCATACATATGAAAGCGAACAGGAGTGACAGCGGAATCGTCACGGCCGTGAGGAGCGCAGCCCGTACACTTCCGAGAAACAGAAACAGCACGCCTATCACGATCACCAGACCCTCTGCCAACGTTCGGCTGACCGTGTGAAGGGTGTTGCTGACCAGCTCACGGCGGTCATAAACGGGCACAATCTTTACGCCGGTGGGCAGCCGCGAAGTGTTCAGGTTTTGCATTTCCGCGCTGACTGCGTTCAAAACTTCCGACGGGTTCTCGCCGCGGCGCATCAGGATGATTCCCTCCACACCGCCGGATTTTCCGTTCACTCCGAAAATGCCGGTCTGCAGCGCCGCGCCAATCCGGACCTTACCCACATCGCGGACAAAAACAGGCACGCCCCGGCTTGCCGTGAGCACGATGTTTTCGATGTCTCTGGCCGAGCGGATCATGCCTACGCCGCGCACGACCATAGATTGCTGGCGGTTATCGAGCAGCGCTCCTCCGGAGTTCCGATTGTTGACGCTGACCGCCGTCGCGATATTGTTAATGCTGAGGTTATATTTCTCAAGCGCGAGGGGATCGACCTCGATCTGGTACTGCTTCACCTGCCCTCCAAACGGCACGACGTCGGCAACACCGGGCACCTGAAGGAGGCGAGGCGTGATCACCCAATCCTGCAGTTCTCGCAGCGTGATTTCGTCATACGAAGCCGGAGCCTCCAGATAATAGCGGAAGAGCTCGCCAATGGGCGTTGAGAGCGGTCCGAGAATCGGCTCGGCCCCAGGGGGCAAGTCTGCGTCCCTCAGTTTTTCCAGCACCACCTGGCGCGCAAAGTAGTCGTTAGTGCCATACGCGAAAGTGAGCTCCACGACGGAAAGGCCGAATATGGTGCGGGAGCGGCGGGCAATGACTTGCGGCACGCTGTTCAGCGCGCGTTCGATCGGTACTGTGACCTGCTGCTCCATCTCTTCGGCAGCATGACCGGCGAACGTCGTAATGACCGTGACCTGCGTATCGGAGATGTCCGGATACGCTTCAATTTTGAGCTGTCGGAATGAATAGATGCCGAGACCTATCAGAACCAGCCCCAGCACCACGGTAATAAATCGCTGCTGCAATGCATACCGCAACAGTTGTGCAATCACTCAGCTCATCTCCCGAACAAGGCTTTTCAGCGTTTCGGCGTTATGTGCCGCGAATCCGCCCTGATCATTGTCGAAATAGAAGTAGACTGCATCTAGTCTTCGGCGCCACGCGCGAATTCTCTCAGCCCAATCGCGCAGAGCGCGGCTGGAGTAGCTGCCCTGGTACGGTCCCCCGGGGCCGTGCAGGCGAACGTAGGTAAAATCCGCGGTGATTTCGAGGCCTGACCGCTTTCCTGCCAGCTCATAAATACAGAATGCAGCGTTGTGGCGGCGGAGCACGTCATAAACCTCTGCATTGTGCCACGTGGGATCGCGCAGTTCGAACGCGTAGCGGCGCCGGCGCGGCAAGGCCCTCAGAAACTCGTCAAGCCGCTCGGCATTCGAGGACCAATGCGGCGGCAACTGGAACAGAATCGGTCCGAGCTTCCGTCCCAGGATCTCAATGCGCGAAAAAAACCGCTCGATACCCTGCCCGGTGTCTTTCAGCTTCTTCATATGCGTCAGGAAACGGCTGCCCTTGGCTGCGAAACAGAAATTGGGGGGCGTGCGTTTGCGCCATTCAGCGAGAGCCGTTTCTAAGGGGAGATGATAGAAGCTATTATTGAGTTCAACAGTATCGAAATGTTGTTGATACAACTCCAGCATCTTCGATGCCGGCGTCCCCGGAGGATAAAACGGCCCTACCCAATGCTTGTAGTGCCAACCGGAGGTGCCGATATGTACAGCAGCGCGCATTCTGTAGCCCAGATCTAAACTCTAGCGGAGAAGCTGAGCGAATGCCGGAAGAAAAATGTGAGCAGCAGATTTATGTAGCTGGACTCAGCGGAAGTATGAGGGCTGGCAGTTATACGCGCATGGCCGTGGAAGTGGCATTGGCCGGCGCGCGGAAGTTCGGAGCGGAGACCTGGTTGATCGATCTGCGCGAGTTCAACCTGGTATTTCAAACAGGGGCGGGCGACCAACGGGCGGATTCTCCGGATGTCCGCAAGCTGCGCGATCTGGTCAAGCGTGCCGATGGCATTGTACTCGGCACGCCCGAATATCACGGAAGCCTGAGCGGGGTTTTGAAAAATGCGCTGGACTTGATGGGTTTCGAAGAGTTCGAAGGCAAGATGGTCGGGCTGGTGGGCGTCTCCGGCGGCAGGATGGGGGCGTATGAAGCTCTGAACACGCTCCGGCACATCGGCCGTGCTCTGCATGCCTGGGTGGTCCCGGAGCAGGCCTCCGTTCCCGACGCCTGGAAAGTTTTCGATGCCTCTGGCAAAATTCAGGATCCCGCGCTTGCGGAGCGGCTCGAAGCGGTGGGCAAACAGGTCGCCCGCTTCGCTCGCTTGCACAAATGTGAGGGAGCACTAGAGTTCCTCAAGAAGTGGGAGGAGGCGCCGGTGAACCCGGGCGCCGCGTAGTCATACTTTCGATTTCGGCCAGCACGTTCCGGACCTCCGCCGACGGATCCGCCGCTCGCGTGATCTGCCGGCCCATGACGACGTAATTAGCGCCGTCGCGAAGGGCATCTGCCGGGGTAGCGACACGTTTCTGATCACCTTTGGCCGCTCCGCGCGATCGCACACCGGGCGTCACCAGGATGGCTGAAGGCCCGGCCAGCGCGCGCACCGATGCCGCCTCCAGCGGGGACGCCACGAGTCCATCTATGCCGCTCTCCATCGCTTTTCGCACACGGAGGGCCACAAGCTCCGAGCACGCGCAGCGGTAGCCCATGTCGGCCAAGTCTTCCTCATCAAAGCTGGTAAGCACTGTGACGGCGAGCAACTTCAACCCCGAGCCGGCCCGCCCTTCCACGGCTGCCCGCATCACCGGACCGCTGCCATGCACAGTGAGGAAGCGGACGCCGCTCTTGGCGACCTGCGCTACGGCTCGCCGTACTGTCTCGCCGATGTCGTAGAACTTCATATCGAGGAAGACGTCCTTGCCGCAGCCGATCAATTCGCGGACGAACTCCATGCCGGCCGCAGCGTATAGCTCCATACCCACTTTGTAAAAGCCGATGTAGTTGCCGAGGCGGTTGACAATGCCTCGAGCCTCCGCGGCTGACTCTACATCCAGCGCAACAATGATTGGATTGGCGCTCATTGCAACCGTATCGGTTTGTTCTGGCGCGGCCAGACCCGCCCGATGCGGTAGGCTGCCGGCAAAACACGTTCGAGCACCGCCGCATCCGCTTCGGGAAGCGAAATCAGCAGTCCGCCCGAGGTCTGAGGATCGTAAAGCAGAGTTACGATTTCAGGCTGAACGTCTCCGGCTACCTCGACAACGCAGGATGCAAAGTCGCGATTATTATTGAGGCCTCCGGAAATCGCGCCCTGGCCGGCATACTCCAAGGCTCCCGGCAGAAATTGTACGCTTGCGGTTTCAATCTCTAGAGTCACGCCGCTCGCCAGCGCCATTTCACGCGCATGGCCGATCAGACCGAATCCAGTCACATCGGTGCATGCATGCACATCAAAAGCCAGCATGCGGTCGCAAGCCTCGCGGTTCAAAGTGAGCATCGAAAGTGTTGCAGCCTCCACATGTTCCGCGGAAGCGATGCCGCGTTTCAGGGCCGTGGTCACCACTCCCGTGCCCAGTTTCTTGGTCAGCACGAGCGCATCTCCCGGCCGTGCGCCCGAATTAGGCTTAACACGGTTCGGATGGATCGTGCCGGTTACCGCATAACCAAACTTCATTTCCTCATCCGCGATGCTGTGGCCGCCCAACAGCGCGCAATCGGCCTCGGCAATCTTTTCGCCGCCGCCTCGTACGATCTGCTCCAGCTCGTCGAGATCGCCCTTGGCGGGATACGCCAGGATCGAGAGCGCTGAAATCGGCCTGCCGCCCATGGCATAGACGTCGCTCAGAGCATTGGCCGCCGCGATCGCACCGAACGTGAAAGGATCATCCACAACCGGAGTGAAGAAGTCCACCGTCTGGACGAGCGCAAGTTCCGGACTCAGCTTATAGACGCCTGCATCGTCGGCGGTATCGAACCCGATCAGCACATTCTCATTCGCCCGCCGAGGTATGCGGCTCAGTACCTGGTCGAGGATCTTCGGGCTCAGCTTTGCCGCACACCCGCCGGCCTTTACACGCGCCGTCAAATTCGGAGTTCGTGTTTGAGTTGCCATCGTTAGTTCCTGAGCAGCAGCTACTATAATAGCCACATGCCGCGCAACGCCGTTTTCGCCTTGATAATGCTGCTAGGCGTATCCCTCGCCCTGATCTCGCGTGAGCCGCAGGCCGACATGCGTCTGAAAAATGCAATGCGCCGCCCGGAACGCAACGGCTGGATTTTCGTTCATCTGGAAGGCCTTCCGTCGGAGATCGGTTTTCAGCACGGATATCTGCTATCGCGGGAGATTCAGGACACGCTCAATGCGATTTCGCTCGAAATGGCGCACGAGGAGAAGAAGGACTGGGAATTTTTCCGCACTGCTGCGCAGAACGTCTTGTGGCCCCACATCGAGCGGGAGTACCGCGAAGAGCTCCAGGGCATTGTCGACGGCGTGCGTGCTCGCGGCGGCCGCCTGGATCTGTGGGATATCGTCGCACTGAATGCCTGGCTGGAGCTGCCATATTACGCCAAGTGGTACAACAAACAGCACGGCGTTCCCTCCCCAGCATCGCTCACGGCGCCCGAGCGCTGCAGCGCGTTTGTAGCGACGGGCAGCTACACCAAAGACGGGCGGGTAGCGATCGGTCACAATGCCTGGACCAGCTACCTTTCGGGCGAGCGCTGGAACGTGATTTTTGATCTGGCGCCGTCCAGCGGACATCACATCCTGATGGATGGAATGGCGGGGCTGATCCACAGCGGAGACGATTTCGGCATGAACTCGGCGGGCATATTGATCACGGAAACCACCATCAGCCGTTTCAACGGATTCGACCCCGACGGCGTGGCAGAATTCGTACGAGCCCGCAAAGCGATGCAATACTCCTCCTCGATCGACGATTTCGCCCGGATCATGAAAGAAGGAAACAATGGAGGGTACGCGAACGACTGGCTGGTCGCCGATCGCAACACCAACGAGATCGCCAGCCTGGAGCTCGGCTTGAAAAACGTAAATCTCCAGCGGACGCGGGACGGCTACTTCGTGGGATCGAATTTTCCGATTGATCCCAAACTCGCGCGCGAGGAAACCGAGTTCGACGTCAACGACCAAAGCCTGAGCCCCAATGCGCGCCGCAAACGATGGAATCAGTTAATGGCCGAGAATAAAGGCAAAGTGGATGCGGCCATGGGCCGACGCTTTCTGGCCGACCACTTCGACAGTTTCACGAACCGTCTGGACCCCGGTGAACGCTCGCTTTGCGGCCACATCGATCTCTCGCCGCGCGGGCTAGAGCCGTGGCAGCCGCCTTTCGGTATTGCCGGAGCAGTGCAATCGAAGGTCTCCGACGCGGCCATGGCCGAGCAGATGTCGTTGGCTGCGGCACTGGGACATGCCTGTGGAATTGGTTTTAAGGCGGCCGAGCACCTCCGCAAACATCCTGAATTCTCCTGGCAGGCGAGCGTTCTCCACGATATGCCGTCACGCCCCTGGACCGTCTTCACCGCGAACCGGTAATCAAACGCTCTGCGCGTTTACCGCGCTGCCCGATGCGGCGCTCCGCGCCACAGCCTCTGTGAACTGCATGTATTTGACGCCATCTTCAAACGTGGTCCGCATCACCCGGCCGGCGCCGCGGATGGCATGGATGAACTCCTCTTCGACCCGCCAGCTTCCTGCAAGCTCCGGCGGGATCGCGATTTCGCTCAATTCCTTGTCGCCCGGATGGCCGCCGAAGAGCTTATCTGTAGATGCATCGTAGCGGAGCGTCCCACAGCGGCCGAACAACCACACCTCCGAGCCCCGGCTAAGACCTGTCACATCGCTGATCCGGAAATGCGCCTGTGCGCCGCACTCCATCTTGGCGAGAACATCCACGTGGTCGGGCACGCTTATGGCGCGCAGCTCCCCGGCATCAGTCCTTCTTTGCCTGACATTCACCTGCGTCATAGCCATTACTGTTTGCGCCGCGCCGATCCAGCGGAGAATGCACTCGTACCAGATACCCAGCGAGATCGTGTTCATGCCGCTCAAATCCCGATCGTGCCGCCAATGCAGCGGCTGGGTAAAATCGGCAAACTGGCCGGATGCCGCGTTGAGCTCGACGGCGTACAGCTCGCCGGTAAAGCCGTCGGCGAGCAACTGCTGCACAGTCCGGTCCACGCGGAGGGTGGGCGGCGCCGGCACGATCTGTGTGATCAACTCCGGGTGCATTCGAGAAGCATCCAGCATTTGGTGCGCCTGGCTTGCATTCATTGCCATTCGCGCTTCTGTGAGGACGTGCTTGCCGGCTGCCAAAGCAGCCAGCGTAATCGGACAATGCAGGTACGGCCAGGTGCCGATCACCACCGCGTCCACTTCCGGAGACGACACAATCTCGGTCCAATGGCGGCAGACCCGGGGGATATTGTATTGCCGCGCAACCTGTTCAGACGATTCCAGGCTCCGGTTGCACACCGCGCTGATTTCGACACTGGGCTGGGCGAGCAAGCCTGGGATATGCCGCAGCTTCGTGTTGGCGCCGGCTCCGATTATGCCAACGCGGATGGTCTTGAGCGTATTCATGGCGATAAGAATGAACGTAACATGACGCAACCGGCCTTAAGCAGCGCGTTACAATCAGAGCAACCGTGAAGATCACGATCTCCAAGGAGAATTACTTGAAGGCGATCGCAGAGGCGGAGTCGGAAGGAGAGGTCGTCAAAGCGGCTACTCTGTCGCGCTGGCTTACTGTTTCGGCGCCGGCCGTGACGATGGCAGTGAAGCGCTTAAAACGCGACGCTCTGATCCGCGTAGGTAAGGAAGGACAGATCACATTGACCGCCGCCGGCCGTGAGATCGCCAATCGGATCTTGAACCGGCATCATCTCATCGAGCGCATGCTGACGGAAATTTTCGGCATGGATTGGTACAAGGTGCACGAAGAGGCGGAGCAGCTCGAGCATGCCGTCTCAGCGGACTTCGAGCGGAAGCTGATCGAGAGGCTCGGCAGCGGCGGGGCGTGTCCACACGGAAATGTGGTCGGGATGGATACGCCGGAAGATCGCAGGCGGCGCGGGCTCAAGCCCCTGGATGAAAGCACCGCGTCGGAAACGATCAGCGTGGTGAGCGTTTACGAGCGCGATCGCCAGTTGCTGGAATATCTCGAGGAAGTCGGAATTCGGCCCGGAGTTACTTTGCGGGTGCTATCCCGGAACTACGACGAAACAGTGAGTCTGCGGCTGGACGGCCGTTCCGTGCAGATCGGGCGGCCCGTGGCCAGCAAAGTCTGGGTGAAAACGCAAAACGCGGGCTCGGTTCCGGCCTGATCAACTCATCTCCCGTCGTCAGCGCAACCGAAGTTCTTACCGTGTAAAAAGTCAAAATGAATCGGGCGGCAGCCTCGCATCGAACCATAAAAGCTTTCATTTGCCGCCGCCGATCGGATGGTCTAATACATGCTGGGTGCAATTCACACAACAAAACACAGGAGAGAAGCATGGGCTTTATCGATCGGCGCCTGTGCCGCCGATATCCGATAGAACTGGATCTCAAGTATAAAGTGCTTGAGGGCGACGCGGTCATTTCGAGAGGATCCGGCAAGACCTGCGATTTGAGCAGCCGCGGTCTCTCGTTCAGAGCCGACACTTCGCTGCGTGCCGGCATGCTTGTGAAGCTGAACATCGACTGGCCTTTCTTAATGCAGGATGCATGCCCGGTAGCTCTGGTCGTTATGGGCCATGTAGTCCGCGCTCAAAGCGGAGCAGCGGGCGTGCGCATCATGACCCACGAATTTCGCCGCCATGGCCTCCGGCGTTTCGACAGCATTGTGGCGGCGCCTCGCGCCGGAAGCGGAGCCTTCACCGCGGCAGCCCGCTAACATACTGATTTCCCGGTACGCGCGGTGGCACGGGGTGGCACCCTTGCCTATAATAAAAACATTCCGCGATGCTACGGTTTGCTGCCTGGTTCATGTTCTGCGGGGCTGGAATCCACGTTGCCGCCGCAGCGGCGGCGCTCGAATTCAATCGCGACATCCGCCCGATTCTCTCCGACAAGTGCTATCACTGCCACGGTCCGGACGCCGTAGCGAAGAAGATTCCCCTGCGCCTGGACAGCGAAGCCGCGGCCAAAGCGGACTTGGGCGGCGGCCGGCACGCCATTGTTGACGGCCATCCTGAAAGCAGCCAGTTGATCCGGCGGATCACCGCGCCGAATGCGGCCATGCGCATGCCGCCCGCGTACTCCGGCCTTAAGCTCTCAAGCCAGGAGATCGAGACTCTGCGGACGTGGATTGCCCAAGGCGCGAAGTGGCAAAAGCACTGGTCATTTATTCCGCCAAAGCGGCCTGAGCTTCCCCCCGTGCGGCACAGAGACTGGCCACGCAACCCGATCGACCGGTTTGTGCTGGCGCGGCTCGAGCGTGAGAACCTGGAGCCGGCGCCAGAGGCGGACCGGGAAGTACTGCTGCGCCGGGCCGCCCTGGACCTGACGGGCCTGCCGCCGTCGCTTGCCGACCTGGATGCTTTTCTGCAGGACCACTCGCCCGACGCTTACGAAAAGGCCGTCGATCGCTTACTCGCCTCCCCTCGCTATGGTGAGCGTATGGCGGCACGCTGGCTGGATGCGGCGCGCTATGCTGACTCCAACGGCTACCAGTTCGATGGCGAGCGGGTAATGTGGCGCTGGCGCGACTGGGTGATCGATGCCTTCAACAGCAACAAGCCATTCGACCAGTTCACGGTCGAGCAGATTGCAGGCGACCTGCTGCCGAACGCCACGCTCGATCAGAAAATCGCGACGGGGTTCAACCGCAATCATCGCGCGAACACCGAAGATGGGATTATCCCGGAGGAGTACGCCGTCGAGTATGTAGTCGACCGGGTGGAGACCACGTCCACGGTTTTCCTGGGCCTCACTCTGGGCTGCGCGCGCTGCCATAATCACAAGTACGATCCGTTCACGCAGAAGGAGTTTTACCGGGTCTTCGCCTACTTCAACAATGTGCCGGAATTGGGGCGCGCCATGAAGTATGGCAACTCTCCCCCGCTTGTGCCGGCGCCGACCCGGGAGCAGCAAACGAAGCTCGCGGAGATGAACAGCCGCCTCCGTTCCCTGGAGAACGTGCTCAAGGAGCGGGACCGGGGTATCTCACGCGCGCAATCGCGTTGGGAGCGGAAAAAGATTGCGAAAGCCTCGCCGATCTATTGGGCGCCGGATGCAGGGCTTGCTTCTCACTTCGCACTCGATGCTCCCGAGGAGCCGCTGAAGCCGGACGGAGGCTCCTCGGTTGCGTTCGATCAGGGCCATATTGGGCAGAGCGCGAATTTCGACGGCAAGGTCTCCCTGAATGCCGGCAACGTGGGGTCATTCGATATCGAGGATCGGTTCACGATTTCAGCCTGGCTGTATGGCGACTCTATACCGCAGGGCGCGGTCGTCACCAAAATGGCTGACACCCCTAAGGGCAGAGGCTACGGCCTTTACGTGAACAGCGGCAAAATCCATTTCCATCTCACGAGCAATTGGGACGATGATGCACTCCGCATTGAGTCCGAGGAGAAGTTGACCGCGGGGCAATGGCACCACGTAGCCGTGACCTATAGCGGTTCCCGGATGGCCGAAGGCGCGCACGTTTACCTGGATGGGAAGCAGGCGCACATGAAAGTGCTGCTGGACACGCTGTATCGGCCGTTCCGCAATGCGGGCAGGGTGTTCAAGGAGCCGCTGCGCATCGGCGGAGGTGGAGGGCCGGAGCGCCGGTTCCGCGGACGCATCGACGATGTTCGCATTTACAGCCGTGTTCTGGATGGTCCGGAGCTGCTGGCGCTCGCCAATCCCCAATCGCTGAATGCGATGGCGAGCAAGGCTCCCTCGAGCCGCAGCGCCGTCGAAATCCAAATGCTGCGCTGGTATTTCCTAGAACACGCCGCGAAGCCGAAGATCCGCGAAATCTGGCGCCAGCTTACGGCGCTGCGTCTGGAAAAGGATAAGTTTGAGCGAACGTTTCCCACGGTCATGGTGATGGCGGAGCGGCCGGTCCGCAAGGACACCTTCGTTCTTGTTCGCGGAGCCTATGACAAGCATGGCGAGAAGGTGGAACCGGGCGTGCCGGCGGTCCTTCCACCCCTGCCGCCCGGCGTACCGAATAACCGGCTGGGGTTCGCGCGCTGGCTGGTCGATCCCGGCAACCCTCTACTCGCACGCGTAACCGTAAATCGCTTCTGGCAGATGTACTTTGGCACAGGCCTGGTGAAGACGACCGAGGATTTCGGCTCGCAGGGTGAATGGCCGTCGCATCCGGAGCTGCTGGATTGGCTGGCCACCGAGTTTATCCGCTCGGGCTGGGATGTCAAGGCGGTGCAAAAACTGATCGTCACCAGCGCTACCTACCGCCAGTCCTCCAAGGCCAGCCCGTCGCTGCTGCAGAAGGACCCGGAGAACAGGCTGCTGGCGCGCGGTCCCCGGTTCCGTCTTCCCGCCGAGATGGTCCGCGACCAGGCACTGGCGATCGCCGGTCTGCTTCAGGAGAAGATCGGCGGACCCTCCGTGAAGCCGTACCAGCCTGCTGGGTTATGGAAAGAGCTCGCTATGCAGGATATGGATTACGTGCAGAGTCATGGGCGCGATCTTTATCGCCGGAGCCTGTACACATTCTGGAAGCGAACGATCGCACCGCCGGAGATGGCGAACTTTGATTCCGCGATGCGCGAAAGCTGCGTTGTGCGGGAAACCCGGACGAACACGCCTCTGCAGGCATTAAACCTGATGAACGATGTCACCTTCCTGGAGTCGGGACGTTTTCTCGGCCAGCGAATGCTGCTGGAGGGCGGCCAGTCTCCTCGTGATCGGTTGCGTTATGGATTCCGGCTCGTGACCGATCGTTATCCTCGTCCGGCAGAAGAGCAGGTGCTCTTGAATAATCTCCGTTATCACCTTGACTACTTCGCCGGTCAGCCGGAAAAAATCAAGAGCTTTCTGGCACAGGGCGAATCGCCGTTCGACCGGACGGTTGATTCGCGCGAGCTGGCCGCCTATGGCGCCGTAGGCAGTTTGTTGCTCAACTTGGACGAGGCGATTACGAAACAATGAGAGATCTCAACCAGGACCGGATCGAAGCGCAACGGCTGTTAATGACGCGGCGGCATTTTTTCAGCCGGTCAAGCACCGGCATCGGCGTGGCAGCGCTCGCTTCGCTGATAGCCCGGGATTTGAAAGCCGGAGGCGGCCTCCCGGGCCTGCCGCACTTCCCGCCAAAGGCCAAGCGCGTCATCTACCTGTTTCAGCACGGCGCGCCTTCGCAGCTCGACCTGTTTGACTATAAGCCGAATCTTGAAAAATCGCGCGGCGCCGATTTGCCGGATTCCGTCCGCATGGGACAGCGGCTCACGGGGATGACGGCCTACCAGGCAAAGTTTCCAACGGCTCCTTCGATCTTTCGTTTTGAGCGGCATGGGGAAGCGGGTACCTGGTTGAGTGAGCTGCTGCCTCATACGGCCAAAGTTGCAGACGAGCTCTGTGTGATCCGCTCCATGCAGACGGAGGCCATCAACCACGACCCTGCGGTGACGTTTTTTCAGACCGGTTTTCAGCTCGCCGGAAGACCGAGCATCGGATCGTGGATTGCGTATGGCCTCGGCAGCGAGAATGAAGATCTTCCCGCTTTTGTCGTGATGGTCTCGCAAGGCAGCGGTGGGTCGCAGGCGCTCGCAGACCGGCAATGGGGCAGTGGCTTTCTGCCGACCAAGTATCAAGGCGTGAAATTTCGCTCCGGCGCGGATCCCGTTCTCTACCTTTCGAACCCGCCCGGGTACGACGGCACGGCGCGCCGCCGGTTCCTGACGGACCTCGGCAAGCTGAATGAATTGAACTTCCAGGAGTATCAGGATCCGGAGATTTCGACGCGCATCGCACAATACGAGATGGCATACCGGATGCAGAGCTCGGTGCCCGAACTGGCGGACCTTTCAAAAGAGCCCGAGTCGACTTTTGAGCTGTATGGTCCGGATGCCCGCAAGCCCGGCACCTACGCGGCAAATTGCATTCTCGCGCGGCGCCTGGCAGAGCGTGGCGTTCGCTTCATTCAGCTTTTCCATCGTGGCTGGGACCAGCACAGCAATTTACCGCGCGACATCCGGCTCCAGTGCCAGCAAACCGATCAGGCCTCCGCGGCATTGCTCCAGGATCTGAAGCAGCGCGGCATGTTAAAAGACACGCTGGTGGTATGGGGCGGCGAGTTCGGCCGGACTGTCTACTCGCAAGGCACCTTGACGGCCGACAACTACGGCCGCGACCACCATCCGCGATGCTTCAGCATGTGGATGGCAGGAGGCGGGATAAAGGGGGGCATGACGTTCGGCGAGACCGACGACTTCAGCTACAACGTGGTCAAGGACCCCATGGACGTCCACGACCTGCACGCAACGATTCTTCACTGCCTGGGCGTGGACCATACGCGGCTGACGTTCAAGTTCCAGGGCCGGCACTTCCGCCTTACCGATGTACACGGCCGTGTTATGCGGGCCTTACTGGCTTGACGCAATTCACCTGCGTGCTGCGCGGCGGCGCGTGAACAGCAGTCCCGACCAAGTATCGTCCACCGCGCAAATCTTGAAATCCACCAAACCGGCCGCAAGGCCCGTGGCGCGAACTGTCTTCTCCGTCAGATCCGAGGCCAGGGCAGATCCTTTCTTCGGCCAGATAATCCAGAGCCGGCCGCTTTCGCCCATAGCCCGCATGGCGGCGGAGATCCGTCTTTCCAGGTCGGCCTGCGAATTCACAAAAAGCAAGAGAAGCTGCGCGCCGCGTGCCTGCCGCGTCAGCCGCGCACGTTCCGGAAGCCCTGCCAGCTTAGACTCAAAGTCTTCAGGCGCGCCGAGCAGAGCCGTCACCGAACCGGCTGTGATGCCCAATTTCTTCACGAGTGGCCTTCCCGAGTAAGCATCCATGTAGGCGGCTGGAACGACGGGATTGATTGGCGGGTTTGCGAGGGCGCCGCGAATAGCGTTGGCGGCCTGAGGCCACTCGGAATACACGGCGTCTGGAAGCTGCTGGCGAAGCCGCTCGATCTTTTTCGGATCGCCTCCCGCGATCACGATCGGCACCGTCCGCGTGCTTTTTCGGCGGCGCAGCGCCAGCGCAATCTCGCGGCCCATCGAAGGGCTCCGGCTGAGATCGACTACGAACGCATCCGGTGGATTCTCGCTGAGTAAACGCCACGCTTCCGGGCTGTGCCGCGCGTAGCATTCAATCGTGAGGCCCTGAGCCCGTAGTTGTTCCGCGCGTTGTTGGGCTTCTTCAACGTTCCAGTGAACCAATAGGATTCTCATCGCTCGGCAGCTTGCTAGCCCCAATACTCCTCGCCGCTGACCAGATTTTCACGGAGGAAGTCCGGATTGACCGTAAGCCCAAGCCCGGACCCGGAGGGCACCGTGAGCAATCCTTTTCGTACCTCGGGCGGCTTATCGGCTGCCATTCGCTCTATGTAGTGGTTGGGGCGCCCGAGTGCGCTCTCGGAACGGTAAAAGTTTTGGATCGAAGCGCCGAAGTGTGCATTTGCGTACGTAAGAATAAGAGAGCCGACGTTATGCAGCGCGACAGGCGTACGCGTCAAGGCGGCATAGTCAGCGATTTTCCTGGTTCCGGTAATGCCGCCCGCAAACGCCAAATCGGGATGCACGATATCGGCCGCCTGCGCGTCCAGAAATGGCCGGAAGCCGCGCACCATCTCGAGTTTTTCGCCCGTGAGAATCGGGACTCGCGTCGAACGTTTCAGCGACATCCAGCCCTCCGAATACGGAACGTTAAGCGGATCCTCCAGGAATAGCGGGTTCATCGGCTCTACGGCTTTCGCGACGCCGATGGCGCTCGGCGTATCAAACTCGTTGTGGCAGTGAACGGCGATATCGATTTCATCCCCCACGGCTTCGCGTACGTTGGCATAGGCTCGGGCGATCTTTCGTAGTTGCGAAGAGTCGAGCGTCGCGGTGTAGCGGGCCGGCGGCACACCAAGGATCGGGTCGATGCTGTTCTTGAAAGCGGTGAACCCCTCGGGCTGCTGGCGGATGCGCTGGGCCCAGTCTCGGCATGAAGCCGGCTCCAGCATATTGAAACCGATGCCATGCGAGTACATCGGGATGGCATCCCGGAACGGCCCGCCCAGAAGCGCGTAGACCGGCTGCTCCAGAACTTTGCCTGCCAGGTCCCAGAGCGCGATATCGATTCCGCTGATAGTAGGATATGCGCCATGTATGTGTGCATCAGCGTGGTCATGTTGTGGAAGTGCAACTCGATAGCGAGCGGGTCCTTGCCGATGAGCAGCGGCTTCATCGTCTCGATTCGGGCGCGCGCCATTGGGCCGGTAGCGCCGGCTTCGCCGAACCCGCTGAGGCCCGCATCTGTATCGATCCGGATGAGGCAATTGCCGGCGATATTCTGGATGGCCATTGCCTTAATCGCCGTAATCTTTATGCGATTGCGGTGCGGCGCGGCAAGAGCGCGATAATGCGCCAGAAACGGACCGGCCGGCAAAGCGACCGCCAGCCGGAGAAAAGCGCGGCGCGTCCAGTTCATTCCCGTATTTCCTCCTTGAGGGATATAGTATGGCTATCTGCGGCTTGCCGGAAACGTTCGACAGATGGGAGGCATCACCGTGTTCTACTCATTGAGGAATCTTCTAGCGGGGTACTTGGGCGGCATCAGCCGCCGGGACCTGTTGCAGCGCGGTACTCTGCTGACTGCGGCGCCGGCATTGTTCCGAAACTCTGGAGCGGCAGCAGCGCCTGCACCGGCAACGATAGGCGCCCTCCGCATACATCCCGAGGACATCTATCAGTCGATCGGCGTTCGCCCTCTGATCAACTGCCGGGGTACTCTTACTGTCCTTGGCGGGTCGCTCGAATTGCCCGAAGTACGGGCGGCCAAAGACGCTGCGGCGCAACACTTCGTGCAGCTTGACGAGCTGATGGAGGCGATCGGCAAGCGGCTGGCAGAGCTGACCGGCGCGCAATGGGGCATGGTTGCTTCCGGCTGCGCCGCCGCAATAGCCCACGCGACGGCAGCCTGTGTGACGGGCGGAAATCCCGACCTTCACGTGCGCATCCCCGACTTGAGCGGTTTTGCCAAAGATGAAGTGATCATTCCCAAACACTCGCGCAACGAATACGATCAGGCAATACGCTCGGTCGGCGTGCGAATTGTCGAAGTTGCCGATGCCGCGGAGTACGAGTCGGCACTGGGTCCAAAGGCAGCGATGGTGTACGTCTTCGCGGGTCCGAGGGCCGAGAGCGGACCGCTCTCGTATGACGCGATCTACAGCATCGCCAGACGAAAGAACATCCCGGTGCTGGTCGATGCAGCCGCCGAAATGCTTACCATTCCCAATGTTCATCTTCAGAAGGGCGCCACGCTCGTGGGCTACAGCGGTGGCAAGTGCATTCGCGGGCCGCAATGCGCCGGCCTGCTGTTGGGCCGCAAAGACCTTGTGAAGGCCGCCTGGATTGCAAGCGCTCCGCATCATGGCCACGGACGCACGATGAAACTCGGTAAGGAAGAGGCCGTAGGGATGCTTGCGGCTGTTGAGATGTGGATCAAGCGGGATCACAAAGCCGAGATGGATACCTGGGTTTCGTGGCTCAAAAATATCGCCGCCCGCGTTTCAGTAATCGATGGACTCAACACAGCCATTCGGGAGCCGCGCGGCCTGTCTAACCACAGTCCGGGGCTTACCATCAGTTGGGACCCCGCCAAACTGGGGATCACGGGAGAAGAAGTAGCCGCCATTCTCTTCAACACCGAGCCGCGGATTGCGTTGGGCAGCTTGGGCCGCAGAGGAGGCGCCCCCATCAGTAACGAAACCGGCATTTCGATTTCCGCATACATGATGTCTCCCGGCGAGGACAAGATTGTCGGCGAACGGATCTATCAGGTTCTCTCGGCCAAGCGTCCGTCTGGGAACAACGTTCCGACCGCACCCGGTGGAGACCTGACCGGCCGATGGGGCATTCACATCGAATTTGCCGCAGGCAGCTCGGATCACAGGATGCACATAAGGCAGCAGGGCAACCGGCTTGAAGGGACGCACGATGGCGATTTTGTTGCGAGGGATCTCTATGGCACGATTGCCGGAAATGACGTGCACATTGCGAGCACGGTTGGTGAGGAGCACGGCGCAGCTCTGAGCTACCGGTTCAGCGGCAAGCTGGAAGGAGAAACGATGTCAGGCACGCTCGACATGGGCGAGTATCTGACTGCAACGTGGACAGCCAGAAGGCACAGCTTCGGCGGATCGGCGGGAGATGTCGGCTGAGAGATGGCGGGCTATCTTTCTCCTACCACGTTAAGCGTCATAGGCAATACGCCATTGGTACGTCTGAACGGTTTCGATACGGGTGTTTGCGAGTTGTATCTCAAGCTGGAATCGCAGAATCCTGGCGGTTCGATCAAAGACCGGATGGCCGTAAGTATGATCGAAGCCGCCGAGCGTTGCGGCGCGCTCCGTCCCGGTCAAACCATAGTTGAGGCGACTGCCGGCAACACCGGTATCGGCCTCGCGCTCGTCGCGGCCATCAAGAGCTATCGGCTCATCCTGGTGATTCCGGACAAAATGTCGCCTGAAAAGATCGCTCACGCGCGCGCCCTGGGCGCCGAAATTCGGCTAACCAGGTCCGATGTCGGGCCGGGTCATCCCGATTATTACCAGGATTTGGCGGCGCGGATTGCGCGAGAGCCTCCCGGCTGCTATCACATCAACCAGTTCGAGAATCCCGCGAATCCTATGGCGCACGAGACCAGTACGGGGCCCGAGATTTGGCAGCAGATGGAGCATCGCGTGGACGCAATCGTTTGCGGCGTGGGCTCCGGCGGCACCTTGACGGGACTCAGCCGGTTTTTTGCGCGGGTGCAACCGGAACTCGAAATAGTGCTCGCTGACCCGGAGGGTTCCTCGTTTTACGAGTACGTCCGACGCGGCGCACGCGTGCCGTCGGGGACTTACGCCGTAGAAGGAATCGGAGGCAGTTGCGTCCCCGCCATTGCAGACCTCTCCCGTGTGCGCGCGGCGTACAGCATCCCGGACGGGGAGAGCCTGCAAACCGCGCGCGACCTGCTGGCGCGAACGGGGATCCTGGCCGGCTCTTCGTCGGGCACGCTTCTGGCGGCCGCACTGCGATACTGCCACGAGCAGTGCTCGCCAAAACGCGTGGTCACATTTGTATGCGACAGCGGCTCGAAATATCTTTCCAAGATGTACAACGACTACTGGATGCTCGATCAGGGTTATATTACGCGTCCGCACGCCGGTGGTATCCGCGATCTCATGACGCGCCGCTACGATGAGGGCGCCGTCATCACGGTCACTCCCGACGACACTTTGCTGACGGCGTTCCAACGCATGCGGCTGGCGGATGTTTCGCAGGTTCCGGTGATGGAGGCGGGCCGGTGCGTGGGGCTGCTGGACGAGTCCGATCTTCTCGTTGCGGTACACGGAGACGAAACCCGCTTTCGCTCCGCTGTCCGTACGGCGATGTGCAGCCGGCTGGAAACGGTATCGCCGGACGCCGATATTGACGCCGTCTACCGCATTTTGGATCGCGGCCTGGTTGCCCTGGTGATGGAAGGCGACACCTTCCTGGGCCTGATCACCAGGTCGGACCTGCTGAGTTATTTGCGGCGCAAGCTTCAATAAACTAAAAATCTATCCGTGAACGTCAGAGCAACACGACTTACCTCTATCAGGTGTACTGTCCAAATTCTATGGCAGCAGGCTCCACATTCGTATCGATAGCGCCAAGCGAGGAGTAATTCGCCTTCTTCCTACTCGCTCCTACGCCGCTGAGCGCGGGCAATCAGCGCCGCTTTCCACCTCAGTTCCCGCGATCGCCATTGCGGGCACAAATCCCCGAAGGGTCGCCACCACCGAATCCGGAAACGATTGCTTCCTCAGATCGGCGGTTCGCGCCGCTCTAATGAGAAGGAATTATTGATTAACCACGGCTACTCGGGCCCCGGGTGTCCGAGTAGCAGCGGATGGGCTTTCGAAGATGTGTATGCCGCGTTCCGGTTATCGCCCTTCCGGTAGCATGACGCCGCTAAGAAAGGCGTTTATCTTTCCGGAACCTGGCAGCCGTGTTCACTCCTTTCTGCGCCACACGGCGTAGCCAGGAAGGCGTGCAGTTCGCCGTTGCGCTTCCGTGTCATGGCGCCGGTAATCTGCCCGGCATCGTTGATCGATTGAGCGGCAGCCAGCTGCCATGGCGAATCCGCCGGGAGAAGCTCGTCGAGATAAAACCAGGTCCTGCCGCGACGGTCCGGCAGAGGCTGTCGAAGAAATGCCCGTTGTGTCCCATCGTTCTCGATCACGAAGCCGACGATCTGGCGGCGGTCATTGATCGTGTTGCAGCATGGGGCCACAGTGAACTGTGTGCCCGGGAAAGTGCCAAGGTCCTGCGTACCGGACCCTTCGGTCCAGAGAAAGATATGGCCGGCGCCATCCTTCTCCGCCCCTCCGACCACGTCTACCCGGTTATTGATGGCGGTCGGAATGGTGAACGCGCCCTTCAGGCCGGGAATGAGCACGGGTCTGCCGTTTTTTTGCCAGAGGACACCGTGCTCCGAGAAAGGGATTCTCGGCGGCAAGACGGTCTTTGCACAGGAACCAGACCCGCCGATTGCCTGCCCGAGGTTGTTGATTCCCCAGGCGAACGCAACCTGATCTCCGGGAAGCGGCTGGAGTTTCCGAATAATTTCGCCGCTGGTTCGCCATACCACCGGTTGGAAATGGAAGACCTGCGAAGGTGTCCCGCTGGCACAGGACGGATCGTAGTCTGCATTTTCGGAGAACCCGGCTACTTCTCCCTGATCGTTGATCCCATAAGCCTGACTGTTATGGCCGCCGAGGATGGGGAGCAGCGGCGTCAGACGATAGTTGTTCCAGACGGCTGCGAGGCATTGGCGACCCGTACCCGTTGCGCAGAAGTCTTCGTTGTCGGAAAGTGAAGTATCGGAACTCAGGGCCACCTCACTTTTCGCGTTCACTACGCTCGCTCCGCTATTGGGTCCGCCGAGCGTGCCAAACTTGATAAATTCGCCGCGCCGCCAAAGAAAGGCGGTGAACGGCGCCCCGGGCTGGTCGGAAGCCCATACCGCGCCCGCGACCTCACCGTTGCTGCTTATGCCATATCCGGATGCGAGTGCGCCCAGATCCTTCACCTTGTAGCGTGGGAGATCCGCGTACTTTCGGGTATCCTCCTGGGCCGATAGCACCAAGCCGGCGAAGCACGCGCCTGCCGCGATCCAGTTCCCAATTGTCGATTTCACGTGTACCTCCTGTCGATTGCGCTCAGAATCCCGAAGGCCGCCGATTGCGTCCTTCGTGCCGCTATTTTGGCTGGCTCGGAAGTGTGACGACATGTGCGGGAGGTGATTTTCAGGTGATTTCAAAGTGATCTCCGTTTTGTTTAGAATGATCAACGCCCCGCGGCTATGCGGAACCAGCGTCTTACCGGCAGAATCCGCTTTGAGCGTTTCGAGCTGGACGTCTGCTCGGGTGAACTGTTCGACGAGGGCCGCAAGGTTCCGCTACAAGAACAGCCGTTTCGGATTCTGAAGCTGTTGGCCGAAAGGCCCGGCGAAGTAGTTACGCGCGAGGAGATCCGCCGCACACTATGGCCAAACGGCACGGTGGTGGAGTTCGACAACGCAGTGAATGCAGCGATTAAGAAACTCCGCATTGTTCTGGGCGACTCCGCAGACGAGCCGAAGTATATAGAGACCCTCAAGCGCCGAGGCTACCGGCTGATCGTACCGATCGAATCTCCGCATTGCGGCGGTGCCGAATCCGGTCAGACGAGCGACTCCACGCCGCCTCCCGTTACCGGGCCGTTCACATCGGCTTGTCAGTTCGCTGGACAAACAATCTCCCACTACCGCGTGCTGGACGTAATTGGCGCCGGCGGGATGGGAGTGGTGTACCGAGCCGAGGACATCCGATTGGGACGGCAGGTGGCGCTCAAGTTTCTCCTCGATGCGCCTTCCAACGATGCCGAGGCGTGGAACCGGCTACGCTCCGAGGCGCGCTCCGCGTCGGCACTGAATCACCCGAGCATCTGCACGATCTTTGACATTGGCGAAGAAGGAGGGCAGCCGTTCATCGCGATGGAACTGCTGGAAGGGAGTACGCTTCGCGACAGGATCGCCGAGGCCTCTCTGGGGGCCGGGGAAGTGCTCAGATACGCGGCTCAGATCGTGGATGGATTGGACGCAGCGCACCAGAAAGGGGTTCTCCACCGAGACATAAAGCCGGCGAATATCTTTATCACCGCGCGGGGTCAAGCAAAGATTCTGGATTTCGGTCTAGCGAAAACGGGCGCTCTCGATGGAGCCCATGGGCTCAATACGCCGGAGGTCCGTGCGGGAACGACAGCATACATGTCACCAGAGCAGGTCTTGGGCGAGGCTTTGGATGCGCGCAGCGATGTGTTCTCGTTCGGTGTGGTGCTGTACGAGATGGCAACTGGGAAAGCGGCGTTTGGCGGAGCAACAGATACGCAGGTCTTCAGCAGCATTCTCGAGGCCACTCCGCCGCCCGCCACCGAAAGCAAACCGGATTTACCGCGCGGTCTGGATGCCATCATTAGCAGGTGCATGGAAAAGAATCGGGAGCGCCGGTACCCGAGCGCTTCCGACCTCCACGCCGACCTCGAACGGCTGAAAGAGTATTCGGAGGCCCTGGTTTCGGGGACTGGATCGAGAGTTACTCACAGGTTCGCAGCGGTTCGAATTGCGCTCGTGGCGATCACCGTAGCTGCGGTGGCTGTTATTTCCGGCACGCTTTGGTTTCATCCCAGTCCGAAACTCACCGATAAAGACACGATCGTGCTTGCTGAGTTTGTGAATGAGACGGGTGACCCCGTTTTCGATGGGACACTCCGGCAGGGCTTGGCGGTGCAATTGGAGCAGTCGCCGTTTCTCAGTCTGGTCTCGGATGAGCGGATCCGACAGACATTGCGGCTCATGGGGCAGCCCGTTGACGCGCCGCTGAGTGCGGCGTTTGCGCGCGAAATCTGCGAGCGGACCGGAAGCGCGGCCGTTCTGGAGGGATCGATAGCAAGTTTCGGAACTCAGTACGTAGTGGGCTTGCGGACAAAGAGTTGCCGAACCGACCAGGTCATTGACGATCAACAGGTGCGAGCAGCAAAGAAAGAGGAGGTCCTGAATGCGGTCGCGGAACTTGCGCGGAAGTTCCGGTCGCGGGCCGGCGAATCGTTCTCCAGAAGTCCCAATCGCGATTCTGCGCTCGCGGAAGCGACGACACCGTCCTTGGAGGCTTTGAAGGCCTACACCACGGGATGGAAGATTCACAGTGCGACTGGTTCGATGGCCGCCGTGCCATTTTTTAAGCGTGCGATCGCAATTGATCCAGGATTCGCCATGGCGCATGCTTCACTCGGACGGATGTATGCCGATATGGACGAGACCGATCTCTCGGCCGAAAGCATCCGAACGGCATGCATACTGAGGAACCGAACGAGCGATCTGGAGAAGTTCTACATCGAAGCGAATTACGAGATGCTTGTGGCCGGCAATTTGGACAAGGCGCGAGAGGCTTGCGAAGCGTGGGCGCAAACCTATCCTCGTGATGCCCGACCTCACGTGATGGCGTCCGGGATGGTGAACAAGGCTAGAGGGCAATACGAAGTCGCCGCGGCCGAAGCTCGGAAAGCCATTGAGATGGACCCGAATTATGCGATGGCATATTTTAATCTGGCGGTTAACAACTTCTATCTGGACCGCGTAGAAGAGGCTAAGCGGATGCTTCAGCGTGCGCGCGAGCGGGGTCTGGAGGTTGATGATTCGATCCTGCTGGAGTACGACATCGCTTTCCTCAGGCGTGACCAGGCCGGAATGGAGCGGGAAACTGCTCGGGCAAAGCGGAAACCTGCGGCGGAACGATCCATCTGGAACCTGGAAGGTCGAACACTGGCCTATTCCGGTCAATTGCAGCAGGCGAGGACGAAATCCCAAGTTGCGATATCGATGGCTCAGCATGCCGGTCTGCAAGAACGCGCGGGCATATGGCAAGCCGAGATGGCAATGCGGGAGGCATCCTTTGGGAATGCGTCCGAGGCAAGGCAGATGGCCACGGCCGCGCTTCAGTTTTCCAGGGGCCGCGACGTGGAGTATGGCGTAGCGCTCGCGTTGGCGGTTTCAGGCGCATCCGCGGAAGCAGAAGGCCTGGCGAACGATCTCGAGCGGCGGTTTCCGGAGGATACTTCGGTTCGGTTCAATTACGTACCCGTGCTGCGCGCGCGTCTGGCACTGAATCGAGGTAAGCCGTTAGCCGCATTGGAAATGCTGCAGTTCGCTTCCGCGCACGAATTGGGAGTGACGTGGATCGCGTTGGGCAGTCTTTATCCCGCCTATGTGCGCGGTCAGGCTTATCTGGCACTCCGCGAGGGCGGACTAGCTGCCCGCGAGTTTGAGAAGATATTGGCCCACCGCGGCATAGTCGCGAGCAATCCAATCGGCGTCCTGGCGCAGCTCCAGTTAGCCCGGGCGGCGTCCATGGCAGGGGATAAGGGCAAGGCAAGATCCCGCTATCAGCAGTTCTTCGAGCTGTGGAGGGAGGCCGACCGCGATATTCCAATTTTCAAGCAAGCCAAACAGGAATACGCGGACCTGAGTAAATCTTAAACTCGGACGCGAGTTCAACTTACAGGCTGTCTCTAAAACCGGGGCGGGTCTTGTGTCTGTTCGTTCACCCTACCCGTTCATCACTGGTGCCGTGCATGAACAGGGTGTGGTTGGTCAAACGCTTACAATCTATCTACGATGCCCCACCGATTTGCCACTCGCGCTATCCACGCCGGCCAGGAGCCCGATCCTTCTACCGGCGCCATCATGACTCCGATCTACGCGTCCTCTACGTTCGTTCAACAGAGCCCGGGAGTACACAAAGGGTTCGAATACTCGCGCTCGCAGAATCCGACGCGCTTCGCCTATGAGCGCTGTGTGGCGGATCTGGAGGGAGGAGCGCGCGGACTGGCCTTCGCCTCCGGGCTGGCCGCGACCGCAACCTTGCTCGAACTTCTGGACGCGAGCTCGCACATCATAGCGGGCGACGATCTGTATGGCGGAACGCTTCGGCTATTCGAGCGCGTCCGGCGCCGTTCTGCGGGTCTGGAGTGCAGCTTCGTCGATCTATCGCAGCCGGGAGCGCTGGCGCGAGCCATCCGGCCCAACACGCGCATGATCTGGGTGGAGACCCCCTCGAATCCCATGCTGAAGCTCGTGGATTTAGCGGAGGTTGCAGCATTCGCCAGCGAGCACGGGCTGCTCGCAGTGGCAGATAACACGTTCGCCACGCCATACCTGCAGCGCCCGCTCGAAGCCGGCTTCGATGCGGTAGTGCATTCCGCCACCAAGTATCTGAACGGACATTCCGATATCATCGGCGGCGTAATCATCGCGCGACAGGCGGAGCTGGGAGATAGACTGGCCTTCCTGCAAAACGCGATTGGCGCGGTAGCCGGACCGTTCGATTCGTTTCTTGCGCTTCGCGGCTTAAAGACCCTCCACCTGCGCATGGAGCGGCACTGCTCCAATGCGTATGAACTGGCAAACTGGCTGGAACGGCACGCATCCGTCGAACGTGTGATTTACCCGGGGTTACTTTCTCACCCGCAGCATTCGCTCGCCAAGCGGCAGATGCGAGCTTTCGGCGGCATGATTTCGGTAATTCTGCGCGGAGGTCTCGAATTTGCGCGGCGCGCGCTGGAGCGGTGCCGGATCTTCGCCCTGGCTGAGAGCCTCGGCGGCGTTGAAAGCCTCATCGAGCATCCGGCGATCATGACCCATGCCTCGGTTCCTCCAGAGCAACGAAATCGTCTCGGGATTTCCGATACTTTGATTCGCCTCTCGGTCGGTGTTGAAGACCTGGAGGATCTTCGCGAAGACCTGGCGCAGGCGCTGGAGCGGTGATTATCGTGCGTTTCCTCGAAGCGCTCGTTCAAGCTGGGAGGGTGAGAAGCCGTATGGACCCGGAGCTGTCTTAAAGGCTACGCGGCCATTCTGTCCGATCAAATAAATCCGATCGGGCCAGCCGGTGTATGCTCGCTCCGTCTCGTTTCCGATTCGATCCAAAAGCGCCGGAATGCGGATGCCGAGCTTACGCACGCATGCTGATGCCGTCGCATTCCGCTCAGTATCTGTGCGCGCAGATGCAAACAGAACACCCTCGCGTACGTTAGCGGGAAGCTGCCAAAGATCCGTCGGATGCGCTTCCTGGATATAAACAACGTAAAATGCGACGCGATCCCGGTAGGTATCGTACAACCGATTCAGCGCGGGAACCTCCCGGCGAAAAGGCGGTCAAGTATAGCTCCCGAAGATCAAGACAACCGGACGCTCGCGAAGCTCGTCCGAAAGCCTCACCACACCTTTCCCGTCCAGAGTGGATAGGGAAAAATCCGGAGCCGCGTCTCCCACGCTCAGCGTGCCTCGCCGTGCAGACATCCAGAGCGGCTCAAACGGCAAGACCATTAAGGTGAACATCGGGACTTTCGACATAACCGCGCCGAACGTCTCCGGCGGCTGGCGCATCACGATATACAGCGCGCCCGCAGCTATTCCATAGAACAGAGCAAGTCCGGCCAGGATGCCGGCAGTAAGCTTCAGGCGCCTCATCAGATCCAATAATTATATGCTGCCGGCTCACTGAATGTAAGGAAACACTCTTGCGACCCCACCGTGAATGCAACAATCGCGTGAGGTCGCGCATCAACCATGAATACACATGAGAATCCGCGACATCTTCCCGGCGTGGGGCCGAATTCTGACCGGAAGGCAGCCTCTGCTTTCAATTGAGATTACCAAGGAGTGCCCCCTGCGCTGTCCGGGATGTTACGCGTATAGCGCCGATCATCTGGGCGAAGGTGTCAGCCTTATTCAGTTGAATGACTATCGCGGAAGCGAGTTGACCCGGCGCGCGCTTGAGGCCGTAAGGCGGTTCCGTCCGATTCACATTTCGATCGTGGGAGGTGAGCCGCTAGTCAGGTTTCGCGAGTTGGACGAACTACTCCCCAAGCTGGATGAGATGCGAATTGAAACGCAACTGGTCACGAGCGCCGTGCGGCCCATCCCGGAGTCCTGGAGCCGTTTGGAGAACCTGCACGTTACAGTATCGGTGGACGGCCTTCCTGCCGATCATGACCGGCGGCGCGCCCCCGCGACCTATGATCGCATTCTTAAAAATATTGCCGGCCATCGCGTAATTGTCCACTGCACCGTTACGCGGCAGATGCTGTCACGCAAAGGCAGCCTGGAGGAGTTCTCGCGCCTCTGGTCGGAGCGGCCGGAGGCAAGGAAAATCTGGTTCAGCCTCTATACCCCGCAGGAAGGGGAGGAATCGCCGGAGCGGCTCACCGCGGCCGACCGCGCCGAGGCGATTATCGAGCTGGCGCGTGTTCGCCGGTTGTTTCCGAAAATCCATCTTCCCGACGCTGTTCTGCGCGGCTTGGCCGCACCGCCTAACTCGCCTGAAGAATGTATCTTCGCGCGTGTGACGAAGTGCCTTTCTTCCGATTTCGAGACCGGCATCAGCCCTTGCCAGTTTGGAGGCAAGCCAGTGTGCTCCGAATGCGGCTGCCTGGCTTCGGCCGGTCTGGCCTCACTCGGCACTTACAAGCTCGCCGGTCTGGTCAGTGTCGCCGATATCCTGGCCGCCTCTGCTGCCGTTGGACAGGCCTGGTCCGGCTTTCCCCTGCGCAGAGATCGTTCGGCCACAGTCGCGGTTCGATAAGATCTGATAGCAGGAGTAAAGATGATGAGACCACTGGCCAGCGTACTGTTTATTTTTGCGGCGTTCACGTATCCCGGCTTTGGGCAGCGCAGCGGTTCGAAGTCCGCTGCTCCGGAGAGTGTCGAATACCCGCCCCAACCCAAAACCGAATCCGAGAAGAGAATCCTGGCCACCATGAACGACGCCGTGCGAGCCGGCGAGCTGTATGCCAATGTCCCCGCCGCCGATGGCCGGCTGCTGCGTTTGCTTACGGAAGCGGTCGACGCAAAGCAAGTGCTCGAAATCGGCACCTCGACCGGAATCTCCGGCATGTGGTTCTGCATGGCCCTGGAAAAAACCGGCGGCCGCCTCACCACCATGGAGCTGGATGCTGCCCGCGCGAAGGTGGCGCGCGAACACTTCAAAAAAGCCGGTGTGGATCGGTTAGTTACTCTCGTGGAGGGCGATGCCCATAGCAATCTCGCTAAGGTCCAGGGGCCTGTTGATGTTGTGTTTATTGATGCCGAAAAGGACGGCTACGTCGACTACCTGCACAAGGTGCTTCCTCTCGTACGCCCGGGTGGCCTCATCCTCGCTCATAACCTGGACATGGTGCCGGAGTACGTCAAGTTGGTAACGCATAATCCGGACCTCGAAACGATTTTTTACATGCAGGGCAACCAGCTTGGCGTTACTTTGAAAAAGCGTTAGGGCCGAACCATTACTTCTGCAAAAAGAAGTTCCCGATGAACAGCGAATCGATCCCCGATGAGAAAAAGCTCCGCACGGCATCGCGCGGCGTACACACGAGAGGCTCTCCGAACAGGTTGAACGAAGTATTATAGAGCACCGGCAGCCTGGTGGCCTCTCCCGCGGCATGCAAGAGCCTCCAGTACAGCGGATTCTGCGCGCGCGGAACAACGTGTACGCGGATCTGATCTCCGGCCAGCACCGCGCCGGCAAACTGCTCGCGGTATTGCGGCCGCACACGTCCTACCGTGGCAAGGAACCGCGCATTCTCCCCCACTTCGAAATACTCCGCTGCCAGCTCCTCGGGAACGGAAGCGGCGAATTTACGGAACGACTCCCGGTGTTTGATGTAGGCATTCAGGTTTTCTGTCGAATACGGATTCAGAGGCGAGGCCAGAATGCTGCGATTGCCCAGAGCACGCGGTCCGAACTCCATCCTTCCATGCATCCAGGCGACGATCTTGTGATCGTTTAGCTGCGCGACCGCGGTGTCGATCATCTCTTCGGTAGTCAGGATGTAGCGAAACCGCAGCTTGCAATTTTCGAGGACCTGCTTTACCTGTTCGGGCGCATAGCTCAATCCGAGGTAAACGTGATCGAGCGGCACTCGCGCGCTCTCACCATAGGCGGTGTGCCAGGCGTGCAGAACAGCGCCGATCGCGGTGCCGGCATTACCCGCCGCGGGCTGCACAAAAACATGCTCGAATCGCGAGCGGCACTCCAGTGCAGAGATCAGCAAAGCGTTCAATCCCAAGCCTCCGGCCAGGCACAGGTTTCTTCCTTGCCCCGCCATGCGAATCGTAATCTCCTCGACAGCTCTCTGGATTCCGGCCGCCAAAGAGGCGCGCAAACCCACGGGAATGGCGACCCCGTCCTCCAGTCCCAGCCGCGCATAAAACTTCGCGCTGAAACCTCCGTGCGTCAGACGCTCGGCATTGAAGAACGAGCTGTTCATCCGCGGCCATTCACCATCACGGGCCGAAAGAATTTCAAGGAAAAGTTCCCGGTAGCGATCGTCGCCCTCAGCCGAGAGCCATTGCACCTTGTGCTCCTCCAGGTTTCCGCGAAATCCCAACAGCTCGGTCACTCGCGCATAGAGGTCGCCAAGCGAGTCCGGGTAGTACATCTCGCGATCAAGCGAAATCTGTGTGCCGGCCGCCTGCCATCGGGAACCGCAGCGAAAGTCTCCGGCGCGATCGAGCGTTAATACGGTTGCCTGGTCGTAAGGAGACGGATAGTAGGCGGAAGCGGCATGCGCGAGGTGATGCTCCACAAGCACAATCCGGCTGTTGGGAAAACGCGCCCGAAGCTGCAGATGCCGTGCGGCCTCCGGTCCGGCAGAGATTGGCCGGACGATCGCAATGCAATCCAGCTCCTCTGGCTTGGCGTTCGCCATTGCCAGGCACGCGGCGATGGATTGCTCGGGCAGATCGTGGCGCGCGGCAGGCCATTGAGCCTGGCGCATCAACTTTGATTCTTCGATCGCCGCAACCAGTTCGCCGTCCCGCAGCACCGCACACGCGGCATCACCCAAAACACCGCCAATTCCCAGAATGATCATTTCAGTCCGATTCAGCCTCGTGGATCATGCCTTCCGAAGCCGCTCAATCGCCCTATCCCTTCCAATTACCGCGAACACCGTGAACGCGCTCGGACCCACGGTCTGTCCGGTCAGAATGGCACGGGAGGCGTTAATCAGCAGCCCGGCCTTCTCACCCCGTTCTTGGGCCAGCTTGCGGACCTCGGCTTCCACGCTGGCCTCGCTGTACTCCGGTTTCGCAGCCAGCCTTTCAGCCAGCTCGCGCAGCAGCGGCCGCGCTCCAGGCTTGTTCAGCTTCTCCTGAGCCTCCGGCTCAATGGGATAATCATCGGAAAAATAGGGCCGCCCGCGTGTTGAGAAGTCCTTCAAGGTGAAGAAGCGGGAGCGGATCACATCCACGGTGTGCAGAAACCACTGCTCGCCGCAGGGAACGGCGAGACCCGCCGACTCCAATTCAGCCCTCACGAAGGGTGCGAGCTCCGCAACCGGCATTGTCCTGATGTGTTGCGCGTTCAGCCACAGCGCCTTGGGATCAATCGGATTTTCGTCTGTGAAGTTGACGACGGCATTGGCCCGGTTAATTCCTTCAAATGAGAATGCCTCCACAAGTTCGTCGAGCGTCATGTGTTCGCGGTTGTCCTTGGGAGACCAGCCGAGCAGGGACAGAAAATTGATATAGGCATGCGGCAGGAAACCGTAGTCGCGATAGGTCGTCACGCTCACTACCGGGCCGTGGCGGCGCTTGGAGAGCTTCGTCCCATCCGGCGCAACCAGAAGCGGTAAGTGGGCAAACGAAGGAACAGTCACGCCCGCGGCTTCGAAGATCAGGATGTGCTTGAACGTGTTGGACAGATGATCCTGCCCGCGCACGATGTGGCTGATTCGCAGGTCGGCGTCATCGGCGCAGGATGCCAGGTGGTAGGTTGGACTTCCATCGCTGCGCACGAGCGCGAAGTCCTCGATATCGGCGGTTGATTTCGATTGCGGTCCATAAACTGCGTCGGCGAACGAGATGTCGCAAGTACGCTCGCGCGGGACGCGGAACCGCAGCACGAACCGTTCACCGGACGCCGCGCGCCGATTGCTTTCCTCGGCCGTCAATTCACGCATGCCGAGATTAGCAAGCCACGGTCCTCCGGCACGCTCACGCTCGCCATCATCGGCTGCCGCGGGCGTGAAATCCCGGTAAGCAAGACCCTTCTGAAAAATGGACTCCGCCATTCGCCGATGCAGATCGAGCCGCTCTGATTGCCTGTACTGCTCATCCCAGCGAAGTGCAAGCCAGTTGAGGCCGTCAAAGATCGACTGTAGCGACGCCTCCGTGTTGCGCTCCAGGTCCGTGTCATCGATACGCAGAATCATCGTTCCATTCTGTTTCCGGGCGTACAGCCAGTTAAATACGAACGTGCGGGCACTGCCGATGTGCAAAAACCCTGTTGGAGACGGCGCGAAACGGAGCCTCGGCATTAAACGGCCAGTATAACAAGTGACCGCGAATGCCCTGCGATACAATGCTTCCGATGAAAATCACGGCAATCGATACCTACATTGCGGGCAATCCGTGGAAAAACTGGGTGTTCGCTCGAGTCTGGACCGACGAGGGAATCCACGGCATAGGCGAGGGTACGCTCAACTACTTCGGCAAGACCGTCGAGGCCGCAATTCAGGAGCTCAAGCCCCTGATATTGGGTATGGACCCGTTTCAGGTCGAAACGATTTCGCAGCGGCTGGTGCGCGACGTCTACTCGGAAGGCGCGCAGATCCACATGTGCGCCGTAGCAGCCATCGAGATCGCCTGCTGGGATATCATCGGGAAGGCCTGCAACCAGCCGATCTACAATCTTTGGGGCGGCCAGTGCCACGAAAAACTGCGTGCCTATGCCAACGGCTGGTATCGCGGGCCGCGTACTCCGGAAAGCTTCGCCGCGAAAGCCAAGCAGGTGGCCGCCCGCGGCTACACCGCGATGAAGTTCGATCCCTTCGGCAGCGCCTGGCGCACATTGTCCCGCTATGACTTCGATCTTTCGGTCGATATCATCCGCGCCGTGCGCGATGCCGTCGGCCCGTCAGTGGACCTGCTCATTGAAGTACATTGCCGCTTCAACGTCGCGACGGCTATCGAGTTTGCCGAGGCTATTCACCAGTTCCGTCCAGCCTGGTATGAAGAGCCTGTTCCTCATACCAATATTCCAGCGCTGATCGAAGTGGCCCGGCGCAGCCCCGTACCGGTGGCCACCGGCGAAAGTCTGTCGAACAAACAGCAGTTCGCCGAATTGCTCAAGCACGAAGCTGTCAGCATTCTACAGCCGGAGCCTCTGAACCTCGGCGGTCTGTTCGCCGCACGCAAAATCGCGGATATGGTCGACGCCCATTTTGGGATGATTGCCCCGCATAGCGCCCAGGGACCCGTATGTTCCGCTGCCTGTGTGCAATTAAATGCTTCGATTCCGAATTTCTTTATTCACGAGATCTTCGACGAATTCAACGAGCCGTGGGAAGGCGAAATTGTGACGAACCCGGTCAAGGTAGTGAATGGGTACATTCCGATTTCAGATCGCCCGGGTCTGGGAATTGATCTCAATATTAAGGAGATAGAGAAGCATCCCTATCAGCAGGAGAATTATTTGCCACTCTTTAAGCCTGGTTGGGAAAAGCGAGAGCGGCAGGCTGCGCATTAATTCCAATAGTGTAAATTCGTCACGCTCGAGAGTGTAATCCCTACAGTACTTCGTGATTAATGGCCCCTCCTCGGTTGGAACTCCAGGAGTGGTACGCTCATTGCAAAGGTGTATCGCAGTTGAAGTGGCGCGAACCGGCGGGCGCGGCTTTTTTGCATGAGACAGAAAGCTCGCGGAACCGCCGGTTTTCTTTTGCGCCGGCATTTACTGCGGTTCGACGGGAATGCCCGCCCGGGCCAGTGTCGCCTCAACCTCGCTGGGTCTCAGCCGTGTGGCGTCGTACTCCACCAGCAGTCTGTCGAGGTCTTTTTCCACCTGAATGCGGAGAATTCCATATATACTATGAGCGTCGGCGATGCGGCCCATCATCGTTTCGTCAAGCGGCCGCTGTAAGCGAAATGGAATCTGTACCTTAGTCATTCAGGACCAGCATACAATTTCACTCTGGCACGTCGCGCACGTCCTCTACCTCAGCCAGAAGTTGATCTATAAGAGCCTTGCGGGCAAAGTCAGAGTCCGAGTGTGGCTCGGCCGGTGTGTGCACTTCAAGCCACGCCCGCAGCAGTTCCTGAATAGGTTTCGCCACAGCTTCTTCCGCCCCGGGTTCGAATCGAAGTGGAATTTCAGATCGTTGAATGGCGGCGAGCAACAGTTCGGAAAATTTCATATTGATTTCTCCGGCGCCGGTGCGTGATGGTAGACAGGTCCCGAGCCGCGACCGAGAGATGGATGAAGGCGAATCGCCTCCGTAATATAGCATTTCGCTTTAGCAACCGCGGTGACGAGCGGCTCGCCGCGCGCAAGGCAGGCTGTGATTGCTGCCGAGAGCGTGCAGCCCGTGCCGTGCGTGTGGGGCGTCTCAATGCGAGCGGCGGAAAACTCGTGCCAGTCCGCGCCGTCAAAGAGCAGATCAACGGGATCACCTAAAAGGTGTCCGCCTTTGATCAGGACGGCGCGGGCTCCCATATCGCGAATTCGCAGCGCTGCCTGGTGCATATCCTCGAAGCCATTGACCGGAATTCCCGTCAGAACCGCCGCCTCGGACAAGTTGGGAGTCACCAGCGCCGCTCGTGGAATGAGCCTCTCGCGCATCGTCGGAATCGCATCTTCTGCGGCGAGAGGCCGGCCGTGCTTGCTGATCAGCACAGGATCGACGACAAGCGGGAAATCGAACTGTGCCGAGGCTTCGGCCACGGCCTCTACGACATCCGCGGAACCGAGCGCGCCCGTCTTGGCAGCATGTGGCGGAATATCTTCCACCACCGCGCTTAGCTGTGCTGCCACAAGCTCGGACGGCAGACGTTCCACCCGCCTCACGCATTCCGTATTCTGCACTGTAATCAGCGTCAAAACCGCTTCGCCGTAGACGCCAAATTGATGGAAGGTTTTCAGGTCGGCTTGAATGCCGGCCCCTCCGCTAGGATCTGAACCTGCAATTGAGAGGGCGACGCGATACACTGTGCCCAGAATAGCAGTCAGCGAACGTTCAGCAGCACTCCGGTTTGAGAAGAGGTATTTCCCACCGTCAAGGTAACAGCAAGCTTGCCTGTGGGCACGAACCCGGCTGGGACTCGCGCATTGATCTGCATTAGGCCCGCAAAACCGGGCGCACTGGCGGCATAGAGAATTTCCGCAGGATTCCCGCCAATAGTCAACTGTACAGGAAGCACGGGAGCGGCGAGAGGAGGCTGGGCGGCCTTTCCGGCAGCCCCCGCCGGGCTAGTCACTCCCTCTCCGGTGGCATAAAACGTAATCACTGATCCCCGAGCAGCGGCGTTCGATTCCGAGTTTATGGTGCCGTCCTCGTTCACCATGACGGCGAAGACGCCTGGAGCCGAACTGGTGACCGGAAGTGTTGCCCGTGCGCGGGCTTGCCCCTGGTAGCGGATTTCGAGCTTCGTCTCGGCGCGTCCCGCTACACTGTAGGGAACCTGCGCGTTGATCTGGTTGGCCTGCACATAGAAAAGCGGAGCAGCTTCGCCATCGAAAAGCACTTCAACGGAGCCCAGGGTCGTGTCCATCATACCCGCGCTGTTAAACTTCCCTTGCAGCGCATCGGCCGGCCCCATTCCGGAGCCGAATATGGAAACGAGCTCGCCCGGAGCAACGGGCCCCGGCTGCATGCTGGCTGCATTTACGACGCTGGCGTCGCCCACTTGCTCAATCGGAGGAGGAACAGATGTGGGCGTCAGCCTTCGAATTCGACTATTCCCGGTATCCGCGACGAAGATGACGCCTGTGGGCGAGGCAATCAGACCTGCCGGCGACTGGAGCTTCGCGCTCGTGGCGGCACCTCCGTCGCCGCCATAACCGGATTCCCCGGTTCCGGCGATCGTGCTGATGACGCCTTTTGTATCCACCATCCGCACACGATTGTTCCCGGTATCGGTGATATATAGATTTCCATTGGCATCGACGGCGCAAGCTTCGGGAGCATTGAGCTGGGCCGAAGTTGCCGAGCCGCCATCACCGGAGAAGCCCTGGGCCCCGGAACCCGCCACAGTGCTGATCAATCCTGAAGGGGCGATTTTTCGGATACGGTGATTGCCTGTATCAGCGATGTAAATCTCGCCCGAGGGCGCCAGCGCCAGGCCCGAGGGCTGATTGAGCCTTGCCAGAAGCGCCTGGCCTCCATCGCCTGCGTATCCGGCTGTTCCGTCGCCCGCGACTACGGCAGTCAATCCCGCTGGCGCGATGCGCAGGACTCGGTTGTTTTCCGAATCGGCGATATACACATTGCCGCTTGCATCGACTGCCACTGCTTCAGGTGCAGAAAGGAGTGCTCCGGAAATTCCGGCTCCTGCAATCGTACGAATGTTGCCGGAGAAATCAATCCGGCGTATTCTCTGGTTGCCTGTATCGGCGACGAGCAGCGAGCCGTTTGGCGTCAGGGCCAGGCCCCGAGGAGCATTCAACTGCGACTGAGCCGCGGGTCCGTCATCACCGCTGTAGCCTGCGCTTCCTGTTCCCGCTAAGGTGGCGATCACACCCTGCGCCGTTATTTGCCGAACGCGGTGCGTGCCCGAATCGGCGATGTACAGGTTTCCAACAGAATCGAGCGCGAGACCGGCGGGGTGGCTCAGCGCGGCCGCCCGGCCGTTTGAGCTATCGCTCGAAAGAGGCACGAGCGCGCTTGAAGCAATGACGCCCACGACACCCGATGCGCTGATTCTCCGCAGCGCGTTGCCGTCCACCAGGTACACCGTTCCTGAGGCATCCACGGCAAGGTCGTGCGCTGCCGAATACGAACCCGCCAGCGGAAACGAGATCGCTCCAGCTAACAGTACCCGCTTCACCACCGTGCTGGTGTCGGCTACGTACAGCATCCCGGATTGATCCAAGCTGATTCCGATCGGTTGAGGGCCGTCGGGTGCGCCGTAGACTGTCGAGATGACACCGCCGGCAGTGATCATGCGGACCACGCCATTTTTGCTGTCTGCAACGTAAACAGAACCGGCGCGATCGGTCGCGAGACCTGCGGGAAACGCGAGCTGCGCCTTGTTGGCGGGACCGCCATCGCCGGAATAACCGGCGGAGCCGGTGCCCGCGACGGTTGTGATGATTCCGGAAGCCGAGACGCGCCGAATGCGGTGGCCCTCGAACTCCGAAATATACACGTTGCCCGCCGAGTCCACGGCGACGTTGCGCGGGGCGGTGAGCTGAGCCGCGATCGCCGCGCCGCCGTCGCCGCTGGATCCGCTCTCGCCGGTGCCCGCGAAGGTTGAAATGATTCCGGCCGGGCTGACGCGCCGTACACGCCGGTTTCCGAGATCGGCGATATAGAGATTCGCGGCAGTATCGATAGCCAAGCCATATGGAAGATGAAGCTGCGCCAGCCCAGCCGCGCCGCCATCGCCGCTGAACCCTGCCGAGCCGTTGCCCGCGACTGTTGCCATGCTTCCGTCCGGCGTGATCCGGCAAACCCGGTGATTATCTGTATCGGAGATGTACAGATTCCCCGCTCTATCGAGCGCTACGCCGTTCAGATTTCCAAGAGGAAGTGAGGCGACCGGACCGGATCCTTCCGTCCGTCCCGATCCGGCGATTGTTTCAATCACATAGGAAGGCGGCAACGACACTGGATCGGCTGGCCACAAAACACCCACGGCCGCAGCTAGCATTCCAAGCAGCCTGATCATTTCGCCTTACCCAAATGGTGTAGGCAGCACAGACAAACTCTCATACCGGGCCGATGAGGGACCTGTGGGAGGTGAAGCAGTGCGCAGGTTCCGATTCGTGGTGTGGGCCATGGCGGCCGTTTCCGCCATGCAAGCAGGAGTGGTCCGTTTGAAGACACGGACCTTCAACGCCGTACCGGCAGCGCCGGATGGGATGGCGGTGCCCCTTCGGCGCGCGGGTACTGTGCGCAGTCATTTTCTGCTTCAGTATCAGGGCAACCGCCGGCCTGAGAAGCTGAGGCAGCTCGAACAGACTGGAGCTATTGTCACCGGCGCGGTCCCGGACGGGGTTGTCATGGTCGCTGCCGATGACGATTTCACCATGCCCGGGCCAGGCTGGATCTGGGTCGGCCGTATGCAGCCTCGGGACAAAATCAGCCCGCTGTTGCAAAGCGGCGTGGACCAGCGAACGTTTGTGGTGGAATTTCACTCTGATGTCACCCTCGATGATGCCCGCACTCTGGTCGAGGAGGCGGGACTGGATCTGCAGTCCCACCCGGATCTTCTGCCGCACCAGTTACTGGTCAGCGGCCCATACGAACGCATCGAAGAACTTGCAGGCTGGGATGACGTGGCTTATGTTTTTCCCGCATCGGCGGATCTTGTTCAAGGCACACGCGTGCAAGCCTGTGCCGGGGCCCTTACAAGCGATGGAGCCATGGCCCAGTATGCCGCGGTGGGCAGCGGGTGGCCGGTTTCGGGCTCCGGACAGATCGACCTCTCCTACGTTTTCAGCAGCCTCACGACCAAGCTTCCCGCCTCGACGACGCAGTCGGAGATTATTCGCGCTCTCAGTGAGTGGACCAAGTACGCCCCTATTAATTTCTCCGAAGGCGCCGACAGCCGCCGTGCCCGCACCATCAACATTCTCTTCGCGTCAGGCTCGCACGGTGATGCGTATCCGTTCGATGGGCCCGGTAAAGTGCTGGCGCACACGTTCTATCCAGCGCCCCCTAACCCGGAGTCGCTCGCGGGAGACATGCATCTCGATGAAGATGAGAACTGGCAGATCGGCGCCAATATCGACCTCTACGCTGTGGCTCTCCACGAAGCAGGGCACGCACTCGGTCTCGGTCACTCCGATAATCCAGGCGCCGTGATGTACCCGTATTATCGCCTCGGAGCCATGCTCTCCGATGATGACATTGCAGCGATTCGAAGCCTCTATGGCAGCCGCGACACGCAGGGCCGAGGAGCTCCAGCGCAGCCCGATCTTTCCCTGATCATTTCACAGCCTGCTACCGGTAGCTCGACTACCACGTCCGAAGCGGTCTCGCTCGCCGGGACCGCGGTGAACGCCGTAGGGGAGGTGAAGGTTGAATGGAAAACCGACTATGCTTATGCCGGCTCCGTTTCGGGACACCCGGACTGGTCTGTGCCGGTGGTGCCACTGCGTGTAGGCAGCAATCTTGTGACGCTCACGGCGTCGGACTCGCTGGGGCGATCAGCCGCGCAATCAATTACAATCGTTCGCCAGCAGCCGGCAACGAATCCTTCGTCCCCCGCTCCGCCCTCACCGCCTTCCTGGCCCAGCGTGCCGCAGACTCCGTCAACACCTTCCACTCCGTCCACACCTGCTCCCAAGCCAGCCCCCGGCTCGGATTCGACGCCACCGCAGTTGAGGATCTCGAACCCAGCGGCCACCATCATCTCGACATCCTTCGCAACCATCACTGTTCAAGGTTCAGCCGCGGATGCTTCGGGCATCAGGTCGGTCAATTGGCAGAACTCGACGGGCGCATCTGGCCAGGCCTCAGGGACGAACTCCTGGACAGCTACGGTTCCTGTGGAACTCGGAACGAACACTGTCACGATCACTGCCGTTGACGCGGCGGGCAACTCTTCCTGGCGTTCGCTGACTGTGGTGAGAAGATGATGCTTAAATCACGATCAGTTCTTTGCTCGTAGGCGTCAAGACTTCGCAGCCGGTTCGGGTAATCAGGACCGTGTCTTCAATCCGAATACCGCCGAACCCCTCCAGATAAACTCCAGGCTCGATGGTCACCGTCATGCCCGGCTCCAGCCGTGTCGAAACCTTTTTTCCAAGCCTGGGGGGCTCATGAATTTCGAGCCCTAGGCCGTGACCCGTGGAATGGACGAAGGCATGGTCCAGCTTTTCTGCTCTGAGAACGCGCCGGGCGGCTGCATCCACGTGGGCTGCGGTCACACCGGCGCGCGCCGCGGTGATTGCGGCAAGCTGCGCTTCCAGAACTGCTCGGTAGAGCCGCCGAACCCGCTCGCTGGGCCGGCCCACGTGCAGCATACGGGTCATGTCGCTGGCGTACCCGTCAACGAACGCACCCATATCGATGACAACCAGAGAATGGTTGGCGAGAGCGGCTTTGGTGGGCCGCGCATGCGGTAGTGCAGATCGTTCCCCGCCCGCCACGATCGTCTCGAAGGCCGCTTTTTCCGCTCCAAGCCGCCGCATCCGATATTCGAGCTCCGCCGCCAGATCCTGTTCCCGCACGCCGGCACGAACCCGCTGGATTCCTTGCTGAAATGCTTTGGAATTCGTATTCACAGCTTGGCGGACCCGTGCGATCTCGTCAGCGGACTTCACCATCCGGCGTTCTTCCAGCCATCCGGGTAAACCTTCGAGCGATACCTTGAGCGGCAAATGAGATTTCAGAAACTCGTAGGTCGCGTACGGCGTTCTGGCAGGCTCAAAACCCAGCCTGCGGATGCGCTGCCTGCGAACTTCTGCCACGACGTCCGGCAGCAAAGGCCCCTTGGCGATTTTCGTCCGGCAGTCTACCTCCTGGGCCGCCTGAAGCCGGAATCGAGGATCGGTGAAGAAAACCGCATACCCCGAGCCGGCAAGCAGCACACCATTGTCGCCCGTAAATCCCGTCAGGTACCGTAAGTTCGGGCCGAATGCTATGAGCGCGGCATCCAGTTTCCGATTAGCAAGGTACGCAGCCAGAGCTTTACGGCGTGATTCGTAACTATCGCCGGACGGTTGTGCCGGCAGAGATCTATTAGCGGCCAACAGGGAGCTCTCGGGCCAGAACGAGCGCGCGGCTCGAAAGTGCATCGGCCTGAACCATATCGCCGCGTGCCGCTGCTTCTCCGGAAAGGGTCATAAACGAGCGGATACGTCCTATGATAGCCTCCTCCTCCGAGGACGGTTTTCGCTTTTGTACCTGGGCGACGCGATCGTTGATTTCACGCGTCCTGGTCTCGATGGCTTCATAAATCTTCCGGCGCTCGTCGGCGGGGAGAATCGGTTGCAGCCGCGGACGTTCTTCCACTGGCGGCGTCTGGGCGGGCGGTTCAGGTTTCGGACCGGTTGTAGGTCCAGGTGCGGGCGCCGCTGTCTGCGGCGGCGTTCGCCGCGGAGCAGGCGGCTCTGGAGATGAGCTCTCGGCTGGCTCCTCCGCCGGCGGGGGAGCGGTTACAGCTTGCGGATTGACCGGCTGCGGCGCCGGGAGCCGCACATTCGTCTGAGGAATCGAAAGCGCCACTGGCACGCTCTGCGCCGTCTGCGCGGGCGCTTTGGCCGTCTGAGCGGGTTTCGGCGGCGGCGGAATGACTTTCGTGTGGCGCCTGGCGAACGGTGTGCAACCCAAAACCCCGATCGCCAACAGGGCCCCTAACACCGTACCGAAGGAGCGCATCGGATACATCGTCGAAGATCAACTTGCAAGCGGCAGGCGGACGACGAAAGTAGTGCCTTTGCCGGGCTCGCTGGCAAAGTCGATTGTACCATCGTGAAGCTGTACAATCCGAAAAGTCATTGCCAGCCCGATTCCGGAGCCCTCTTTCTTCGTCGTAAAGTAGAGCCGAAAGATCTTATCGCGCAAGTCCGGAGGAATGCCGGGGCCAGAGTCGATGATGTGGATCTCCGCCTCTTCTTCCTGAACCTTCGATTCGAAGCGCAGCTCACCGCCCTGTTTCATGGCCTCGATGGCATTCACCACTACATTCAAAATCGCCTGCTTCATAAGGTCCACATCCACGCGAATCCCGGCCCCGTCACACTGCTGGTTTACTTTGATGTCGATTCCGGCCGCGCTCGCCTGGGGTTTTGCGAGGTCTACGATTTCACCGACGAAGTTATCTACTTGGACTTCAGACAGGTTGAGCTCTACCGGCCGCGTGAAATCAAGAAACGTTTTCACGACCCGGTCGAGCCGCAGGATCTCTCGCGAGATAATTTCCATTTGGGGCTGAAGGTCGTGGTCACCCTTCGCAAGCTTCATCCGCGCCAGCTCGACATGCATCAGGATGGCATTCAGCGGGTTCTTGACCTCGTGCGCTACGCCGCCCGTGATACGGCTGATTGCGGAGAGCCGGTCGGCTGTCTGGAGCTGGCGGCCGATCTGGCGTGTGGCCTCCGGGTCTCGTAATCGGACCAGGAAGCCGGCGCCGCGGGCTGAATTGCCTGCCCCGAGCGCATCCATGATATCGACGGAAAGCAGAACCACGAAAACACCGGGCTCGCCCTCCCGCGTGATAGGAACTCTGCGATTCCGGATCGCGCGGCCGGTTTGCGAAGCCTGGGCGAGCAGCAATCCAAGCGTTGTGTTGGGTGGGAAAATGTCTGCCAGGGTCTGGCCCAGCAGGTCGGAGCGCATTTTACCCAGGAACTTCTCGACAGCGCCGGATGCCAGCGCCAGGCGCCGGTCCCGGCCGAAAATCAGAACAGCGTCTTCCAGATCCTCCAGCAATCGCTCGAAGTTACCTCGGAGATCCGAGAATTCGTAGCGCGCGCCGCGCAACTGCTCGCCCAGCAAGCTTACCTTGGAGGCCATCACGCCCAGCTCGTCGGCTCCCTTGCGCGGAGGCGGTACGGACTCCTGCGGCTCGTACTCACCGCGCGCCAGCAGGTCCAGCATGCGGCCCAGACGTCCGAGAGGCCGAAACGCAATCGACGAAAACAAGAGCATGATGCCCATGGCCCCCAGGACGGAAAGCGCCCCGATCTTCAGGTTCTTGCGCAGCGTCGGCTCGATGTCGCTGCGAATCAGGGCCGGATAGACCACCACGCGGACATACAAAAAGGGCTTGCCATCGGCGCCCAGAGGTTGTTCAAGCTGGTAATAACCCGTATCGCGCGCCAGTATCTTCAGCTTGTCCACGAAGCCGGTCTTATTGACCAGCGGTACAAAATCGGGATAAGGAGGAAACGTAATGCCAAGCCGATTCCGATCACTATCGGCCAGTATTTCGCCGTTCACATCGCACACTGCAATCTCAAGCAGCGCGTGCGAGGCCGTTAAGATGTCGACCAGCTCGACCATCAGATCGCGATCGCGCAGCGCCTCGCGGAGCGGCACTGTTCGCTGGCGTTCGAGTGTCTGTACAACCATGCTGCCCGCTACTCTCTTGAGCAGGTTGGCGCGCTCCAGCGTCGATTCAAGCTGCTGCTGGATTTCATTGCCGAGATCGACCACCGAAATTACGCCTACGATGCCGGCCATCACCAGAACAGATGAGATCGTTAAGCGCGCCTGCAGCGACATGCTTACTCAGTTGGGAAGCAGCAGCAGTTTCCCCGCGCTTTTGCGCGATTCCAGATCGCGCTGCGCCTGCGCCGCCTCGCTCAGCTTATAGACGCCGTCAACGCGAAGTTTGAGATCGCCCGAGGCTATCCAGCGCAGCACATCTCCCGCGCGCCAGAGCAGCTCTTCGCGCGTCGCGGTGTAATCACCCAACTTCGGGCGGGTGAGAAAGAGCGAGCCTTTGGCATTCAGAACGGCTGGATTCAAGGGCGGCACCGGCCCGCTCGACTGCCCATACAGCGCCATCAGGCCACGAGGCCGGATACAGTTCAAGCTCTTCTCGAACGTGTCTACGCCAACCGAATCATAGACAACGTCCACGCCGCGGCCGCCGGTCAGCCGCTTCACCTCCGCCTCGAAGTCCTGCTTCGTGTAGAGGATAATTTCATCGATGCCGGCCTCGCGCGCCAGTTGAGCTTTCTCTTCGGTTGAGGTTGTACCGAACACTCGGGCGCCTGCCATCTTTGCCATTTGGACGAGGAGCCGTCCTACCCCTCCAGCGGCCGCGTGCACTAAGCATGTATCTCCTTTTTTGAGCGGGTAAGTGGACTGCGAGAGATAGTGCGCCGTCATGCCCTGCAGCATGGCTGCCGCGGCGTGCTGGAAATCGAGCCCCTGCGGAACTTGTACCAGTTGCGCCGCGGGCACCAGCGCGTAATCGGCATAGGAGCCGCGCACGCCTGCATAGGCGACCCGGTCGCCGGGTGCGACCTCGGTCACGCCCGAACCCACTGCCTCCACGACGCCCGCGGCTTCCATGCCCAGCGTCGCCGGGAGGTCCATTTTATAAAGCCCCGTGCGGTAATAAATGTCGATGAAATTTACTCCGGCAGCCGCAATCTTGACCAGCGCCTCGCCCGGACCGGGCTCGGGCTTCGGCACCTCCACGAACTGAAGCTTTTCGGGACCGCCAACTTCCGGAACCTGAATCGATTTCATGAGTGATCCTTATCGCAGTGCGCGCCTGATATGTACGGTAGCTGCATAGAGTAGCAAATAGGTTAAGGTGAAGGGAAATAATACGAGGCTCGCCAGAGTTGCAGCGGCGCCCGATCCGGTGAGGCCGGCGCGAAACGCCACGAAATGGCGGATCGCCGCGTGGTGCGCGTAGTCCAGCCAGAAGCAGTCGCAATTCTCGTTCACGACCAGCACCTTGACAGGGAGGCGTGCCGCCAGGGCCCACTTCCATTTCGTCATGATGGGCTCGGCGGAACAAAGCATTGCCAGAATGGAATAGCGGCGCGCTGCAAGCTCGCGAAAGAGTTTTCTTCGGCCAGCCCGTCCCTGGTATTCCGAGACACGGTAAACGCGAGCCCGAGGATCGCAGTTTCCCGGCACGCCCGAAAAGCAGGTGATGAGATCTATCGGCACATTGCCGCCAAAGCGGCTATAGAGCCGCGGCAGCAGTTGGTCCGAAATGGAACGCGAACCGCTTTCAACCACGAGAATACGAGGCTCGGACGGCTCACCCCGAGTCAGGAAATAGCGCACCTGTTCTCACTATACCGAACGGCAGATGGCGCTATTGCCGCTTCAGAAGCTAACCGGCGGCGCGGGGCGCCCGTCCGCCACGGCATGTTTCCGAAAATAAGCCGGCGGGACCAGCAATGTTAATGCGTCAGGTACGATCTCAACGGTAACCGGCGTGTAGCCGGTCAGTTCTCCATCGACCTGTACGTACACACGCCGGTCGGCAACGGGCGCGCATTTCACACGGCAAGCCCGCCTCACCGTCACGCCCCGCAGTCCAGCCACTCGCTTGAGAGCCACGCCGGCCAGATACTTCAAGTACCGGATGGAACTTTTCCCGGAAAACAAAACTACTTCAAATTGGTTATCGAACAGGCTCGTATCGCGGGCGATCTCCAGGTCGCCTCCATAGTTTCGCACTTTGCTGACGAGGGCAAAGGAGCAGCTTGCCGCCTGGCCGTCGATTTCGACCCCGAACTCAGTAAGGCGCCGGCCAAGGAGACTGAAACCCGCGATCCAGTAAGCAATCTTTCCCCATTTGGCCTTCAGCGGCAGACTGACTTTGTAAACGATCTGAGCATCCAGCCCGATGCCGGCCATTAGCAGGAAATGGCGCGGGCCGTTCTCCAGGCAGATCCGGCCGAGTGAAACCCGCGCCGGGCGGCACTGGACCAGGTTGGCCGCGGCGCGCTCGACATCCAGTCCCAATCCCAACTCTGCGCAGAGCACGTTAGCAGTCCCTGCCGGCAGGACCCCTAAGGGAACAGGCGAATGGACCATCCCGTTGATTGCCTCGTTGATCGTGCCATCTCCGCCAGCCACCAAAATAAGATCGGCGCCGTCGCGTATACTCTCAGACGCGATGGCGCCCGCGGTATGCGGCCCGCGTGTCGGGCTGAAGATCAAATGGTGGCCGTTTGCGCGCAGCACACGTTCGGCTCGCTGGAGCAACTCATCTCCGTGGCGCCCGAAGCGTCCCGCGCGGGGATTGTAGATTACGACTGTCTTGCGATAACTTCCGATGGTTTCGCTCCCCGCGTCTTCGTAAAATTATAGTGAAAAGATCATGGCTACTGACGCCGTTGAAATCGAGCGGCTGCGGGATACCCTGCGGCATCATGAATATCTCTATTACGTCCTGGATCAGCCCGAGATCACCGACGCCGAATATGATGCGCTGATGAACCGGCTGCGCGACCTGGAAGCGCGCCATCCCGAGCTCATCACGCTGGATTCGCCGACGCAGCGCGTGGGCGGCAAAGCGCGCGAAGGATTCATTAAAGTGGCTCACAGCTCGCCGATGCTCAGCCTGGACAACGCCTTTAACGAACGAGAGTTCCTGGACTTTGACCGGCGCGTGCGCGACCTGCTTGGCAGGGCCAAAGTATGTTACGTCGCTGAGCTGAAACTCGACGGGCTTTCGATGGCTGCTCACTATCGCGAAAAGCGGTTCGCACAGGCTGTTACACGTGGAGACGGCATCATTGGCGAAGACGTGACGGAAAACGCCCGTACGATTCGTTCCCTTCCGCTGCACGTGAAATCCAAGTGGCCCTCGTTTGAGGTGCGCGGCGAGACCGTGATGAATCGTGCCGCATTCGAAAAACTGAATCAGGACCGCGATGCGCGTGGGCTTTCCCGCTTCGCCAATCCGCGCAACGCGGCCGCCGGGTCCCTGCGGCTGCTCGAACCGACAGTAACAGCGTCCCGGCAGCTCGAATTTTACGCCTATTTCCTCCAGGTGGACGGCGCGCCGCCCTTCAGCACTCACTGGGAGTCGCTTGAAGAGTTGGCCCGGATGGGATTCAAGGTGAATGCTCACCGCAAGCTATGTGAAAGCCCGGAAGAGGTTGTGGCATTCAGCGCCCAGTGGGAAGCCAAACGCGAGCAGTTGCCCTACGAGATTGACGGTGTCGTGGTCAAGGTCAACGAAATTGTGCAACAGCGCCGACTCGGCTTCACAGCCAAAGCGCCGCGCTGGGCAATTGCGTTCAAGTATCCAGCGCGACAGGCCAACACGATCGTTGAGGACATAGATGTGCAGGTCGGCCGGACCGGAGCGCTGACGCCGGTCGCGCGTCTCGCTCCCGTAGAGGTCGGCGGAGTGACTGTGTCCCGAGCCACGCTGCACAACGAGGACGAGATAGAGCGCCTCGGCCTCCAGATTGGCGATAGCGTGGTGATCGAGCGCAGCGGTGACGTGATTCCCAAGGTTGTCCGCGTGCAGGCACAGGGCTCTTATCGAAAGCCATTCTCCATGCCGAAGGCCTGCCCCGTATGCGGCGGAAAAATAGTGCGCGAAGAAGGCGAGGCCGCCAGCCGATGTATCAATACGAATTGCCCGGCTCGCCTGAAGGAATCGATCCTGCACTTCGCTTCCCGCGGCGTCATGAATATTGACGGGCTGGGCGACGCGCTTGTCGATCAGCTCGTGGACCGCGGCCTGGTGAAAAGCGTCGCCGACCTTTACGATCTCACGCGCGAAAAGCTGATGGAGTTGGAGCGCATGGGTAAGAAGTCGGCCGATAATATTCTCCGCAACATCGAGAATTCGAAGCAGAATCCGCTGCCGCGTGTGCTGACCGCGCTCGGCATCCGCTTCGTCGGTGAGCGCACCGCCAACTTTCTGGCAGAGGCCTTCGGCAGCATGGACAAAATCGCCGGCGCCGATCTTCAAAAGCTCCAGCAGGCTGAGGAAGTGGGTCCGAAGGTAGCTGAAAGCATTTACCAGTTTTTTCGGGAGCCGCGGAATCAGGAACTCGTCGAGCGGCTTCGTGCCGCGGGTCTACGCTTTGAATACGACGTCCGCCGGAAGAGCGGTCCTTTGCAGGGCTTCACGTTCGTGCTCACGGGCACGCTGCCTCACCTGACGCGCGAAGACGCCACGCAATTGATTCAGGAGGCCGGCGGCAAGGTCAGCGGCTCGGTCAGCCACAAGACAAGCTATTTGGTCGCAGGCGAAGAAGCCGGCTCCAAGCTGGATAAAGCCCGCGCCTTGGGAATCGAGATCATCGATGAACAGCGGCTGCTGGAGATGATTCACGGCGACGGCGATTACCAGACGTAATCTTTGGCGATTTTGCGTTTGTCGTACCCATCGAGCACGTGGACAACCCGGATCTTTTTGAGTGATACCGGCGAAAGCTGGCCGACCGGAATGTATATGATCGTGCGGCCGACGCGCGAGGCGATGGTTCGGAATACCGAACGGGGCGGCCGGGCCGCCACATAGACAACGAAACGCTCGAGCGAATAGTCCAGACCAGCTAACAACAGGCGCTCGGCTTTCGTCTCAGCGAAATCGTAGTCGGGATCCTGCCAAACGTCATACATGCGGCGCGCCGGCAGGCTCATGAGAAAGCCACCATATTCGGCGCGCCCGATTCCAGGCCCAACCACGTTGTCGAACGGATACGTGGAATAGAATGCCATGTCGGACTCATTCTGGTGCTCGCCGAGCCACGTGGTCATGTAGGGGTACCGGTTTTCGCGGTCTTCATCGAAGATCACGATCACCGAGCCGACCTCGCCCGCGATTTTCTGGAACTGCCGCACATATATCCGGCCCTCATGCCAGTTGCGTATCGTTTCGCGCAAATCCACGCCGTCCAGGATTGACGTTGTAAACGGCTCCGTCCGAACGCGCTCTTCCGAAAGAATGCTTTTGCCTTTTTTCTTCAGGAAGCGGCCGTAATCTTCGATCACCAGGTCTTCCGGCGGATAAGAGCAGATGCTGTTCCCATCGAGCTGCGAGGCCCATTCTCCCGGAAATTTCTCTTTTTTGCGCGGCTTCAATCCGACGGGGCGGAGGCGGCGCTTCGTGCTTGGCAGTCTACGCCGCAAACGAATCTTCTTTGTGTCGAGCCATACTTCCTCGCCCGAGATGCGGACCGTCGGGAGATCGCTTGAAGTTTTTTGGTGTGGATAACGCGCAGCGAGCTCCCAGACTTCCCAGGCGAAGTTATCATCAACGACGGCGCGCGCAGCCACCGTAAGATCAAACAGCCCGGCGGTCAGGCCGTGGTCCGCCAGCGCCAGGTTGCGGGTATAGCGCGCAAGCAGCCGCCTCTGCCAGTGAGCGATCGACTCTCCCGTGCTCGCTTCATAATTCCTTTCCGCTTCGCGAAACAGCGCAAGCTGAACTTGCCGGCGGTCAACCAGCTTCGTATCCGCCATCCGGCTGCGGAACTCCTCGTAGCGATCCTGCATGTACGGATATTCGAGTGTAATCTCCGCGAGGCATTCCGGATGCGGATTGAGCACCTGCACCCCCTCGCGACGCCGGCGCGCCATGGGCTGAGCCTGCGGATGCTCCATGGCGTCAAGCACGGGGTCGAGCAGGTTCAGAGACACTATGACCAGAACACTCGCCAGCGGATCGGCTCCTTGCAGCTTCCATGCAATCCCTTCGGCGTGCCTGGCGATGGCGCTGGAGCGGGGCTGCGGGTAAACGCGGTAGGCTTCAACGTATTTCTCCAGTCCGATCGAGCGGATCGCATAGCTGTCGGGATAGTCATCTTTGAGGTGTGGACGCTCGCCGGTATCCGGGTCGGCAAAGACGATTTCGGCGCCGATCTCGCGCGCGGTGCGGATCGCCTCCGTAAATGCGTCGGCGGGTTCCACCGGCACATAGATCGCGCGATCCTCCTCCTGCGCGTCCGGATAGAGAATGACGGACAGCTCCGGGAGACGCGCCACCGCGCGCAGGTAGGCTTGCTCGAGCGTCGTTGGCAGTTCGAGCGCCACCACTTGCGGGCGATCCCGCAGAATCGCCTGGCGCACCTCGATCGCGAATTCGAGCCTTCCCGGCACGACCGGAAAGTAGGTGAACCGCCCGCGCTTGAGGCTGCCCGGATCAGGAATTGACTGGCCGGTTTCCTGGGACATACCGCAAGGCCTCTTCGCCCAGCGTTTCGACGATCGCGGTCTCGAGCGCCTTTACTTCATGCATTTTTTGGGTTGCTAAGCTTTTTAGCTTGATCGCAAACCGCCCGATGTTGATGCCGTCCCGAACGGTGTAGCGCTCATCCGCCGCGTGCGCCTGCTGTAAGAAATCCGTTACGTAATGCAGAATGCGCTCCTCGGCGAAGGGCAGATTCTCGCGCAGGATGTGATACTCTTCGTCGCGTTCCGGAAAATCGATGAAGATCTGCGGCTGCAGCCGCGAGTGGATATATTCGGGCAGCTCGAAGGTAGACGCGTCATCGTTCATAGTGGTGACAAGACGGAATTGCGGGTGCGCCTTGATCTTGATGCCCGCGACAATCGACTCCACATAGCGCCGGTTGTCCAGCAAGGGCGCGAGGCTTGCCCAGCTCTTCTCGCTCATGCGGTTGCCCTCGTCGAGAATCGCGATGCCGCCGCGTATCATGGCTGTAACCAGTGAGGAAGCCACATAGCGCAGTTTTCCCTCGCCTTCGATCACAGGCGTCACGAGGAGATCTTCGGGCCGGGTATCGAGGGTGGCTTGCAGAATGTAGACTTCGCGCCCCATGCGCTTGGCGGCTGCATAGGCAAGCGTTGTCTTACCCACGCCCGGCTTGCCCAGCAGACGTGGATTCATAGGCAGGTCCTGGTCGCTCACTACCAGCCAGGCAGCCAGCAATTGGCGCATAAGTTCTTCCTGGCCCACCCAGCGCACCGGCAGTTCGTCGGGATGGGCCAGGTGCAGCGTGACGCCTTCGATCTCGACCATCATATGTTCTTATTATGCGTCGGATGGGCGACACGCCGCGCGCGAGGGTGCGGCCGCGCGGTCCGCGAGCGCGATGGCGGCAGAGCTACAACTATGCTTGCGCGGGCCGTTCGAAGTTTAACATCCAGTTGATGCCGAACTGATCCGTGAGCATCCCGAAGCGAGCGGCCCAGAACGTCTCTTGAGGAGGCATCGTGATCTTGCCCTTTTCTGCAAGCGCGTTAAATAGCTTGTCAGTCTCCTCGACGCTTTCGCAATCCACGGCGATCGAAAAATTATTGCCTCGTTGCAGCGGCATACCAGGCATCGTGTCCGAAGCCATCAGCACGGCCGCACCCTTCGCCAGCCTCGCGTGCATAATCCTGTCTCCCCCTTCTTTGGGAGCGTCACCGGGTGTCTCGGAAAACTTCACCAAGTGCAGCTCGCCGCCGAGGCATTTTTCATAGAACTTCATCGCTTCCCGGCAGTTTCCGTCAAACATCAAATACGTATTGAGTTGTTTCATGATTTTGCTCCGTTCTGATTTTCAGATTCGATAACTACTTCGCACCGGAATGAGGGCCCGCAGCCGCTCCTCTCGCAGGAAAATCCCTCCCCAAACCAGTACACCGACGTAGACCGGAAAGAGAATGTGAGTAAAGAGCGGACTACCGGCCCGCACGTGGGATGCGATGGCGCCCCCGAGATAGCCGGTCAGCAGGATCGCTCCTAAAATAGAGGACTGCGGAATCGCATAAACGAGAACACAAACCAGCTCCAGAACGCCGATTCCTAGGACGGCGCCGGCAGGATAGCCGAGCCGTGTGGTTCCCTCGATTGCGACAGCCAATCTCATTACTTTGATAATGCTGTCAAACAGCAGGAACGTTATCGCAAGCGCGCTGAGAATAACTCCGGGCCAGAGTCTTTTATTGGATACCTGGGCGGATTCAGAATCCGATCGCATGATTTCCTCCTCCAGCGTTAACCGCCGGCAATGGCGCCTATGATCAAGAATGGCTCCGCGCCCGAAGCGACCGCTTCCGGCAATGGAGTGTCCGGAGATTCGTGCGACAGATCCTCTTCGCAGGCAAAAAACCGTACGAATGGCCGTCGCTGTTGCGTGGTGTGGTCGCGGATGGTCCCACAGAGCATCGGATACGAGGCCTCGAGCGCGTCAAGCACGGAGCGCTGCGTAACCGGGCGCGTGACCTCAAGCCGCAGCTCGCCGCTGACCTGCGCCAGCGTCCGCAGGTGCGCGGGCAGCACAACGCGGATCATGACAGTGTCTGTACCTCGACGGAAAGCACGGCCGGTAGATCCCGCACGATTGGAACCCAATGGTCTCCACTATCCGCCGACGCGTACACTTGTCCGCCCGTAGTACCAAAGTAGACGCCGCAGGATTCCAGTGAATCGACGGCCATCGCATCGCGCAGCACGTTCACATAGCAGTCCCGCTGCGGCAGGCCTTGCGTGAGAGCCTCCCATTCGTTGCCTCCTGTCCGGCTGCGGTAGACGCGCAGCTGTCCGTCGGGCGGAAAGTGCTCGGAGTCGCTCTTGATCGGGACGACATAGATCGTTTCCGGATCATGCGCGTGCACGTCAATGGGAAAACCGAAGTCGGTAGGCAGGTTCCCACTGACCTCCCGCCAAGACTCCCCGGCATCGTCGCTGCGCATCACATCCCAATGCTTTTGCATGAATAGGACGTTCGGCCGCGACCGGTGCATGGCAATCCGGTGAACGCAGTGGCCCACCTCGGCATTGGGATCCGGAATGTATTCGGATCTCAGCCCGCGGTTAATCGGTTTCCAGGTCTCGCCGCCATCATCGCTCCGGAAGGCTCCGGCAGCGGAGATAGCGATGAAGATCCGGCCAGGTGTAGTCGGATCCAAAATAATGCTGTGCAGGCACATGCCGCCCGCACCAGGCTGCCAGCGCGGGCCTGACCCGTGCCCGCGCAAGCCGGCAAGCTCCTGCCAACTCTGCCCGCCATCGGTCGAACGGAACAGGGCAGCGTCTTCAACCCCGGCGTAGACCGTATCCGGATCGGTCAGCGAAGGCTCCAGGTGCCAGACTCGCTTGAACTCCCACGGGTGAGGTGTGCCGTCATACCACTGGTGAGTGCCGGGCACACCATCATATGCGAACTTGTTTCCCACAGGCTCCCATGTTTTGCCGCCGTCATTGGAGCGCTGGATCAACTGCCCGAACCAGCCGCTGGACTGCGATGCGTACAGCCGGTTCGGGTCCGCGGGCGACCCTTTGACATGGTAGATCTCCCAACCCGCAAAATGCGGGCCGCTGACGTCCCACTGCTCCCGCTTTGCATCCGAGGTTAGGATGAATGCTCCCTTCCGCGTACCGACCAGCACCCGTACCCCGCTTGTTTTCTGATTCATTGCAATGCCTCCAGACATATGTCGAATGCAGACCGTTTGAATCGACACAATGGCCGCAGAAAAATCGTTACATGTCGGTTGGCACCAGAAATGCTAAGAACGAAATGGATTGAGAGTTTGAGGTCAAGTTCGGACGATCCTATGACGAGTAAGGCCGAAGTCTTTTCCCAGCAAGAATACTGCGATGAGAAAAAGCGTTTTCTGGCGGCTTTTACGACCGCAGCGCGGGAGCTGATCGAAGTACAAGAACAGCAACTGCGCGCAGTCCTGGAGGGAGATCCCGATTTTGCACGATTCGACCTGCTCATCCACATGGCTGCAGAAAAGAAGCAGCAGGCTAAGTATGCGTACATTTCGCATGTCGACGCACACCGCTGTTAAGGAGATCTATGGCGCTCACAAATTTAGAACGAGAACGCATTAATGACTCAGTTCTTCACATCCAGTCGGCCATGGGTAATCTTGGCCACGTGCCGCCCGACAAGATACCGGAGATTGAAGAAGTTCAGGAATGTTTGGAAAGTGCTGACAAAACCTTGCGGGCTACCCTCCGGCAGGAACAAAGTTCGAAGTAAGATCACAAACAAGAAAAGCGGAGCCCACGTTACGATCTGAGCTTGGGGACCTCCAGGTGACCAGATTGGCTGCCGGACACGATGAAGACTTTCAACGAGCATATGAGTGTCTCAACAAGGCGGTAGACATAACCGTCCTTACCGGCTCCGGGATCTCCGTCGAGAGTGGAATCCCTACCTTCCGCGGCCCTGAGGGTCTCTGGCGAAAGTATCGGCCCGAAGATCTCGCGACGCCGCAGGCCTTTGCGCGGGACCCTGTGCTGGTTTGGGAATGGTACAACTGGCGCCGCGGGCAGATTGCCGGGGCCGAGCCTAACGCGGGACATCGAGCCCTAGTCAAGCTTGAACAACGAAAGCCGCGCTTCACATTGGTTACACAAAATGTGGACGGGTTGCACGAGGCCGCAGGCAGTCGGCGTGTTCTCAAATTGCATGGGGATATCTGGCGGCTGCGATGTACCGCATGTGGCAGCAACTGGCCGGACCGCCGGGTTCCACTTCCGAAACTGCCGCCGCACTGCGCTTGCGGCGGGCTCACACGTCCCGCAGTGGTATGGTTCGGGGAAGCGCTTCCGGAGGGAATCCTGCAAGAAGCGGAGCATGCCGCCTCCTCAGCGGACGTCTTTCTCGTCGTAGGCACGTCTGCGCAGGTTTATCCAGCAGCCGGTCTCATTCCTGCTGCAAAACGCGCCGGCGTGCGCGTAATTGAAATCAATACGGGGCAGACAGAATATTCCACTCTCGTAGACCATTGCTTGCTTGGGCCCGCGGGGGAGATTCTGCCGCGGCTCGTGGCCTGATCTGCTCGCGCCATCCGCGCGGGTGCGATCCTGCGGTTTCTGCGCACTCCATAATAGTAAAGATCGATGACCTACATCCAACCTCTGCTGACGTGCTTTCTGCTATTGAGCTTCCTAGGCATCTGGCGCAGCCGAAGCAACCCGAAGCGCACTCCCCTAATGCTTCTGGTGGGAGTCGGCGGTTTGTTTCTTATCTCGTGGCCGCCAGTTGCGTGGCTGGTTGCGTCGGGGTTCGAGGCCGGCTATCCCCGCGTGGACATTCCTGCCGGAACCGGAGACGTTATTGTGGTTCTGTCCGGCAACGTAGTCGGCACATCTCCCGGCCGACCTGTACCCGTAGCGGACCGAGACACCTATGAACGTTGTTTGTTTGCCGCCTGGCTCCACAAGCACTGGCGGCCCCTTCCCGTGCTGGCGTGCGGCGGTACCGGTGAGAGCGGGAATATGCCTTTTGCGGAAACTATGCGCGAAGTCATCCGCGGCGAAGGTGTACCCGATGAATTGATCTGGACGGACCGGCGGTCGCATTCGACCTATGAAAATGCCATTTACGCGGCGGAAGTCTTAAAGAGCAAGCATCTTCGCCGCATCGTCCTGGTCACGGAAGCATATCATATGCCGCGCGCCGAACGGTGCTTTCGTAAAGTTGGTCTAGCAGTGGTCCCAGCGCCATGTGCATTTCGCTCCGGGACATCGGAGCGCCCCCGCTTTCTTCCCACATGGAAAGCGGTGGATGCAAATGAGCGGCTCCTTCACGAAGCTCTCGGGTTTGTCTGGTATCGGCTGCGAGGATGGATCTGAACATCCCAGAAGCCCACAATTGCTTCAGCGCTGCTGACCGGCGTAGTGTGAGGGATTCTCGTTGAATCGGTGTTCGCACTCTTCCGAACAGAAGAAATACGTCTGCCCCCAATAGGTTGTTTTGTATTTGGCCGCTCCTTCGTCCACTTCCATGCCACACACAGGGTCAATCGACAAGACAGGCTGCTGGTCGGAGTAATCTTCGAGGCCGTATGAATCTTCCATGGCTCTCCGTGCCTTTCGTGATTGACGGAGCAATTCATCTTCCAGAACGGTTCTGCGGGTCATGCCCGCGGTGCGCGGCAGCACACGCGGGTGGCGGACCGTGATGTCTTCGCCACCCATCGGCGAACGGCGATCAGGCGGTACGCATCGCCTCGCCGCGGTCGCCGGAAATGGCGGCCTGCGCAGCGGCTAAACGCGCGATGGGAACACGGTAAGGGGAGCATGACACGTAGTCCATGCCGATGCGGTAGCAGAACTGCACCGAGCTGGGCTCACCGCCGTGCTCGCCGCAAATACCGACCTCCAGGTCGTGGCGTGTAGATCGTCCCAGCTTGACGGCAGTTTCGATTAGTTTGCCCACGCCCTCCTGATCGAGAACGGCGAACGGGTCGTTCTTAAAGATCTTCGCGTTTTCATAGTCGCGCTGAAACTTCGTGTAGTCATCGCGCGAAAGTCCCATGGTCGTTTGCGTCAGGTCATTGGTTCCAAAGCTGAAGAACTCGGCCTCGCGCGCGACCTGATCGGCGGTCAGCGCCGCACGGGGGATTTCGATCATCGTGCCGACGAGGTATTTGAGATCCTTCATGCCGGCCTTCTCCAGCACCTCCTCCGCAACCTGCACGACGATCTTTTTTTGATTTTCGAGCTCCTGGACGGAGCCGATGAGCGGGATCATCACTTCGGGAATTACCTTAACGCCCTTCTTGGCTACCAGCACGGCGGCTTCGAAGATAGCGCGCGCCTGCATTTCCGTGATCTCCGGATAGGTAATGCCCAGACGGCAGCCGCGATGGCCCAGCATCGGGTTGAACTCATGAAGCTCCTCGACACGCTGTAGTAATTCCGGCAGTACCTTTTTGAGCTCCTTCACACTGGCGCCAAAGCGCGCGTAGCGTTCCGCCATCTGGCGCTTGCTCTTCAGATCGGCGGCCGGCAATTTGGCAATATCCACCATGAGCTGCTCGCGTTTGGGCAGAAATTCATGGAGCGGCGGATCCAGAGTACGAATCACAACGGGGAATCCGTCCATGGCTTCGAAAAGGCCCGCGAAATCCTTACGCTGCATCGGGAGCAGCTTGGCAAGCGCTTTCCGGCGCGTTTTTTCATCGCGCGCCAGAATCATGGACTGCATGTGGGGAATGCGGTCTTCGGCGAAGAACATGTGCTCGGTGCGGCACAAGCCTATCCCCTCCGCGCCGAAGCGCCGCGCGACCTTAGCATCTCGCGGAATATCCGCGTTGGCGCGAACGCCGAATTTTCCGCGAAACTCGTCGGCCCAGCTCATAAATGTTGCGAGTATTCCCGAGGTGGGGTCCGGCTCGAGCGTGTTGGCTTGGCCGGCGAAAACCTCTCCGGTCGAGCCATCCAGCGAAAGCCAATCGCCTTCTTTGAGAAGGAGCTTCTTGCCGTTAAGCGAGACCGTCAGCTCCTGCCGGTGCTCGTGCACTTCGATAGCGCCTGCCCCAGCCACGCAAGGGGTGCCCATGCCGCGCGCCACTACCGCTGCATGGCTGGTCATTCCGCCTCGTGAAGTGAGAATGCCTTTGGCCACTTCCATGCCATGAATATCGTCGGGAACGGTTTCGGCGCGAACCAGGATCACGGGAGAGTTCTTCGCTTTTTCGACCGCTCGATCCGCGGTGAAAACAACGGTGCCCACGGCAGCGCCTGGCGAGGCGGGAAGACCGGTGGCGATCCGGTCTAGCTTTTTCTTCGATGCCGGATCGAGCACCGGATGCAGAAGCTGATCGAGCTGTTGCGGGTCCACCCGCAGCACGGCCTCCTGCCGCGTAATTAGACCTTCCTCCACCATGTCCGTGGCAATACGTACCGCAGCCGGCCCGGTACGCTTACCGTTCCGGGTCTGTAGCATGTACAGCTTGCCTTCCTGGATTGTGAACTCGAAATCCTGGACGTCGCGGTAATGCTTTTCGAGATTGGTCGTAATCTCCCGGAGCTGCTGGTATACCTCCGGCATCAAAGTTTCCAGCCGGCTGATCGGTTGCGGAGTACGGATGCCGGCCACAACATCTTCGCCCTGAGCGTTCACCAGAAACTCGCCGTAGAAGACCTTCTCGCCCGTTGAAGGATTCCGCGTGAACCCGACGCCGGTCGCAGACGTTTCGCCGAGATTTCCGAAAACCATGGCCTGCACGTTCACCGCTGTGCCCAGGTTGTCCGGAATATTATTCATCTTCCGGTAGTGAATGGCCCGGGGATTATTCCAGGAGCGGAACACGGCGTCCCGCGCCATGGCGAGCTGCTCGGTCGCATCTTGCGGAAACGGCTTGCCCGTCTTCTTCTCGACCAGCTTCTTGTATTCCGCGATCACCTGCTTCAGGTCCTCGGCAGTCAGATCGGTGTCCACCTGAGCCTTGACCTTCTTTTTGCGGGCTTCGAAGATCTGGTCGAAGTCGTGTTTGCTAATCTCCAGCACTACGTTGCCGAACATCTGGATGAAGCGGCGATAGCAATCATACGCAAATCGCTCGTTGCCGGCTTTGGCGGCGAGAGCGACCACGGTTTCATCGTTCAAGCCTAAATTCAGAATCGTATCCATCATCCCCGGCATCGAGAACTTCGCGCCGGACCGCACACTGACCAGCAGTGGGTTCGTTGTATCGCCCAGCTTCTGGCCCATGCGCTGCTCGAGTAACTCGAGCGCCGCTTGCATCTGCGCATTTACTTCGTCGGGCACGCGGTTGCCGCGTTGAAAATAGAGGTTGCAAACCTCCGTCGAGATCGTAAACCCAGGCGGCACAGGAAGCTTCGCGCGGCACATTTCGGCCAGGCCCGCGCCTTTACCTCCGAGCGTCTCTCGCATTTTTCCATCGCCCTCGGCGGTGCCGTCGCCGAAGGAGTAGACATATTTCTGGCTCATTATTATTTGTCTCCTAAGAGTTCGTTACGATTTCCGAAAAATCCGCGATTGTCGAGAACTCGGCCAGCAGCGTGTGCAGCAATGTGAGCCGGTTCTGGCGGATGCGTTCGTCTGGAGTATTAACGAGGACCTTGTCGAAAAACCGGTCCACGGTCGGCCGGATCGTGGCGATCGCCTCGAGCGCCGGCCGGTAGTTCTGAGAGGCAGCGGCTTTGCGCACGCGTTCGAATTCTCCATACAGCTCGGTCTCGGGTCCGGGCTCGAGCAAATCGCTTGAGATGGTCCCGCCGCCGGAAAAACGCGCCTGGCGCAAAATATTTTGAATCCGCTTAAAGCTGGCGGCGAGCGGCTCGAAATTTTCCGTGGGCCGTACAGCCTGGATCGCAAGCAACCGGCTCTCCACATCCACCAAGTCATTCCAGCCCGAGGCCAGCACCGCATTCACTTCGTCGTAACGGAAGCCGCGTACGTCTTTGAAGTAGTAGCGGATGCGATCGAGCACGAAATCTTCCAAGCGCGTGTCGCCATCGAGCAGCAGCCGGAGCGGAAGATGCAGTCTGCCTTCGACCAGTATCCGGACCACACCCTGGGCCGCCCGCCTGAGCGCGAAAGGATCGCGCGACCCGGTCGGAATCAGGTCGACCCGAAAGCAGCCGCGCAGTGTGTCCAGTTTGTCCGCCACCGAGACGAGGCGGCCCGCGCCGTTGCGCGGAAGATCGTCTTCCATGCTAACGGGCTTGTAATGATCGTAGATGGCCTGCCAGACAGTTTCCGGTTCGCCCTGCGCCCGCGCGTACAATCCGCCAACCACGCCCTGCAGCTCTGTGAACTCTTTCACCAGTTCCGTGGTGAGATCGCACTTGGCAAGCTCGGCGGCGCGCAGCGCGGCCTCATCGCCTCCCAGCTCTTCGACAAGCTGAACAACGCGGCGAGTTTTATCCAGATACGAGCCGAGCTTCGCCTGAAACGTGACGCTTGCCAGATCGGAGACTCGCTCGGCGAGCTTTTTGCGCTGATCGGTCTCCCAAAAAAAGCGCGCGTCATTGAACCTTGCCCGCAGCACCCGTTCATGACCTCGCCGCACCAAGCCCTCGGGATCGCCGTCGATGTTCATCACGGCTACAAATCCAGGCGCGAGACCGCCTGATTCCGTACTGACCGAAAAATAGCGCTGATGATGACGCATAACGGTTACAAGCACCTCCTCGGGAAGTTCGAGAAACTGCGGATCGAACTCGCCGAGGATGGGCGTCGGGAATTCCGTAAGATATACAAGCGTCTCTATCAGCGCGGGATCAGGCCGCAGGTTGACGCGAAGCCGGCCGATTCCATCTTCAATCTTCCGGCGCCGCTCATTGGCCGACAAAATCACGAAATTCTCACGCAGGCGCTGTTCATAGTCCCCGATGGTGACCGGAATTTGCGACGCGCCGAGCCGACGATGTCCGCAAGTGACCCGGCCCGCGGCAACGCCCGCTATCGCGAACGGGACTACCTCGTCACCAAGCAGTGCAACGATCCAGCGTATCGGGCGAATAAACCGCGGTCCGTTTTTCGCGGTCCAGTACATAGTCTTGGGAAAGTAGATCTTGAGAATGATGCCGGGCAGCGCATCGGCCAGGATTTCGCGCGTAGCGCGCCCTTCGATCCGGCGGTCGAAGGCGTAATACTCCCCTTTCGGCGTTGCTTCAAGCCGCAAGCGATCCGGAGACACACCCAATTTGCGGGCAAAGCCCTCGACGGCCTTTGCGGACACGTTCTTTGCCGGGCCAAGCACCTTCTCTTCGGCATCGGCTTGCCGTCGTGGTAAATCGTCAGCGCGCAAAACCAGACGCCGCGGCGTGCCGTCTACTCGAAGCTCACCCGTCGGTAAACCGGATTTTTCAAGAAGCTCCGCGAACAATCGGCGCAGGTCGTCGAGCGCTCCGGGTATCATCCAGTCCGGAATCTCTTCGGTTCCGATCTCCAGCAAGAACGGCAGGCTCACTGCGCAGCCTCCGCCTGCTGGTGATTCACCCAGGCGCCTGCAACCCCAACTGCCAACTTGCGAACGCGCTGGATCACGCCCACGCGTTCAGTCACGCTGAGCGCGCCGCGGGAATCGAGCGTGTTGAACAGGTTCGAGCACTTCAGCACCTGGTCATAGGCCGCCAGTAGCGGGAAGCGTTTCTTGTCGCAAGCTTTCGAATATAGCGAGAGCAGCCGCGCTGCTTCAGTTTCGTGTAGCTCGAACAGCTTCCAAAGCGTTCCGACGTCGGCCAGCTCGAAGTTGTACACCGAATACTGCAGCTCATCCTCGAAACGCACGTCGCCGTACGTCGCATCTTGCGTCCAGACGATGTCGTATACGCTGTCCTTCATCTGTAGGAACGCAGCCAGACGCTCAAGCCCATAGGTCAGCTCCGCCGGCACCACATCCAGATCGATATCCCCGCACTGCTGAAAATAAGTGAACTGCGTGATCTCCAGGCCATCGAGCATCACCTGCCAGCCCATCCCCCAGGCGCCCAGCGTCGGCGCTTCCCAGTTATCTTCCTCAAACTTGATGTCGTGTTTGCGAAGATCGAGTCCAATCGCCTCCAGGCTGGCCAGATACTGCTCGATGACGTTCTCCGGGGCCGGCTTCAGGATTACCTGAAGCTGGGAATGCTTAAACAAGCGGTTCGGATTCTCGCCATAGCGGCCGTCAGCCGGACGGCGGCTGGGCTGGACGTAAGCCACCCGATAGGGCTTCGGGCCCAGCACGCGCAGGAACGTCTCCGGGCACATCGTGCCCGCTCCAACCTCTACGTCGTACGGCTCCTGGATAATGCATCCGCGGTCGGCCCAATAGCGTTTCAGCTTGAGTATGAGGTCTTGAAAAGAATCCATGTCTATACAGCTTCCAAGGTCGGCACGGTTACAAGTTTGCGCTCGATGTGAGTTTCGATTTGTTGCACCAGAAAATGCCGCAGGTCTGAACATGTTTCACGCGACCAGCCTGTCTTGCAGCACTCACCAACCGGCTTGGTTAGTATTTCAGCCGCCGCTCCGCGTGAAACTGCAGCCAGCTCCCAACTGCTGGATCGCGCGAGCGCCGCGCGACACGATCCGCAGAGAAGCCCGGGCCGGCCTCGCGTGAAAAAGGCTCGCTCCCAAGCACTCGGATCGGCCAGCCATGCTCCGCATCCCATGCAGGCTTCCAAATCCGGCAGAAGTCCGGAAAGCCGCACAGCCCATAGGGCAAAGTATGTCGCCCCTCGCCACACAGCGCCAGGCTCGCCGGACCGCAAGTGTTCCAGCACGGCAGTGAGCAGACGAAAAAAACGGTCGTTTGCCTCGCCCGGCGGCAGCAGTTGCTCGCACAACTCGGCGATGAAATCCAGGGCTATGCTCGCCTCGTAGTGTGCGAACAGTGCGAACTGAGATCGAATCAGCTCGCATGAATCCAGGTAGACTAACTCGCGCGTCGGGCGCTGATAATATGCCACTCTGACATGCGAGAGCCGCTCCAGCCCGGAACCAAATTTATTTTTCGGACGCCGCGCGCGCCTTGCAATTCCGCGCAACTTTCCCTGGTCTCGTGTCAGGAAGCTGACGACCAAGTCTGCTTCCTTGAACGGGTACGTACGCAACACGAAGGCTTCGCTGACCAGCGCCGGCACACGTGGAAATCCCAGAGTAACACACATGAATTGCGCGTTCGCGGCTTCGGCGGCTGCACGAATTGATATACTCGTTTGCTGAACGCGAATGGCGAATCCGAAGTATCAGGTATCCGACAAACCAATCCCCGTAGCCGAGCTCGTGGCAACGTTGAGCGATGGCACCAAGGTCAAGCGCCGCATTCCCCGCATGCGCGCGTGCAACGAAAAAGACGATAAGGGCAAGCTCTGCGCCGGTCACTTGAAGCGCTGGTATTTTTTCGGAGACGAGGTCAAACAGAAGTTCGGGCCGGAAGCCGAGATCTACCGCTGCGAGCACTGCAAGACGCTCTATCTTCCGAACCCGGAAGAGCCGCCCCGTACGGGAACGCTCTCGTACTGACCGGACCGGCTCACTTCACATTGGCATGCGCGTCCGCTGATCTCTGGCTAGCCACCTCGACAAGCGCCACGACATCTCCCAAACTGTTTGACACGGGCGCAAGCACTGACGCCCATCCAGGTTTTTCCGACACCGTCAAAGGCCGGCCGCTATCGAGCACCTTTTTCATCGCCGGAATCATGTTCTGGTAGAGCGCGCCCCACGGCCAAAACTGGCTCATCTCGTTGGCGTTCCGAATCACGATACGGATTTTGTCCGGCCTGCCCGCAACGGGCATCCACAGGTTGGCGTCGGCCGGAAACGAAATCAGCCGTGAAATTCGGATCAGCGTCTTCTTGACGGCGGTAAACGCGGCATCGTCCACATCGTAGTTATCGCTGGCGAGCCACTTGTCGCGCGGTTGCGTCTGAAACATGAATTCCATAGCGCGCGGTGTGACGATCTTCTGGCATAGGTCGCCGTCGATCATGATGCTTGCCACGCGCGCAGCTTCCTCCAGTTGGCGGACGAAGTCGTCAGGCGCTGCAGACAACGTCGACGTCACCACAGCGAGCGACAGCAACAGGCGTTTCATTTTTCCTCCGATGCAAGCTGCAGGACAAACTGGCGGACACGCTGCCAGGCGTCCGGTTCCAAGCGCTCAAGTATGCGGTCGGTAGCTGCAGTAGCGCGGTCAATATCGCTTCCCGTCCACTCGTATGGAGGCTGGTCGGCGAAGGCCGGCCGCGGATTCCACCACTGCTCTGGCGTCGATTTGTTGTACCGTTGCGCCGCTTCCCGTCGAAGCCCGGCCAGGCCGCGCTGCTCCTTGAAGCTCTCCAGAAGCGCCAGATCCTGTACGCAGTTGCGCTGAATTTTTAAGCGTACACTCGCGAGCGGACTCTCGACGCCGAAACGCTCTCCGGGATAAACAAGGGCCGTTGCGCCGCCGTTGAAGTGGAACCAGGGGTCCGGACCCGGATCAACCGCGAGCCAATGAATGAAGCCGTCCACTCCCCAGAGCCAGCCCTGAAGCGGGAAGCGCGTAATGGTAGACGCCGGCTTGCTCACCTCGGGCGGTCCCGAGTAATACCAGACGATGTCACCGCGCTTGTGCAGCATCGCGGGCGCTTCCGGATACCAACTCAGGATGCCGCCGCTCGCCACCCACATCGTCACCACGCCGGCGAGCTTGCGAAACTGCTCTTCCATACTCCAGCTCACGTCCGCGCGAAACACGAATCGCACGGGGGTCGAGGCCGGTATCGCCTTCCTCAGCAGTCTGCCGTATTCGAGAAAGTAGGCGTCATCTTTCGGGAAGCGCACCTCGTCGCCATCCCAACTGAAACCCATGTAGCGTTTCTTGTGATTGAAAAATACTTCCATTCGGGTTTGGGTCCAGCCCTTTTGTCGAAAGTGACGCTCCATCTCTGAGACGACACTCACGAATTCGGCTTCGTAGCCCGGCTCGCCCCACCATAAGAACGAGGCCGGCCACTCCGGATTGATCGGAAGATAGACGAATGGGATGGGCCGGGGTCCGCGTCGCGTCCCCGTAAAGGCAGACCCGTCGAACAGCGCCCCATAGTGCCGGTCGAACAAGTCCCATCCCGCGACGTGCTTGCGTTTGCCAGTGCCCTCCAGGGCAGGCGCGAATTCCGGTCCGACCTTTCCTGCGTGGCCGTATCCAAGCTGATGAAATGTGCCGCGATGCTCGTAAAAGATTCGGTGGTACGAATGGATCAGACGGAAGAATTTATCACTCGAAAAGAAACGGTTCCCAAAGCGCCGCTGAAGTGCCGGATACTGGCTGGCCAGCCACGAACTGCCATAGGAGTTGTGGTCCATCGTGATGACGTCCCGGTCCGGCACAACCGCCGATAGAATGCGAATCTCGACCGGCAATTCGGCGTTCCCCGCCGCACTCCGCAGTGTGGATTTCCCCTTGTACACGCCGGACCTGGTATCGCGCGGAATCCACAGGTCAATCCAGAATGCCTGAGCTGTCTGCTTCTCAATCCGATTGTCCGGTTCCGGCATGGACGAGCGATAAGGAAACCGGACTGGAATGAGCGCATCCGGGTAGTACGACCGATCGCGATCCGTCAAATGAAACCATTCGCGGAATACATCGAGCTCGATGCCGGAGTCCTTTTCGAATTCGAGCGACACGGAATAATCGCCGCGCTCGGGAAGCTTGACCACGAGGTGGAAGGAAACATAGCCGCCTCGCGCGGCCTCAAGCGCAACGCTTTTCTGCCATGCGCACGAAGGGCATCGATCCACCGCTACGATGTCTCCAAAAGGATCCGGACGAGCATGCTCCGGTAACGCTTCAACACTCGCGGCGGCGGCCAGGGCACTCGCAAGAAGACCAAGAACAACGCAACGCAACCCGAGCATTTTTCCACTCTAACCCAAACGATATTCCGCCCATCCGCGTTGAAGAGACACGCCGCTGGGGCTTCGAACATGCGATGCCGGCGATGTGAGCGCTACAATCCAGGCATGATACGAGGACTGGAGCACACGGCGATTGCTTCCCCTGATCCGCAGAAGCTGGCGCAATGGTACGTCGACCGATTGGGCTTCGTGATCAATTACAACTCCGGAAAAACTGTCTTTGTGAAGGCTCCAAATGGCACAATGCTCGAAATCATCACGGCTGAAGGCGAGCGTGCTCCACAGACGATGAAAACCCCCGGCCTCCGCCACGTGGCCCTCACGGTCGACGATTTCGCCGCGACCTATGAGCAGCTCAAATCCCGCGGCGTGGAGTTTTTGGGCGATTCTATCGATAACAAAGGCGTGCGGGTGGTCTATTTTGCCGACCCGGACGGCAACTACCTGCACTTGATCGAGCGCGAAACTCCGCTGCCTTGAATATCTGTCGCTATTGCTTCAGGAACCGATCGAGCCAGTCGAATGCCGCATTGACCGCGCCGGGCGTGGGTGTGTGGCCTTTGTGATGATTGAAATAGCCGATATTTTCGCGTTTGCCTAATGCCTCGTAGACTACTCGCGCCGCATTGATGTAATACCAGCTTTCGTTTCCGTCGTACTGATCGCCCCCTATCAGAAGGAACGGGCGCGGTGCGATGAGGGCAATCAGCTCGTGCTGGTCCGTGCCCGCCGGCGCCGCCGCAAGCCGCTCTCCCAAGTACCAGTAATCGTCATAGTTCGAGAATTTGAAGCCGATGCCAAGCTCGGAGCAGACCACGGCGCGAATCCGTGGCTCCAAGGCGCCGGCGTAGAGCGACATTTTGCCGCCGAGGGAGTGCCCGAAGATGCCAATGCGACTTGCATCGGCATCCGGAAGCGTTTCGATAAAATCCACGACGCGCCGCGCGTCAGCAACCCATTTGCCCAGCCCGGTTGCGCCGGGGTGCCGAAGCGCAAGATTCGCCATCGCCTCGCTGTACCATTCACCGTAGCTCTCGCCAAACCAACGGACCGCGACCGCAACGTACCCGCGCTGTGCCGCTGAATATGCGAACGCCCGCACACCGCCATTGAAAGACCGCCCTCCCAGATTCGCGCCCGCGGGAGAGTCAACGTCGTAGTAAGGCACAATCACGACGGGACGCGGATGTACGGCGGGGCTGCGGGGCCGGAGCACATACACCTTCTCCCAAATTCCAGGTTCCATTTCGAGCTGGTACAAGGTGCCGGAGAAATTCTGGGGAGAGGCTTCGTTCACCGGCCGGACGGTCACGGTTTTCGTACCAGAGTCCGGCTCGCCCAGGAGCCGTTTCCATTTTGCCCTGATCTCATCAGCGCGCGCGTTCCAGGCCCCGGCGCCGCCGTTCGGCAGCAGCGGCTGCAGCAGACCAACAGATCGCTCAAAACCTTTCGGAGGCTGATTGTAACGGCTGAACCATGCGTCATCCGGCTGCTGCATAGCAACGCCGCTTTTTTCTGCCGTGCTGCGCACTACCCGTATGCCGGTGAAGCGGCTTCGGGATTCCGGATCCATGGACGAACGAAATTCCCGGACCCATTGAGAGGTTGTGGACACAAACGATCCGCCTCGGATCACGCGCTCGAGCCCGTTCGGCGGACCGGCGGGATCGACGACTGCATCCGGACTCCGCTCTGGATTCGTGTAGTCCTCGCACCATTCCCAAACGTTACCGATCATAGATGCCCAGGTCATTGGGTCTGAGCCCTCCTACCGGATACGTTCCATGCTCGAGCTCCCGTTTGAACAGGCCCAGACTTTTGGTGCTGGTGCTTCCCAGGTGTGCGGTTTGAGTTAATTGGTCGGCCTTCCCAATTGGTCCCGCTGCGCGAATCCATTCCGCCTCAGTGGGCAGCCGATACCCATCGCACCGGGGCCGCCGTTTGCCGGTAGCGAGATCGTAGCACGGCGCCAGTCCCTCCTTTTCGCTTCGCAGGTTCGTGTATCGGATGGCGTCCCACCAACTGACATTCTCGACCGGCCGATCCGCACCGCGGTAGAAAGACGGGTTCGAGCCTGTTACAGCCTCGTACTCCTGCTGGGTCACCTCGGTCGCTTTAATGAGGAACTCGGTTACCGAGACGCTGACCCGAAGCGTGGTCACCTGATCGGTGATTTCGAGCATCCCGGCGGGCACTCGGACCATCGGACCGGCATTCGCGCATGCCACAAAGGCCAGCATGCCAGCCGTGCACAGATGAATAATTTGCTTCATTTGCCGTCCTTAATATCGAGGATTGCTGTTGGAACGGATCCTACTCAGACACAATTATTCTGTCAACAATACTGCCTGATTCATACAATTTTTCGGCGGGATAGATCCCCGGCACGATACAATTCCCTAGTTCGAAGCGATTGGCTGATAGGCGAACGCCAGCGTGCTCTGGCACAATATACCGAAGAAGATGATCGACAATTTGGCGAACCTCCTCTTTCGATGTTCGCATCGCCGCATCACCCGGCCGGTCACGCCGCTGAGTAAGGCCGGTGAGCCGCTCGGCGATACCTACGTCGTATGCCTGGATTGCGGCAAGCAATTCACCTACGACTGGAAACAGATGCGAATTCTCAAAGCAGTCGAGCCGTCGCCGGGGTCCGGCGTGCTGCACCCGGAGGTTGTCAAACGGCGAAAGCGGAAGGTACGGTATGCGCTCTGGGCGTCAGCGGTGCCCTTGGCCTGGCTCATCCACAAGTCGGTTAAATCCGGAAAGCCGGATCGCAAACCGCCGTCCGGTGACGAGCGCTGAGTCCGCAAAGGGCTCAAACACTCCCGGCCGAGTGCTTCCTCTCCAAGAGCCGGCTCACTTCGGTTTGCCACAACTCGCGTATCGCGCTTTCGTTAGAGTCGGAGGGTTTGGGAACAGCGACTTCGGCTATGCCCTCAGCAATGCCGGACGGCTCGCCTATCGCCATTACACCCAGCCGCGGATTGCGCCGGCAGAGTTCTTCCACCAAATGCCGGATGCCCTCCAGATTAAAATCGGCAATGACGACGTCAAATTCCGATTCGGCAGCGCGCAATGCGGCCTCGGCACTGTTCGTGGCGGGAAATGCGCGAAATCCGACGTCGGTGAGAGCCCTACCCAGCCACATCAAAAATCCGATGTCATCGCTGACAATCAGAATTGTCCGAACGACATCGTTCTCAGGCATTCAAATCCGATGACGAATCTCGGCTGTTACGTGTATCGAGAAGATCCGAGCCGCTATGCGACTGCGGGTCGAGATTGACGATCTCCCGCGGCCCTGCGCAACGAGCGGTTTCCCCGCGTACGAAATTCGTACCGTTCGATTCGCACCGCAGTTCCGCGCTCGCAGCTATCGACAATTCTCCCTTGAATGTTCAACTGCAGCAGGCACGCATTATGAAGCAGAAACGGCCAGTCGATCGAGAGTTCCACAATACCGTCAACCGGAAGCGCTTCCTTAACCTGGATCAAAACGCCTCCTGTGCTGATATTGAGCGTCCTTCCGGAACTAGCTAAGACAACGCCCCGCCCCTGCAGCAGCTTGCAATCGAGGTTCAGCTCTATCGGGTACCGTCGATGAGAACGTCGTTCAGCATTGACCGAAGTGGCGGATTCGGTGTGTGGCGCATTGCGACTGAGTAGGTCAGAGCCGGGATACATGCGAGGGGCCTCCTCTGGCATTCGCAACATAGCATGGAGGTAGCACACCGTCAATTAATTTTGAGCGAACTGCAATGCGCCTGGTGCAATGCGTGGTACTAAGCGTAATCGAACTTTTCGACTAGAGGTTGTCATTGCGGCTAAGTTAGAAACAAAAAGAAACAAAACGCTGTGAATACTTGGTATACTTTTGCTTTATGACACACAGGTCCGTCGCATGGCATCGTCATCATTACGGTGCTTCCCACTTGCGACGGGTGGTGTTCTGAGCGATTCATAACCGAAAGTGAAAGGACGCCCGCCGCAGGTTCAGGCGGGCTTTTTTATTGCTTCGATGCATCTCGACTTTAACAAATGTAACGGAGTGGTCACCGCGGTGATTCAGGACCATCTCACCGGGCGCGTTCTGATGGTGGGCTTTATGAATGAGGAAGCCTTTCGCAAAACAGTGGAGACCGGATTCGCGACGTTCTATAGCCGCTCTCGCCGGAAGCTGTGGCTGAAGGGAGAAACCTCGGGTCATCGCCTGGCCGTGAAAGAGATCGCCACCGATTGCGACGAGGACGCTGTTCTCATTCGCGTCGAACGCAAAGGTCCGGGAGTGTGCCACAACGGTTATGAAAGCTGCTTTTATCGCCGCCTGGAGAACGGCCAATGGAGGGAAGCAGAGGCACGCGCATACGATCCTGAGGCTGTCTACGGGAGTCAGACGTGAAGTTGAAACTCGGGATCCCGAAGGGCAGTCTGGAGAGCGCCACCGTGGACCTGTTTCGCCGGGCCGGTTACGTGATCACAACCAGCAGCCGGTCCTACTTCCCGGCCATCGACGATCCGGAGATCGAATGCATGCTCATTCGGGCTCAGGAGATGGCGCGGTACGTAGAGGATGGAATTCTGGATGCAGGCTTGACCGGCCGCGACTGGGTGCTCGAAACCGAAGCCAAGGTCGAAGCGGTGGCGGACCTGGTGTATGCCAAACAGAGCTTCGGCAAGGTACGCTGGGTGCTTGCTGTTCCGGAATCCTCGCCATTCCACTCGGTTCAGGACCTCCAAGGCAAGATCATCGCGACCGAGCTTGTTGGCGCCACGCGGCGCTATCTCGCCTCTCATGGAGTCACAGCCAAGGTGGAGTTCAGTTGGGGCGCTACCGAGGTGAAGCCTCCGGTGCTTGCCGACGCGATTGTTGAGGTGACCGAAACGGGCTCGTCTTTACGGGCCAACAAACTCAAGATCCTGGACACGGTGCTCGAATCGAATACGCAGCTCATCGCCAATACAGAAGCCTGGTCCGACGCTTGGAAACGGCGCAAGCTGGAGGACATGCGCATGCTTCTCGAAGGAGCGATCAACGCCCTGGGCAAGGTCGGCCTGATGCTGAACGTGCACAAGCACGATCTCGAAGCCGTGCTCGGAGTGCTTCCGGCGTTGAAGCGGCCCACAATCTCCCATTTGAGCGACGAAGAGTGGCTCGCGGTAAATACAATCCTCGATGAGTCAACAGTGCGGGATATTATTCCCCGGCTGAAACAGGCGGGTGGTCAGGGCATTGTAGAGTATCCGCTGAACAAGATCGTCCTATGATCCGAATCCTGACATCCGATGGAATCGGGACATTGCTGAGGCGCCGGCGACAACGTCTGGAAGACGCTATAGCCGTGGTGCAACCGATTTTAGAGGCAGTCCGGAAACGCGGGGATAAGGCCGTTATCGAGTATTGCCGCCGCTTCGACGGTCTCACGCGTAGCTCCGTGCGTGTACCGGAGCGCGAACTCAAAGCAGCCGCGACGAAGCTGGCGCCCGCGTTCCGGAAGGCCGCGGAAATGGCAATCAGCAACATACGCGCATATGCGGAACTGCAAATGCCCGTCGAGAAAAGCCGCGAGGTCCAGCCCGGCTTGTGGCTTGGCCAGCTAGTCCGTCCAATCGACGCCGTCGGCGCTTATATTCCCGCCGGCCGCTATCCCTTGCCTTCGACGCTGCTGATGACCGTGGTGCCGGCGCAGGTGGCTGGGGTTCCACAGATATCGGTTTGCTGCCCGCGCCCGGTGCCCGAAATTCTCGGAACGGCGTACCTGCTCGGGATTGATAGCGTGTTTCACATGGGCGGCGCGCAGGCCATCGCAGCCTTGGCTTACGGAACCAGAACCGTGCCCCGCGCCGATCGAATCGTAGGGCCCGGCAACGTTTATGTAGCCGCCGCAAAACGGCTGCTGGCCGGAGAAGTGGGAATCGACTTTATCGCGGGGCCGACCGAGATCGTAATCATAGCAGGAGCCGGCGAGCCCGCGTATTTCGCCGCAGATATCCTGGCGCAGGCGGAACACGATGTCGATGCTTCGGCAATCCTGCTGACAACGTCGCGGCGGCTGGCCCAGGCGGTGGCGCAGGAGATCGAGCGGCGCCTCGAGAATCTTCCAACCGCTGCCGTTGCGCGCGAGGCCATCCGCCGCAATAGCGCTATTGTCCTGGTGCGCTCATTGAGCGAAGCAATCGAACTCGCAAATCGCTATGCTCCGGAACATCTCAGCATTCCGGACGATTCTCTGCTCAAGCGCGTACGCCATGCCGGCAGCGTCTTCATAGGACCGCATAGCCCGGAAGCAGCGGGCGATTATGCGTCAGGTCCCAACCATGTGCTCCCAACAAACGGTACTGCACGTCTGCGAGGCGGACTCTCCGTATCGGATTACCTGAAGGTAATCTCCGTTCAGCGGCTGAACCCGGAGGCGCTGCGGCGGATCGCGCCGGTGATTACGGTGCTGGCGCGCGCCGAAGGCCTGGAAGCGCACGCGCGCTCCGTAGAGGTCAGGATCGATGCCTAGGCCCGCAAGGTTACCCAAGGGCGCTATCCGCCCTCGCGCTTCGGTCTTGAAGATGGCGCCTTATTCCCCGCCCACCGCCGGCCGAGCGGATAAGCTCCGCCTGGATTTTAACGAAAATACGGTGGGGTGCTCACCACGCGTGATTGAGTTCCTGCGCACTCACCTGGAGCCCGGTCAGCTTGCCGTCTATCCCGAGTATGGCGACGCCAAGTGCGCGCTCGCCGAGTTTTTCCAGGTGAGCTCTGAACAGTTTGTTTTCACCAACGGCACCGACGAAGCAATACAAGTGTTTATCAACACGTATGTCGATGATAACGACGACGTGTTGCTGCTGCGCCCGGCTTACGCGATGTACCGTTTCTACTCCGAAGTGGCCGGCGCCGCGATCCGCGAAATCGCTTATTCGGGGCCGTCATTAGAGTTCCCGCTAACGGAAGTCCTCGACGCCATAACTCCGGCCACGCGCGCGATCCTGATCGCGAATCCCAATAACCCGACCGGGACCGGGCTTCCGCTCGCAGCGATCGAGCGCATCCTCAAGCGCGCGCGAAGGGCCGTGGTGTTTATTGACGAGGCGTACTACGAATTCTCGGGAATTACGGCGCTCGGCCTGATCACGCATTTCCCTAACCTGTTCGTGAGCCGTACATTCTCGAAAACGTACGGCATGGCGGGAATGCGGCTTGGTTGCTTGTTTTCCCATGAGGCCAATATCGCTTACGTGCATAAAGCTCAATCGCCTTACAGCGTGAATTCGCTCGCCGTCCTCGCGGCACAGGAAGCCGTGCGCGATACACAATACATCACCGACTATGTGACCGAGGTGCTTGCCGCGCGCGAGCTTCTTTGCGTGGGTCTCGAAAAGCTGGGAATCGCACACGTGCCGAGCTCCGCGAATTTCGTACTCGCGAATATCGGGAGCCGCGCTATTCAGGTTCGGGATTATCTCCGGGCAAAAGGGATACTCGTTCGCGATCGCAGCTATGAACTGCCAGGGCATGTACGGATGACAGTCGGTACGCGCGCCCAGACGCGGCAGCTTCTGTCGGCTCTCGAGGAGATCTGGTGATGTCCAGACCTGTTCTGATTTTCGATATGGACGGCGTACTGGTGGATGTTACCGAGTCTTATCGGGAGACGATCTGCCGGACCGTGGAGCGCTTTACGGGGGTACGCGCCAGCCGCGAGGAGATTCAAGATCTAAAAAACCAGGGCGGCTGGAACGATGACTGGCGGCTCTCGCATCACCTGATTTGCCGTTCGTGTCCGGACGTGCCTTTCGACGCCGTTGTGGAATACTTTCAATCCATTTTTCACGGGAACGGCAAGAATGGGCTGATCCTGCGCGAGGAATGGATCGCCCGCGACGGTCTGTTCGACCGTCTGGGCACAAAGTTTCAGCTGGCGATCTTTACCGGCCGCTTGCGCTGGGAAGCGGAGCTCACGTTGCAGCGCTTCGCACCGGCCATTCGGTTCGATCCGATTATCGGCTCGGGCGATATCGAACGCCTGAAGCCCGCGCCTGACGGCCTTTTGCGCATCCTTGCAGAAACGGCAGCGCGCAAATCTTGGTATGTAGGTGACACAGTAGACGATGCACGCTCGGCGCGGGCAGCCGGCGTGCCTTTTATCGGCATTGCATCTCCTGCGAGCCCGCGGCGCGATCAACTGGTGGAACTGTTCCGCCAGGAGAACGCCGTCGCTGTGCTCGACGATCTCAATCAACTGGAAGCGGTGGTCTGCGGATGAGGAAAGCCTTCGTCGAGCGCAATACAAAGGAAACGCGCATCCGCGGCAGCCTGCGTATCGAGGGACGCGGCCGATACGCAATTCAAACTGGCATTCGCTTCTTCGATCACATGCTGGAGTTGTTCGCAAAGCATGGGGGATTCGACCTGGCGCTCACTGCCGACGGCGACCTGGACGTTGACCAGCACCACACCGTCGAAGACGTGGGCATTGTGCTGGGCCAGCTCTTCTCGAAGGCTTTAGGCGACCGGCGCGGAATCAATCGCGCCGGTTACTTCGTGCTTCCGATGGACGAGACGCTTGCGGTCGTTGCCCTGGATCTGGGCGGCCGTCCCGCCCTCGTGTACAAAGACCTGGTAAGGGTCCGGGTTGTTGGCGATCTCCAGACCGAGCTGGTGGAAGATTTCTTCGCTGGCTTTGTGAATCACGCGGGGGCCAACCTGCACGCCAAAGTGCTGTACGGCCGCTCCAGCCATCACAAGATCGAAGCTGTTTTCAAGTGTTTCGCGCGCGCGCTTAAGTATGCGTGCTCTACGGACCGCCGGCTGCGGGATCAGCTTCCATCCACCAAGGGCCTGCTATGATCGCGATCCTCGATTACGGCGCGGGCAATCTCAGATCAGTGGAAAATACACTCGCGGAGATCGGCTCAGACTACCGGCTTGTCGCGGATGCACCCGGGCTTCGCGCAGCATCGAAAATCATTCTTCCCGGTGTTGGACATTTCGGCCAGATGATGCGCGCGCTCGACTGCATGCAGGTCAGGGACGCACTGCTGGAGCGCATCGCCGCGGGCACTCCTTTTCTGGGCATCTGCCTGGGACTGCAAGCATTATTTACGGCAAGCGAAGAAGCATGCGACGTTAGGGGCCTCGGGGTTTACGAAGGCGCTGTTCGCCGCTTTTCCGGCCAGGCCCGTGTTCCTCACATGGGGTGGAATGAGCTCGACATGCGCCGTTCGTCGCGATTGCTTGCCGGGCTGGAAGCCCGCCCCTATGTCTATTTCGCCCACAGCTACTATGTGCCCCAGACGCCCATGACTGCCGCAACGTGCACGTATACGTTGTCTTATACGGCCGTGCTCGAAGATCAAAATATCTTCGGTGTGCAGTTTCATCCGGAAAAATCCGGCGCCATCGGATTGCAAATCATGAAGAACTTTCTGGCGCTCTAACATGCTTGCGAAGCGCATTATTCCGTGCCTGGATGTGACCGGCGGCCGCGTTGTGAAGGGCGTGAACTTCGTCAATCTGCGTGATGCCGGCGATCCAGTGGAGCTTGCCGGCCGCTATAACGCCGAAGGCGCCGACGAGCTCGTCTTCCTGGACATTACCGCCTCCAGCGATGCGCGCGACATCATGGTGGACGTAGTGGCGCGCACCGCGCGCAAAGTCTTCATCCCGCTTGCCGTGGGCGGCGGTATTCGGTCCGTAGCCGATGCCCGGCGCATTCTGATGGCCGGAGCCGATAAGGTTTCGGTCAACACTGCGGCCGTGCGCCGGCCTGAGCTTATTCGCGAGCTGAGCCTGGAGTTCGGCGCGCAGGCTGTAGTATTGGCCATAGATGCCAGGCGGCGTGCTGCCGGCGGATGGAATGTGTATACTCGCGGCGGGCGCGACGACGAGGGCATCGATGCGATTGCGTGGGCCGTGCGCGGCGAGGAAATGGGAGCCGGCGAAATCCTGCTGACATCGATGGATGCGGACGGAGTGGGGCGGGGCTTTGATTGCGAGCTCACGCGCGCAGTCTCCCAGGCGACCCACATTCCGGTGATCGCAAGCGGCGGCGCCGGTAAGCCCGAGGACTTCGTCCGAGTGCTCACGGAGGGGCAGGCTGACGCGGCCCTGGCTGCTTCCGTTTTTCACTATGGCACATACTCAATTCGAGAACTGAAGGAGCAGCTCAATCGCGGCGGGATACCGGTGCGGAGGCTGTCCTGATTATTCCATGCATCGACTTGATGGACGGCAAAGTCGTCCAGCTTGTGCAGGGCCGCGAAAAGGCACTGGAAGCGGAAGAGCCTCTCGAGATGCTGCGGCGCTTCGCGGCGTTCCCCGAGATTCAGGTGATCGATCTGGATGCCGCCATGGGCCGGGGCGCGAACAGCGAGCTGGTTCGGCTGCTGGCCGGGCGCGCCGTCATTCGCGTTGGCGGCGGCGTGCGCTCGGCGGAACGCGCCCGCGAACTGATTGATCAAAAGGCGCATAAAGTGATCGTTGGAACAGCCGCGTTCGGCAGTGACGGGCCGGATGAACGGTTTCTTGCAAGCATTTGCGACGCGATTGGAAAAGACCGCGTCCTGATCGCCCTTGACTCTAAAGACGGCCGAATTGTCGTCAAGGGCTGGCGCGAATCAACCCGCTTCATCGCCGAAGACCTTGTACGTGCGCTTGAGCCGTGGTGTTCGGGGTTCCTATGTACCTATGTCGATAGAGAAGGCATGCTCGCCGGTACGAATCTTGAATGGTTCCGGCGGCTGCGCGCCGCGACAGACCTGGAGCTCACCGCAGCAGGGGGCATTACGACAATGGACGAAGTGTGCGCCTTGCTGGGTATGAATGTGCATGCCGCGCTCGGCATGGCGATCTATACCGGGAGGCTCTCGCTCGAAGCACTCGCCAAGCTGGCTTCGGCTTCGTAACGCCCGCTGTGCTAGATTAAGCGCAGGAAGCCGTCATGTGGAAGATTGGCCTCGTCTCTCTTGTAATCTTCTCCTCGCTTTTCGGAGCTGATGCGGAGTTTAACGGTCGATGGGACATCACCGTCACTGGCGAACCGCGTGGGCGCGCCTGGTGGCTCGAGATAGAGGGCGCCGGCACATCCTCGTTGAAGGGCAGATTCGTCGGATTTCCAGGCGGCGACATGAACGAAATCGAGAACCTCTCGATCCGGAACGGCGAACTTCGATTCACGTTTGATCGTCCCGCGCACCCTGGCTCTAACGAGAAGCCGATTCATCAGGAGTACACAGCCCGCGTCGCAGGCGGCAAGTTGGAGGGTGACTTTCAAGGCGCGGATCGGCATCTGAAATGGGTCGGGGTGCGCGCGCCTACAATCAAAGACGTTGACGACGGCTCATGGGTAGAGGGTAAACCCATCGAGCTCTTCAATCACAAAAATCTTGCCGGCTGGCACGGACTTATTGCGGGTAAACCGCTGGGGTGGTCCGTCCAAAATGGCATTCTGAAGAGCACAGGTGGCGCCAACAATCTGGAGACGGACCGGTCATTTTGGAATTTCCTGCTGCATGTGGAGTACGAGGTCGGCCCGCATAGCAATAGCGGCATTGGGCTGCGCGGCCGCTACGAAGTGCAGATCCTGGAAGACTATGGCCGCCCGCCGGACCGGCACAGCAACGGAGCGCTGTATAGCCGTATCGTGCCGAGCGAAAATGCGAGCAAGCGTGCAGGCGAATGGCAGACATTCGACATACGGCTGATCGGCCGCCAGGTGACGGTGCTTCTGAACGGCAAGAAAATTATTGATAAGGGAATGATCGAAGGGCTCACTGCCATTGCAGCCAATGCCGACGAAGGCAAGCCCGGACCGATCATCTTGCAGGGAGATCACGGCCCCGTCGAGTTCCGTAGAGTTGTATTGACTCCGCTGATCAAAAAGAACAGGCAGCATGCGAGCGATTAGCGGTGTTCATGCAGCGGTAGTCACACCGAATAGCGAGCAGGGTCATACACCGGACTTCAGCGCCGCTCTCGAGTTGATCGATTTCCTCTGCGCAGCGGGTGTGCAGGGAATCGCTATCTTCGGAACAACCGGAGAGTTTGCCGCCTTTAGCAATGAACATCGCATGCGCCTGGTGCACCTCGCGGTCAAGCGCAGCCGTGTGCCGATTCTTGCCGGAGTCTCGCACGCTACGCTCGATGGAGCGCTGGAGCTTGCGCGCGAAGCGTGCACCGCCGGCGCAGCAGGCCTGGTGATCATGCCGCCCTTCTTCTTCCGTTACAGCCAGCCGGACGTCCGAGAATTTTTTCTTCAATTCGCATCCCAGATGGCGGGCAGTGCCTCCCTCTACCTCTACAATATTCCGGCGTTCACAACCGAGCTTGCCTGCGACACTGCGATCGAACTGCTGGCTACCGGACAGTTCGCCGGCATCAAGGATTCAAGCGGCGACTTCGAGTACTTCCTCCGATTGCGGCAGCTTGTGAGTCCTCAGCCGTTTGCGGTTCTCGTGGGCAATGATGCGGTTTTCGCGCGGGCGCGCGCCGCGGGCGCCGATGGAGTGATTTCCGGCGTGGCCTCCGCGGCGCCGGAGTTGATGCTGGGCCTCAATCGCGCGATCGAACAGAGCGCAACCGAGACCATCCAGGCCCTGGAGCACGAACTCCAAGAGCTGCTGGCCTGGCTGGGGCGCTTTCCTGGTCCGCTTGCCATCAAAGCTGCCGTGGCTGCGCGAGGGTTGAAGACCGGTCCGCTTCGTACGCCCTGTGCCCGCGAAACCCTGTGCGAGCTCGAAGCATTTGCGGAATGGTTCCGTGGCTGGCTCCCGCACGTGCAGAAGATCGCCGGCAATGTTTAAGCAGGCCGTTGCGCTCCTGTTTGCGGCCGGCTGTTTCGCGGAAGTCTATAGGCCCGGTCCGCAGGTCCTCACTTTTCGTTCCGCCATTGACGATTCCGACCAGCCGTATGCTCTTTATCTCCCCAAGGCTTTCGATCCGTCCAGGGCTTATCCGCTGGTCATCAGCCTCCATGGCGAAGGCTCAAACCACCGCTTCAACCTGCGCCAGCTTTTTGGACGAGGAAAACTTCCCCGCGAAAGCGATGCGGATGCGTTGGCTTACTTTCCGCCGCTGCGCGATGTGGACTTCATCGTTGCATGCCCGTATGCTCGCGGAACCATGGGCTATCGGGGCATCCCTGAAAAGGACGTCTACGATGTGCTGGCCGATGTAAATCGCCGTTTTAGGATCGACGAGGAGCGCGTCTATCTGACTGGCGTCTCGATGGGCGGCGGCGGCGCTCTCTGGCTCGCGCTAACGCGGCCGGATCTCTGGGCGGCAATAGCGGCCGTGTGTCCCAATCCGCCGGAAGGCACAGACGACCTCCTGCCCAATGCGCTTGATATACCGTTTCATTTCTTTCACGGTGAGCAGGATCCCGCTGTGCCCGTGACAGTTTCACGAACATGGCAGAAGCGGCTGCTGGATTCCGGCGCGCGTGTCGAGTACGTCGAGTATCCGGGCATCCGCCACAATGCGTGGGACCTTGCTTACAAAGATGGCGCAATTTTTGACTGGTTCTCGAAATTCCGCCGCAGCCGCTTCCCGGAGCGTGTGCGTTTCGTGAGCCGTGCCTATGAATATAATTCGGCATACTGGGTCAAATTCGACGGACTTACACCGGGGACGCCGGCTTCAATAGACGCGCGTTTCGTTGCGGCCAACCAACTGGAAATTCAAACCGGCAACCTCGACGGATTTACTCTGACATTGACCGGGCATCCGCGGTTCTCGACCGCAGCGGCCGTTTCGCTCGTTGTGGATGGGACACGCATGCGCGCGCGCTCTAGTGGCACAGTCTCCCTGATGCGCGCAGCGACGGGTTGGAAGCAGGGGCTCTACCAGCCGCCGACCAACGGCAAGCGCCCCGGAGCCGAAGGCCCAATTTCGCGGGCCCTAGACTCGCGGCATATTTATGTCTACGGCACAGCGGATTCGCCCTCCGAGGATGAACTGCAACGGCGCCGGGAAGTGGCAACGCACGCTGCCGAGTGGTCCACTCCGCGAGCGCGCCTCTTTGTCTCGTTCCCGGTGAAAGCGGACAAAGATGTTACGAACCGGGATCTCGCGTCGGCCAACGTTATCCTTTTTGGCAACAAGGTGACCAATCGGCTCATCGAACGATTTGCGCCCGAATTGCCTGTTGAGCTCAATGCCGGCGCCGCCGACTACGGGCTGATCTTTGTCGCGCCGGCCCAGGGCCGCTATGTAGTTGTCAGTTCCGGATTGCCCTGGTGGATTGGAGCCGACGAAGCGAAGCGCAGGGGAGCTACGTTCATGTCGCCGCCCTTTCGCATCCTCCAGACATTTCCCGACTACCTGCTGTTCAAAGGCTCGCTCGAAAACGTTGTGGTGGAAGGGTTGTTCGATCGCAATTGGAAGCTGCCTCCCGAAGCCGCAGCCCGCATGCGCGAAACCGGAACAGTTGTGATCCGTTAAATACAAGCGCAATTGCGAAGCCAAGGATATTCTGAAATCTGCACACAACTATGTCGCCGGAAGAGTTTCGGAAAACTGGACACGAACTTGTCGATTGGATCGCCGGCTATCTCGCCAATCCCGAAATCTATCCTGTACTGCCGCGGATAAAGCCTGGCGAGCTGGCGCAAAACTTACCGTCCTGCGCGCCGGAGGAAGGCGAGCCTATCGAAACCATCCTCGAGGATTTCCGCCATCGGATTCTGCCGGCCAGCACCTTATGGAATCACCCGGGCTTCCTGGCCTACTTCGCCACGAGTTCGTCGGCGCCCGGCATTCTGGGGGAGATGCTTGCCGCCGCGCTCAACTCCAACGGGATGCTTTGGAAGACGTCACCGGCCGCGACAGAGCTCGAACAAATAACGCTCGACTGGCTGCGGAAATGGCTTGGTCTGCCCGAGGGCCTTTTCGGGATCATCTATGACACTGCCTCAACCAGTACCCTGCATGCGATCGCCGCCGCGCGCGAGCTGGCAGATCCGGAAGTCCGCGTAGCTGGAGGCAGCCGCGGCCTGGTCCTTTATACTTCCGAGCAGTCTCACTCTTCGATTGAAAAGGGAGCGATCGCCCTCGGGATCGGCCAACAGAATGTTCGTAAAATTCCGGTCGACCGCGAATTCCGCATGGAAACAGCGGCGCTCGAAAATGCCGTAAAAAGCGACCTGGCCAAAGGGCTACGTCCGTTCTGCGTGGTATCGACCGTCGGTACCACCTCCACCACCAGCATCGATCCCACTCCCGCTATCGCGGAGATTGCCGAGCGGTATGGCCTCTGGCTTCACGTCGATGCAGCCTACGCCGGCACTGCCGCGATCCTGCCTGAATACCGTTACATTCTCGGCGGGGCCGAACGCGCCGACTCGCTGGTATTGAATCCGCACAAGTGGCTTTTTACGCCTCTCGATCTGAGTGTCTTATATACCCGTCGGCCGGAGATTCTCAAAAGAGCGTTCTCGCTCGTGCCGGCCTACCTGGAGAATGCGGAAGACGGGCGGGCCGTCAACTACATGGATTACGGCGTGCCATTGGGGCGCCGTTTTCGCGCACTCAAGCTATGGTTCGTGATGCGATCTTTCGGCCGCGAGGGAATATGCCGCGTCATCCGTGCCCAGATCGATTGGGCGCGCGAGCTGGCGACGCAGATCGATGCCGAGCCGCGCTTTGAGCGGGTTGCGCCTGCGCCGCTCTCGGTGGTCTGCTTCCGGCTCCGAGGCGCCGATCAACAGAACCGGGAGCTGCTCGATCGGGTGAATGCGATCGGAGAAATCTTCCTTTCCCATACGGTGCTGCACGGGAGATTTGTCTTACGAATCGCCATCGGAAATCTAATGACAACACGAGCCCACGTCCAGAACGCTTGGGAGCTCATCCGCGCGCTCGCGCCGCCGTAGGCTGCTCAATATTGGATAACTAAAGACATTATTGAGTGCGCCTTCGGTTGGATGGTACACCTGATGCTGAAGCAGAATCCCGGAGGAGGCAGACGGTGAGTCACAAAGGGGCTCATATACCTGAGCGGCGTCTGAAGCGGCGTTTCCAGATCGAACAGCCGGTCCGATACAAACTCCTGTACGGCCAGCGCATCGGTGAGACGGGAACAGGACGCACCGTAGACATCAGCAGCAGCGGAGTTCGGATCCTAACTGAGCAGCAGCTTGCGGTCGGGCTACCCCTCGAAATTGCAATGCAATGGCCCGCGCTATTGAATCAGGTTTGTCCGATGAAGCTTATGATCTTCGGCTGCGTGCTTCGCAGTGAAGATCACATTGCCGCGGTGAGTATCGACCGATATGAATTCCGCACGATGGGGTCGACAAAGCTGACAAACACGCCAGCGCTGCCAGCCGAGCCGGTTTCGGCACAATCCGAGCTGCAGGGCTGACCCTCACCCTTAAGAATTATCCACCTTGGGAGTCATGCCCTCCGGTTCCCGCTAAGTCTTCGATTTTCGAACCGGCGGGGTCGATTCGTTGAGGAACAGTCTTAGTCATATTGACCTGTTCTTCGGTGGCGCCTAAAGCCGCGTTCACACCGGCATGCATTCGCTTTTCGCGTGATGCCGGCGTACCGGGCGACGGGCGATGTTCGTCCGATGGAAGCGTAGTGCGATCTTCCGATTTATCCATGGCTGCCCTTTCAAGACCACGGCACGATTATCGTGGCGCAGCATCTTAGAGTCAAGGGTGCATTAACGCCGATTTTCGTTCCTAGCGGTTCAAAACAGCGTGAGAATTCATACTCTCTTCATGACCGTTAAATTGCCTGTCAATTTAGAATAAAAGCGGAGGCGCTGTGATGCCGGAAGAACTCATGGACAGTCGGACGAAGGTATGGATCGGAGTAGGAGTTGGAGTGGCGATCGGAGTGGGCATCGCGCTCGCGCGCAGGAAGCAGGATCCCTGGCATTCCGCAAAAAGGATCAGTAAACGCGTTGCTGCGAACACCGAGGATCTGGCGGCTGAAGCGAGGAAGATTATAGAGCGGGTCCAAAGGATCTATGAGGAAGGCCGTAAGGTCGTCGAAGATTCGGTAGAGCTCTGGTCCCACGGCCGGAAGGCAGTAGGATATTAGCATTGACCCGGGAGAGCAGGAGACGATACTCTCTCTCCCGATTCATTTCTCTTCAGAGCGCTCGTCAGCCTCCCAGTGGGCCCGGAAGAGGCTGATTTCCTGCAGCGCAGACTGGAAATCTCCACGGAAGCAGATTGCCCGGTCGTCGACGTAAACGTGGGCCGCCGGTTTCTTATCTGTAACGGCAGAGACGTATCTCAGCATATCGTGTCTCTCAAGCCATTCCTCCACATGGGGAGCCCACCGGACTGTGAATACAATGACACGATAACCCGCGGCTTGGAGCCGCTCCAGAAATTCGCGGGCTCCGGGCCTGGGCGGATGGAAGTAGTCTGCACCTTTCCAGCCGTCGAAATCATTTAATACGCCGTCTAGGTCGACACAGATGACAGGGCATGCGTCATCACTCTGGCCGTTATCCATATCCATCACCCATAAATGCTCAGCTCAGCAATCAATTTATTGCGATATCGTCTCTCCAGCAACTCGAATCGGCCCGCATCCGGGGAGTCCGCCACAGCCGACCTGGCGAGTATACAGTAACCCAACCGGTAAGCCAGATATGCCACCAGATAGAACGGAAGCCGGAGCGCGATGCTGCGGTCATTGGAATAGGACCGATACGTGGCGATCAGCGCGTCGCGTTCTTGTTGACCCCATGAGAACTCGACGACGGCTCCGGCCAGGTCCCACGCGGCGTCCTGACAGCCGGGAAAAAAATGGTCCTGGTGGTGGTCGAGCGCATCGGTCTTGAGAAAGCCTTCCGCAGTCTCGATCCATTCGTGCGGTAGCATGCGGCCATCAATCGCGACGGTCTGCTGATCGGCGATCACCGGGAGCATCCGCTCCAACTGTCTGATTTGCGCATCCCATTGTGATCCGAAAGTTTCGACCACATTAATCTCGATCATATGCCTCAACTCAAGCCACGGAACAGGCACAGATGCCGGGGCTCGCTCCCGGATGTATGTCACATACGAAGCGATCCTGTCGAGCAGACGGCAATCACCCGGCTGGCAGGGATTCCCCTCAACGTAGCGGCTGATCAGGAAACCGTTCTCCAGTCCCAGCGGCTCCGGCGTAAAACCGGCGTCAGCGAGTAATGCGGCGCGCTCCAGCTTGCCAGCACTGTACCGGCCCAGGCCGGCGAATTTATGCAGACACAATCCCTGCGCAGTTGCCCCCAGGTACTTCCGCCGTTCGTGCTGTCGTTGAACGGCAGGGTACTGTTCCTCGTCTGCATAGCTGCGGTGACGCCATCTCCCGGCGGAGAGATCGAGTTCGCTATCCACCGGCCAGAGCTCTTCGTAAGAAGTGTGGTACTTCCGATGCCGCACCCAGCGGCTGCGAGCGGCCTCGGAAATAAAGGAGGAACCTTCGGGAATCCAGCTCGGCAGAAAAATGATACGTTCATCGGGAATACCCAACCGGGACAGGCAGCCCGCAACGGCGGCAAATGAAGATCCGCTTAGCCCCGGTCCTTCATCGACGATCAGAAACAGCCGGCCCGCGATGCTCAACCAAGCTTTTTCCAGCTCTGCGGTCACCGAGATGGAACGATTGAATGGGTGTCCGCGAGGCCGAACGGTCCAGCAATGCGCCTCCCAGCCCAATTCCCGCAAAACCCCGCAGACAACAGCGCTCAGCGCCGCTCCTATCGTTCGAATGCCGATCACCGCAGCGGATGCGCAGCCATGATCGGCGGCAATGCGGCGGGCTGTCTCCTGGTACATCTGTGGATATAGCGCGTAATACGCGAAACCTTCCTGGACAGAAACAACCACGTCTTGGGGAAGCTCGCGCAACTCCGCCAGAGCAGCGGCAAAGCGGCTGCGCCAAAGCGCCTCGCACTCACTTTTGCGCGAACAGGCATAAAAAGCTCGGGCAAGACATACCGCAGCTTCACGCATCTGCAGAAGCTGAAGGGAAACTGTGTCGGCTTCTGGACAGAGGGCATCGGCCACACCGGATTCAAACTCTCCGAAATCGACAACCAAGTCCAGAATGGGGCCATCGAGCCGCTTCGCGATTTCGCGCAGCAGCTCGGAAGAACGTACGCGCCGCTTTTGTTCGCGGTAAACGATCACGTCTGCGCGTAGCCTGTCTGCGCCGCCGCATGCCGGATTGTCACGCGGCGGCTCGGGCGGTCTTCAGCCCCCCAGCGGTGTTTGAACGGCTCCGGATCGCGCAGAAAATCGAAATATCCTAACTGCTCATCGATCGCCTGTTCGATCGCATAGCGAAGAAGCACCATACCGGGGCTGAGGCGCGCCAGTTCAGGATCGAAACCGCTCAAATACGCATAGACACGGCCGTGGCCAACAAAGTTGTATTGCACCGCGATGAGATCGCCGGCCAGGCGCAGTCCGTACATCCGGAGATATCCGCGCTCCAGCATGCGCGCGGCAGCTTCGCGATGGAAATCCTGAAGCTCGCGAGTACTCAGTACACCATCTTCGCCCCTCTCATGCCACCGGTTCGCATGAAGCCGGAACAGAGCGTCCAGCATTTCGGATAAATTCGACGCAGCCGCCGTCTCAAACTCCGCGCCGGCGCTTCGAACCCGGTTCGAAGCTCGTCGGAGCTGCACCCGAAACTCACGATCAAGACGGCTCTCCAGCTCCGTGAATGTTTGCGGCAGCGGCAGGACCGGACAGACAGCGCCCGGCAGATCATCCCAGGCGAAGCTCTCCGGAACACGAGCGGTCAGCAGCGGCGATCTTGCGGGAAGATCCGGAAAATCGCACACCTCCCACTGAGTTTCGTTTTCAACGAGAAATTGCAGGACCGCCGCCATGCCCGCGTCGGCCAACCGATCCTCAATCAGGAAGTCCAAATAATCACTGACACCAGCGCCCAGCAGAGTTACGCGGCGGACTTCCGGACGGCTCCCATACCCATAGATGAAGAGCGGAGCCAAACCGACGAGCCGGCCCTCACTGCGGAGCGCCAGCGCCCACAGCTTGCCTCCGCCGAAGAGATGATGCCACCAAGGAAGAAGCCACGAGGGACTCTGAAAGGGAGTCGCAGCGGGACAGGCTTCCCACAGAGAGGACCATTCGGGCCACAACTGTTCGAGGCCTTCGGTGTCCGTGATCTCTTCCAGCTTAAGGCTCATGTACCATCTCACGCGCCGCAGTCATAGTGGAAATCCGGCTATACAGCGCCAGATAGTCAGCAATCATCCGGTCTTCCGAAAAACGCTCGCGCGCTGCTCTCCGGCATTCATCGGGATCTATGCGATCCACAAGCGCCATAGCGGCCGCCATTTCCGCAGCATTGGCGACGAGGTAGCCGGTACGGCCGTGCTCCACGATCTCAGGCAAGGCGCCAGAAGCAAAAGCGACAACCGGCGTGCCCGAAGCCATCGCCTCCATGGCAACCAGAGAACTCGTCTCGGGAGCTACGCTCGGCACTAGCAGACAGCGAGCCTGTCCGAGCAGCTTGCGCTTCTTTTCGAAACCGACCGGGCCAAGAAAGCGGCAGTTCCCGCCATTGAGTCTTGGCAGCAGCTCGTTTTGGAAGTAGCTTTGATGTTCGGGGTAGTCGTACAGCTCGCCGGCGATGACCAGCGGCACTCCCGCCATCTCCGCTGCATCCAGCGCCAGATGAAAACCTTTTTCCGGGCAGATTCGCCCCAGCGCGAGAGCAAAACTCCGCCTGGGAGGCTGATCTCGAAACAATCGCGCGGGAACGCCATTGGCTACGTGGCCAAGCAGCATCGCGCACGGCGGGCATCTTCGGACCTGCGCTGCCGACACGCACTGCAGCCACGTGCAGGGCCGGCTCAGGAAGACATTCGCCGGATACCACTCTGGCGGCAGGTGTAACGTTGCGAGCACGGGCACGCCGGCCGGGGGAAGGTATTCATAAAAATCGACTCCGTGCAGGTGAACGAGGTCGAACCGGGACTTCGCCAGCACGCTCGCGATGGCTGCGCGATGATTTGCACGCGCCAGCCTCTTTGCCCGCTCGTCAAGGGTTCCGCCGGGCTTCGGAGTTGGGAGCAGTGTTCCGCGGATACCGGACCCTTCGCACGCAATCACGACGGATTCATGACCTCTTTCAACGAGCCCTCGATCGATGGCGGCCAGCACCTGTTCCGCTCCGCCGGCCGCGTCGAGACTCACAGGGGCGAGAGGATAGGCGACGCTGAGTATCCGAAGACTCATGACAGCACGCTCAGCCGTCGTTGGGCCATGGCCGCCAGTTCGCGCCAGCGGCTGCCGGTCGTGCCCCAGCCAAACCGTTCGTAATTCAGCTCACCCTCATGTGGCGGCAGCGAGAAGTTATAAAGCGGCGCGGGACGAAAGCATTCGGCGTCGAGCGAAAAGATCTGCAACATCTGCTGCTGACTCCCGAAGCAGCTAAGCATTTCTTGCTTCAGGCGCCGTTGGCCGGGCGTGAGGATCGTTCTCATCACGGGTTGCGCCGCCCCATCAAGGAAGCAGCCGGTCTCAATTCCGCCGGGCCCCGCATGATACGAGGTGAATTCGATGACATGCACCGGGCGCGCTAACATACTGCATGCCGCCTGCACTGCGAAGGCCACAGCGTCGTGATCGGGATGGCCTCCTTCGTACGGGTGAGTGAGAACGACAGAGGGCTGGAGCTCGCCAAAAAGACTCGCCAGCTTTGAAGCGGCTTCCACAAGGCAGAGACAAAGCTCCTGATCCACGAAGCCCAGCTCGCGGATGGCTTCCGGTCCAACACCGGCCACAGCCAGCGCGCTATGGAGCTCTTCTCGCCGAAGTCTTGCGTACTCCTCACGCGTGCCAATGCCCTGCGCGCGGGCAAACTGAAGGTCTCGCGGTGAGCTATCGGTCATGTGTACGACGGTTAGGTTCTCAAGCCGCGTCATCAGAATTCCCGCGCCGATCGTCTCATCATCGGCATGGGCGGCGACCAATACGACCGGGCCGGCGGATTCAAGATCAACAGCTTGCATAACGCCGCGTCATGCGCGCGCAAAAATCCGCGAACTCCTCCACCCGTTGCGGCGGGCTGGTGTGATGAGGCCGGAGCCCGTGCGACTCCGGAGTAAAGCAGAACGTGAGCGTCACATCGAAGGCTTCGAGCGCGTGCATCTGGCGGTCAAACCACTCCTCGGCGCCAGGCCGGTAGCTATCAGCCCAGCTCAGTCCCGTGCGAAGATGCCGCACGCCCAGCTTACGCAGCCACTTCACAGCGTCATCGAGCCTGTGATCCTCGAAATGGAACCATTGACAAATGCCCATTGCCGGCGCGTACTCGGGAAAGTGCCGCAGCGCGAGCTTCGGGCTGCCGTTCTCGCGCAACAGGCCCATATAGAAGTGCCGGTAATAGGCGGATCCTTCCGCTTCGCGATGACGCGTTGTCGCGGGCCACGCCCGTGGAAGATCGTACAGGCTGTACCAGTGAATCCTATCGGCGCGCCCGACCAGCAGCTCGGCCGAGCGGCGTAGCCCGAACTCCTGCACCTCCTCGGCGCCGAACGTGGAAACACCTACTTCTGAGATCCAGACCGGCAGCGTCGTGACGGCCTGGATTTCGGCGAGCTTATCGGGCCATTCATGAATGGTCCAGTGATTCCAGTCCAGGGGAAAGCCGTGCACCGCCACGATGTCCACATGATGCAGCACGCACTGTTGATCCATGTTGGCAATGAAGTTTGCATCGATGGGGGAGATACCCCCAAGGACGCGCTTCACGCGCGCGTTTTCGGCCCGGACTGCTTGCGATGCAAGCTTCACCATCTCTCCATAAATCTTCCAGCCGGGATCGAGCTCGAAATTCCAATGCGACAAGTTGTTCGGCTCGTTCCATAACATGACCGCTTCAATCACAGCCGCAGCAAAGCCTCCGAATCCTGCCGGACGAACGGGTCCACCTCAACTCTCCGGCAAATAAAAACCTCGAGCTCCGGGTGATCGATGATTCGAAATCCGGCGCTTCGAAGGAGCGCTTCGGCGCATGCCAGGTTTGGTATCCACCAATTCGTAGGATCGCCCGCATACCTCGATTCGATGAAATACATCTGCGGAACGCCGGGCTGCTCGAAAATAACGCTCTCGGAAAACGGATAGTCCTGCTCGATGGGATAGATCGTCGTAGAGCCTCGCAGCAGCGACTGGAAAACAAGAAGGTCCCTCGTCACGTGCTCATGCAAAAGATCCAAAGCGAGCAGAGGATGTCGCAGGTGATAGAGCACACCGAGAAACAACACGAGATCGAAACGCTCGCGGAGTTGTCCCACCTCGTATACCGACATGCGGCGGAATTCGATATCCACACCGCAAACTTCAGCCGCGAAGCGTGCCTGCTCCAGATATCCATCATCGGCATCGATACCAAGGACGCGCTCGGCTCCGCGCCGCTTCATCTCGATCGAGTAGAAGCCGCCATTGCATCCCACGTCCAAAACGGTCCTGCCGGTAAGATCCGCTGGAATGCAATGCGAAAATTGGCGCCATTTTAACGCGGGGTAGTCGCCAAGGAAATGGTCGGGCGCGGTTGAAACACCGAGCAGGTCCATGTTATGGAACCATTTTCCGAGTTCCGCAACGCGGCGGCGGATGCGGTCGGGGCTCCACTGATCGACAGGGGCGCGGATTTCGGCTCTCAACGTCCACCTCGGATCAGCACGCTGCCTGCGTCCTCGGATTCGTCACTGCCCAACAGGCGGATCGCTTCGCGATAGCCGTGTAGAGTACCCACATCGACGTAGGCTGTTCCGGCCGGCACGGCAATAGCCTGACCGCCGCGAGCGAGATATGCGTTTACCAGAGTGCCAACGTATTCGTCATGGCGATCGGGTTCACACCAGAGCTCAAAAAGTTCTTGCAGCGTACTGCCGGGCATCTTGAAAGCTCCCCAGATCCATCCGCAGCCGATATCGGGTTGCTTGACGCGGATTTCGAGCACGCGGCCGGTATGGTCCGTGTGAACAGCATCGAAAAGCTCCGAACGGTCCACGGGAAAAAGAAGGAAGGAGAGCATGCCGTCAGGGAGCTCGCCAAGCGCGTCTTCCGGGAACCATACCGTATCCGGTAAACCAACAATCACCGATTCCCGCGGATGAATCAGCGGGAGGGCTTGAAAGATGGCATCGCAAAGCCCGCTGGGATGCTGCTGCACGGCGTAGCACACGTGCGCGGAATACACGCTTCCTCCGTAATATTCCAGAATGTCCGACTTACCGGGCGAGATAACAAAGCAGATTTTGTCCGCACCGCCCCGTATCATTCTCTCCACCAGATATTCGCTGACTGCGCGCGGCCGCAAAGCTTCGCCATCGCGGCGACAGCCTACCGGGAGCAGCTCCTTCGAAAAAGCCAGAGGCTGCATTCTGCTTCCTTTGCCGGCGGCCGGAATGATTCCCCACATCAGCGTTCTCCTATTGTCTGACTCGCCTTTGCCGGTAATTCCGCCACACCCGGCGCGGTCAGAGCAGCATCGAGCACGTTTTCGAGCTCGAGCGCGCGGCGCTCGGCTGTATGAAATTCCAGAACACGCTCCCCCGCCGCGTGCGCAATCTTATGCAGCTCATCGTCACTAAGCGAAAGCGCCTCGAGGACATGCGCGGTGGTGCGCGCAAGGAGGATCTCGGTCCCCGGCTCGAAAAACTGGTCGAGCCCTTCCCATTCATCGCTCACAATGGGAGTTCCACACGCGGCGGCTTCAAAGAGCCGTCCCGATGGACAGTAGCCCATTGCCGCCATGGCGGCCCGCGTTACATTCAATGTAAGCCGAGACGAACAATAGAACGCCGGATGGTCTGAAGCTGGAACATGCCGCACGAAAAAGATGTTATCGGTCCATGGGAACTCCATCGGATATTGTGAGCCGCCAATCAGGAATTTGCGCTCAGGTAGTTGCCGCGCCGGTTCGACGAACAACATCTCCAACGCTGCCTGTCGGTCTGCCGCATACGTTCCAAGATAGGAAAGGTCGGCACGATACCGAGGATCCGGAGGAACCGGCCTGTGCACGGCAGGATCGACGCTGCCATACAACGGCGCAACGTGCCGCGCTCCCAGCCGCGTCCGAAGTTCGCTTAGCGCCTGTCCGCCTGTGTAACTCAACACGAGGTCGAAATCTTGCAGACCCCGAGGCCCCAGATAGGGTACTTCCCTTCCCTCGCTCAGGGCTTTGAGCGTAACCGGCGCGTCCAGATCGTAGAAGACCCGGAGCGCAGCAGCGGAGTCCAGGATGAGCTCGGTCGCCGCGATACCGTCCGGGCAGTATGAAGTGACCATGGCGACATCGGCGTCCGCGAGGTGCTTCTTTGCCGTCCGCTGAATATCGTGCCAAGCGGTATAAAGCACCAACTCGGCATCTTCCATCCGATCGAAGTCCCGGTGTGCCGCGTAATATGGAACGTCGCGCTCGAAGAACACAATATGGTGACCTCGCCGCGCCAACGCGCGACACAGACCGCGCCACAGCGTGGCGTGCCCGTTTCCCCACGAAGAACTTACCGAGAGCCCGAAGATCGCCAGCTTCATAGTGCTCGCTCGTAACAAGGTGACGATTTACACAAACCGCTTGCTACGCGGCGCGGCTCAGCATGCTAGTAAAGTTACTCAGCCGCGACCGGGGAACGGTCTTTCACCTCCCGGCCCTGCGTCCTTTCTCAGCATGGCAAAGTAGAACGAGGACGGAAGACGTGAGAACGGGAACGTGAGTATGGAAGATCACAGCATCTGAGTGTCGGGAGATAGTAAATGTCCAAATTCTACCTGGTTCGTCATGGGCACCATGCATATCTGGGCAACACGATTGTGGGCTGGAGGGAAGGAGTCGGCCTCAGTGAGGAGGGCCGGTCTCAAGCGGATCGGCTGGCCCATCAGCTTGCCGGCAGCGGGATTTCCGCCATCTATAGCAGCCCGCTAGAGCGCGCTCTCGCCACCGCCGAGCCGCTGGCCCGCCGCATCGGTCTTTCCGTCCAGCCACGCGATGCTTTCGGTGAAATCCGGTTCGGCGAATGGACGGGCCGCACTCTCAAAGAGCTGAGTGCTGAGCCGCTGTGGAATCTCTTTAACACCTATCGCAGCAGCACGCGCCCTCCTGACGGCGAGATGATGATCGAAGTGCAAACGCGTGTGGTGAGCGAACTGGAGCAGCTTCGCTCAACTCATCCGGGTCAATCGGTAGCGATCTTCAGCCATGGCGACGTCATCAAGGCTGCGTTGATACATTACGCCGGCATACCCATCGATCTCTGCCATCGCATCGAAATCAGCCCCGCATCTATCACTACAATCGCATTACATGACTATGGCCCGCAGATCCTCGCAGTCAACGCGTTCTGTTAGCGCGACCTGCTAAGCTCGAAGTGCAACCAGCTCAAATACACGGCTATGGCGAAACTATCGATTCGAGACCTGCACCTGAAAGGAAAAACGCTGTTCATTCGTGTGGATTTCAACGTTCCTCTGACGCCGGGCGGGCAAGAGATTTCAAGCGATAAGCGTATCCGGGCATCGCTTCCTACAATTCGGTACGCGCTCGAACAGGGAGCCGCGCTGATCCTCGCATCGCATCTTGGACGCCCGAAAGGCAAGCCGAATCCCCAGATGAGCTTGAAGCCGGTAGCAAAACGGCTCGAGGAGCTGTTGGGACTTCCCGTTCAAATGGCGCCGGATTCAGTGGGTCCGGAAGTTGAAGCCATGACGCCGCAGCCGGGCCAGATCCTTTTGCTCGAGAACCTGCGTTTCCACCCCGAGGAAGAACAAAACGATCCTGAGTTTTCGCGGAAGCTCGCGTCCTTGTGCGATCTGTACGTGAACGACGCGTTCGGATCTGCACATCGCGCTCACGCGTCGACGGTGGGAATGATTGCGTTCGTCCCCAAGGCGGCTGCCGGCCTGCTGATGGAGCAAGAGCTGAAGTATTTGACTATCGTGACGCAGAACCCTGCACGGCCCTGCATCGCGATTCTCGGCGGCGCCAAAGTTTCTGACAAAATCGAAGTGATTTCCAACCTCGGCAAGCTCGTTGACAAGCTTCTTATCGGAGGCGCGATGGCGTACACGTTTCTAAAGTCTAAGGGCATCCCGATCGGTAAGTCGCTGGTCGAAGACGACAGGCTCGACCTTGCCAGGCAAATGCTGGAGCAGCTCGGCAGCAAGCTGGAGCTGCCGCTGGATCACGTTGTCGCAGCGGAGCTGAAAGAAGGCGCGGCAAGCGAGACCGTCGATACGATTCCCGAAGGAAAGATTGGCGCGGATATCGGGCCCAGGACAGTGGAGCGTTATAAGCAGGTGATCGCACCCGCTAAGACGATTATCTGGAATGGGCCTATGGGTGTGTTCGAAAAACCGCCTTTCGACCGCGGCACGGTGGCCGTAGCAAAGGCCGTGGCCGCATCCGGAGCGACCTCCGTGGTGGGAGGTGGGGACTCGGAAAAGGCGGTGAAAGCTGCCGGCGTGGCGGAAAAGATTAGTCATATTTCCACCGGCGGCGGCGCCTCTCTCGAATTCCTGGCGGGGATTGAACTGCCAGGCGTGGCGGCGCTCACGAACAATTGAATCGCGCCGGCCCCTTCAACCGGCGAAAATTCGTTTCCACAGCGGGCGTTTTCCGGCAGGCACCTCCAGGACGCGCCGAAAAGACTCCAGCTCTTCCTCTGGAAGAGGCGACGAGGCCCGCAGCAGGTCCGTAGTTTCAAGCAGGCGGCAGAAATGGTCCAGGCAGTTCCAACAAAGCCGAACATGGCTGTCAATCTCCTCGCGCCCGCGCCACGTCATACGGCCATCGATGACGTCGAGGAAATCCTTTGCCGGACGGCACTCGGCCGTCGCGCGACTGGCTGCCTCGCTCGCCAGCGCCGGTCCGTTTTCTGTCAGTACGGCAGAGCTCCATTGGTCCAGCACGCCGCGCAGACGCTCTGCGGCACGCTGCCGAATCCGCTCTACCGACTGCGCTTGCATACGAAGCATCCGGGCCGCGTCCGCAGTGCCGTAGCGCATCGTCTCCATCCAGACTGCCTGGCGCTCCAGCACTGTCATTTCGTCCAGCGCTTGAGCCAGCGCGTCCAAGTCTACGCGAATGTCCGGCTCCGGAAAGTTTGCTGCCACTGCCTCCAAAAGGTGTTGCCGCAACGCGGTCACGAACGTCCGCTCGGGCGCAGGCTCCTGGCTTTCGAACAGCCGCGATCCGGGCATGCAAAGAGCCTTCACCGTTTTCTCGACAAAATGCACATCCGATGCCTGCGCCGGAACATAGTGCGCGAGCAGATGCCGGATCATCGGCACGTAGTGGGTTGCGAAGTATTCCCGGCCTTCCGGTTTGCCGGCGCGGCAATCCTGGATCATCTCGTAGCAGGTATAAATCATGAGGCCGTTAAAAATCGAACCGAATATCTTGAGCAAGCGGCAGATCCGATGACCAATTGATCGTAGTGGTCTGGCGGCGCATATACGCCTTCCACGCATCGCTGCCCGATTCCCTGCCTCCGCCGGTCTCTTTCTCGCCTCCAAACGCGCCCCCGATTTCGGCGCCGCTGGTTCCGACGTTGATGTTGGCAATGCCGCAATCGCTTCCTGCGTGGCTTAGAAAACGCTCGGCTGAAATCAGGCTGGTGGTGAACATCGCCGACGACAGGCCTTGCGGTACATCGTTGTGCCACCGGATCGCCTCTTCTAGTTCGTCGAACTCAATCACATGAAGGACGGGGGCGAAGACCTCCTCGCGCAGCATCGGCATATTCTGCGGTGATTTCACCAATGTCGGTTCGACAAAACAGCCGCCAAGATCCTTGCCTCCGTACACGACCTCTCCGCCTTGCTGCCGGATCACCTCGAGCGCCCGCATCATGTCCTCAACGGCGCGCCGGTTCACGAGCGGACCCATGATTGTCTGGGGATCGAGCGGATTTCCGATCCGTACCTGCCGGTACGCGCTGATCAGAGCGTCGAGAATTTTCGGCGCGGCGCCGCGCTGAAGAAACAGCCGCCTGGTAGTCGTGCAGCGCTGGCCGGCAGTGCCGATCGCGCCGAACAGCACCGCGCGCACGGCGAGATCGATGTTGGCATCCTTCATCACGATGATCCCATTGTTCCCGCCTAGCTCCAGTATGTTGCGGCCCAGCCGGCGCGCTACTGTTTCGGCCACATGCCTGCCGATCTTTGTCGAGCCCGTAAAGCTGACAAGCGGAATGCGCGGGTCGGCCAGCATTGCCTCGCCGATCACGTCACTGCGACCGATCAGCAGGTTGCAGATGCCGCTTAAGCCGTGCCGGGCAAATACACGGTTGCAGATCGTCTGGACGGCAATTGCGGTCAGCGGCGTCTCCGACGAGGGTTTCCAAACGACGCAGTCGCCGCATACCAGCGCCAGCATCGCGTTCCAGGACCACACCGCCACAGGAAAATTGAACGCAGTCACGACACCAACTGTGCCGAGCGGATGCCATTGCTCGTACATCCGATGACCGGGCCGCTCGCTGTGCATCGTCAATCCGTATAACTGGCGTGACAGGCCGACGGCGAAATCGGCCATATCAATCATCTCCTGTACTTCCCCGAAGCCCTCGGCAAGAATTTTGCCCATCTCCAGGGAAACCAGCGAGCCGAGCTCGGTCTTCCGCCGCCGCAGCTCGTCGCCCAATTCGCGCACAATCTCACCGCGTTTGGGAGCTGGCACCGCGCGCCAGGCGGGAAACGCCGCTGCTGCACTTCGCACTACGGCTTCGTAATCCTCGCGTCCCGCCATGCGGATGCAGCCGATAATGGACCCATCGGCCGGATTCACCGAAGCAAGGTTCTCGCCGGAACCCTGCGCCATCCAGTTGCCGTCGCAAGCTCCCGGATTCACAGGAGCAATCTCCAGGCTGTCCAGAATTTCCCTCGGACTCATACCGACTCTTGAACCATTCTATCGGGCAACCGGCTGGGCCGATCTCTTCCGCGGTCTCTATCCCAGCCCCGACTCTCTGAGAAACTTCGCGGATTCTTCCGGCGGTGTCGGATTGATATAGAAGCCTGTGCCCCACTCAAATCCGGCCACTTTGGTGAGCTTTGGAATGATCTCAATGTGCCAGTGATAGTGGAGAATCGCGGATTCCTGAAGCGGAGCGGTGTGCACGATGAAGTTAAAGGCAGGCCGTTCCAGCACCTTATCGATTTTACGCAGCGTCGCCCGAAGCACCCATGCCAGGTTCTGGAGCAGACCGGGATCGGAGGCCTCGAAATGAGATTCGTGCTGTTTGGGTAGAATCCATGTCTCGAATGGAAAACGCGGCGCCCAAGGTTCTACTACCAGAAAACGCTCCGTTTCTATGACGAGGCGCTCGCCCGTCATAACCTCTTGCCGCACGATATCGCAATAGATGCAGCGCTCTTTGAAATCGAAATATATCTTCGCGCCGTCAAGCTCCTCTTTCACCTGCTTGGGCAGAACGGGCAGAGCGATGAGCTGGGAATGCGTGTGCTCAAGCGAAGCTCCCGCGGCTTCGCCATGATTCTTGAACAGCAGCACGTACCGGAATCGACGGTCGTTTTTCAGGTCGTTGACGCGATCACGGAAGGCCCACAGGACTTCTTCCAATTGCTTTTCGGGCATGTCCGCCATCGTGAGGTTGTGGTCGGGCGTTTCGATGATCACTTCATGCGCTCCGATGCCATTCATTCTGTCGTACATGCCTTCACCCTGACGGTTGAGCTCGCCTTCGATACCGAGCGCCGGAAATTTGTTCGGAACCACGCGAACACTCCATCCGGATTGGTTCGGTTCGCCGTGCCGGCGAAATGCGAGTACCTCCGGAGGCGTCTTTTGTTCGTTGCCGAAGCAGAACGGACAAAACCGCGCGCTCGGTGGGGGTACCGGTTCACGCTTGAAGTCCGATGGGCGCCGCGCCCGATCTGTCGCAATAATGACCCATCGACCCGTGATCGGGTCACGTCGAAGTTCCGGCAAAATTTTCAGTCTCCGAGGCTGTTCGAGAGTGGAACCGTATTATAGCGTCCGTGCTGCGCGGAACGCATCTCGAATCAGCTCCAGACGCGGGGGATGATCCAGATATACGTTCACGATATCGAACCGCACACTGCTCCAGTCGGCACCTCGCCGGCGCGCGTATTCGCGTGCGGCGCGCTCCAGCGCCCGCTGCTTTTCGCGGTCCACTGCGCGATCCGGGCTGCCGAAGTCCGTGCTGGAACGAGCCTTCACTTCTACGAATACGAGCGCGTCGCCTTCACAAGCTACCAGATCGATTTCACCGGGCCCGGAGCGCGGCCGGTAGTTACGGGCAATGACCGTGAACCCATGCTCCTGTAAAAACCGGTGGGCCAGGTCCTCTCCGCGGCGGCCCCTGGCACGTTCTTCAGTTGCTATCCCGCGCTCGCGGCGCTGACGGGCCGCATCCGCCAGCCGATATAGCCAGCGGATCATTTCACTACTTCCAGCTCGAACACCATCACCTTGCCGCGCACGATGTAGCAGAGATAGTGTTCCCAAAAGCGCCGGTAGCGCGGGAAATGATTAACCAGGAACTCGAACCCGAGCCACCGCCACAATGCAAGCAGACGTACGGTGACCGAGAGCTCGCGGAATTTCGATTTGGAATAGTATCCGAATCCGCCATGGTTCTCGCCGAAATAACGGAACGAGAAACTGTTCAGATGGCTGCGATGCGTGGGGTCGCAGAAGGAGCTGAAATCGGTATAATGTGGGGTTTCTATCCGCACCGTTCCTCGCGGCCGCACCAATCTGTGGAATTCCTCCATGGTGCGGATCACGTCCATCACATGCTCAATCACGTGAATCGCCGTCAGCCGGTCAAATGAGTTGTCGCCAAAGGGATAAGGAAAATGATCCAGATCGCAAAGAACATCGGCGCGGCTGGCGGGATTTCGATCAATGCCGATCGCTCCGGGGTGCTTGCGAATCCCGCAGCCGACGTCGAGTATTCTCAGTGTTTCTCCATTTCCAGTCGCAGGCACTCTTCCAGCACACCCAGGGCGAAGTCGCACTGTTCGCGAGTAATGACCAGAGGCGGGCTGAGCCTCAGCGTATTTTCACCAGCGCCCAGAATCAACAGACCCCGCTCGAACGCTAGTTGTACCACACGGTCGCGCTCCTCCGAGGCCTTTTCCTTCGTCATCTGATCGCGCACCAGCTCGACTCCGAGCATAAGGCCGAGCCCCCGCACTTCGCCCACAAGTGAAAAGCGGCGCGGCCATTCGCGCATGTGCTCCAATAGGTACGCCCCCATCCGGGCGGCGTTATCGATCAGCTCCTGCTCGAGCAGCTCCAGCGTAACCAGCGCGGCCTCGCACGCTACCGGGTTGCCGCCAAAGGTGGAAGCATGCGCTCCGGGCGGCCAGTCCATAATATCCGCTCGCGATACAGTGGCGCCCAGCGGCAGACCGCTTGCGATGCCCTTGGCCACGGCGAAGATATCCGGCGCGACGTTAAAATGCTCCGCGGCCCACATCCTGCCCGTTCGCCCTACACCCGACTGCACCTCATCGAAAACCAGCAGAATGCCATGCCGGTCCGCGATATCCTTTAATTCCTCGAAAAACTTGCGTGGCGGCACGATGTAGCCACCCTCGCCCTGTACGGGCTCCACAACGATCGCCGCGACTTCTTCGGGCGGAGCAACCGTCTTCAGGAGCTGATCCTCAATGAACTTCGCACATTCCACCGCGCAGGATTCCGGCGCTTTCCCGAAAGGACAGCGATAGCAGTACGGATAGGGAGCGTGAATGACACCGGGAACGAGCGGTCCAAAGCCGCGGCGCTGCACGGTTTTTCGCGCGGTCAGCGAAAGCGCCCCCATAGTGCGCCCGTGAAATGCGCCCAGGAAAGCGATGAACTTATCCCGGCCGGTGTGATAACGGGCGAGCTTGATAGCGCCTTCGACGGCCTCCGCCCCGGAATTGCCGAACGAGACTCGCCGCTCCAGGCCGCCTGGCGCCATCGCGGACAGCTTCTCCGCCACCTTTACGAGATTCTCGTAATAGAAATCGGTGCCGGACATGTGAATCAGACGGGACGCCTGCTGCTGGATCGCTTCGACAACCCGCGGATGGCAGTGCCCCGTGGCTACAACCGCAATGCCTGCGTTGAAATCCAGAAACGAATTGCCGTCCACATCTTCAACGATTGCGCCCTCACCACGCTGGGCGACGAGAGGATATCCCCGCGTATAGGAAGGCGAAACAAAACGGCGGTCCCGCGCAATTACGTCGCGAGCCCGAGGGCCTGGTAACGGCCCGACTATGTGCGGCAGACCCGGACGCATGGTCTCCACCATTCTTGACATAAACCAATCTCCCTTTTCACTGCAAACTGCTTAGGAATTAAGAAAGTGGAATAGCGGAGGGTTTAATCGCAGCCGAAAAGGCCGGGACGGCAGGAAGCGGGCCGGCGCATCATATTTTTAGTTTAGCCAGACAGCGCCGGAAATGGTGGAACTCGTCTATCGAAGGGTTTCGAAGCGGATCGCGCCCTTTGATTCCCAAACTGCCGCTATCTGGCCGCCGGGGAGCGCTGCGAGTTGCGCATAGCCGCCCTCGGCATCGAGCGCCACTGGCTCCGTTTTTCCCGGCACTCGGGCGTAAACGCCTGAAGGGTTTGTCCAGACGAGGTACAGACCCTCGCGGCCGATTGCCAACGCAGGATCCTTGCCGGCATCGATTCTGGTCTCGGCTCCCTCTCCCTTGGTCAAGAAGATCTGGTCCTGCCGCCGCCAGACCGACACCAGCGTTCCTTCCCGCGTCAGCGCCAGCCCGCCGCCATCCATCGGGCAGGCATTTAGTTTCCAGGTCCCCACGCCAAGCTTTTCCGCTTCTTGGAAGGTCCGCCCGCCGTCATCGGAGCGCGCAACGTAGAAGTCCCGAGAGCCCCCCAGCCAGTTGCGCCACATTACGTAGACCTTGCCGCCATTGCCCACGAGCACCGAAGGGTGGCAGCATTCGCACACGTGGCCGTCCGGTGAGTGATAGATCCGAACGTTCTTGGACCACGTGGCGCCGCCATCGTCGGAGTAGGCTCCGTATACTTCCTTACCCCCGGCGCGGTCGTCCAGCCAGACTGCGTACAAGAGCCCATCCGGTCCGGCCGCCATGCCATGCAGGCCCTCACGAGCTGCATTTGGCCTGTCGTTGATTACCGGTCCCTTTAACCATGTGCGGCCGCCGTCGGTCGATCGCCACGAGACCAGGTCGCCGTCTTTCCCTTTGCCTTGCTCCCCTACGATCGCCGAGATCACGATCGCCCGGGAAGTGATGGCGATGCGGGGTCCGCGATGGCGGCCGAGCGCGAGCACTCCAGCCTCGCCGACCTTCACCGGCCGCGAAAACGTGCGGCCCTGATCCCGCGAAGCCGAAAAGTATACCGCGCTGCTGCCTCCAAAAGTCAGCGCCACCAGGTTCTGTGAGGCAGTAATCTGGGGCTGCTTGAAATCGACGTTGGCGGCGTCCGGGACGAGCTGAGAGATCCAGAAGAATGCAAACAGAAGCATGGGAATCCGTCGTTTAGCATAACACTGCCTTCGAACCGGGTTATACAATCAGATTGTTCCCCATGAGCCTCTCGGCTAAGACGGCATCTGCCGCGCGGCAGTTCTTCTCCCGGCATGGCACGCTGTCAAAATGGCACCCGAGTTTCGAGTTTCGTCCGGGGCAGGCAGATATGGCCGAAGCTGTTGAGACGGCGCTGGCCGACCGCAAAAATCTTATTGTCGAAGCCGGCACCGGGACTGGTAAGACACTGGCTTACCTTGTTCCTGCTCTGCTTTCGGGACGCCGGATCGTGGTCTCCACAGGCACCAAGAATCTGCAGGAACAGCTATTTTTCAAGGATATTCCGTTTCTTCAGCGGCACTTTCCCCGCCCTCTGCGCGTCTGCTACATGAAAGGCCGCAACAATTATGCCTGCCGCCAGAAGATCTACGACGCGGACCGGGAGCCGGTTTTAAGCGGCCTCGAAGAGGTAGCGGACTTCCAGGTAATCCGGGAATGGGAAAAAACCACGGAATTCGGCGACCGCGCCGAAATTCGAACGCTTCCGGAAGCGAGCACCGCATGGAGTAAACTCGATGCCCGCGCCGATCTCTGCACGGGTCAGAAATGCAAGCAGTTTGAGCGGTGCTTCTTGACTTTGATGCACCAGCGCGCAGCCGAAAGCGATATCGTCATCGTCAACCACCACCTGTTTTTTGCCGACCTCAGCCTCCGAGATAGCGAGTCCGGAGCAAGCATTCTTCCCCCATATGACGCCGTCGTTTTCGATGAGGCTCACGAGATTGAAGACACGGCCGGGCAATATTTCGGTGTCTCGGTAAGCAATTACCGGCTCCAGGAATTGACACGGGATATTGGTGCGGTCGCCCGCATGAAGAATTTCGGCTCTCCGGAGCTCGACCGCGTTCTGCAAAGGCTCGACGAACTGACAATGGCGTTCTTCGTCCTCTTCGAGCATGCCGACGGGCGATCGCCCTTTCCATGCCGCGCCGTGCTCCTCGAATCAAACCGCAAGCCGTACGATGATCTACTGGCCGGCCTGGAACTGGTTCACTCCCACCTGCAAGTTCTCAAAAATCCGCCCGAAGAGGTGAATCCGCTGTTACGCCGCACCGCCGAACTCTCCCGCGCTCTCCGTTTCCTGCTCGAAGGCGATGACACCTCGTTCGTGTACTGGATCGAACGCCGCGGACGTGGATGCTTCTTGCAAGCCACGCCCATCGACGTCGCACCCATTCTCGTGGAACGCCTCTTCGACCGGGTTGATACGGTAATCCTTACATCGGCAACGCTCACCGTCGGCGGAAGCTTTGAATTCGTGAAAAAACGGCTGGGCGTCAAACAGGCGAGAACTCTGATGGTTCAAGGGCATTTCGATTATGCCCGCCAGGCTCTGCTATATGTGCCCCAGCACCTCCCCGATCCGCGCAATCCTGCGTTCACCAAGCTGGCCTCCGAAGAAGTAGTCCGGATTCTCCGTTTGAGCCGCGGAAGAGCTTTCGTGCTCTTTACCAGCATTCAGCAGATGCGGCTCGTTTATGACCGGATATCGCTGGAGCTTGAGTATCCTACCCTCCTGCAAGGCACAGGGCCGCGCAATGCGCTGCTCGACGAATTCCGCAGCACGCCCAACTGTGTGCTCTGTGCAACCAGCTCCTTCTGGCAGGGTGTCGACGTACCCGGTGAACAACTGAGCTGCGTGATCATCGACCGCCTGCCCTTCGCCGTCCCCAGCGACCCGATCGTGGAAGCGCGCATTCGCAACGTTCGGGAACAGGGTGGGCACCCGTTCTTTGATTACCAGGTGCCGCAGGCGGCGATTGCGCTGAAGCAGGGTTTCGGCCGGCTTATCCGGAACCGTTCCGATCGCGGAGTGCTGGCGCTGCTGGATAACCGCATCACCGGCCAGCGCTATGGTCAGATCTTCTTCGACAGCTTGCCGGACTATGCCTTTACGACCAAACTAGAAGACGTGGAGAGATTTTTCGATGTTTGAAGTAACGGTGGAAGAGACTTTCGCGGCGGGGCATGCGTTGCGAAATTACCATGGGAAGTGCGAAAACGTCCATGGGCACAACTATCGGGTCCAAGTCGCACTGCGCGGCCCCCGGCTGGACGAGACGGGCCTTCTGGTGGACTTTGCCGCAGTGAAGCGGTGGACGCAGGCCGTCGTCGACCGCCTGGATCACCAGTTTCTGAACGATCTCGCTCCATTTGACGTCCTGAACCCTTCCGCCGAGAACCTGGCCAAGTTTTTCTACGACGAGATCTCCAAATCACTCGGTCAGGATTCACCCGTCACGATCAGCGAAGTAAGAATCTGGGAGACTGATACTTCCAGCGCAAGCTACCGGGATACCGGAGAATAACGCGCGAGCCGTGAGCGAGAGTAAACCCGGGGGCAGGCGGCTGTCAGCGCCCGTAGTACGCCGCGTTTTTAGCGGTAAAATCTGACCATTTCTCGGGAAGGTCATCGAGCGCGAAAATCGCGGATACCGGGCAAACCGGTACACACGCGCCGCAATCGATGCACTCCACCGGATCGATGTAAAGCATTTCGGCGTCCGCGTAGGCTGCTTCGTCTTTCTTTGGATGAATGCAGTCAACGGGGCAAGCATCCACGCAAGCCGTATCCTTGGTTCCGATGCATGGTTCTGCGATGACGTATGCCATGATATTTTTTCCAGAGTATTACATAACACAGAGCCGGACGAAAAACAAATAATCGCACGAAAAGCGATGCCGCGAAAGCTTAAGTACACTGCTGCCCCATCTGCCGGTTGCCATTACCCAAAGCCCGGCGCAAACTGTATCTGATGGCTTCCAAAGTGCGCAAGGCCGTGTTTCCGGCTGCGGGTCTGGGCACCCGCTTCCTCCCTGCTACCAAGGCTCAACCGAAGGAGATGCTGCCGCTGGTAGACAAGCCGATCATTCAGTATGGCGTCGAAGAGGCACTGCATTCCGGGGTGCAAAACATCATTATCGTCACGGGCCGCGGGAAATCGGCAATCGAAGACCACTTCGACGTCAGCTTTGAGCTGGAATACCTGCTGGAATCGCGGTCGAAAAAAGAACTCCTGGGCATCGTGCGTAGCGTTTCGGACATGATCAATGTGGCCTACATCCGCCAGAAGGAGCAACTGGGACTAGGACACGCCGTTTTGACCGCGCGAGAGCTAGTAGGGGATGAGCCATTCGCCGTGGTTCTGGCCGACGACGTAATCGACGCGGAAACACCCTGCTTGAGGCAG
>Ga0070741_10000782_pt1 | contig 107021 bp, 105 predicted proteins | sample Coa_R1_4_FD_66440 | JGI IMG/M metagenome (GOLD analysis project Ga0070741, IMG submission 66440) | Surface soil microbial communities from Centralia Pennsylvania, which are recovering from an underground coalmine fire - Coalmine... | ecosystem: Environmental > Terrestrial > Soil >...
GCCCGCGGCGCGGCCGTCGAGCGCGACATAAATCGCGGTCGCGCCTGACGCGCGCGAATGTTCCGCTGATGCATCGAGCTCCGACGTCGCGATGTTCAGGTCTTGCATCAACGCGGCGTTGCCAAGCGCAACCGCTTTGCCTTGCACCGTGCCGGCAGCACCCTTGCCCGGATAGGCGACGAAACCGGATACGTTTTCGGGCGACACGCCGCGCGCTCTCGCGGCCTCGATCACGGCGCGCCCGAGCGGATGTTCGCTGGACTGCTCGACGCTGGCGGCGAAGCAGAGCAGAGCATTCTCCTCGACGCCAGGCGTCGTGACGATTGACGCGACCTTCGGCTTGCCTTCGGTCAGCGTCCCGGTCTTGTCGATGACGACCGTATCGATGCGCTCGAAAGCCTCCAGCGCCTCGGCGTCGCGGATCAGGATGCCGGCGCGCGCACCGCGCCCGACGCCCACCATAATCGACATCGGCGTCGCCAAACCGAGCGCACAGGGACAGGCAATGATCAGCACCGTTACCGCCGCGATCAGCGCAAAGGTCAGCCGCGGCTCGGGGCCAAAGATCATCCAGGCGGCAAAAGCCGCAAGTGCCGCCGCGATCACGGCCGGCACGAACCATCCGGCGACACGATCGGCAAGACGCTGGATCGGCGCGCGCGAGCGCTGCGCTTTCGCGACCATGTCGACGATCCGCGCCAGCATGGTGTCGCGGCCGACCTGCTCGGCCCGCATCACCAGCGCGCCGCTCTGGTTGACGGTGCCGCCGATGACACGCGCGCCTTCACCCTTTTGCACCGGCATCGGTTCGCCCGTCACCATGGATTCGTCGACGAAAGAATTGCCGTCCGTGACGCGGCCATCGACCGGAATCTTCTCGCCGGGCCGGACGCGCAAGCGATCGCCAACGCCGATCGTATCAATCGCGGCATCCTCGTCGCCGCGATCGGTGATGCGCCGCGCCGTTTTTGGCGCAAGTCCGAGCAGCGCGCGGATAGCGCCGGACGTGCGTTCGCGCGCCTTCAACTCCAGCACCTGGCCGAGCAGCACCAGCACCGTGATGACGGCGGCGGCCTCGAAATAGACCGCGACCATGCCGTGCATGTCGCGGAAGGTGGCCGGGAAAAGCTGCGGCGCCAGCGTGCCGATCACGCTGTAGAGCCAGGCGACGCCCGTCCCCATCGCGATCAGCGTGAACATGTTGAGGTTCCAGGTCTTCACCGAACGCCAGCCGCGCACGAAAAACGGCGCGCCCGCCCACAGCACGACGGGCGTTGCCAGCACGAGCGAGATCCAGTTCGACCACACCGGCGACACCAGATCCATCAAGCCGATATGGCGGCCCATCTCGAGCGCGAACACCGGCACGGTCAAGACCAGCGCGATCCAGAAGCGCCTGACCATATCGATCAGTTCGGGATCGGGCCCCTGATCGAGCGAAACCTGTTCCGGCTCAAGCGCCATGCCGCAGATCGGACAGCTTCCCGGCCCGATTTGCCGAACTTCCGGATGCATCGGGCAGGTGTAGATCGCCCCATCGTCTGCCGGTGGCGTCGCCTGCTTCGATGTGGCCTCTTTGGGCTTGAGGAAGTTTTCTGGATCGGCCGAAAAACGCTCGCGGCAGCGCGCGGAGCAAAAGAGATATTCGTTGCCCTTATATTCGAAGCGATGCTTGGCGGTCTCGCGCTTGACCTTCATGCCACAGACCGGATCGATCGCGACCTCTGCGTCCTGATTGGTTACGCTTTCGTGCTTGCCGCCGCAGCAGGACGCGGCCGTCTTCGCCTGATCGTGGGCGGCGTGATCGTGCCCGTGATGATGGCACGCATGTTGACCCGCACCCGCGCCGGGTCCCTGTTCATCCTGCGCCATCCTGTCCACCTCGCCGGTCTTGAATTATATACCCTAGGGGGGTATATGACGTCTATGCGCAAAGAGATCAAGGCGTCCTGCCTGAAAAGACTGAAACGTATCGAGGGCCAGATCCGCGGACTTGCCGGGATGGTCGAGGACGATCGCTATTGCATCGACGTCGTCACCCAGATCGCGGCTGCGAAAGCGGCCTTGCGCCGCGTCGAGGAGGAGATCCTGCGCGATCACATCGCCCATTGCGTCGAGCACGCCATTGTGTCGGGCGACAAGGCCGACCAGCGCCGCAAGATCGCCGAGCTGATGGATGTGGTCGGCCGCGCCGATCGCTAGTGTCCTGATTCCAAAGTTCGCATCAGCTCGCGGCGCCACGTTTGCGAACCTTGGAATCGAAAGGACACTAGCCAAATATTAATCTAGTGGGGCCTTTGGTTCCGAAGTCCGCATAACGGACTTGCGGCACAAATGATGCGGACTTCTGAACCGCCCCACTGTGATTTCAGATCAATCCGGAAAAACACTGGTTCAAATGCGCGTGGTTAACGCTCGTTGAAATGCCCCGTTAAACTCTGTGTCCGAGGCAAGGCCGGTATCTTAGGACTTTGCCGGTATGGATGACCCCAATCATTAGAACATTGGGGGCAAACCATGACGACGGAAATCACTCCGAACAAGCGCTTTGCGAATTCCAAATGGGCCGAGCGGAAGCGGGACTTCCTGATCGTGTCCTCGTTCGGCTTGTGGGCGACGGTGCTCGGCCTGACGCCGGTGCTGGCGCTGAACTTCCTGGTCGGAAGCTGAAGAAGCACAATCTGGAAAATAACAACAAGAAAACGCGGGGGCGTTATGGAGACTCTGGAAAATCAGACAAGCCCTGATTCCAAATGGGGCGGCTTTTGCACGCAGGACGTGATCTGGGCGATCAGCGTCTGGTCGGTGATCCTGACGCTGTCGCCGGTCGTGGTGTTCTACGTGCTGATGGTGAATTGAGCGTATTCGCGCGGCGGCGTGGCAGGCAACATCATCCCGCGTGAGCACCGCTAGCCCACGCGGGATGATGTCGCTTTGCAAGCCCTGACCTGCGCTTCGCAACAGAACCGGGCGCCGCATCCGGTTCTCTGCTTTAAACTCTCAAGCCGCCTGCCTGTGCATGACGCCGCTCGCCGATGCGGTGCCACGGATCGCCTTCACCGAACGCTCGATCGCGGCCCACAGCCGTCCGATCTCGGCGGCCGCGCGGCCTTCGGCAAAATATTCACGGGCGCCTTCACCCTTGCCGAGCGCCATCAACAGATCGGCGCGGTTGGTGATCTGCCCGCCCCACACCGGCGCGCGGAATTTCGCCAGCTGTTCGCGCGCGATGGTGACGATACGGCTTTCCACCTCGTCGCGCCGGGCCGGCGCGCCGTTGAGCACGACCGCATAGGGCTTGCGCGCTGCACGGCACATGTGAATCGTTTCCTGCACGGCGTTGACGTCAAAGACGCCCGGCCGCGCCGGAATCACGACCATGGTGGCGTTCTTGATCGCGTCGTCGACCACGGCCGACAGATTCGGCGGCGTATCGATGAACACCCATTCGTAACCGTCGCGCTTGGCCGCTGCAACAATGCCGCTGACGGAGTTCACCGCGGTTTTGATCTGCGGTTCGTTGGTGCCGCGCAGCTTGTGCCACAGGGTTAGCGAACCCTGCGGGTCTGCATCGACAAGCAGACACGGCTTGGTTGTCTTGTGGACATGCGCAGCGAGATGAGCGGCCAGGGTACTTTTTCCCGAGCCACCCTTACGCGACGCAAAAACAATAACGTTCATATCGTTCGCCTCCATTGACCCCAGGGCAGGAAAAATGAATCAGCGCAGTGATTCGTGGAAGAAGAATTTGGGGTCAATTGTGGCGAGACCACCGAATAGTCGGCGTGGTGCTTTTCAGGTCATACCGCTCGCCCGCCGATAAACGGGCGAGTGGTAGCCGATAGCTGCCTAATTCCAATCGTCGGACGCCGTGTGCAGGCGGAGCCGATGATGCCGCGGCCTCGCCGAGCTCTCCTGCGGGTGGAAGTAGACCCGGCAACCCGGACTGAGTTCGGCCTGCCGTCTCGCCATGCAGGCCCCGGTCCGCGCAACATCAGGAATCTCAGAACCGCACAGCCGGAACGCATCACCCATGCAGGCGTTCTGCTGCTCCATGGTGTAGGACCATCCTGCCGCGGGCCATGCCCCCACCGCGATCGTTAGCGCCACACCCGCAAGTCGTCCGAATCGAATCGCACTCATGTTTCCCCCAAACCACCACCCCGCGCGAATTGTGAGCGAGCGCGAGTGAGTTGGCAAGCAAGCGTTCGCATCGACGCTGAGCTAGCAGTGGAAAGTGCGCATCGTGTGCTGAAGCGATCACAAGTTCCGTTTGTTGAACTCATCCGCGAATGACGACAACGCTTCGCGATTCCATAACATCGTAGAATCACGGAGTGCGAGACAGCGCGCCGGTTTCGCGAGTGCGAGCGGATTTGACGTTCGCTACCCGCTTGACCCGCGTACTCGCACGGCGAACGTCAAATCCTAAACTCCACTGGAAACACATATTTGCTGGTGGTCCTTTGATTCCAACATTCGCAAAAGTGACCGCTGAGAAGAGATGCGAATGTTGGAATCGGACCACTGGCGGCGAATTTTGGATCGCGTAACTCGTTCCAGCCGTGTCGTCCGGGCAACAAACGCGCTAACTTCACACATGACTTCGACTTAAAGCGAGCGCGTGGAATGACCGACCAGAGCTTGCCTCCCGATCCCAGGGAAATCCCCCCTGAACTCGATCGCTGGAATTGGGGCGCGTTCCTGCTGAACTGGATCTGGGGCATCGGCAACAACGTGTTCATCGCGTTGCTGGTGTTCGTCCCGCTTCTCGGTCTGGTCATGCCGTTCGTGCTCGGCGCCAAAGGCAGCCGCTGGGCCTGGCGCAATGGACGCTGGGACAGCGTCGACCATTTCAAGCGCGTGCAGCGCGCCTGGGCGAAATGGGCGGTCATCGTCTACCTTGGCGCAATAGTTCTGTTCGCCGCGAGCTTCAGCGGCGTCTTCTACATCCTCAAGAACTCCGAGGCTTACAAGATGGCCGTCTCCAGGATTGAGGGCAGCGCGGAGGTTGCGAATCTTCTCGGCAAACCGATCACGGCCGGCATGCCGACCGGCAAGATCTCCGTCCGCGGCGCAACAGGCGAGGCCGCACTCAGCTTTTCGGTGAGCGGCCCGAAAGGCGCCGGCACCGCCACTCTCACGGCGACCAAGAAGGATGGCGCCTGGACGCTCGACAGTCTCAAGTTCAAGATGGATGGGCGGGACGGCGTGATCGACCTGCTGCATCCGACGCGGGCCGAAGGTGTGCAGAGATTTGCGGGAGTTGAAGGCTGGTACAGTTGGGTGGGCTCGAACCACCGACCTCCTGTTCCACAGACAGGCGCTCTAACCAACTGAGCTACAACTGCATCCTGATCGGCCCCAGATGGGGGCGAGACGGGCGGGAAACTAGAGCATGATCTGCAAAAGTGGAAGCCGGTTTTCAGAAAAGATCATGCTTAAACAACAATCTAAAGCGCTGCATCCGACGCACTAAAAAACCCGGGCCCAATGGGCCCGGGCGTTTTCTGTTCAGTCGTTGCCGATCAGGCGGCGGGCTTGAACAGCTTGTTGGCGTTGGCCTTGATCGGCTCGACGGTCTCGCTCGCGACCTTCTGCGAGAGCTCGGTGAGCTCCTTGCTCCAGGCCGAGAAAGCTTCGAACTGCTTCTTGGCGTGGTTGGTCCACAGCTCGAGCGCCTCGGACGGCGTCTTCACGGCGACCAGTTCCTGCGCGAGATCGAGCGAGGCGGACGTGTTGGCCTTGATGATTTCCATCAGCTTGGCCGAGTACTCGCTGAAACCTTTGTTGGCGTTGGAAAACACCGCTTCCATCGTCGAGTTGTTGCTCTCGGCGACATCCTTGAAGCGCGCGTAGTTGTCGCGCGCCTGGGAAACGCCTTTTTCGGCGAAAGCGCGCATTTGTTCGGGAACCTCGAATGGAATGATGGAGGCAGAGAAGGGATCGTTGGCCATGGCATGAGTCCTTCGCATCTGGGGGGTGAACGCGGTGTGCCCGCTTGCGCGCCCGGCAGCCTTTTCGGGGGCGTCGATACGGATCACGGAGACGGAAATGCCCTCTTGGAGCGCTTAAGATATAAGCACATTATCATGGCAATTTTGTGCAACGCAACCAAATCGCCATGCAATGCCCTCGAAAAAATCATGACCGGTGCCGAACGCATCGGACGCCGGCCAAGATTGCACTCTAAGCCGATGTAAAGATTACATTCTCGGCTTTGTGGCATCCATGGCCGTGCGGCCCATGATCTGGCCCATTTCACTGGCCTGCTCGGTCAGCACCCGCATCTGGGCCTGCAAATATTCGCGCTGCAACCGCATGACTTCGCTGATGTCTTTGGCATGCAGCAGGGCCTCCGCATGGTCGAGCGAGGCCTGCACGTTTTTCTCGGCAAAGGTGAACGCCATCGTATTGACGTCCTTGGCGCCCGCGCCGACCGTCGCGGTTCTCGCAGAGAGCGACTCGCTGGCCGCCTGCGCCCCAGAGATGAATCTTTCGAAGGCCTGGCGCGCCTGCTCGACGCTCGCCTCCGCCATCGATCGCATGTTCTTTGGAATCTCGAAGTGATCGCGCCCGTTTTCGTTCATGGTTGGACCTCCCGATTTCTCGACTTGTCCCCCAGTCGAAGGCAACGCAAAGGGGCGCGATAAAGTTCACCTAAGTTAAGGTTATCCAGCGCTTAAAGGCCGCTTCGGTACCCTGGCCGTGGACCTGCCCCAGAGGGAAGGCGATACTAGTGGTCCAATTCTAACATTCGCATCCCTTCTCAGCAGCCGCTTTTGCGAATGTTAGAACTAGAAGGACCACTAGCAAACATAAGTTTCTAGTGGAGTTTTGGATTTGACATTCGCTTCAAGGAACCCGCGGCTAGGCACTAGCGAATGTCAAATCCACTCCACTAGCGTTTTGTTAACGCTGTCATACGGGCAGGCGGGAATCCGACTTATCGCTCTGATGCCAAATTCCGAACTCAAGTTGCACGGCCTGGAGGATCCGCGGCTGGCGGTGCATGCGACAAGCCCCCTGCCCGCCTGGCTGTGGTCGGCCGACGGCGCGCGGGTCGAGTGGGCAAATCCGGTCGGCGCACGCGTGTTCGGCGCAGCGAGCAGCGCCCGCCTCGCGAGCAAGATCTTCAGCCCGGCCGATCGGCACCGCCGCCAGGTCGCGCAACTCGCGCACCGGCTTTCGCCCACCGGCGCCGTCCGCCTGGAGCGGCTGCGCGGCTTCGGCGCCGTTCTCAACTCGCTCGTCACCTGCGCGTGCGCGCGCCTTGAATTTGCCGACGGCAGCGAACGCGTGCTGATCGCAGCGTGTGAACCGGTCGGCCGCGCGATGCCGCTGACCGAACGCTTGGCCCAACTGGTCGAGGACGTGGACGCGCCGGTCGCGGCCTTTCAGGCTGACGGCACACTTGTCGCCGCAAGCGGCAGCGCCGCCGTTTTTGATCTGCACCACCTCACCGAGGCCGGCCTCGAAGACGCGCGGCAAACCGCTTTGCAGGAAGGCCTTAGCCAGGCGCCGCTTGGCAAGGCGCACGTGACATTGCTGCGCGTTGGCAGGGACGACAATATTGGTCTCTTTGCCGCGATCACGCCCGAAGTGGTCCCGGCCGTGCCGGATGATCCGCCACAAGCGGCCATATCAGACCTTTTGGTGGACGAATTCGCAGGCGACGGCGAAATGCACACGGCGGGCGCGCCAATCGTCAGCGAGCCAGCAATCGAGGCCGCGGCGCCAGCGCCGGCGATATCGCTCTCTGATGCATCGCCGCGGGCGCCGCAGCCGCGCCGGCATGCTTTGCGATTCATGTGGCAGATGGACGCCGATGGCCGCTTCTCGCTCGGCTCCGACATGTTCACCCGTTTGATCGGCGTGAACATCGCCGCAGGCTTTGGCCGCCCGTGGCAGGAAGTCGCTGATGTTTTCGGCCTCGATCCCGAAGGGCAGGTCGTCAAGGCGATCGCCACGCGCGAGAGCTGGAGCGGCATCACGCTGAGCTGGCCCGCCGATGACGGTAGCCGCCTCCCGGTCGAACTGTCCGGCCTGCCGATCCACGATCAGAATAGGAACTTTGTCGGTTACCGGGGCTTTGGCGTCTGCCGCGATCTCGATGGCCTGACGCGGCTGGAAGGCCTGCGCAGTCAGGAATTCTTCAACGATCCGCCATCAGCCGACATGATGTCGCCCGAAATTGGCCCAGCCGTTGCGGGAACTTTGTCGGCGGCTGCGCCTGCGCCTCACGTTCCCGATACAACCATTGATTTGATCGCACCTGCCTCTTCGACTGCGCCTTTGCCCGACCGGGCCCAACCAATTGACCTGGAAACGCCGGTGGAAACGCCCCACGAAATCCCCGAGAACGTCGTTCCGTTCCCCCTCGCCGATGGGCGCACGCCGGTTCTGACGCCAGTCGAGAACAGCGCCTTCAACGAGATCGCCCGGCAACTGTCGGCCCGGCTCGAGGGCGACACCTCAACCTCTGACGCTGCTGAACCACCTGCAGCTCTGGAATCCGCCGAACCGATCATCGCGCAAGCCGAGCCGCCGACCTGGCTCGCCGAGCCGGAGCCACCGGCCCGCGCGGACAGCAAGCGCGACAGAGCTCTGCTCGACCTTCTGCCAACCGGCGTCCTGATCTACCGGCTCGATCGGCTGCTTTACGCCAACCACGCTTTCCTCGCGCGGATGGGCTACCCGACCCTGCATGCGCTGGAGCAGGCCGGCGGCGTCGACGCGCTTTATGTCGAGCCGGGCGTCTCCAGTGCCTCGAGCACGTCGGAGGCCGGCACGCCGGTGAAAATCTCCTCGCCCGAGGCGGCTTCCAAGGGCGCGATCGAGGGGCGGCTGCATACCATCGACTGGGACAACGACAGCGCGCTGGCGCTGATCCTCAGTGGCGTCGTCGCGATCGAACATCCCGCTCCCCTGCCGGCCGCCGCCGAGCTGCCGGCGGTCGAAGTACCCGTATTTCTGGTACCCGAGCCGGCGATGCCGGTTGCGACCCCGTCCGAGCCGTCCGCGGTCGGCCACGCCAATGCGGAAGAACTCGCCGCCATTCTCGACACCACCGCCGACGGCATCCTGATGTTCGACGCCGAAGGCAAAATCAACTCATGCAACCGCAGCGCGGAGGCGCTGTTCGGCTACGACGGCGAAGAGCTCGTACAGCGAAATCTTGGCCAACTGTTCGCGCCGGAGAGCGAAAGCGTCGTCAGGAATTATCTCGAAAGCATCAGTGGCGATGGCGTTGCGAGCCTTCTTGAACATGGCCGCGAGGTCCTCGGCCGTATCAACGGCGGCGGCCTGATTCCGATGTCGATGACAATGGGCCGGACGCAGGCGCAGGGGCCGAACTTCTTCGCCGTATTCCGCGATCTGTCGCAGTCCAGGAAAAGCGAAGGCGAATTGCGCGAAGCGCGGCGGCTCGCCGAGCGCACCGTCGACGCCAAGGCCGATCTTCTGGCGCGCATCAGCCACGAAATCCGCACGCCGCTGAATGCCATCATCGGCTTTGCCGAGGTGATGATCGGCGAACGGTTTGGCGCGCTCGGCAACGAACGCTATATCGAATACATGAAGGACGTGCGCGCCTCCGGCCAGCGCGTCGTCGCTGTCATCGACGATCTCACCAATCTCAGCCGCATCGAGACCGGCAAGCTCGACCTCGACTTCTCCAACCAGGATCTCAACGACATGGTCGAAAGCTGCGTCGCGGTGATGCAGCCGCAGGCCAGTCGCGAGCGCATCATCATCCGCACCTCGCTGGCGCAGATGCTGCCGCCGGTCATCGCCGACGGCCCCGCGCTGCGCCAGATCACGATGAACCTGATCGGCAATTCGATCCATCTCGCCAATGCCGGCGGCCAGGTCATCGTCTCCACGACGCTGACCGATTTCGGCGAAGTGGCGCTGCGCATTCGCGACAGCGGCCACGGGCTCAACGACAACGAGGTGGCGGCCGCGCTCGAGCCTTTCCGCGCCCAGGCTTCGCTCGATCAGTCGCCGGAGGCCGCGGTCAGCCTGTCGCTGACCAAGGCGCTGGTCGAAGCCAATCGCGCGCAGTTCAACATCAAGACCGGCACGCGTTCAGGCACACTGGTCGAAGTGGTGTTTTCGCGGGCGATGGCGAAGACGTAAGCTATTCTTATCCCTTCCCCTGAAAGGGGCGCTTAACCTCCCCTTGAAAAGGGGAGGTCGGCTGATGCGTGAGCACCAGCCGGGAGGGGATCAATATCCCGACTTCGTTTCCGAAAAGTAGACCCCCTCCCCAACCCTCCCCCTTGCAGGGGAGGGAGGAGCAAGCGACTGCGGCCCTACAAAAAATCCGCGATCGCATCGAGAAAGGCACGCGGCGCCTGCAGTTGCGGCACGTGCGCGCAGCCGGCGAGGATTTTCAGCCGCGCATTCGGTAGCAACGCTGCGAGTTCATGCGACATCGGCGGCGGCGTCGCCTCGTCATGCTCGCCGACCAGAACGAGCACGGGCATCTTGACGGTCGACAATTCGGGACGAAGGTCGAGCGCGGCGAGTTGGGCGCAGGCCGCCTGCAAAACGTCCGGATCGGTTTTCAGGAAAGCCTCGCGGCGATCCTGCATCAGGTCGGGATGAGCGGCCTGAAAATCGGCTGCAAACAACCGGCGCATCGCGACATCGGTGATGGCCGCCAGCCCCTTGGCCTTGGCGCCCGCCGCCATGTTGCGAAAGGCCTGACGTCCGTCTTCGGAAAACGCCGCGCCGCAATCGGCGAGGATCAACTTGCTCGCGACCTGCGGATGACGAATCGCCATCTGCAGCGCGACGAAACCGCCATAGCCGTTGCCGAGCACGATGGCCGGGCCGCCGCCCGCCGCATCTTTGACCGCTTCCGCCATCCGGTCGGCAACATCAGCGAGCCCGCCGCTGGCCGCCTTCGAACCGCCAAAGCCCGGCAGCTCCGGCACGATCACGCGATGGGAGCGCGAAAGTTCCGGCGCAATCGCATCGAAACTCGCCCGGTCCGACAGCAGCGAATGAAAGAGAAAGAATGGCGTCCCCTCGCCCGTTACGGCCGCGTTCACGGTGCCGTTCGCAAATGTCAGGTCCATCAGGGGTCTCGCTTTGACTTGGGGAAGGGAGGAGAAAACGGAACCGATTGATAAAACAAAGTGAAGGCTTTTCAAGCCCTATTTGCTTGACGTGATATTTCACGAATGCCACAAGAGAGCAAAATTTCAGCGGAATTTGCCATGCTCCTGCGTGACAATGTCTATGAAAGCCTACGCTCTGATATACTGAGCTGCCGGCTCGCGCCGGGCGACGACGTGCGCGAGCAGGACCTGGCCTTGCGCTATGCGGTGAGCCGCCAGCCGGTGCGCGAAGCCTTGCTGCGGCTTGAGCGCGAGCACCTTGTCACCGTGCAGCCGCGCCAGGGCTATCGCGTCAATCCGATCTCGCTGTCGGACGCGCGCGACCTGCTCAGGTTTCGGCTGGCGCTGGAGCCTGCCTGCGTCGCCGAAGCGATCGAGCACGCGCCGGACAAGGCGCTCAAGGCGCTCGACGATTACAGGTGCTTTGCCGGCGATCATGAAAAATTCATCGCCTATAATCGCGCCTTTCACTCGGCGCTTGCGCACGCCTCCGGCAATCGCCGCATGGCGGGGGCGCTGTGCGATCTGATCGGCCAGGCCGATCGTCTCGTTCGCGTCAGCCTCGCCAATATCAGGGATCACGATCCGACCCGGCTCGTCGCCGAACATGTCGAACTGATCGAGGCGATGCAGCGGCGCGATACGCGCACTGCGCTGCGCCTGATCAAGGCTCATATCAACCAGACCGAAAAACGCGTGCTGCCGGCGCTCAAGCGCAATGCCGTGATCGTGGAGGAGAGGAACGCATGAACATTCCAGCCAGGCCAGGTTCGGCATCCATCGAAATCCACGGCAACTTCGTCGACGGCCGCGAGATCGAGGCCGGCAACGGCGCGATGCTCGACGTGCATAATCCCGCAACCGGCGAAGTGATCGCGCAAATCCCGAACTCGACCGCAGCCGATATCGACCGCGCCATGAAAAGCGCGCGCGCAGCCTTCGGGGCTAAGGAATGGGGCGGCATGGACGTGCGCGCCCGGGCACGGCTGGTCAACAGGCTTGCGGACGCGTTCGAGGCCAATCTCGGCGAGCTCTACCAGCTCGAGACGCTGAACAACGGCCGCCCGGTCAATGAGACCCGCGCGCAGCTCTCGCGCCTGCCGGACTTCTTTCGGTATTTCGCCGGGCTCGCACTGGCCCGGCGCGACTCCGTGATCCCGGTCGAGGGCCCTTACCTGAACTATACGCTGCGCACGCCGATCGGCGTCGTCGCCAATTGCACGCCGTTCAATCATCCCTTGATGATTTTGTGCAAGTCGCTCGCGGCCGTGTTGGCGTCGGGCTGTGTCACCGTCGTGAAACCTTCCGAATACACGCCGCTGACGACATTGCGGCTGGCGAAGATCTTCACCGAGGCCGGCCTGCCGCCGGGCGTATTCAACATCGTCAACGGCCTCGGCCAAAGCGCCGGCAAGATGCTCTCCGAGCATGGCGATATCGACAAGCTTGTGCTGACCGGCGGCACCGAAGCCGGCCGCATCGCTGGCAGTGCGGCGGCGAAAGTGTTCGCGCACCAGACCATGGAGCTCGGCGGAAAAACCCCCGTGATGGTGTTCGACGATTTCGACATCGACCGCGCGGTGAACTATGCCGCGTTCGGCGCTTTCATCGGCGCAGGGCAAACCTGCATCTGCGCCTCGCGCCATCTGGTGCAAGCCACGATCTATGACGAGTTCGTTGCCAAACTGAAAGCCAAGACGGAAACCATCCGGATCGGCGATCCGTCCGATCCCGCCACACAATTGGGACCCGTGATCTCGGCGCGCCAGCGCGACCGCGTACTGTCCTATTGCCGCTTTGGCAACGAAGACGGCGCGCGTCTCGTCGCCGGCGGCGTCGCGGCGAAGGTAAAAGGTTTCGAGAATGGCTACTTCGTCGAGCCAACCGTGTTTGCCGATGTGAAATCCGACATGCGCATCTTCCAGGAAGAAGTGTTCGGCCCATTCACGTCCGTGACGCCGTTCAAGGACGAAGCGGACGCGCTGCGGCTCGCCAACGATTCACCGTTTGGCCTTGCCGCCGCAATCCGCACCCGCGATGTCGCGCGCGCCCACCGGGTGGCTTCCGGCGTGAAATGCGGCATCGTCTGGATCAACGATCATCACCGGCTCGATCCGGCCTCGCCCTGGGGCGGCGTCGGCGATTCCGGCGTCGGACGCGAATGCGGCACCGAGAGTTTCGACGATCATTTCAACGTCAAGAGCGTGATGGTCTCGACCAACGACGCGCCGTTCGACTGGTATCGCGACACGGCCGGCCAGCGGCGATTGAACTGAACAATCTCTCCTCATCCTGAGGAGCTTGCGCGAGCAAGCGTCTCGAAGGATGAGACCAGCATCGGGGCCTCATGGTTCGAGACGGCGCAAGAGCGCCTCCTCACCATGAGGAGCCGGTTGGAATGCCAACAAAGCTAAAATGAAAACGAACAAGGGGGAAACTTCATGGCTCACGCAGTATACGCCGGCGCGCGTCTCGACCGGTTGCCGATCTCGCCGTTTCACTACCGCATCTTTGCCCTCGTCGGCGCCGGGATGTTCTTCGACGGCTACGACCTTTATGTCGCGGGCGGCGTGCTCGCCTCGCTGATCCAGTCGAAATTCTCGACCCTGCCGCAAAATCTTCAGTTCATCTCGCTGACCTTTGTCGGCATGACGATCGGCTCGCTGGTGACGGGCTTTGTCGGCGACAAGTTCGGCCGCCGCTTCACCTACCAGATCAATCTGTTGATCTTCGGCCTCGCCTCGCTCGCCGCGGCCTTCTCGCAGGACATGACGCAGCTGATCGCCTGCCGCTTCGTGCAGGGCCTGGGGTTGGGGGCCGAAATCGTGGTCGGCTATTCGACCATGACCGAATTCGTCCCGCCGAAGGTGCGCGGGCGCTGGCAATCGATGATGGCCTTCATCGTGGTGGCCGGCTTTCCAGCAACGTCCCTGCTCGGCTACCTCATCATCCCGAGTTTCGGCTGGCGGCCGATGTTCGTCATCGCCGGTGTCGGCTCGCTGATCGTCTGGTATCTGCGCAAGAACTTGCCGGAGTCGCCGCGCTGGCTCGAGGCGCAAGGCCGCAGCGAGGAAGCAGAAAGCCTGATGCAGTTGATCGAGAAGGAAGCGTCAGGCGGCAAGACGTTGCCGCCCGTCGTCGTGCCGGCGCCGGTTGCGCAGGTCGCCGCCAGCGATCTGATCAGGCCGCCGCTGCTCCAGCGCATGATCGTCGGCTCCTGGGTGCTGATCACGATCAACACGCTGATCTTCGGCTTCGTGATCTTCCTGCCGCAGTTTTTCCTGCGTCAGGGTCTGACGATCACCAACTCCCTCGCCTATACGCTGGTGCTGTCGGCTGCTTCGCTGGTCGGCTGCGTGCTCGGGGCCTATACGTCCGATGCGATTGGCCGGCGCTGGAGCATCATCGGCGCCTCGGTCGTCACCATCATCGCCGGCTACATCTATGCCCGGTTCGATGCATCGTCCGATGCGGCGATCGTGCTCAGCGTCGGCTTCGTGCTGGTGGTTGCGATCTATGTGCAGACCGCGATCCTCTACGGTGTCTATCCGCCGGAGCTGTTTCCGACAGAGATCAGACTTCGCGCCAACGGCATCTGCAACTTCTTCGGCCGCGGCGCGACGGTGATCTCGCCTTTCATCGTCGGCAGCCTGATCGCAACGTACAAACTGCCGGGCGTGATCTGGCTGATGATCGGGCTGGTGGTGGTGCAGATCCTGGTCGTATGGGCCTGGGGCGTCGAGCCGCGCAACCGTGGGCTCGAGGACGTGGCGAAGGCGGGGGCGTGAAGGGCTTTGTCATTCCGGGGCGCGCGAAGCGCGAACCCGGAATCTCGAGATTCCGGGTCTGGTCCTTGCGGACCATCCCGGAATGACTGACTAGTTCACGCGTTCTTAAGCGCGACGCGGAATTCGGCTTCGGTCTTCGCCTTCACCTCGTCGAGCGTGACGCCGTCGGCGAGCTCGATCAGCGCCATGCCGTCCTTGCCGTGCTTGTCGATGGTGAAGACGGCGAGATCCGTCACCACCATGTCGACCACGTGTTCGCCGGTCAGCGGAAGGGTGCACTTCTTCAGGAGCTTCGGGCCGTCCTTGGCGGAATGCTCCATCACGACAACGACGCGCTTGACGCCGGCGACGAGATCCATCGCGCCGCCCATCCCCTTCACCATCTTGCCGGGGATCATCCAGTTGGCGAGGTCGCCGTTCTGCGCGACCTGCATCGCGCCGAGGATCGACAGATCGATGTGTCCGCCGCGGACCATGCCGAAGGAATCGGCCGACGAGAAATAGCTGGTCGACGGCAATTCGCTCACCGTCTGCTTGCCGGCGTTGATCAGGTCAGGATCTTCCTCGCCTTCATAGGGGAAAGGCCCCATGCCGAGCATGCCGTTCTCGCTCTGCAGCGACACGTCGATACCGTCAGGAATGTAGTTGGAGACCAGCGTCGGAATGCCGATGCCGAGATTGACATAGAAGCCGTCGCGCAGCTCCTTGGCGGCACGGGCAGCCATCTGTTCACGAGTCCAGGCCATCAGACTTCACTCCCGGTTGCGGCAGCGGGCGCTTTTGCGGGGCGCGGCCTCGTGTTGCGGAATTCGATACGCTTCTTGGCCGTACCGACCTCGATGATGCGCTTGACGAAGATGCCCGGCGTATGGATGTGGTCCGGGTTGAGCTCGCCGGCCGGCACCAGGTGCTCGACTTCGGCGACCGTGATCTTCGCCGCCGTCGCCATCATCGGATTAAAATTCCGCGCCGTCTTGCGGTAGATCAGGTTGCCGGCAGTATCGCCCTTCCAGGCGTGCACGATGGCAAGGTCGGCGAACAGGCCGCGCTCCATGATGTATTTCTCGCCGTCGAAAACCTTTTCTTCCTTGCCCTCGGCGATCAGCGTGCCGACGCCGGTCTTGGTGTAGAAGGCGGGAATGCCGGCGCCGCCGGCGCGGATGCGCTCGGCGAGCGTGCCCTGCGGATTGAATTCGAGTTCGAGTTCGCCGGCGAGATACTGCTGGGCGAACAACTTGTTCTCGCCGACATAGGACGAGATCATCTTTTTGATCTGGTGCGTCTCCAAAAGGCGCGACAGGCCGATGCCATCGACGCCGGCATTGTTGGACACGACGGTCAGATTCTTCACGCCGCTATCGCGGATCGCATCCGACAAGGTCTCGGCGATGCCGCAGAGGCCGAAACCTCCGGACATGATCATCATGCCGTCCTTGAGGATGCCGTCGAGTGCCGATTTGGCGTCGGGATAGACCTTTTTCATGCGGATAACGACCTGATGGAGAAAACGCTTTTGGGGGGTGTACAGAGACAATGATCTATTAGGCGAATTGTTCGCAGTGCGTCAATTGATACGCGCCGGCCTTGGCTCCGTGGCTCTATCCTTCGAGACACCCGCCTTGAGGCGGCCTCCTCAGGATGAGGTCTAAGGCCTTTGTCCACGATCAGGAGCGGTATCTCTCCCCTCATGGTGAGGAGGCGCTCCGCGCCGTCTCGAACCCATGAGGCCCGCGGCAACCCGCCATCGGCCTTGAAAGCGTCAAGAAAAACCATCAAGTTGCCGCGACTTGGAGGGATGACGGGCCTCGGCGGTATTGCCTGCTCCCTCGAACAGGGACCCATTCGACCTCGCCGCGGACCAGACGCTTTCGGTTCCAGCGAGGTCAACCGGACTTGGACATTTCTTGGATCTTCCATTGACGATGGCCCAAAGAACAAGGCGCCTCGTGACGCCGGTCGTAGTGTTGATCGGCCTTGCGGCATTGGCGCTGGTCGGCTCGAGCTGGCTGCTCAACCGCGACGCCCTTCGCGCGGCGGTTGAGGCGCAAATCCGCGCCGTGACCGGCCTCGACCTCGTGGTCAAGGGCAATACCGATATCTCGCTGTTCCCCGGCAGCTACGTCTCGTTCCATGATGTCGGCCTCAGGGGCAGCGGCGCCAACACCGACCCGGCGCTGTCAGTCGATGTGCTGACGGCGAATTTGCGGCTGCTGCCGCTCTTGCTGCAGCGGTTCGAGATCGCCGACGTGATGATGCTGCGGCCGCGCATCCGCGTGGTCCGCGACATCACCGGCGACAGCAACTGGACGCCGTTCATCGGCACCATCACGCGGACCATGAAGCCCGGCGCCGACAACCAGATTTCGTTCTCCGAAATCCGCATCCAGGACGGCATCCTGACCTACGAAGACCCGGTCCGCCAGATCACCGAAAAACTCGACGATATCGATCTGTCGCTGGCGTGGCCGTCGATCTCGCGCTCGTTCGGCGCAACCGGCCAGTTCGACTGGCGCGGCGAGCGTGTCGACGGAAGCATTTCGATCGGCGACTTCCTCGCAGCATTGTCCGGCGACCGCTCGGGCTTCAAGGCCCGCCTGTCCAGCGCGCCCCTGAAACTCGCCTTCGACGGCACGGTCGCCAATCGCACCAGCCTGATGATGGACGGCACGATGACGATCGACTCGCCATCGCTGCGCAACGCCATGCGATGGACCGGGCAGGCCCCGCCCGGCTCCGGCGGATTCGGCCGCTTCGCGCTGAAAGCCCGCGCCAACGTCGTCGGCGCGTCGGTCGCGCTCACTAACGTCAATGTCGAGCTCGACGGCAATATCGCCGAAGGCGTGATGACCTATGCGAATAGCGGCCGGCAATCGCTGCAGGCGACGCTCGCCGCCGACAGCCTCGACTTCACGCCCTATATCTCGACCTTCCGCCTGCTTGCCAGCGGCGCGCATGACTGGAACCGGCAGCTGTTCGATCTGAATTCGCTGTCGGCCACCGATCTCGATATCCGCCTTTCCGCGGCAAGGATGACGATCGGCCCATCGAAACTCGGGCGCACCGCGCTGGGCGCCAACCTGCGCAACGGCGCGCTTGCTCTCAGTGTCGGCGAAGCGCAGATCTATGGCGGCATCGCCAAGGGCTCGTTTGCTCTGGCGCGCGCCGACAGCTTTGCCGACGTCAAGGCGCAGTTCCAGTTCACCGATGTCGACCTGCAAGCCTGCGCCAGCGAGTTGTTCGGCTTCAGCAAGCTTTCGGGCCGCGGCAATCTCGGCGTCTCGCTCTCCGCGTCCGGTTCGAGCCCGTACGGGCTCGCGCAATCGCTCAACGGCACCGCGTCGTTGACGGGCCATGACGGCGCGATCGCGGGCTTCAACGCCGAGCAATTGCTCAGGCGCCTCGAGCGCCGGCCGTTGTCGGGCGCCGGCAATTTCCGCTCGGGCTCGACGCCCTACTCCAACCTGAATGTCGCGCTGAAATTCGCCGACGGCATTGCGACGCTCGACGATGTCCAGATCGACGGCCCGGCGCACGTCACGCTGACCGGCACCGCGTCGGTCCCGGCGCGCGAATTCGACATGAAGGGCGTGGCCAGCCTGATCTCGGCCGACGCCAAGCCGGGCTTCGAGCTGCCGTTCGTGGTGCAGGGCCCGTGGGACGATCCCCTGATCTTTCCCGATCCCGACGCGCTGCTGCGCCGCTCGCCGGCCACCGCGCCGCTTCTCAAGCTCGATGCGCTGAAGGACCCCAAGACCCGCGACGCGGTTCGCTCCGTCATCGAGCGACTGACCGGAAAGCCGGTGGACAATGCCGTGCCCGCGGATGCGCCCGCGAACAACGCGCCGGCGGACGCGGCAAACGCCAAGGCGAATTAGGCGTCGTTCACTGACAAACCAGCACGGGGGTTTGCGCCTGTGTCAGCACCTTGTTTGTCACACTGCCGATGAGAAGCGCGGAAAGTCCGCTGCGTCCGTGCGATGACATCGCGATGAGATCGCAGCCTTTGTCCTTGGCAGCCGCGACGATAGCCTGATGAGGTTGGCTGTTCTCCACATAAAACGTCTCACAGGAAACGCCGGCCTGCTTGGCCGAATTGGCCACGCGGTCCAGCGCGCTTGCAACTTGTTCCTTGCGCAGCTCGGCATATCCTGCGAGCGCTTCGCGGAAGCGCCCCGACACTTCTGCAAACGGTTCGACGACGAAGATTGCAGTGACCTTGGCGCCAAGGGATTTCGCCAGCGCCAACCCCTGCGCGACCCCATGCTCCGCCAGCTCCGACCCATCTGTCGGAATGAGGATGTGCTTGTACATGCGTCACCTCTCCGTACGTGTGCCTGCCTTCCGCAACTCGTTATCGTAGCACAATGTCCCGGATACGGCCTTGAGATAAATCAATCGATCGGCGCGAGTGCTGCAACCAGGCGCGCCACAATTGCCCCAAAGTAGGACATCGGGACATCCGAATGCGGTTTGCCCCGAGTCAATCCTGGGTTGATCGCACTTTCGCCCGGCGATAATCTGATCCTGCATGCTGGGCGGCCATGCACCTCGCAACTTGAGAGCGACGCGGCATTCGCGAAACTCTGGAGTGCGAGAGAGGAGGAGACATGAGTACTCCGACCCGTCGCGCTCCCCTTGAGTTTGCAAAAGGCGCTGTCGCCATCGCCGCCATCTGGCTGACGCCGCTGCACGCGCAGGACCGCTCTGCCGTCACCCTGATCGAGAATGTCCGGATATTTGACGGCACGCATCCCGCGCTGTCGCCCCCTTCGAACGTCCTGATCAGGGGCAATGTCATTGAGAGGATTTCGACCGATCCGATCCCGACCGATCGCCGCGCCGACACGCAAATCATAGCGGGCGGCGGCCGCGTGCTGATGCCCGGATTGATCGATGCGCATTGGCACGCGACGATGGTTCGCGCGACGCCGGCCCAGATGCTATCCAGCGACATCGGCTATACCACGCTGCAGGCAGCAGCCGAGGCAACCGCAACACTCATGCGCGGTTTTACGACCGTTCGGGACATGGGTGGACCGGCCTTCGCCCTCAAGCGGGCGATCGATGAGGGCCTGCTGCCGGGTCCCCGCATCTACCCCTCGGGCGCCGTCATCACGATCAGCGGCGGTCATGGCGATTTTCGCGAGATCAGTGAGCTGCCCAGGACCGCCGCCACGGTGAGCCGCGTCGAGCAGCTGGGAGGAAGCGCCGTTGCCGACAGTCCGGACGAGGTTCGAAAACGGGCGCGCGAACAGCTCATGCAGGGCGCGTCACAGATCAAGCTGACGGCAGGCGGTGGCGTCGCCTCGCCGTTCAGTCCGCTGGAAGTCACCACCTTTACGGAGGCCGAGCTGCGCGCCGCGGTTGAAGGGGCGACGGATTGGGGAACCTACGTTGCCACGCACGCCTACACGACCAGCGCGATCCAGCGCTCGATCGCGGCCGGGGTCAAGGTCATCGAACACGGGCACTTGATGGACGAAGCGACCGCGCGGCTGATGGCCGAGAAAGGCATCTGGCTCTCTACGCAGCCTTTCATCGACCTCGGCGGCGCAAAGATGCTGCCCGCAGCCCAGCAGCAGCAAATGATGCAGGTCATCAGCGGCACTGACGCGATCTACGGCTATGTGAAGAAATACAAGATCAAGACCGCTTTCGGCACCGACATCCTGTTTTCGCGCGAATTGGCCGCGCGCCAGGGTCAGGGAATAGTCGATCTGACACGCTGGTTCACGCCGGCCGAAGCACTCGCCATGGCGACGTCGGCAAACGGAGAACTGCTGGCCTTGTCCGGCCTGCGCAACCCTTATCCCGGCAAACTGGGCGTCGTCGAACAAGGCGCGATGGCTGACCTGTTGGTCGTCGATGGCAATCCCCTGGAGAAGATCGATCTCGTTGCCGATCCCGCCAACAAGCTTCTGGTCATCATGAAGGACGGCGTGATCTACAAAAACAGCATTCCCAAGTGATATTCCCAGGTGACATTTCCAAGTGATCGGTTATTGCTCGGCTGAACCAGCGCGGCACGCACTGCTGATGCACCGGCTGCGCCGATCAACACATGTACCCCACCCGTCTCGGGGCGGGGTACATGGCCTGTCAACTCAAACGTTCAAGACATCAGTCAGCAGGATTCAGCGACGGGTCTCTGCCGCCAATCCATGACGGGTCCGCGCGCCTGAAGTCGGCGGTGTCCGTGCTGTACAGCATCGGCGTAACGACACCGGCGTTGATCGGCCTCACTTGATTGTAGGCGCCTCGAAATTCCGCCTGCTGGCGGGCCAGGTTGGTCTTGGTCTGGTGGTGGTGTTCGGACGCCGCTGCCATTTGGACCGACATTCCAGAAATCAACAGCGCGCCGACGATCGTAAGAGCTGTTCTTTGCATGGTCGTCTCCATTTTGACATTGGAGGCAAGTGCGCCTCGCTCTGTGAGTGTTGCGTCTTGATGCGACGCCCCCTCTCTCATCAATTGCGTCCAGCATGGCCCGCACGCTTGAGAGCGCGCGTGGCCCATCTCACATTTCACGGAGACTTGACAGGCAAGGCGCGCGACGTTGTCCGCGCGATCATCGAGCGGCTGATCGGCGGCAAGGCGGCGGATGCGGCAGGCGCGAAGGCGAATTGAGAGGCTCGCCGACTTGACGCTCAGTAGACCTCTGCGATATCCGGTACGAGTTTGTGCAGGCGGCTCTCGCGCGTTCTATCGAAGAACAACCGGAAACGGGACGCCGGAGGCCATTCTCGATAAATTTCTCGCCTACTGACGCGCAGGAAACGATACTGATCTTGCGAGTGTCTTGCAGTACTGCTCCGTACGGAGTGGATTCGCCTGTGATGGTCGTCAAATCTAGCGACATGGTTTGCAAGTCAGAAACAGGAATTTTTACCTCGATCCCCCTGCTAAAGAGCGCTTCCACACCGGTTTGCGTAGGACGTCCCCTATCGAGATGCGCTCTTGCGATGCAGTATCTCGAAGAATTTCATCGATATCCTCTTCGAGGAGACGATCTTGGTCGGCGCGATAATAAATGCGACCAATCGACCATCTCGAGCGAGTCCGGATGTAGTTGATCGCATCCTGTAAATCGCAATCCGGACGCGATTCAGAAGAATCCATCTGGTCTCTAAAGACGCGCAAGATTTCGGGCGCTAGAACTGTTCCGAACAGCAGTCCCGCAAAGAACGCCGAGAGCAACGGATTCCCGGCATGCGCTGCCCACCAAGATTCGAGAGAGGCTACGAAATTTAAGGTCGCCGCCCAATCTTTCGGAAGACTCACATTGAAGAAAAAGGACAACACAAATCCGATAACAGTGAAGCAGTACCAAAGGTGTTTCGGTTTAAGGCTCATTCGAATTTCCCCTGGTAGAGAGCGCTTGGGTCGATGTTGACATAGGAACAAAAGAAGAACAATCTCAAACCTTCATCAGGTGAATAAAAATGAGCACGTTAAGCCAAACCGACTACGTTTCTATTTCGGATCGAGTAGCCGAACTCGGCTGCCGCATGCCGACAGGCTTCGCGATCGTTCCAGAAAATTTCGGTACCGCCGTGACGCGGCAAGAATTGGTCGTGCGGGGGGAAAGTTCGACTATTCGTACGCTCTTCAGAAATAACCAACTGCCGCTCGATGATTTCTTGCCAGACGGAGAACGGCCGGGTTTCATTCACAACAAGAGTCACGACTGGGCCGCATTCATCTTCGTTTCTGGAGCACTCCTCAGTAGTGATCCGTCGGCAGTATCGATCGCGCTAGGAATTGTCTCGAACTATCTTACAGAAATGTTCAGAGGAACGCCTGACAAGAAAATAAAACTTGAAATCGCTGTCGAGCGACGAGGCAGCAGAGTGTCCAAGAAGCTGACATACGAAGGGAACGCAGCGGGGTTAGCAGAAATCGCAGACACGATTTTCAGGATCGCTGATGAGTGACTATTCGAACGAAATCGAGCTATTCAACGACTCAGTAGATGAGAAAGCCAGTTTGGCTTGCATCACTAGGGACAGCGATTTGCAGCGGCATGCCATTGCTGAACTATCTACGCTTGGCCTTACCGTCGACGATTGGAAGAAGCGGGCAATCGCTGAGCAGGATGAACATCATGCGAATTTGTTTCTCGGGTGTGAGTGTATAATTGACGCCCTCAGTGCTGAGCTGAAGATGTGGCTGCAACTAAAGGAGGACAACCCCGACGCGGCTTGGAATAGCTTGGTCAGCGCACAAATGGCAACTAGAGACGCGATGCGTGCACACAAGGGGTTTTCTCATCTAGAGCATCGCGCGATCCGGCTCGTAAATATCGAACGCGTCGTTTTCCCTAAGCAAGTTTTTCTTAGTGCCGGACTCATTGTTGGACGTCAGCAATGCTCCATCTGCAATTTAGAATACGAGGACTGCTCTCATTTGGTCGGCAAGCCTTACATGGGCGAATTTTGCAGATGCATTTTGCTCGATGTGAAGGCAGACCATGTTGCCATTGTTGACGAGCCGGCGAACAAGCAATGCCGAATAGTCTCTTTCAATACTGAAGGGGGCAAACGTAACCGCATGACTTGGCGCGTTGAGCCGAACGAGGTTGATGATGCGACAGGTTCAGATCGGACGGGACTAATCACCCACGGGATACTGCTCGCTAATAGCGATATGGGAGGCCAGCGAAAGAGAGGTTGATCGGAGTTTAGCTAGCTACTTCGTTCTTGCTCGGCGTCCGACCAAACCCGATTCCATCGCCTGTCCACTCCCTCTCACAAAAATAAATGCCTTCCCGTCTCGCTAAAATCAGCGGCATAAGCCGCGCCGTCCCCGCCCTTGATGAGGGGCGTTTCGCGATCGTCACGAACGTTGGGTGCGGGATGCGGTGGATGCTTGTCGCGCGAAAGACGAACGTCGCGGGAAGCGGACGGTGAAGTCGTGTGGTCCTGAGGCCTCGACGCTGGTCTCAAGCCGGTGAGAGATACGCCGGCGACGGTGGCAAGAAAGCCCGATCACCGGGGAGAGCACGAAGCAAGCCGTTAAAACCATTCGCGTGCGGGAATGCCGGGAGAAGCCGGCGCGACCTGCGGTGGACTTACTCGTGTGGTTTTTTCTTTTGCCACGCGAGGCTGCGGGTGCGTTGGGCACCCGGCATTCCCCACGCCCTCTTTCGGGCGGCAGTGATGGAGAGCCCGGTCGCGGATGCGGCGCGGGAACGTTTGTTTGCGACTAGCGTCGTCCCGGCGAAGGCCGGGACCCATACGCCGCGGCCATTGTTTTGAAACACGCTGGTCGACAGATTTCGCTCAACAACGCAACCCCTGTGGTTGCGGGTCCCGGCGCATAGGCGAGCGGAAGCGACGCCGTTCTTCGAACGGCTATGGCCGGGACGACGGATATGGTTCGGCCGTAACTGTCGATTGGACAATGGTATGCCAGTTATCCTGCCAACTGCGTCACAAGAACCGGCTGGATCATGCCTCTGCCTTCCGCTAGTGTTTCACCCAACCGGTTAAAATGCGGCCGGCGATCGAAATTCGCCGCTACCTATGAGGGAGAGGGACGTGAGAGTTTGCTTGAGGATTGCGTTGTTTGCCGCCGCAGCGGCGTTTGTCATGGCAGGCAGCCCTGCGTTCGCGCAGAAAACCATTACGGTCTGGTGGAGCAAGGGTTTCTACAAGTCCGAAGACGACGCGCTGATCGCCGCGATCAAGAAGTTCGAGGACAAGACCGGCATCAAGGTCGAACTGTCGCAGTATGCGATCCAGGACATGATTCCGAAGACGGTGGCAGCGCTGGATTCCGGCACCGTGCCGGACGTCGCCTTCTCGGATTCCTACGACGTGCAGGCGCAGGGCAAGTGGGCCTTCGAGGGCAAGCTCGAGGATCTCTCGGACATCATGCTGCCGATCAAGGACAAGTTCGCGCCGAATACGCTGGAAACCACCTATCTCTACAACGACCAGACCAAGAAGCGCGCCTATTACGGCTTCCCGCTGAAGCAGCAGAGCATGCATGTGCAGATCTGGAAGGACCTGCTCGCGAAGGCCGGTTACAAGCCCGAGGACATCCCGACCGATTGGAACGGCTACTGGTCGTTCTGGTGCGACAAGGTGCAGCCGGCGATCCGCAAGGCGACAGGAAGCCGCATCTACGGCATCGGCGCGCCAATGGGCGTGGAATCGACCGATAGCTTCCAGTCGTTCTACACTTACATGGACGCCTATGACATCCATCTGGTCGACGACAACGGGAAGCTGCTGGTCGACAATCCCAAGGTGCGCGAGGCGCTGATCAAGGCGTTGAAGGACTACACCGACGTCTACGTCAAGGGCTGCACGCCGCCCTCCTCCACCACCTGGAAAGACCCCGACAACAACGTCGCCTTCCACAACAAGACGATCGTGATGACGCATAACTTCACGATCTCGATCGCGGCGAAATGGTTCGAGGATTCCACCAATCCGGCGCTGACCGAAGAGCAGCGCGCCGCCGGCAAGAAGGCCTATGAGGAAGACATCATCACCGCCTCGTTCCCGCACAAGCCGGATGGCGGCGTCATCAAGTACCGTTCCGACGTCAAGACCGGGCTGATCTTCGCCGCCGCCAAGAACAAGGCGGAGGGCAAGCAGTTCGTCAGCTTCCTGCTGCAGGAAGAAAACGTGCGGCCCTATATCGAGGGCGCGCTCGGCCGCTGGTTCCCGGTGACGACCGCAAGCCAGGCGAGCCCGTTCTGGCAGGCCGACCGCCATCGCAAGGCGGTGTGGACCCAGTTCACCGGCGGCACGCAGCCGTTCGATTTCACCAAGAACTGGAAGTTCACCATCCTGAACAACGAGAACGTCTGGGCGAAGGCGATGAACCGCGTCGTCAGCGAAAAGGTGCCGGTGGAGAAGGCCGTCGACGAACTGATCGCGCGCATCAAGGAGGTCGCGGGGTAAAGCACGATGTGGCGTCGTCCCGGCGAACGCCGGGACCCATACGCCGTATCGTTTGTTTTGGAAGGCGCTGCCCGACGGCTTTCGGGCAACAACTGAAGCTTGTGGCTATGGGTCCCGGCGTTCGCCGGGACGACACTGAATATCTTCCGTGTCCCGGATGCGGTGCAGCGTCCTTCGCGTTGCACCGCTAAGCCGGGACCCACAGATATTGCTGACGCGGAATGGACCCCGGATCAGCAGCGCACCGTTGCTCGCTGCGCAGCATCCGGGGAACGCAGGATAGAGTAACGCAATGGCCATCACCCTCTCAGCATCCGACGTACCAGGCGCGCCGCTGTCGGCGCGGCTGACGACGCAGCAGGTCTGGGGCATCGTGATGATCGCGCCCTACCTGCTCGTGTTTCTCGCCTTCGTGGTCTATCCCGTGGGTTACGGCTTCTGGCTGGCGCGGCAGCCATCAAGCTATGTCGCGCTCTTCAACGATCCGATCTTCGCGCGCGCGGCCGTCAATACGCTGATCTTCCTCGTCATCGGCATCAATATCAAAATGCTGATCGCGCTGTTCCTGTCGGGCTTTTTCGTGCAGCAGCGTACCTGGATCCGGTGGTTGTCGGTGATCTTCATCCTGCCCTGGGCGGTGCCGTCGATCCCGACCATCTTGTCGGTGCGCTTCATGCTCAATCCGGAATGGGGCATGGTGAACCAGTTGATCTTCAAGTTCACCGGCGATGACGGGCCGAACTGGCTGAACGATCCGGCGGTGGCGCTCGCGATGGCGATCGGCGTCCACATCTGGAAATCGCTGCCGTTCTGGACGCTGATCCTGATGACCGGGCGGCTTGCGATCTCGCAAGACCTGTTCGAGGCCGCCGATGTCGACGGCGCCAACTTCTGGCAGAAATTCCGCTTCATCACCTGGCCGTCGATGCAGACGCTCTATGTGACCTGCACGCTGCTCTCGATGATCTGGACGCTTGGCGACTTCAACAGCGTGTATCTGCTCACCGGCGGCGGACCTGCCGACCTTACTCACGTGCTCTCGACCCTCGGCATTCGCTACCTGCGGCTCGACCAGCTCAATCTCGCGATGGCCTCGATCGTCTGCGCGATGCCGCTGGTGCTGCCGCTGGTCTATTTCATGATGAAACGGTTGTCGCGATGAAGCTCCCGACGTTACGCGAAACGGCGACCGAAGCGCGGCTGGTCCTGATCGGCATCCCGGTCCTAATCTGGACCATGATTCCGATCTACCACATGTTCGTGTTTGCGATCTCGCCGAAGGAAGACGCCTTCTCCGGCAAGCTGTGGCCGGAACATCCGACGCTGCATAACTTCTCGATCGTGTTTCACCAGCAGCACTACTTCCTGCGGGATTTCTGGGTGCAGTTCGGCAACTCGGCTCTGATCGCGGCATCAGCCGGCGCGCTGACCCTGGTGATTGCGACCGCTGCCGCGTTTTCGATCTCGCGGCTGCGCGTGCCCGGCGGGCGCATCGTGCTCAACCTCGCGCTGTTCACCTATTTCATTCCGGCGGCGTTCCTCGCCGTGCCGATGTATCGCACCATGGGCAATTACGGCCTGCTCAATACGCATTGGTCGCTGATCCTGGCGATGGTGACGATCTCCTCGCCCTACGCCATCTGGGTGCTGAAACAGGCGTCCGACAAGCTGCCGGTCGAACTCGACGAGGCCGCGGTCATGGACGGCGCGACATCCTTGCAGATTTTCCGGCTGGTTTACCTGCCGCTGATGATGCCGTCGCTGGTTGCGATCGGCACCTATGCCGTGCTGCTCGCCTGGAACGAATATCTCTACGCGTTCCTGCTGCTCTCCAACGACAAGGACATCACGCTTCCCGTCGCGCTCGGCAACTTCCTGTCGGCCGACGATTCGCCGTGGGAACTCCTGATGACCACCGGCTTCATCTACGCGCTGCCGCCTGCCGCGATCTACTATGCCTTCCGCCGCTACATGGTCGGCGGCCTGACTGCGGGTGCGGTGAAGTCTTAGGCGTGTTGTCGTTCCGGGATGGTCCGAAGGACCAGACCCGGAACCTCGAGATTCCGGGTTCGCTCGCTAGACGCTCGCGCCCCGGAATGACAGCAATCACAAAGGCGCCGCTGACTTGCCGCGCGCATCGGATATTTTCGACGCGAGCGACGCGATCACAATCACCACTGCAATCAGTGCCACCACCAGCGTGCAGATCGCGTTGATTTCCGGCTTCACGCCGAGCCGCACTTCCGAATAGATCCGGATCGGCAGCGTCGCCGAGCCCGGCCCGGTGGTGAAGCTTGCGATGACCAAATCATCAAGCGAGAGCGTGAAGGCGAGCATCCACCCCGCAATGACGGAAGGGAGAATCAAGGGTAAGGTCACGGAGAGAAACGCGCACACCGGATCGCAGCCGAGATCCATCGCCGCTTCTTCCAGGTTTCTGTCGATCGCGCCAAGCCTTGCCTGCACCACCACGGAGACAAAGCACATCGTCAGCGTGGTGTGGGCGATAACAATGGTCCAGAAGCCACGCTCGGCATTGATGGCGACGAACAGCAGCAGCAGTGAAAGCCCGGTGATCACTTCCGGCATCACCAGCGGCGCATACAGCATGCCGGAAAACAGTGTCCGGCCGCGAAAGTCCGCGCCCCGCGAGAGCGCCACCGCGGCGAGCGTGCCGAGGATCGTCGCGAGCGTCGCCGCCGTTGCGCCGACGCGCAGGCTCATCCAGGCTGCATCCAGCATGGCCTGATCGCGGAAGAACTCGGCGTACCATTGCAGCGACCAGCCGCCCCACACCGTGACCAGCCGCGAGGCGTTGAACGAAAAGATGATGAGGATGACGATCGGCAGGTAGAGAAACGCGAGCCCCAGCGCCAGCGCGGTGATGTTGAAGGGCGAGAGCCTGTTCGCACCGCGCGTCATCACGGTCGCTCCAGTTGCCGACGCTGCAGGCGGTCGTACAACAGCAGTGGCGCGAGCAGCAGAATCAAAAGTATCACCGCGACCGCGGAAGCAACCGGCCAGTCCTTGTTGGTGAAAAACTCGAGCCAGAGCGTCTGGCCGATCATCAAAGCGTCCGATCCCGCCAAGAGATCCGGAATGACGAATTCGCCGACGATCGGGATGAAGCACAACAGCGCGCCGGCGCCGACCCCAGGCAGCGACAGCGGGAACGTCACCCGCCAGAACGCTTGGCGTGGCGAGGCGCCGAGATCGCCGGCGGCCTCTAACAGCGCGGGATCCATTTTGGACAGCGTCGCATAAAGCGGCAGGATCATGAACGGCAGATACGAATAGACGATGCCGAGATACATCGCGCTGTCGGTCGAGAGCCACACCACGGGAGAGGAGACGACATGCAGCGCGAGCAGCACCTGATTGAGGAGGCCATCATGCTGCAGGATGTTGATCCAGGCATAGATACGGATCAGGAACGACGTCCAGAACGGAACGATCACCAGCATCATCGCGATGCCCTGCCAGCGTTGCGGCAGGCGCGCCATGCCATAGGCGATGGGATAGCCGATCAGCAGCAGGATCGCGGTCGAGATCGCGGCGACCACAAGGCTGCGCAAATAAGACAGCACATAGAGATCGTCGGACACCAGCAGCTTGAAATTATCGATCGAGAACGCGGCGAAAGCAGCCTTGATCGCCTCCCAACCCGCGCCGGGATCGAACACCGGCGTATACGGTGGCTGCGCGATCGCGGTCTGCGACAGACTGATCTTGAGCACGAACAGGAACGGCACCAGGAAGAACAGCGCCATCCAAAGATAGGGCGCGATCGCTGCGAGCCGCGCCGGGCGGGTGAAATTTGCTTCCGCGCTCATTGATCCAGCACCACGCAGTCCTCCGGCGAAAACCACGCCGCCACGCGCTGGCCGGGGCTATAGGCGTCGAAATCGAGCCGGGTGGTATTGGCCATCGCGGAGCGCAGCACCGCGCCGGTGTCGAGCCTGACTTTGTAAAAGGTCGATCCACCGAGATAGCTGACATCGGTCACCACGCCTTCGAACCGGTTGATCGCGCGCGCATCGTCGGATGTCGGGGCGCGGCGCGACAGCTTGACCTTCTCGGGACGGATCGCGACGCAGACATTGGCTTTGGTGGGCGGCGGCTGCGGCTCGGCAACATAGATCGTGCCCGCTTGCGCGGTTGCAATGGCGAGCCGTCGCGCCATCGTCAGCTGAGCGTCGCGGGCAGCATCGAGCTTTCCTTCGATCAGGTTGATGTCGCCGACGAATTCGGCAATCCAGCGCGAGCGCGGCGCCTCGTAGAGGACGCGCGGGGTCGCGACCTGCTCGAGGCGGCCGGCATCCATTACGCCGATCCGTCCCGCCATGGTCATGGCCTCGGCCTGATCGTGGGTCACGATGATGAAGGTGAGGCCGAGCTTGCGCTGCAACTCCATCAGCTCGAGTTGCGTGCTTTCGCGCAGCTTCTTGTCGAGTGCGGCAAGCGGCTCGTCGAGCAGCAAAAGCCGCGGCCGCCGCGCCAGCGAGCGCGCCAGCGCCACGCGCTGCCGTTGCCCGCCGGAGAGCTGGTCGGGCTTGCGTTTTTCCATTCCCTCCAGTTTGACAAGCGCGACCATTTCCGCGACCCGCTTGCCGATCTCGGCAGCCGGCATCTGCGAGCGCCTCAATCCGAACGCGATATTGTCTCGCACGCTCAAATGCGGAAACAGCGCGTAGCTCTGAAACATCATGTTGACGGGCCGCTGATGCGGCGGGATCTGCGCGATGTCCTTGCCGTCAAGCAGGATGCGGCCTTCATCCGGCGTCTCGAAACCGGCGAGCATGCGAAGCAGCGTGGTCTTGCCGCACCCGCTTGGCCCGAGCAGCGCAAAGAACTCGCCGGCCGCGATGTCGAGCGACAGCGCGTCGACCGCGCGGAATTGGCCGAACTTCTTGACCACCGCATCGATACGCAGCAGCGGCGCCGCACGCACATCAGCTTTCGAATCCGCGACGTGTGCGGGATTCGCAGGTTCTTCAGTCATGCCATCAGCCTACCCCATAGTCACCGCAAGGCTAGCGGCGGACGGTCGCGGGCTCAACGGCTTCAGCCCCGTTATAGACGCAAATAATGGCATGGCGTTTGCCGGGCCTTTGATGTGCAATGACCGCTATGAAGATCACTATCGTTGCATTCGAAGGCTGCATGACGTCGGCCGTTTACGGTCAGGCGGACGCCTTCGCCATCGCAGCCTACATTGCGGGACGCCGGGGCGATGCGAGCTGGTCGGGACACGAAGTACGGATCGCAACATTGGACGGTGCCCCCGTTGCAGGCTACGGCGGTCATCCGATCCGCCCCGATTGCTCGCTGGCGCAGGCAAGCGACAGCGACGTCGTGCTCATCCCGCCGATCTTCAACGACATCGAGGAGACGCTCGCGGCAGAGATGCCGCTGGTGTCATGGTTGAAGAAGTCGTCCCAAAGCCGCGCCCTGCTCGCCTCAACCTGCACCGGCGCATTTCTGCTCGCGGAAGCGGGAATCCTCAATGGCCGCCGCGTCACCACCAACCCGGCCTTCAGCACCTTGTTCGCGCAACGCTATCCGGCGGTGCATCTTGCGGTTCACGAGCGCCTGATCGACGACAACCGCGTGATCTGCGCCGGCGCCACCACCGCTTATCTCAATCTGGCCGTCCATGTCATCGATCGGCTGGCCGGTCATGATCTTGCAGTCGCCACCGCCAAAGCGTTGTCGATCGATCGCCATGGCGAATCGCAACGCCCGTATTTTCTGTTCATTGCGCCAAAGGACCACGGCGACGAAAAGGTGCTCGAGCTGCAAGGCTGGATCGAGAGCAACCACACGCAGCCGATCGAGATCAACGATATGGTCAAGGTGGCCGGCATGAGCGTGCGCAATCTGAGCCGCCGTTTTCTGGCCGCCACCAACCTTTCGCCGCGACAGTATCTCCGCAGGGTTCGCATCGAGGCCGCCAAACGCCTGCTTGAGGGCCCGACCGCATCGGTCGAGCGCATCGCCGAAGCGGTCGGTTATCAGGACGCGCGCGCCTTTATCCGGGCCTTCAGCGCCGTCGCCGGGATTTCGCCCGGTGTTTATCGGCAAAAATTCAGGACGAGCTGAATGGCCGAAACGGCAAGCGCAACGGCCGGTCCGGCCATGGCCGTCGGCGAGGCGATCACAGATGGTGCGACGATCATCCCGACTGGAGAACCCGATGCCATCAGTCATTTGCGAACGTCTCGGATATCTGGCGCATATCAGGCTCAATCGCCCCGACGCCGGCAATCGCTTCTCGATGGAGATGTTTCGCGAACTCGGCGAACTCTTCACGAGCTTTGAGAGCGACCCGCAAATTCGCTGCACGCTCGTGACCGCCAATGGAGCCGACTTCTCGCTGGGTGTCGATGTTCCCGAGGTGCTACCGTGCTGGGCCGCCGGCAAAAGCCCCTTCGCCGACAACCAGATCAATCCGTTCGGCACCACCGGGCCAAAGCGCCGCAAGCCATTGGTGGTCGTGGTGCAAGGCCAGTGCTTCAACGCCGGGCTCGAACTGGTGCTGGCCGCCGATATCGCGATCGCAGCGGAAAACGCCCGCTTTGCCTTTCACGAAATCAAGTTCGGCACCTATCCATTCGGCGGCGGCCTGCTTCGCTTGATCCGCGCTGCCGGCCGAAGCGCGGCGATGCGACATTCGCTGACCGGCGATGAATTCGACGCCATCGAAGCGCTGCGCATGAATATCGCGGCGCAGGTCTGCACGGCTACCGAAGCCGAAGCGGTGGGGCGGAAGCTTGCGGAGGCCATCAGCAGCAAGGCGCCGCTCGCGGTTCAGGCCGCGATGGATCAGGCACAGAGCTGGGCGGACCATGGCGAAGCGGTAGCGCTCACGCACTCGGTGCCGGACATCATCCGTCTTCTGAACTCGCGCGATGCGCAGGAAGCAATGCGCGCGATGGCGGAAGGACGCCCGCCACAGTTTTCAGGACATTGACGCTGGAAGACGTTGGAAGGATTTCAGCCGGGCGCGGTGTTTGCCATGAAAGCGGCGAGCCGCTCGCGATCTTTGGGATCGATGCTCAACCCCAGCTTCGAGCGGCGCCACAAAATATCGTCCGGAAAGCGCGCCCACTCTTTTGTCATGAGGTAGCGCACTTCCGCTTCGGTCAGATCGGAGCCGAAACTCTCGCCGAGGTCGGCTTTCGTTTTGGCCTCGCCCAGCACTTGGTCAAGCCGCGAGCCATAGGCCGAAACCAGCCGCAGCGCCTGATCGGCACTCAAGAATTTCCAGCGCTCGCGTGCCTCTTCCACTTCCGCCTCGAACGCGGCTTGCGGAAAATCTCCGCCCGGCAACGCGGCTTTTGCGGTCCATGGCTTCGACATCGGGTAGAACGGCAACAGGCGGGAGACGGCTTGCTCGGCGCGCAGCCGCGCGGTCGTCACGTCGCCGCCGAAAATCGTCAGCAGCGGCGCCTTCCGCCGCCGCGCATCGAACGTCACCGTTCCCTCGCGCGCGAATCGCTTGCCCGGGCGCCCCGCGACGAGATTGGCGCCGGCAACCGAGCGGATCACGTCGGAAGTTCCGATCCGCTCGCGAAAATAGCGATTAGCGACATCGCAGAGGTAAGTCACCTCATCGGCGGCCATCGCTACCGCAGCCGGGTCACCGACAAAACTGTGCGACACCGTGCCGATCATGGTGAATTCGCGCTGATAAGGACTCGCAAAGATCAGCCTTCGGTCGGTGTTCTGCAGGACGTAGACGTTCTCGGTATCGAACAGGCGGCGGACGACGATCTGGCCGAGCCTGACCGCGGCAGTGCGCGGGGGCGGCGCGCGCAGCACGGTTTCGGCGACGCTCGCCGTCCAGGCGCCAGCGGCGTTGGCAAGCGACCTTGTCGTGATCACCTGACGCTGGCCGCGGTCGATGACGACAAGCCGCCAGACATTGCCGCGATCGGCACGCACGCAGCGGGCGCCGGTGCGGATGACGGCGCCGTGCTCCGCCGCATCGACGGCGGTTGTCACGACCAGCCGCGAATCGTCGACCAGGCAATCCGAATAGCCGAACGCGGTGCCGAATGGCCGCTGCAAGGCATGACCGATCGGGTGATGGGTGATGTCGATCGCAGCCGAGCGCGGCAAGCTTCCGGCCGGCGCCAGGCGGTCGTAGACGAACAAGCCCAGCCGCAGCAGCCATGGCGGGCGCTCGTCGGAATGGGCGGGTATAACGAAATGCGCCGGTCGGACCAGATGCGGCGCGATCCGCATCCAAATGTCCCGTTCGGCGAGCGCCGTCCGCGTCCGCCGGAACGCCCTGCGCTCCAGCACCGCAAGATCGCCCTGGATCAGCCGCCCCGAGGCGCCAGAGGCCGCGCCGCCGAGATCTCCCTGTTCGATCAGGATGACCCGCAAGCCCCGGCCTGCAGCGTCACGGGCCACACTGACGCCGTTCAACCCGCCGCCGATGATCGCCAAATCGTAATCCGCCATACGCCCGTCCACCGCAGCCGCACTGAATCGGCACGCTGGATTAGCTATAACGGCTTCGCTTGGCCTTCGCTTGACGGAAATGGCGCAACAGTTGGCCAGCCTCGGCTAGCCGGTCTTGCGCGCCGGTTCGCTGGCATCGCCAGTGGCCGGACGGCCAACCAATGCGGCGTACTGATCGATCGGAAGCGGTTTGCCGATGAAATAGCCCTGGATGGCATCGCATCCCTCGTCGGCGAGGAAAGAGAGCTGTTCCTCGGTTTCCACGCCTTCGGCAACGATCGACATTTCCAGACCATGACCAAGGCCGATCACCGCCCGCACGATGGCGGCCGATTGCGGGTTGCGGCCCAGATTGACGACAAAGGTGCGGTCGATCTTGATCTTGTCGAACGGAAATGCCTGCAGATAGCTCAGCGAGGAGTAGCCACTGCCGAAGTCGTCCATCGAGATGCGCACGCCGAGCCCCTTCAGCCGCCTGAGCAGCGCAAGACCACGATCGAAATCCTCGATCAGCACGCCCTCGGTGATTTCCAGTTCCAGCCGCCCCGGCGCGAGTCCCGTCTCGAGCAGGATCGAGTGCACGAGGCTGACGACGTCGCCGTGCATGAATTGAGCCGGCGACAGGTTGACCGCGATCTGCAGCGGCACCGGCCAGGAGGCAGCCTCGCGGCAGGCTTCGCGCAGAATCCACTGGCCCATCTCGAAGATCAGGCCGCTCTCTTCGGCAAGCGGAATGAAATCGGACGGCGGCACGAAGCCGCGCACGGGATGACGCCAGCGCGCCAGCGCCTCAAAGCCGATGATTTCGTTGGTGCCAGGCGTCCAACGTGACGATGCCTGCGGCTGATAGAACAGCGAGATTTCGCCGTTCTTGATCGCGGCCGAGAGATCCTGATGCAGCACGCGCCGATCGCGGATCTGCTGATCCATCTCCGGCTCGTAGATGCTGATGGTGCCGCGCGATTTTGCTTTCGCGCGCGATAGCGCCGCGCCGGCATTGGCAAGCAGCGACGCCGCGTCGGTGCCATTATGCGGGAAGATCGAAATGCCCGTCGTCAAGCCGGTGCGAACCGATTTGCCGTCGATCATGATTTCCCGCGACATCGTCTCAGCGAGCTGTTCGGCGAGCAACATGCCGGCGATCGGCTGTTTGCCGTCGATGATCAATCCGAACTCGTCGCCGGACAGCCGCGCCACCACGCCGCCGCGCGCCGAGGCTTGCATCCGCTGCGCCACCTCGATCAGCAGCTTGTCGCCGATGGCGTGACCGAACACGTCGTTGACTTCCGTCAAGCCGTCGAGATCGATCGACAGCACGGCGAATTCTTCCTCCGCTTCGCCGCAGGCCTCGATCATCTGCGTCAGCGCCTGCAGGAAGGCTGCGCGGTTCGGCAGGTCGGTCAGACCGTCGTGATAGGCCATGTGCGCCATGCGCGATTCGGTCTGACGGCGGTCGGTGACGTCTTCGTGGGTCTTGATCAGATATTGCGCCTCGCCGGCCTCGTTGAGCACGGTGACGCGGCGCGTCAGGAACAACCGCAGGCCGTCCTTGGTGCTGATCGGATGCTCTTCGGTGAGAGACTTGCGGTTCCGGATCGCCGCCTCGTCACGGGCAACGATGAGCCGGGCTTCGCGTTCATTGAAGATTTCCGCGGCCGTAAGCCCCGCCACCTCTTCGCGGCGGCGGTTGAGAATGGCTTCGGCGCTGCGGTTGGCCAGGAGATACCGGCCGTTGCTGGCATCTTCGACCGTCAGCGAGACCGGAACGTTGTCGACCACCTGTTCGAGGAACTTCTTGGTCTTTTCAAGCTCCTCGGAAAGGACCCGGCGCTTCGTGACATCGTCGAACAGCGCGACCAGAAATTGCGGTTCGTTTCGCTCGTTGCGCGCAATCACGCGGCTCGAGGCAAGAACCCGCCTCTTGGAGCCGCGTTCGACGAAGAATTCGTTGCGGAACTGGCCATCAGGCGAGTTGAGGGCGGCAATGTCGGCCGCAACGATGCTCGCCGCCGTTTCGGGCGTGAAGATCTCATCGGCGCGCTTGCCAACGATGAAGTCCCGCGAAAAGCGCGAGAAGCGTTCGAAGGCGCGGTTGGCGAAGATATAGCGACCGTCATCGATATTCTTGGCCGCCACGCAGACCGGAACGTTCTCGAGGACCGACTCCAGAAACTGCTTGGTAGAAGCGAGTTGCCGCGAGAGCTCGCGCTGCTCGCTGCAATCTTCATGCGTGGTGATCGACCCGCCATTCGACAATGGAAAGTGCTTGACGTGAACGGATTGACCGTTCGGCAGCTCGGTGATGAGCCCGTCGGGCAAGGCCGCCTGCGCATAGAATTCGTCGGCGCTGACGTCAAGCACACCGCGCTTGAGCCGCAATTCGAGCAGCTCCCGGCCGGCCATGTCCGGTGTGATATCCGAACGCGAAAGACCGTAAATCTCGAGATAGCGGTCGTTCAGGAAGACGATGCGTTGCCGCGGATTGGTGATGACGACGCCCTGCTTGAGATTATTCAAGGCAGAGCTGACGAACGCATTCCTGCGAAGCTGCGACCGCTTGACCCTGCGCAGCGTCGAATACACCCACAGCCCGACTGCGCCCAGAAAAGAACAGCCCACGAGGCCGCCGAGCAGCACGTCCGAGACGTAATCCGGATTGAGCGTACCGAGATAGCCGACGAAGCCGGCCCCCAGATCAGACGCGGTGATGGCCCAGACGGACGCAATCAGGCACACCACGACCCCTGCCGGAATCATGATCCCGCCGCCTGCCTGCCAGTCCTTGTCAGCCATCGGTCACCCGCGGATTTACGCGGCCGAGTGTCTGGCTTCACGGGTTTGGATCAGGTAAACGCGTACCCCAAGCCGGCTCATTTGCCGTGTGAAACCGCGCCAATTGCGCCGACATGATTAATGGGTCGCTAACATCTTGGGCCGCCAAAGTTCGGAAACAAATCCAAAGAGTTGCTCAAGAAAATGGCACAACCAGAACTTTGGACAGAAGCGCTGTTCGGTCCATGAATAAGATCGCTCCACGCCCGCCTCGCCCCGATTAGCCAAAACAGATCCGGATCAGAATTTTCTAAATGGAAAAGGTCGAGTGCGTCGTCATTGGTGCGGGAGTGATCGGTCTGGCCGTGGCGCGTCGGCTGGCACAAAGTGGCCGCGAAGTGATCGTGCTGGAAGCCGCCGAAGGCATTGGCACTGTCACGTCGTCCCGCAACAGCGAGGTGATCCACGCCGGCATCTATTACCGGGCGGGCAGCCTGATGGCGCAGATGTGCGTTGCCGGCAAGCAGGCGCTCTATCGCTATTGCCAGGACCAAGGGATTCCCCATCGCAATTGCGGCAAGCTGATTGTGGCGACAAGCCAAAGCGAGAGCGAAAAGCTGCAATCGATCAGGGCGCATGCCGAAGCCAATGGCGTCGCAGACTTGCAACTTCTGACCGGCGAAGCCGCGCGCGCGCTGGAGCCGGCGCTTCGATGTGAGGCGGCGCTGCTGTCGCCTTCGACCGGCATCATTGACAGCCACGCGTATATGTTGGCGCTACGCGGCAACGCGGAAGACGCCGGCGCTGCCTTTGCGTTTCATACTCCGCTGCTCGGCGCGCGCGCGCGCGGCGGCCGCTTCGAAATCGACGCCGGTGGTGAGGCGCCGATGTCGCTCGAATGCCGGCTTCTGGTCAACGCGGCCGGCCTTGGCGCGACGTCAGTGGCGCGCAGCATCGACGGCATGCCGTTCGAAAAAATCCCGCCGGCTTACCTGGCAAAGGGCAACTATTTCAGCTGCTCGGCCCGCGCGCCGTTCTCGCATCTGATTTATCCGGTGCCCGAGCCCGGCGGTCTTGGCGTGCATCTCACGCTCGATATGGCGGGACAGGCGCGGTTTGGACCGGACGTGGAATGGGTCGATCATATCGATTACGCCGTCGATCCGGCGCGCGCCGAGCGGTTTTATCCGGCGATCCGCCGCTACTGGCCGACGCTGCCCGACGGCGCGCTGATGCCGAGCTATTCCGGCATGCGGCCGAAGATCGTGCCGCCTGCGGTCGCCGTACAGGACTTCATGATCCAGGGGCCGAAGGACCACGGCATCGACGGGTTGATCAACCTGTTCGGAATTGAATCGCCCGGGCTGACGTCGTCGCTCGCCATCGCCGACCATGTCGGCGAATTAGCTGACGCGTAAAAGCGCGTTTCGGCTCCCACAACATGTCGCGCGCACCGGTCGGCACCGACAAAGCCGACCAGACGCGGCGATCAAAGTGAGCGTTGGATCTTGGGCTGCGACTTAATGCAACGTGGCGCTGTTGGAGTGCTTCAAGCGCTCGATTTCGTCCTTGACCATCAGTTTCCGGCGCTTCAGTTCGACAATCTGCAAGTCATCTGTTGAAAGGTGTAGAAGAGCTTCGTGCAATTCGTTTTCGAGAACCTTGTGTTTCCGTTCCAGTTCAACGAGATGTGCATGAATTGCCATTCGAAACCTCCTCGGTTGGGTTAAGACCTCAGATTCGATCCGGACCAAGAAGTCTACACCAAGCCGTGAATCTGTCGATGGCTTTGAAAATGGCTTTCCTCATTTTTCACCGGCATCTGTAACGAATCGTGAGCCGGGCTTGCATCCGTTAATCATGCGCCCCGCAAGGTTCCCGCCTTGCGCTGCGCAAGCGCGGTGGAACAAAAATTTGGCGCTCAAGGCTTGCGGGCGCGAACTGGAAGGTCAGAACTGCCAGCCGCCCGGTCGCCCCACGCTTTCCAAGCCGTGGATGCGGCTCTCGAACTTGCTTGCGGAGCGGCTTGCCAGGGAGGATAGTCACAATTCCGCTTGCCGGAACTTTTCGCAAATCTCATCCGCGTTTTCGATTAAGTAGACCATGACCGACGAAGATGAGCGCGAACTCCAGTCCGAGCTCGCAAGGCTGCAACAGGAGCACCGCGACCTCGACGCGGCGATCGATGCGCTGCATCAGTCGCCGGCGCCCGACCTCCTGCGGCTGCAACGACTGAAAAAGCGCAAGCTGCAGTTGCGCGACCGCATCGCCTTCATCGAAGATCAGATCACGCCCGACATCATCGCCTGAGGCAGCCTGCGCAAAAGCATCGCGCACAAAAATGACGCTTGACTTCGTAAGAACAAAAAGAGAACATTCAGACATCCCCAAACGTCGCTTTCCGAGGACTTCGCCATGCCCGAACCTGCTTCGTTTCCCTTTAGCCCGAGCTACGAACTGGCCTGCGACCGGCTGATCGCCATGTGCAATGGCGACCCGCGCAGCACGATCAAGGCCCTGATCCTGGCGAACGAGTACCTGGAAACCGAATTGAGCGAACTGCGAACCAAAGCCGTGAGTCTCGGCGCCGTGGTCCGGCGGGCGCGTGAAAGAGGCGACGCGGCCTGATCATTGGACAGGAGGAACGTCAATGGCGAACGTCACGTATTACGTCGCAATGCCCTTCTTGCAGGATGAAACCGGCATGCTGGTCGCAGGCGCAGCCGAGGAGTGTCAGCATTCGACCGGCGCGTTGCGGCGCGCGGAAGCGATGTCGCGCGCGGCCGGGAGCATTGGCGCAGTTGCGTTCTGTCGCAGCGGTGATCCGATGGCCGGCGAGTTCGGCGATGCGCGCGTGCTCAGGAAGTTCGGGCAGGTGCCGGACGATCTGGTCGGACTTTAGCTTCAGCGCAGTTCGCGGAAGAACGCGCGCACCTCGCGCGCGAGCAGATCGGGTTGTTCGAGGGCGGCGAAATGGCCGCCCTTTTCCATCACGGTCCAACGCCGGATGTCCTTGAACACGCGTTCGGCGATACTGCGCGGAGGCCTGAGGATTTCGCGCGGGAATTGCGCATAGCCGGTTGGGACCGTGATGGCCTCGCCGGGCGGCACAATCGCTGCCGAGCCATGGAGTCTTGCGTAGTAGGGCCAGAATGACGACCCGATCGCGCCGGTGAACCAATAGAACGAGATATCGGCGAGCATTCGGTCGCGGCTGATCGCACTTTCGACGTCGCCGCCACAATCCGACCAGGCGCGAAATTTCTCGACGATCCACGCCGCAAGGCCCGCCGGCGAATCCGTCAGCGCAAACGACAGCGTCTGCGGGCGCGTGCCCTGAATCCATTGATAGCCGGTCCCCTCGCGCGTCCAGTGCGCGAACTCGCCGAGATAGCGCTTTTCGTCCTCGGACGGATTTTGGATCGCGTTGGGATCGCGGCCGGCGGCCATCATGAAATTGACGTGGATGCCGATCACCTTTTCCGCATGGGCATAGCCGAGCCGGCTGGTGACGCCCGCGCCCCAATCGCCGCCTTGCGCGGCAAAGCGCGAGAAGCCGAGCACCTCGTGCATCAGCAACGCCAGGCAATCGGCCATTTCGGACACGCCATATCTTTTCTGGCCGGGCGTGAACGAAAGCCCGTAACCCGGGAGCGACGGCGCGATCACCGTGAACGCGTCCTTGGGATCGCCGCCGAACCGCGCCGGATCTGTCAGTCGCGGAATGATGTCGAGGAATTCGAATACCGAGCCGGGCCAGCCGTGCAACAGCAACAGCGGCATCGGGTTCTCACCTTTGCCTTCGACATGCAGATAATGCAGGTCGATGCCGTCAATCGGCACACGGAATTGCGGAAAGGCGTTGAGCGCCGCCTCTTCGGCGCGCCAGTCAAACCCATTGCGCCAGTATTCCAGGAAGCCGCGCAAATAAGCGACGTCGGTGCCGTAGGCCCAGGCCTCCCCTGGTGCGGAGTCCGGAAAGCGCGTCCGAGCCAGGCGGTCGCGCAGATCGGCGATCTCGGCATCGGCCACATGAAGCGTGAATGGCTTGGGCTTGTTCATGGAGTTGCTCGTCTGTCTGGAGAGGACGAAGGATACAGCACTTCATGGCGGCGCTGCGCCTTGCGCACGTACATCGCCCGATCGGCATCCGCCAGCGCCTTGGCTGCTTCCGAATGCGGGCCGAGGATCGTCACGCCAGCGGAGACGCCGGTCGCAACCGTGCTGCCGGCGAAGGCAAAACCGAGCCGGTCGATATCCTCCTCGAGCGCGGCCGCCTTTGCATGCGCGTCGGTTTCAGAAAGATTCCACAGCAGCAACGCAAACTCGTCGCCGCCGAGCCGCCCGATCACGTCGGAGGCGCGCACCTGCCGCGACAGCACGGCGACGATGGCCTTCAGCACCTCGTCTCCTGCCGCGTGGCCGAAATTGTCATTGATCGGCTTCAGCCGATCGACGTCGAGCACGATCAGCGCGCCAGAGGCATGATAGCGCTGGATGTAGGAGATGGCGCGGACGAGCTCGCGCTCGAAACCGCGCCGGTTCAGAATTCCGAGCAGGAAATCCGTCTCAGCCGCCGCCTGCAACTGCTCGATGCGCGCGAGCGCCTTGTCCAGTTGACTCCTGAGTCGCCGCACTTCCGCCTTCGCATCGTCTTTCGCCGGCCGATGTCGCCTGACCTCGGCGGAGCGCCGCAGAAGAGCTTTGCCGCTGGCGGAAGCCGGCTTGCGGGAAGCTTTCGACGCCGGTCTTTTGGCTTTCTTCTTCATCGGTCATCCCCGGAGCCATAATCCCGGCTTTTGAATTCGTAGCCCAACTGCTTACATCTGTTAACGCTAGCCGCCGGCCCGACGCGAAGAATGCTTGCGTGTTCGCACCAAGACAGGATAGTCCATTGTCGCTCCCTTGCTAACCTTGCCGAACAGAGGGCCGATCTTATAATCGGACCTAGAGCCATTCTCTTTTCTTCAGAAGAATTAACGATATGTCCGCGCCGATCGCCATCATCATGGGAAGCCAGTCAGACTGGGAAACCATGCGCCACACCGCCGAGACACTGGGTGCGCTGGGCGTGGCTTGCGAAAAGCTCATCGTCTCCGCGCATCGCACGCCGGACCGGCTCTATGCGTTCGCCAAGGGCGCGAAGGCCAAAGGCTTCAAGGTGGTCATTGCGGGCGCTGGCGGGGCCGCACATCTGCCGGGCATGGCGGCGTCGCTGACGGAACTTCCCGTGTTCGGCGTACCGGTCGAATCGAAGGCGCTCTCGGGCGTCGATTCGCTTCACTCGATCGTGCAAATGCCGGCTGGCGTTCCCGTCGGAACGCTGGCGATCGGCAAGGCCGGCGCGATCAACGCGGCGCTGTTGGCCGCAAGCGTGCTGGCGCTGAACGACAAGGCGCTTGCGGAACGTCTCGCCGCCTGGCGCAAGAAGCAGACCGACGCAGTTGCCGAGCGTCCGGAGGAATCCGCGTGACCCTTCCATCACGGGTGACGCTGAAGCCGGGCGACACCATCGGAATTCTCGGCGGCGGACAACTCGGCCGGATGCTGGCCATGGCGGCGGCGCGGCTCGGCCTGCGCTGCCGGGTCTTTTCACCGGATCCGGATTCGCCGGCTTTCGACGTGGTGGCGAACGCCACCTGCGCCGAATATGCCGATGTCGAGGCGCTCGAACTGTTCGCCGGCGATGTCGACGTCATCACCTATGAATTCGAGAACGTCCCCGCAGCCTCGGCCTTGATCCTGGCGGCGCGGCGGCCGGTCCTGCCCGACCGCAAGATTCTGGAGACGACGCAGGATCGCCTGATCGAAAAGGATTTCGTCGCCCGCCTCGGCATCAAGACCGCCGACTATGCCGACGTGTCGTCGCCGCAAACCCTGGTCGCCGCGATCGGGCGGATCGGACTGCCCGCAGTGCTGAAAACCCGCCGCTTCGGCTATGACGGCAAGGGGCAAACCATCATCCGCTCGGGCGACGATCCGGCTCGTGCATGGGAGGACCTCGGCACCAAATCGGCGATCCTCGAGGCCTTCATTCCATTCGAGCGCGAGATCTCGGTGATTGCGGCGCGCTCAGCCGACGGTGAGGTCGAATGCTTTGACGTCACCGAAAACGAGCATCGCGATCATATCCTGAAGGTGTCGCGCGTGCCGGCGGCGGTAACGGACGAGCTCGCTGCGCAAGCCCGCGACGTCGCCAAGCGAATCGCCGCGGCGCTCGACTATGTCGGCGTGCTGGCGGTCGAGATGTTCGTGGTCAACCGCGACGGCACGCAAGAAGTCCTCGTCAACGAGATTGCGCCGCGCGTGCATAATTCCGGGCACTGGACGCTGGATGGCGCGTCGATCTCGCAGTTCGAGCAGCACATCCGGGCAATTGCCGGATGGCCGCTCGGCAAGCCGCTCCGCCACGGCGAGGTCACCATGACCAACCTGATCGGAGACGAGATCAACAGCTACGTCGATTGGCTCGGCGTTCCCGGCGTTACCGTTCACCTTTACGGCAAGGGCGCGCCGCGGCCGGGACGCAAGATGGGGCATGTCACCAAAGTCGTGCCGCCGGGCCAAAAATAGCCCGCCAGACTCGACAATCCCTCGGCCAGAGCTACGCCGACTTCAAGCCTTCGACGACCCCGGTCGGTTCCGTGCTCAGCCAGCGATAGACGACGCCTCCGATTACGCCGCCGATCAGCGGCGCCACCCAGAACAGCCAGAGCTGGCCGAGCGCCCATCCGCCCACGAACAAGGCAGGCCCCGTGCTGCGAGCGGGGTTCACGGAGGTGTTGGTGACAGGAATGCTGACGAGATGGATCATCGTCAACGTCAAGCCGATCGCCAGCGGCGCAAAGCCCACAGGCGCCTTGCCGTGGGTCGCGCCCATGATGATGAACAGGAACATCGCCGTCATCACCACCTCCATGATGAAGCAGACCACCATGTCGTATTGACCCGGCGAATGCGCCCCGTAGCCGTTGGCCGCAAAGCCTTTGCCAAGATCGAATCCCGGAGCTCCGCTCGCGATCACGTAAAGCAGGGCTGCGGCGACAACGGCGCCGACAACCTGTGCGATGACATAGGGCAGGACCTGGCCAGCCGGAAAACGCCCGCCGGCGGTCAGACCGACCGTCACGGCAGGATTGAGATGGCAACCCGAGATATGGCCAATCGCATAGGCCATGGTCACCACACTCAGGCCGAATGTCAGCGCCACCCCGAGCAGGCCGATACCGACCTGCGGAAAAGCGGCGGCAATCACAGCGCTGCCGCATCCCGCAAATGTGAGCCAAAAAGTACCAATCAATTCAGCGGCATATTTTTTCGCTTCCATGGGAGCCTCCCGGATTTCGCCCCCGGCGATCATCCTCGCGAAATTCGTCCAAAAAGTTGCAAATAAAGTTGCAAGTTCCTCAAATCGGGATACCCGCCCAGCGGTTTCCGCGCGGTCCGAACAACCCTGCCCCGACCGAAATTACCGTTCCGCTGGTGGACATTGCACCATTTGTCTGATACATCCGCGCGCTCAAAGGTCAGGAGTGAGGCCCTTTTGCCCGCCCGTTGACCTTACCAGAATCCAATCCGATCAATGGAAAGAGGATGCCGCGTGCAGGTTCTCGTTCGCGATAACAATGTCGACCAAGCCCTCAAGGCGCTGAAAAAGAAGATGCAGCGCGAGGGCATTTTCCGCGAGATGAAGCTCCGCGGTCACTACGAAAAGCCCTCCGAGAAGAAGGCTCGTGAAAAGGCCGAAGCCGTGCGCCGCGCGCGCAAGCTCGCCCGCAAGAAGTTGCAGCGTGAAGGCCTGTTGCCGATGAAGCCGAAGCCGGTGTTCGGCGCCGGTCCCGGCGCGGAGCGCGCTCCGGGTGGCGGCCGCGGCGGTCCGGGCGGATCTCGCGGGCCGCGCTGACCGATCCGATTCGAATAGACGTTTCGACGCGGGCCATCCGGCCCGCGTTTTATTTTGTTTTTATGCCACGGCTTTCCGCATCGATTGTCATTTGGCCGATGCATTTCATTCCGCCTCAGGTTACGAGTAAGCGGGTGAGCGTGTGAGTATCCCGCACGATGATCGTCCCGATCGCTGGAATCGTTTCCAATCATTCGCGTCGCGGACTGCGCGCTTTGACGGCGGCCATCCTGGCCGCGATCGCGCTCGGCGGCTGCTCGATGACGCTGGGATCGCTGACCCCCTCCTCCTCAGAACCCAAGGAGGAGCCCGCGCAAGTCACCTCCTCGGCCAACATCGCCTCGCTCTCTGAAACCATCAAGAAAAACCCCAACGATCCACAGGCCTACAACATGCGGGGATCCGTGCTGGCGCAGGCCGGAAAGACTGAGGAAGCGCTGGCCGATTTCAACAAGGCGATCAGCCTCGATCCCAATTACGGACAGGCCTTCGCCAATCGCGGCCAGATCTACCGCAAGACCAAACGGACCGATCAGGCGATGTCCGATTATGAACGCGCGCTGGCGCTCGATGCCAACTATGCCCCGGCCTGGCTCGGCCGCGGCCTGGTCCACAAGGCGCGCGGCGAGGCCGCGCAAGCGCTGGAGGATTTCAACAAGGCGATCGCGCTGCGTCCGGACGATGCCGACACCTATTACAATCGCGGTCTGCTCTACCAGGGCGAGAAGCAGCATCAATTCGCGATCGAGGACTTCTCGACCGCCAACGGGTTGATGCCGCAACAGCTCGAGCCGCTGCTCGGTCGCGCCTTGAGCTATCTCGCGCTCGGCAAGGCGAAGGAAGCAGCCGCCGATCTCGATGAAGCCGTGCAGGATGATCCGCAAAACGCCCAGGCCTGGATGACCCGGGGCCTCGCCTATGAGCGTCTTGGCGACAAGACCAAGGCCGCCGGCTCCTACGGCCGCGCCATCAACCTGCGTCCGAAGGATGAGGCGGCGCGATCCGCCTTTGCGCGCGTCGGCGGCAAGCCTGGCCAGAGCTACGAAACTTTCTGAAAATGAATTGCTGGCCGGCGCAGCCGCCAAGCCGTTCAGGCGGCGGACCTGCGGTCAGTTTTGCTGCGGCTTTGGCAACACGGAGTTGAACAGTTTCTTGGTGGCCGAAAGCACATCCTCGGCAACCGAAGGCCGCTTCACCGGCTGGTCCACGGCATCGGCCCGCAAATCCAGCGGGGGGTGCGGATCGGGAATATCGGCCGGCGGGGTGGGCCGCATCGGGTCGTCAGTCCGCGCCACGGGGGGCCTGGGGTCCGCGGTTTGCGGCGTCGACACCATGATGGCCGGCGGCAACGGCTGGAGCGAAGGCGCGGTCGCCACCGGCGCTGGCGCGCTCGGAGGTGCGGCCGGCACAGCCAAGGTGCGAGGCGGTTCCGCTGGTTTCGGCGGTTCAGGTGCCCGAACGGCTTCCTGCGTCCGGTTCAGGCGCTCAATCGCCTGGCGCGCCAGATCGTTGGCGTCAGGGGTGGGGGCAGGTTCAGCCGCCGGGGCGGTTGCGGGCGTCGCGACCACCGGCTCGGCCGACGGGACAGGAGCCGGGGTCTTGGAGACAGCTTTGGACTCACGTGGCGCCGGATGGTGGGGGCGCGTCTCAACCGGGGCGGCAGGCGGAATGCTGGCGGTTTCCGCAGGCCGATCGGCCTTCTCAGCCGGCTTCTCCTTTTCGGCAGCCTTTTCGACGGACGCCTTCTCGGCCGCCGATTTCTCGCTGATCGACTTTTCCGAGATGCCTTTCGCACGGACGCCGGGTACTGGAATATTACCGAGATCGGCAGACTTCTCTGCGGGCTTCGAATCGGTCTTCGCGGTGGCCTTCTTGGGGTCGGCGGTGGACACGGCGGCGGCCGGATCGGCGGCGGGCGTCTTGGTGTTGATGTAATGATTAACGATATAGGCGCCGACGACGGTGGCGATCACCGACGGCAAAATATCCATCGCAAATTTGGAGGCTAATTTCAGCATGCCGGCCACTCCCGCGCGGGTCCTGATGCCCAAGGTTTGAGGCATATCGGTGGCAATTCGGTAAACGGCGGGTTTATGACTTCAACTCCACTTCAAGAAAGACGATTTCGGACGCAGTTTCGTTCAGCACGTCATGTTCGACACCGGCCTTACGGAAATATGACTGGCCGACCCCAAGCTGGGCCTTCGAGCGTTCCCCGTTGGGCGCCACGATGGTCATCTCGCCCGCGGTCACGGGAACGATAACATAGTCCATCTCGTGAATGTGGTGTCCCGTGGCCGAGCCGGGAGCGAGCCGCCAGCGCGTCACGCGCACCTCGGGGGTGTCGACCTGAACATCGGACGCGGCGCTGATCATTTTTCGGCTTTTTCTCCCGCTCAGGGAACGAATACCAGGAACATGAATACCGCAAATACCACAAGGTGGACCAGCCCGAAAAGGATGTTGGTCCGGCCGTTTCCAAGCGTCAGCATGCAGAGAATCAGCGTCAGGGCCAAGAGCACCATATTCTGCGCGCTAAGCCCGAGCACGAGCTGCTTGTCGAGCACATAAGCGGCCAGCGCCACCGCCGGCACGGTCAGCCCGATCGTCGCGAGCGAGGAGCCGAGCGCAAGGTTGATGCTCTTCTGCAGATTGTCCTTTCGCGCGGCGGTGACGGCCGCGACGCTCTCCGGCAACAGAATCAGGATCGCCACCAAAACACCGGCAAAGGCTGGCGGCGCGCCGATCATGGCCGCGCCCGCGTCCACCACCAGCGAGAACTTCTTGGCGAGCAGCACGACGGCCAGAAGCGAAACCAGCAACAGGGCGATGCTCAGGAGCAGCGCTCGATTCGATACCGGCGGCCCATGATCGTGATCATCCGCGGGGCTGCCGACGAAATACTCCCGATGCCGCACGGTCTGCGTATAGAGAAACACACCATAGAGCAGGATGGTGACGAAGCTGACGAAACCAAGTTGCCCTGTCGAGAAGACAGGCCCCGGCGTCGTCAGCGTGTAGTTCGGGAGGATCAGCGTGATGGTGGCGAGCACCGCAAGAACGCTGAGATAGAGGTTCGATCCGCTCACCTGGATGTCCTGCTCGCGGTAGCGCAGGCCGCCGGCCAGGATGCAGATTCCGACCAGCGCGTTGCAGACGATCATCACCACCGCAAACACGGTGTCGCGAGCCAGCGCGGTCACCGCCTTCTCGCTCAGCATCAGCGACTCGATCAGCGCAACCTCGATGACGGTGACGGCAAGCGTCAGCAGCAGCGTGCCGAACGGTTCGCCGATCCGTATCGCGATCATGTCGGCATGATGAACCGCGGCAAACACAGTGCCGAAAAGGATCACCAGCAAGACGGTGGCAAATACCAGACCTGCAGCGGAAGGCGCGAAGTCGTAGTGAAGTGCGGTGATAACGGCAAACAGCAGCACGGAAAGCGCCGGAAAAATCCATGCCGAACGCGGCATCGGTTCATGGATGCTCATGCGACGATCCCCCAAGCCGCAGCGACGAACGCAAAGCCGAACACCGAGAGCCGTTAGCCATCTGGAGCTCCAATGAAACGCCGCGCCGTTTCGATGGCGCCGAAGTCGTCGAGGTTCTCGTGACCGCCGCCGGGAAAGCGGACAAATTGCTTGGGCTCATGCGCCAGCGCAAACAGGCGCTCGCCAAAGCGGATATTGATCGCGGGATCGGCGTCCCCGTGCATGACAAGAAGCGGCACGTTGACATGCACAATGCGTTGGTCCGAGCGGAATTGATCGCGCATCAACAGACGCACCGGCGCGATGGGAAAAAGCGAAGCAGCGACGTCTACCGTCGACGTGTAAGGCGCTTCCAGGATCAATTTCCCGACGGGATGTTCGGCTGCGATCGCCACGGCGACGCCGGACCCAAGCGAGAAGCCCCATGCAACGATCGCCCGCGCATCGTAGCGCGCGATCGTGAAGGCATAGGCTGCCGCCGCATCCTTCAAGAGCCCCTCCTCGCTCGGAGAGCCCGTCGATCCGGCATATCCGCGGAACGACAGCGCGACGAGCCCGGTGCCATCGGAGGTTAGTTGACGGAAGCGGCTGACGCGGCCGGCCAGGAAATCGCCATTGCCGTGGAAGAACAGAATGACAGGGCGGCCCTGCCTGGCACGCACATGCCAGACGATGACATTTTCGCCGTCCTCCGTCGTCAGCACATGTTCTTCAGCTTCGCCAAAACCGACCGCGGCCGGAGCCGTACGTCCGACCGGCGGGATCGGAAACAGCATGTCGCGCTGCTTGACGTACAGAAAGACGAGCGCCCCGAGATAGAGGAGCGCGCCGGCAGCCCCAATCCATTTCAGGACGTTCATGTTTCCATCAGGCGGTCACATCGCCTTGACGATGTTCTCGGTGACCTTCTTGGCGTCGCCGAGCAACATCATGGTGTTGTCGCGATAGAACAATGGATTGTCGATGCCGGCATAGCCGGATGCGAGCGAGCGCTTGATGAACATCACCGTGCCGGCCTTCCACACCTGCAGCACCGGCATGCCGTAGATCGGCGAGGTCTTGTCTTCTTCCGCGGCCGGATTGGTGACGTCGTTGGCGCCGATCACAAAGGCGATGTCGGCCTGTGCGAATTCCGAATTGATGTCCTCGAGCTCGAACACCTCGTCGTAGGGCACGTTAGCCTCGGCGAGCAGCACGTTCATGTGGCCGGGCATGCGGCCCGCGACCGGGTGAATGGCGTATTTCACCTCGACGCCCTCTTTCTTGAGGATGTCAGCCATTTCGCGCAGCGCATGCTGGGCCTGCGCCACCGCCATGCCGTAACCGGGCACGATGATGACCTTCGAGGCGTTCTTCATGATGAAGGCGGCATCGTCCGCCGAGCCGAGCTTGGCCGGCTTCTGCTCGCCGCCACCGCCGGCTGCCACCGTCTCGCCGCCGAAGCCGCCGAGGATCACCGAGATGAACGAACGGTTCATCGCGTGGCACATGATGTAGGACAGGATCGCGCCGCTTGATCCGACCAGCGCGCCGGTGATGATCAGCGCCGAATTACCCAGCGTGAAGCCGATGCCGGCCGCCGCCCAACCCGAGTAGGAATTCAGCATCGAGATCACGACCGGCATGTCGGCGCCGCCGATCGGAATGATCATGAGCACGCCGAGCGTGAGCGCGAGCGCGGTGTTGAGCCAGAAATAGACCTCGTTGCCGGTCAGAACGAGACTGACGATGCTGACCACCAGCGCGACGGCGAGCGCAATGTTGATCACATGGCGCGCCGGCAGGATGATCGGCTTGCCACTCATGCGGGCCGACAGCTTCAGAAACGCGATCACCGAGCCGGTGAAGGTCAACGCGCCGATCGCGACGCCGAGCGACATCTCGACCAGGCTCTGCGAATGGATGTGCCCGGGCGTGCCGATGCCGAAGGCTTCCGGCGCATAGAAGGCTCCGGCCGCAACCAGCACCGCAGCCATGCCGACCAGCGAGTGGAACGCCGCGACCAGTTCGGGCATCGACGTCATGGGCACGCGGCGGGCGATGACCGCGCCGATGCCACCGCCGATCACGACCGCGACGATCACGAGCACCCAGGCGGTACCGTCGGCAGGCGGATGGCTCGCCAGCGTGGTGGCGACCGCAATCGCCATGCCGATCATGCCGAACAGGTTGCCCCGGCGCGACGTCGCCGGGCTCGACAGCCCGCGCAGCGCCAGGATGAACAGCACGCCTGCCACCAGATATAACAGCGCAGAAAGATTGGCGCTCATCTCAGGTCCCCCATTTCCTTGTCACCCCGAGGTGGTTGCCGATCACTTGGATTTCTTCTTGTACATTGCGAGCATGCGCTGGGTGACCAGGAAGCCGCCGAAAATGTTCACGCAGGCAAAGATCAGCGCGACAAAGCCGAAGCCGCGCGCCCAACCGGTGCCAGACGAAACCATTGCGACGCCGACCGCCAGCAGCGCGCCGACCACGATCACCGAGGAGATCGCGTTCGTCACCGACATCAGCGGCGTATGCAGCGCGGGCGTCACCGACCACACCACGAAATAACCGACGAACACGGCGAGCACGAAAATCGACAGCCGGAACACGAAGGGATCGACGGCCTGCGCGAGTTGCTCCATGGCTTCTCCTCCTATTTCGGCTGGAAGTTCGGGTGGACGACGGCGCCGTCTTTGGTCAGCGCGGTGGCCTTGACCAGTTCGTCGTCCCAGTTGACGGCAAGCGCCTTGCTCGCCTTGTCGACCATCGTCTCGATGAACGAGAACAGGTTGCGCGCGTAAAGACTGGAGGCGGACGCGGCGACACGGCCGGCGACATTGGTGTAGCCGACGATCTTGACGCCATCGACCTCGGCGACCTCGCCGGCCTTCGCGCCCTCGACATTGCCACCGCGCTCGACCGCGAGGTCGACCAGCACCGAACCCGGCCGCATCGACTTGACCATCTCGGAAGAAACCAGCTTCGGCGCCGGACGGCCCGGGATCAGCGCGGTCGTGATCACAATGTCCTGCTTCTTGATGTGCTCGGCCGTGAGCGCAGCCTGCTTGGCCTGATACTCTTTCGACATTTCCTTGGCGTAGCCGCCGGCGGTCTGCGCGTTCTTGAATTCCTCGTCTTCGACGGCGAGGAATTTCGCGCCAAGCGATTCCACCTGCTCCTTGGTGGCGGGGCGCACGTCGGTCGCGGTGACGACGGCTCCCAACCGCCGCGCGGTTGCGATCGCCTGCAACCCTGCAACGCCGACACCCATGACGAATACTTTCGCCGCCGGCACCGTGCCGGCCGCCGTCATCATCATTGGGAAGGCGCGACCGAAGGCTTCGGCGCCCTCAATCACGGCGCGATAGCCGGCGAGGTTCGCTTGCGAGGACAAAACGTCCATCACCTGCGCGCGGGTGATGCGCGGCATCAGCTCCATCGCAAAAGCGGCAACGCCGGCATCGGCCATCGTCTTCAGCGCGGCGTCATTGCCGTAAGGGTCCATGATGGCGACGACGAGGGCGCCGCGCTTGTATTGGGACAGCTCGGACGCTTCCGGCCGCTTCACCTTGATGACGATGTCGGCGTCCTTGAGCGCGTCCGCAGAGACCGTCGCGCCAGCCGCGGTGAAATCCGAATCGAGCAGGCCCGACCTGATTCCGGCACCCGGCTCGACCGTAACTTCGGCGCCGAGCGCCTTGAATTTTTTCACCGTATCGGGTGACGCGGCGACCCTCGGCTCGGACGGATCGATTTCCTTGGCAACGGCAATCTTCATGGGGCCTCCGGCGGCGCGGAACACTCGCAGGCGTTAATGTGCGCTTAGATTGGCAAATCCGGCACCGGCCTGGCAACCGGGCACGGGCTGGCTTTTCTCGAAATTGCGCCGCAAGCAAGCGGCGCAATTGTCGGAAAATCAGACGAGGAAGATCGCCATCAGGATGAGGATCACGATCACGGCAGACGAGCCGTACTTCACCAGCTTGATGAAGCCCTCATAGGTCTGCTCGTGGGCCACGTAATCGTTGCCGTCGGCCGTCGTGTAGGCCACTTCGCTATGGTCTGCCATCTCTCTGTCCCCAGTGAATCTTGAGTGTTACCGGGGGAATTAGCGCAAACCGAAAGGCGGGGCAACGCCACACTTCCTATCGGGCCATTTGGAAGGCCAATTATCCGAGTTTCCGTCGGAACTTGTGGGATCGCCGGCCGGCTATCCCATCGTCTCCAGCTCATCGATCATGCCGGAAATGACCGACAAGCCCCCGTCCCAGAATTTCGGGTCTTTGGCGTCGAGGCCGAACGGCTTCAATAGTTCGGAATAGTGCTTGGTGCCGCCCGCCGACAGCATCGCAAGGTAACGTTCGGCAAAGCCGCTCTGCGCCTTTTCATAGGCGCCATAGAGCGAGTTCACGAGGCAATCGCCGAAGGCATAGGCGTAGACATAGAACGGCGAATGGATGAAGTGCGGGATGTACATCCAGAAATTTTCATAGCCGGGCCTTATATCGATCGCCGGCCCCAGGCTCTCGCCTTGCACGCCGAGCCAGAGTTCGCCGATGCGCTCGGCCGTGAGCTCTCCATTCTTGCGCTCGGTGTGGACAGCGCGTTCAAACGTATAGAACGCGATCTGGCGCACCACGGTGTTGATCATGTCCTCGACCTTGCCGGCGAGCAGGGCCTGTCGCTGTTTCGCGCTCTTTGTCTCACCGAGCAGCCGACGGAAGGTCAGCATTTCGCCGAACACGCTCGCGGTCTCCGCCAGCGTCAGAGGCGTCGGCGCCATCAGCGCTCCATTTTTGGCCGCAAGCACCTGATGCACGCCATGGCCGAGTTCGTGGGCGAGTGTCATCACGTCGCGCGGCTTGCCCTGATAATTCATAAGCACGTAAGGGTGCGCTGACGGCGTCGTCGGATGTGAGAAGGCGCCCGGCGCCTTGCCCGGCCGCACCGGCGCGTCGATCCAGCGATCGGTGAAAAAGCGCTCGGCGATGGCGGCCATGTCCGGCGAGAAGCCGCGATAGGCCGAGAGCACCATGTGCCTCGCATCGCCCCACGCGATCGCGCCGGTCGCCGCAAACGGCAGCGGCGCATTGCGGTCCCAGTGCGGCAGCTTCTTCTTTTTGAACCAGCCGGCCTTCAGCCGATAGTAGCGGTGCGAGAGTTTCGGATAGGCGGCGCGCACCGCGGCCACCAGCGCATCGACCACCTCGCGCTCGACACGGTTATTGAGATGACGCGAATCTGCGACATCCTTGAAGCCACGCCAGCGGTCGGAAATTTCCTTGTCTTTGGCCAGCGTGTTGGTGATGAGCGCAAAGGTCCGCTCATTGGCCTTGAAGGTCCTGGCCAGCGCCTCGGCAGCCGCCTTGCGCTTTGCTCCGTCACGGTCCTGCAGGAAGTTGAGCGTCGGCTCGATCGCCAGCTCCTTGGCCGCAACCTTGAAGCGCAGCGATGAGATGGTCTGATCGAACAGCCTGTTCCAGGCGCTGTAGCCACTCTGCGACTTCTCGTGAAACAGCTGCTCGACGCGATCTTCCAGCTGGAACGGCTTGTCCTTGCGCTGGTCCTCGATCCAGGGACGGTAAAGCGCAAGCTGCGCGTCGGCCATCGCGTTCTCGATCACGGCGTCATCGATGCGGTTGAGCTCGAGTGAAAAGAACAACAGATGCAGCGAAGCGTTCGTGAGCCTCTCTGAGACATCGCCATAGAATTTCGAGATCACGGGATCGACGCTGTCGCCGGCATGCACCAGCCCCGCATAGGAGGCGAGACGGCCGGCAAGATCGTCGATCGCCTCATAGCGCTTGACGGCTCCCGCCAGCCATAGACCGCCGCCCTCGCCTGCGGTTCGCTCCGCCAGTTTACCTTTGTAGTCGTTCTCAAACGCGACACATTCGCCATCCAACGTGTCGAGATCGCGCGTCACTTCCGGCGCACCGATCCCGGAATAGAGATCGGACAGATTCCATTCCGGCAGCTTGTCCGCTCTGGAGGCTGCTTTCCTGGAATTGGTCTTGCGTTGGGAGGTCGACTTGCGAAGGGCGGATGAGGAGCGCGAGGTCATCTTGTTCGAAATCCGTATTCGTTCAGAAAGGCGGCAGGCGAGATGCCGGGGACGGGAAGGTTTAAGCGGTCGTTAATCGACGTCCGCCACAGTGCCCCGATTCGAGACAGATAGTTGTTGCGTGCGAGGAACACCATGCCTGCCACCATTTTGATCGCCGACGACGATGCGGTGCAACGCCGCCTGGTCGAGAATATGGTGCAAAAATGCGGTTATGAAGCTGTCACAGTCGATTCAGGTGATGCCGCGATTGCGCTGTTGACCGCCCCCGATGCCCCCGTCATCGACGCCCTGGTACTCGATCTTGTGATGCCCGGCCTGGACGGCATGGGCGTTCTCGCCAAAATGCGCGAAGCCGGCCTTGCCGTCCCGGTGGTGGTGCAAACCGCCCATGGCGGCATCGATAATGTCGTCTCGGCGATGCGGGCGGGCGCGCAGGACTTTGTCGTCAAGCCGGTCGGGATGGAGCGGCTCCAGGTCAGTCTGCAAAATGCGCTCACCACCAGCGCGCTGAAGGGTGAACTGCAGCGCATCCGTCACAGTCGCGAAGGCCGCCTGACCTTTGCCGATATCATCACCCGCAGTGAAGCGATGGCGGGCGTGATGCGCACGGCGAAAAAAGCCGCGGCCTCGACCATTCCGGTCTTGATCGAGGGCGAATCCGGCGTCGGCAAGGAACTGTTCGCCCGCGCCGTTCACGGCAGCGGCGAGCGCAAGTCAAAGCCGTTCGTCGCCGTCAATTGCGGCGCGATCCCCGACAACCTCGTCGAGTCCATCCTGTTCGGCCACGAAAAGGGAGCTTTCACCGGCGCGACCGAACGCCATGCCGGCAAGTTCGTCGAAGCTTCCGGCGGTACGCTGTTTCTCGACGAAGTCTCGGAATTGCCCCTGTCAGCTCAAGTGAAACTGCTCCGCGCATTGCAGGAAGGAACGGTCGAGGCGGTCGGCGGACGCAAACCGGTGAAGGTCGATGTGCGGATCATTTCCGCGACCAACCGCAAATTGCTCGACCGGGTCAAAAGCGGCCACTTCCGCGAAGATCTGTTTTATCGGCTTCACGTCTTGCCGCTAACGGTCCCGCCATTGCGAATGCGCCGCGAAGACATCCCGCATCTGGTGCGGCACTTCCTCGCCCGCTTCTGCGCCGAGGAAAACCGCCACATCACCGGCGTCAGCGGCGAGGCGATGGCGCATCTCTCTCAGCTCGACTGGCCCGGCAACATCCGGCAGCTCGAGAACGCCGTTTATCGCGCGGTGGTGATGAGCGACGGCGATCAACTGACGGCGTCTGACTTCCCCCAGATGGCGGGCCCTCCGGCGACGATGTCGACGACATTCAGTGAGCCGCTGATCGTCGAGCCGGGATTTCATGCGACCGCCCCGGATATTGTCTCGGGTAACGAAATACCGATTGCGCCTCACCCTGTGACGGCGGCAGGTTCGCTCGCAATGCTGACCGGCGACGGTGAAGTCCGGGCGCTGGAGGAGTTGGAGAGCGAGATCATCCGCTTTGCGATTTCGCATTATCGCGGCCAGATGTCCGAGGTGGCGCGCCGCCTGAAAATCGGCCGCTCGACGCTTTACCGCAAACTGGACGAAGAGGCCTCCGACTCCACGAGCGGTGGAGCGGATCGGGCAGGCTAGCGCTTGCGATGAGCGCTACGCCGCTAACGCACGGATGCAGCGATCGAAATTCCACCGGGCCGGAACATTTGAACCGTTGCCCGCAGGTGACAGACAAATGGCGGCCCTCATGGCAAAAACTCCGGGCAAAGCGATGCAAATGGGCGCTTCCTGGTCAGTTTGTCGTGAGTTGGGTCTCCGGCTGCTGGCCGCATGAGGGGTGCGCATGTATCGTCTGGACATGAATCGTTGCGGCAGCCATGCCAAATCAGGAACGCTGGGGCACAATTTCAACGAAATGAGCTTCAGAATCCGACTGGGCCGCGCTTTCGCGAAAGCTTTGACGGACAAACCAAAGCTGCCTCGCTAACGGGGCAGTTCACCCAAGGGGTGTGATAATGCGTGACTGTTGGAAGAACCGTAGGGGATACGACCGCGTCTTGATGACGGTCGCAGCAACCTTCCTCACGGTATCGGCGGGATCGGCGCTGGCGCAAAACGATGGCCCGCGAAGCTCGGCCGCCGAACTTGCGATCGACGCCGCAGTCCCCCGCCCCGAGCCCGCCAACGTCCCGCCGCCCACCGCCGCCGATTTCAAGATGGACACTGCATCGCCGGATGCGAACAAAGCCGCTGCAGCGCCGGCGACGACCACGACCAAGCCGGCAGATGTCGCGACTGTTCCGACCTCCGAGCCCGCCAAGGCGGACGCCGCCAAGTCCGAACCTGTGAAGGAAGAGGCAAGCAAGGCGCCCGCCGACGCTCCCAAGAACGACACCGCGACCGTGGCCCCGCAGGCGCCGGCGCCGGCCGCTGCGACTGCTTCGCCCGAGCCGGCCAAGGAGCCTGTCAAAGCGGCAAGCAACGTTCCGCCTGAGGATCAGCCCGTCGCCGACAAGCTGCACGAACTGTTCGGAGCGAAGTCGGCGCGCTATTTCGACCGCAAGGCGGAGCGGGCGGCGGTGGAAAAATTCTACACCGCGCGCGACTTCGCACCGATCTGGACGCAGAGCGGCAAGCTGACCGACAACGGCAAAGGCGTCGTGGCCCGGCTGAAGGATGCGGCTTCCGATGGACTGAACCCGGCCGACTATCCGATTCCGGATTTCGCTGCGGCGACCACGCCCGATGCGCTGGCGGAAGCGGATCTGAAACTCACCGCCAGCATGCTCGACTATGCGCGCCACGCCCAGAGCGGCCGGATGCACTGGTCTCAGGTGTCGGGTGACATTCAATATCCCGAACATCCGGTCGACCCGAACGAAGTGCTCGCCAACATCACGTCGGCCAAGGACGCGTCAGTTGCCCTCGACGGCTACAACCCGCCGCAGAAACTCTATCAGGCGCTGAAGAAGAAGCTCGCCGAGTTGCGTGGCGAAGGCGACGGGCCCGTGGTCCAGATCGCCGATGGCCCGGCGTTGAAATATACGCCGGCGCGCAAGAAGCAGGCAGAGGTCGTCGAGGAAGACGACCGCGTGCTGCAGCTGCGCGCCAAACTCGGCATCACCGAGAATGCCGATGACCGTCACTACGACGCCAAGGTCGCCGAAGCCGTCCGCAAATTCCAGGCGACGGTCGAACTGAAGCCGACCGGCGTGCTCGACGAGCGCACCGTCAAGGCGATCAACAGCCCGAAGCGCGATCGCCAGATCGATACGGTCATCGTCAACATGGAGCGCTGGCGCTGGCTGCCGCGCGACCTCGGCGCGGCCGCGATCGGCGACGCCTATGTCATCCTCAACATTCCGGACTACACGCTCAAGGTCATGCAGAACGGCGCGCAGGTCTGGACCACGCGGGTCGTGACCGGCCAGCCCGGCATTCACGCCACCCCGCTTTTGACGGAGACGATGAAATTCATCACCGTCAACCCGACCTGGAACGTGCCGCCGTCGATCATCTACAACGAGTACCTGCCCGCCTTGCAGCAGGACCCGACGGTGCTGGAGCGCATGGGACTCAAGCTCGAGCACAACCGCGACGGCAGCATCCATATTTCGCAGCCGCCGGGAGAGCGGAATGCGCTCGGCCGCATCCGCTTCAATTTCCCGAACAAGTTCCTGGTCTATCAGCACGACACGCCGGACAAGAATCTGTTCGCCAAGGAGGATCGCGCCTTCAGCCATGGCTGCATGCGGGTGCAGTATCCGGATCAATACGCCGCGGTCCTGCTCAACATCACCGAGCCGAACGGCCACTACACGCCGGAAAAAATCCGCAGCATGTATGGGCAGAGCGAAATTGACCTGAAATTCCCCACCCCGATTCCGGTCAACATCACCTACCAGACCGCGTTCGTGGATGACGCAGGCAACCTGCAGATCCGCAAGGACGTCTATGGCCGCGATGCCACCATGCTGTCGCTGCTGCGCGGCAAGGGCAAGGATCTGGAGAACGTCGTCGCCCACTCGCAGCCGAACTACGTGAAGCCGGTCGGCGACTTGCGGATCGCGAGCGACAACTCATTCTCCTCCGGACCGTCCTTCTTCGAGCGGCTGTTCGGCGGCCCGAGCCAGTACCCGCCGGCCCCGACCAGCCGCCGCCGGGTCTATCCGCAACAACAGCCGCAGGGCTGGTACCAGCGCTGAATCGGCAGCCTGAATTACCGAGCTAAATCAAAGGCCTCGCCGCCCGGCGGGGCCTTTGATGATTAACCATTGTCCACCCCGAATTAACCACTGGGCTAGCTTTCGCCACACTCGCTGGGTTAACTTTGTTCGTCGCATTGGGGAAAACGGGTTAAGCCTCACTTAACCCTCCCGCGTTAAGGTTGCATTTACCCTATTTCGCCACACGGGGTCGCGAAGGGGTTTAACGCGTAAGTCTGTTGGGGTGGCTTGTTACGTGCTGACCGGTTTCGCACGACAATCTGGTTTGTTGTCCTGGTCCAAGGCCGGCTGTCAGCTCGGGCTGACCTCGGCGCTGCTGCTCGCCGGGATGGGCTCCGTCCACGACGCGACCGCCTTGAACGAAACCCGCACGCTGTCCTTCCATCACACGCATTCCGGCGAAGACCTCACCGTCACCTTCAAGCGCGACGGCCGCTTCGACGAAGACGCGCTGAAGCAGCTCAACCACTTCCTGCGTGACTGGCGCAGCCAGGACCAGACCACGATGGATCCCCACCTGTTCGATATCATCTGGGAGGTCTATCACGACGTCGACGGCAAGAAGCCGATCCAGATCATCTCCGCCTACCGCTCGCCCGAGACCAACGCGATGCTGCGTCACCGCTCCGCCCACTCAGGCGTGGCGCGCTTCAGCCAGCACATGCTTGGCCACGCGATGGACTTCTACATCCCGGATGTGCCACTCGAGCAGATCCGTTTCGCCGGCCTGCGCCTGCAGCGTGGCGGCGTCGGCTTCTACCCGACCTCGGGATCGCCGTTCGTGCATCTCGACACCGGCAATATCCGCCACTGGCCGCGCATGACCCACGACCAGCTCGTGCGCGTCTTCCCTGACGGACGCACCGTCCACGTTCCTTCCGACGGCACGCCGCTGAAGGGCTATGAACTTGCCCGGGCCGACATCGAGCGGCGTGGCGACGGAGATAGTGCAGCCAAGGTCGGCAAGCCGAACCTGCTGGCACGCCTGTTCGGCAACAAGCCGAGCGATGACGAGGACGAAGGCATAGCGCCGGCTCAACAGGGACCGATTGCCCAAGGCAAGCCGGTCGCGACCGTCCAGGTCGCCGCCGCGAAGCCGACTGAGGCGGCACCGACGCCGCGCGCCAAGCCAGCGGCGGCTACGCTGCAACTCGCCGCAGCTGATGTACAGACCGTGCAGCCGGCGAAACCGAGGCAAACGACCACTGGCGAAGCCAAGACACTGACTTCGGCACTAACTGCGGCGCTGACCCCGGCCGATATCATCAACGCGCGCGGTTTCTGGGATGACATGCCGGCTGCGCCAAACCAGGCTACGCCGGCACAGGTTGCCGCCATCAGGGCCCGTCAGGTCCTGGCTTCAACCGACCCGCAATCGACGTCCAGCGTTCCTGCCGTCTATCAGGCGATGGCTTATGCGCCCGATGCGGCCGCGCCGGTTGATCATCCCGTTGCCCGTAGCGTGCGCACCGCGCAAGCCAGCCACAACACTGGAGCTTCGAGCGACCTCACCAGCGTCGCAAAGAGCCAGAGCGGCGTCGTGGCGACCTCAACGCATACGGCAGCCGCAGCTGACGATGTGTGGACACGGATGATGATGCTGGCGCCGAGCGCGAGCACGTCGATGTCGGTGACGATGCTCGGCGATCCCAACATGACGCAGTTGAGCAAGCTGTTCGCCAAGCCGCAGACCGTGATCGTGATGGGCTTCTCGGACGATCCGCAAGCAGGCCTCGCCACCGATCATTTCAGCGGCCCGGCGATTGCGCCGCTGACGACACAATCCTTCCGCACGGCGTCGCTGCGCTGACGTCAAGGCCGCTACCGGCGGCCCTGGAAGCGAAGCCTCACAGCATCCCCAACGCCTGCAAATACGTCTCCAGGATGGTTTCCTGTTCCGCGCGTTCGTTCGCATCCTGCTTGCGCATGCGGATGATGGTGCGCAGCGCCTTGACGTCGAAGCCGTTACCCTTGGCTTCAGCATAGACGTCGCGGATATCGTCGGAGATGGTCTTTTTCTCTTCTTCGAGACGCTCGATGCGTTCGATGATGGCCTTGAGCTGATCCTTGGCGAATCGCGTCGCGGGGGCTTCGTCGTCCTTGACGGCGGCAGCAGAGGTGGCCATCGCATACTCCTGAAATCGACTGGTGTTGAGGCTGAAAAAGAATGCGCCGCACGTTTCATCGCGAGGCGCATGTCGTGAAATGACCCTCAAGATTAAGGTCGCTTACGTCAAGGCAACATCATAGCTCATCCACAGCGCGCCCACAGGAAGACGGCCGCTCACCGTCTCAACGGCTGCTCGCAAGGCGGCCGATCAATGTCCCGGATTGACTTTGCTCATCGCCGCGAGTTGCTCCGGTGATGCCTTTCCCTGAAATTTTTCTTTCCAGGTCTCATAGGGCATGCCGTAGATGGCTTCGCGGCTTTCGTCCTTGCTCATGGTCACGCCCTTGGCGTCGGCCTCTTCCTTGAGCCAGTTGGACAGGCAGTTGCGGCAGAAGCCAGCCAGATTCATCAGCTCGATGTTCTGCACGTCGGTGCGGGAACGCAGATGCTGCAGAAGGCGCCGAAAGGCTGCGGCTTCGAGTTCCGTTCTGGTTTTGTCGTCGATTGCCATGACCAGTTCCGTCCTTGATCCCTTGATCTCACGGCATGACATCGCAAATCGTCATGCTTCAACAGAGGTAAGAAACTGTCACATATTTTTCCACATCGCGACGCAAATATTGCGCCGCTTTTCAGGGCCTTGGCCCCGACCAATGGCCCGACACGCATGCGAAAATCCGCTTGACCCCCGGGCCAGCCCCACGCGAAACCGTCAATATCTTGATATAGCTTGGCCGCAATGATCCCTAGAGATTCGCTTTTTCCGCCCCAGACCGCGAAGCGCCTCGGCGCTGCCTTGATACCTGCCCTGTCGTTTGTGGTGGCCTGCCTGTGGAACGGATCGGCGGCGGCTGACTTTCGTCTCTGCAATAATACATCCAGCCGGGTCGGCATCGCCCTCGGCTACAAGGACGCGGAGGGCTGGACCACCGAAGGCTGGTGGAACGTGTCCTCGCGAGCCTGTGAGACGCTGCTGCGCGGCACGCTTGTCGCTCGGTACTATTATATCTACGCGATCGATTACGATCGCGGCGGAGAATGGTCGGGACAGGCTTTCATGTGCTCGCGCGACAAGGAGTTCACGATCCGCGGCGCGGATAATTGTCTGGCGCGGGGGTTCGACCGGACCGGCTACTTCGAGGTCGACACCGGCGAGCAGCGCGCCTGGACGGTGCAGCTGACCGATTCCAACGAACAGCCGGCGCAGCGCGTCCCCGGCCTTCCCGGACCGATCGGTCCGGATGGCGCCGGCAATATTCCGGGAATCTCGGGTTCGCCGGGCGGCCTCGCCCCTGGCACGGGCCTGCCGCCAGCCGCAGCGCCTGGGACCAAGCCATGAGGCGGCTGCGCCGTATCAAGATCCTTGCAACGCTTGGCCCCGCCTCTTCCGACAGCGCAGTCATCAGGAAGCTGTTCGAGGCGGGCGCCGACGTTTTCCGGATCAACATGAGCCATACCCCGCATGACAAGATGCGGGAGCTGGTCAAGACCATTCGCAATGTCGAGAGCAGCTACGGCCGCCCCATTGGCATTCTGGTCGACCTGCAAGGTCCAAAACTCCGCCTCGGCTCCTTTGCCGAAGGCGCCGTGCAGCTCCATAACGGACAGAGCTTTACGCTCGATTCCGACAAGGCGCCCGGCGACAACACCCGCGTTCAACTGCCGCATCCGGAAATTCTCGCAGCGCTGAAGCCCGGCCACGCGCTCTTGCTCGACGACGGCAAGGTGAGGCTGATTGCCGAGGAAACCTCGCCCGATCACGCCGTCACCCGCGTCGTGATCGGCGGCAAGATGTCGGACCGCAAGGGCGTCAGCCTGCCCGACACCGATCTTCCCGTCTCGGCCATGACGCCGAAAGACCGGGCCGATCTCGAAGCCGCGCTCGTAACCGGTGTCGACTGGATCGCGCTCTCTTTCGTGCAGCGCGCAGAGGATGTCGTCGAAGCCAAGAAGCTCATCCGCGGCCGCGCCGCGGTGATGGCAAAGATCGAAAAACCGCAGGCGATCGACCGCCTCGCCGAGATCATCGATGCCTCCGATGCGCTGATGGTGGCGCGCGGCGATCTCGGCGTCGAACTACCGCTGGAGCGTGTGCCCTCCTTGCAAAAGCAAATGACGCGGATGGCGCGCCGCGCCGGCAAGCCGGTGGTTGTTGCGACGCAGATGCTGGAATCGATGATCCAGTCGCCGGTGCCGACGCGCGCCGAGGTCTCCGACGTCGCGACCGCGGTCTATGAAGGCGCCGATGCCATCATGTTGTCGGCGGAATCGGCAGCCGGCAAATATCCGGTCGAAGCGGTCTCGACCATGAATCGCATCGGCGAAGAGGTCGAGCGCGACCCGACCTATCGCGGCGTGGTCAATGCGCAGCGCGCCGAGCCCGAGCCCACTGTCGGCGACGCCATCGCCGACGCTGCGCGGCAAATCGCCGAAACGCTCGACCTTTCCGCGATCATCTGCTGGACCAGTTCGGGATCGACGGCGCTCCGTGTCGCGCGCGAGCGGCCCAAGGTTCCGGTGGTCGCGATCACGCCGAACCTCGTCACCGGGCGCAAGCTCTCAGCCGTGTGGGGCGTGCACTGCGTCGTCGCCGAGGATGCGCATGATCTCGACGACATGGTGAGCCGGGCCGGCAGCATCGCGTTTCGCGACGGCTTTGCGCGCGCCGGCCAGCGCGTCATCATCGTCGCCGGCGTGCCGCTGCGCGCACCCGGCACCACCAACATGCTGCGCATCGCCTCCGTCGGTCCGGACGACGACGCCGATATGTGAGCGCGCGCTCCTGCGCGCGTCAGAGCAGCTTCGCGTCCAGCATGATCTTGGTGTTGAGAAGCTTCGAGATGGGGCAGCCGGCCTTGGCCATGCCGGCCAGCTCCTGAAACTTCGCGTTGTCGGCGCCCGGAATTTTCGCACTCAGCGCAAGATGGACCGAGGTGATGGCAAAGCCGTCGCCGACTTTTTCAAGCGTGACGTCGGCTTTGGTTTCCATCGCTTCGGCGGTGAGCTTGGCTTCGCCCAGGATTAACGACAGAGCCATGGTGAAACAGGCCGCGTGCGCGGCGCCGATCAACTCCTCCGGGTTCGAACCCGGCTTGCCCTCGAAACGGCTGCCGAAGCCGTATGGGTAGTCTTTCAGGGCGCCGCTCTTGGTCGAAATCGCGCCTTTGCCGTCCTTGATACCGCCTTGCCATTTGGCAGATCCCGATGTGGTCGTCATGTCGGAGCTCCACAGGCTTGAGGTGAACGAAGATGATATTGGCTGGTTAATGCGGCGGAATTTTCTTGGTTTCTTTTCCCTCACCGCTCGCCGTCGGAGTTCCACTCAGCATTCGTTAACCAGAATGCTCCTTCGGCCAATCGTGACCGAGACACGTTGGCGACTTTTACCCGCCCTTAGACCGATCCGGCCTAAAGCAGCTGATATTTGGCACCTTGCAAGCGTCGATCGCCGGAGAGCCACGTCATGTCTGCGCTGGAGGCTTACGGCTCGAAGTTCGATCAAAAGCCAAAGACGATCGGGACCCATGTCCAGACGTCCGGCGTCTACACCTTCCTGATCGCTGTCACCGGCATCTACTACCTCGCAAACGCGTCGCTGCTGCTCTGCCACTATGACCTGGGATGGCACCTGGCCGCAGGCGACCTGATCAGAGAGCGCGGCAGCGTTCCGTTCCAGGATCCCTGGGCGTTCACCCTTGGCGACCGGCAATGGTACAATCTGTCGTGGCTCTGGGACGTGATCGCGAGCGTCCTGCTTGAGTACACGGGCTTTAGCGGCCTCACGCTGTTCGCCGTCGCATGCGGCGCCATCATCGTCGGCTATCTGACGTCCGTCTGCCTGAGCCGCAGCGCTTCGCCGCTCGCAGTCTCGATCGCCGTTTTGTCCGCATGTCTGCTTTACCCGGCTTTTGCGACGCCGCCCAACGTCTACCTCGCCGTCTCGCCGAATACGGCGACGATGGTGTTTTCCGTCATTTTTTACGCGCAATGCCTGAAGCGAACGCGGCTTCTTTTGTTACCAGTGATGATGCTGCTCTGGGTCAACCTGCACGGCGGCTTTCCACTCGGCTTCCTGATCCTCGGCATCTTTGGCGGCGTTGCGCTGCTCAAGCGCGATTGGGCAGATTTCAAAGCCTACAGCTTTGCGGCAGCCGGCTGTATCGTTGCGATCTTCATCAATCCGCTCGAATGGCACATCTACGACGGTGTCGCGGCGACACTGGGCCACTTCGTGCAGGCTCACATCACCGAATGGGAGTCGTTTGCCCACAACGCATCCATGCCCGGAAGCATTCCGGGCATCGTCTGCGTTTCGATCTTCGTTGTGCTCGAACTGCTGCACCGGGATTCACGCCCCATTCCCATCGAGGCGCGGTTGCTTGCCTGGCTGTTCTTGTTTCTGGGACTTTATCAGTATCGATACATGTCCTTCTTCTTCCTGTTCTCGGCGGTGCCGTTAGCCCTTCATCTTGATCGGTTGCTTCCCGAAAAGCTGAATCATTCTGACGTCCAGCGGTCGCTACTCGCCGCTGGCATCGTCGGAATATGCGCGCTGCTTGCAACCTTCATGCACGTACGGCCGACCCTCGGGCTTGCGGACGATCTCCTTTCGGAGCAGGACGCACGCTATCTCCAGACGAATTTTTCCCATACGCGGATCCTCAATCACTGGAACGTCGGCGGACCTCTCATTTTCCGCACACACGGCACCGTGCCGGTGTTCATCGATGGCCGGGCGGCGACCGCCTATCCCGATCAGCTCTTGCGCGACTACCTCACGCTGCCCAAGTGGGACATCGACGAGGCCGCCTGGGACAGCGTGATCGAGAAATACAAGATCGAGGCGGTGTTCTGGCCGACGGCGCATGACGTGCTGAAGCACTTCCTCGTCGACAAGCGCGGCTGGAAAGAACAATACGTGGGCCTGCACGAGACACTCTACGTCAAGCCATAGGGCCCCGTCAGATGACGCGAGGACTCGCGGTCGCTTACGCCCCCGCGACCGCCTTGGCAGGAAGCGCGGCCTGCACCACGAGGCCACGGGCGCGGGCATCCATCACGCCCACCGCGCGAAGCGCGAGCAGCGTCACGGTCTGAACCGCATCGCGCAGTTTGCCCGGATCATCCATGTTTTCCGCGGCGAGCGGCCCCACCAATGCTTCGTGCAGGGCGCCGAGCAGCGCGGTCGCGGCGAGGTTGGTGTCCTGCGCCGGCAGATGGCCGGCACGGACCGCCGCTTCGATCCGGCTTGCAATCTCGTCAACCACCGCGCGGCGGCTTGCCAGGCGCGATGCCGTGACGTCGACATCGACGGGCTCGGCCAAGATGCCCCAGGAGAGTTTTCGCTGTGACAACGTATGCACCGCGACCGTGGTGACGGCGGCTGCAAGCGCCGACGACGGCCCGGGCGCGGCATCCGCGGCGCGGCGGATCGCCGACAATTCATCGCGCGAAACATCGGCGATCAGTTCGGAAATCAGATCGGCCTTGGACGGGAAATAGCGATAGACGGTGCCGGCGGCGACATTGGCGCGGACCGCGATCGGCGCGATCTGCACCGCGGCCATGCCTCCTTCGGCCGCAGCATGTCGCGCCGCCGCCAGAATGGCGCTGCGGCGCGCCGCGAGGCGTTTGACGACCTGGTGGGTCCGTCGATAGACCATGATTGCGTTTCTCGCTCCCGGCGCCCTTCTGACCGAAAAGCTGGCCGAGGTGCGTTCAGTTCTTGGCAGCCAAAGGCCGCTTCTCAAGAAGTGAACAATAATTCATGACGGATGACAAGCTGTTTTGGAATCTAGTGTCCCGATTCCGAAGTTCGTAGCATCTTGCGGAGCCACGTTTCGAACTTCGGAATCGAAGGGACACTAGCAAACCTATAAATCTAGTGTGGCTTTGGTTCGGAAGTCCCCATGACGAACTCGCGGCAGCAAAGATGCGGACTTCCGAACCGCCACACTAGGCCTGACCGGCCGGCACTGCTGGTGATTTTCCGTCGCGCCACCACGGCCCCACGCGTTGAACAATCAGCGCCGTGACCACCAGCGTCGCTCCAAAACCGGTCGGCGCGCCGAGGAATGGAAAGATGATGCATAACGCCGCGGCAAGGCCGAGCGCTGGCAATTCGTGCCGCTCAAACCCCTCGTCCAGTCCGACGCGAACGACAAACGCGATCGCAATTGCGAGCACCATCTCATCGTAGAGAAAGAGATAAGGCGTCACCAGCAACGTACCGGCCGCCAGCGCAGCGGCTTTCAGCTCATGCCGGACCTCGCGGCTGCGCCAGAGGCACACGAGCAGAACGGCGACAGCAGCGCTCATGATCCACTGCAACGCCCAGGCGAGCGATTCCGACCCGCCGAAATAACGCGTCAGCCCGAAGATGCTCTGCAGCTTACCCCAGGGCGCACGCCCCTCGACCAGGAAGGCCTTGTTGAACATCGGCAGCCAATGCACGAACGCCTGCCAGCTTTCGGTCCCGAAGGCGAACCACGAGAGCGCGGCCAGCAGCACCGCGACGATACCTGCGGTGACGAACACGCGCCATTGCGAGGCCGCGATCAGCACGAGCGGAAACAGCAATCCATATTGCGGCTTGTAGCTCAGAAGTCCCAGACAGATGCCGGACAGAACCGGCCACCGCGGCATCAGCACCAGCGTGCCGCCGATCAGCGATGCCGTGAGAAATCCGTTCTGTCCGACCAGCGCATTGGTGAACACGACCGGAAAGGCGGCGGCGAGCAGGAAGCCAAACGAGCGGCCGACGATCGCGCGCATCGCGGCGAGATAAGGCAGGAAGCTGATCGCCGCCCAACCGGCAAAGGCGACCGCGTAGGGAAAATGCGCAAGCGTTGCTGCGACGAACAGAAACGGCGGCGGATAATGCCAGGCGAAGTTGCCAGGATAGCTCTGGCCGAGGACGGCGACCTGAACCTGCTTCTGGAGGTCCCAGTCATAGGCGAGTGCCGGATGGCCATCGAGCACGAAGCGACCTGCGGACCAGACATTAACGAAATCGGTCGGGACACCGAGCCCGTTTCCATCAAAGATCCACCAATGGGCGGTGAGTGCATTTTGCAGCAGCGCTGCGTTGATCACGCACAGGATAAGACAGCCGATCAGGAGCGCCGGCGGGACCGCGCTCCTGCCTGCGGGCATGGTGATATCGGATGTCAGCATGGCCATGCGAGGTCCTAAGGCTGCTGAAGAGGCACCTCCCATCAGCTTTAGGCCGGCCGGCTTGCCGAAATCTTAAGATATCTGCACTTGTCGCGGCGAATGGGCGCCTTCAGGCGACGGCCCCCTTCGAAGCGACCACTTCCCGGCCATGCATCAACGCCATGTAGAACAACGCGCCCAGAGCAGCCCCGATCAGCCAGCCCCAGTCTCCGACACTGGCGATTGCGCCATAGGCGCCGGCGAGCGACAGCCCGATCGAAACCGCGGCTGAGCCCGCGAGCGCCAGCAGCGCCCGCGCGTTCCAGCCACCCTCGAAGTGCAGCGAGCCTTTCGGCGACATCGTGTAGAGGTCGTTGAGGACGACCTGCTGGCGCTTCACGAGGTAATAGTCGGACACCATGATGCCGAACATCGGTCCCAGCGCTGCGCCGAAGATGCTGACGAAGATCGTGATCGCCTGCGGGCTCGAGACGAAGATCCACGGGCACACCATCACCGACAGGATCGATGTGATAAGACCGCCGAGGCGGAAGTCGATCTTCTCCGGATAAAGGTTGGAAATATCATAAGCGGGCGAGACGAAGTTGGCGACGATGTTGATGCCCATGGTCGCCACGATGAAGGTGATCGAGCCGAGCGCCACCACGATCGGATTGCCGATGCGCTCGACGATCCCGACCGGGTCCATGATCGCTTGCCCGAACACCTTCACGGTGCCTGCCGTGACGATCACGGTGACGATCGCGAACACGATGAAGTTGACGGGAAGGCCGAGAAAGTTGCCGACCCTCATCGCCCGCTCGTCCTTCGCGAACCGGGCGAAGTCGCCGAAGTTGAGGAGCAGCGCAGCGAAATAAGCGACGATCAGCATCGCCGCATTGGCCATGTGGGCCAATGTCGAACCTTCGGCCGGCGGAGCCAATTGCAACGACAGGCTCGAGACGCCGCTCTGCGCCACGACCCAGATCGCCAGCGCAAACATCACGACGTAGACGGCGGGTCCGCAGAAATCGATGAACTTTCGAATCGTCTCCATGCCGTTGAGGAAGATCAAAAGCTGGAACAGCCACATGAATAGAAAGCTGGCCCAGCCCAGCATCGAAAGTCCGACCAAACTGGAGTGTGTCCACGCTTCGGCGGGTGGATAGAACGTCAGCACCAACACCTGGACCGCCTTTGAGGCAAAATAGGTCTGCACGCCGTACCACACGATGCCGACAATGCCGCGAATGCCGGCGGCAAGATTGGCGCCCATCACGCCGAACGACATCCGCGCCACCACCGGAAACGGCGTACCGTATTTCAGCGAGGGTCGCCCGATCAGGTTCATCAGGAAGTAGACGGCGATGATGCCGACCGTCATCGCCAGCAGAACTTCCCATCCCGTCAGCCCGAGAAAGAAAAGGCTCGCCGCAAAAGTGTAGCCGCCGACCGAATGCACATCCGACATCCACATCGCAAAGATGCTGAAGGTGCCCCAGGTGCGCCCGTCAGGTGCCACCGGCGCCAGATCGTGATTGTAAAGCCGGGCGTCTGCATCCGGCACGGCAATGACGGGCGTGGCGTTCGAATGGCCTGACATCGGCAGCTCCTGTGCTAGTGCCCGCTTTTCGAAGTTCGTACTCCATCGCAGCACCCACTTTTACGAACTTCGAAAAGTCACGGGCACCAGCGAATTTAGAGTTCTAGTGCCGCTTCCTATTTGAACTTCCCGAAGAGCATTCGCCGCTTGCGGTGCAGGAACTTCAAATAGGCGGCACTAGCAGGAAGACTGGCAGATTATTTCAGGCAAGTCCCGCGCCAAGGAGACGCAAGTCACATAATCCCTTCGCTTGAAAAGGGCCGGAACGCTTACCGCTGATCCTTCGGAATGACGAACTTCAATCCGGACCAGACGTCGTCGATGGCGCAGACCTTGATATCGACGAGACCGAGCGGAAGCGCGGTGTCGCGCACGACGATGTCGCTGAGATCGGTTGCAACGCCGGAAGATTTCTTCGGCCAGGAGACCCAGATCATGCCATCCGGTGCGATGACCTTGCGATAGAAGCGCAGCTTGGTGGCGAGCCCGCTGGCTTGCGTGACGAATACGTGCACTACGTCGAGTGGCGGCTTGGCTTTGGCCTGCACCGAGGCGCCAGACGGCAACGGACCCACGATCTTGTCGTAAGCCGACGGCGCGCCATCCGCAAAAATGCAAAAGCCCGGCTTGATGCCGAGCTTCTGCGCTACAGGTTTGCCGGAGTAACCAGCCATCCCGCTGATGTCTTAAGCTTGCGGCTGCGGCTCCAATCCCGGATCCGGGTCGGGACGCGGACGCGGCTTGCCGGCGGGCGGCACCGCCGAAGCACGCGGCGTCGACGGCTCGAGCACCGACTCGCGGTTCGGCTTCTTGCCCTTCAAGAGATCGACGATCTCATCGCCGGTCAGCGTTTCGTATTCCAGAAGGCCCTTGGCCAGGGCTTCCAGATCGGCGCGCTTCTCCGTCAGGATCTTGGTCGCATGTTGATAGCCTTCCTCGACCAGCCGCTTAATCTCGCTATCGATCTTCTGCACCGTCGCCTCGGAGGCGTTCTGGGTGCGCGACACCGACATGCCGAGGAACACCTCGTCCTGGTTCTCACCATAGGACACCGTGCCGAGTTCCTCCGAGAGGCCCCAGCGAGTGACCATCATGCGCGCCAGCCGCGTCGCCTGCTCGATGTCCGAAGCGGCACCCGACGTCACCTTCTCGCGGCCGAACACCAGCTCTTCCGCGACACGGCCGCCCATCATGATAGCAAGGCGCGAGGTCATCTGCTCCAGCGACATCGACAGCTTGTCGCGCTCCGGCAGCTGCATCACCATGCCGAGCGCACGGCCGCGCGGAATGATGGTCGCCTTGTGGATCGGATCCGTCGCAATCACGTTGAGGCCGACGATGGCGTGGCCGCCTTCGTGATAGGCGGTCAGCATCTTCTCTTCCTCGGTCATGACCAGCGACTTGCGCTCGGCGCCCATCATGACCTTGTCCTTGGCCTCTTCGAACTCGGCCTGCGTCACCATGCGCTTGTTGCGCCGTGCAGCCGTCAGCGCCGCCTCGTTGACGAGGTTCATCAGGTCGGCGCCGGAGAAGCCGGGCGTGCCGCGGGCGATGGTCTTGAGGTTGATATCCGGCGCGAGCGGCACCTTGCGGACGTGAACCTTGAGGATCTGCTCGCGGCCGACGACGTCGGGATTGGGCACCACGACCTGACGGTCGAAGCGGCCGGGCCGCAGCAGCGCCGGGTCGAGCACGTCGGGCCTGTTGGTGGCCGCAATCAGGATCACGCCCTCATTGGCCTCGAAGCCGTCCATCTCAACCAGCAACTGGTTCAGCGTCTGCTCGCGTTCGTCGTTGCCGCCGCCAAGGCCTGCGCCGCGATGCCGGCCGACCGCATCGATTTCGTCGATGAAGATGATGCACGGCGCGTTCTTCTTGGCCTGCTCGAACATGTCACGGACGCGGCTCGCACCGACGCCGACGAACATTTCGACGAAGTCCGAACCTGAAATGGTGAAGAAGGGCACATTGGCTTCGCCGGCGACCGCGCGCGCGATCAGCGTCTTGCCGGTGCCGGGAGGGCCGACCAGCAGCACGCCGCGCGGAATCCGTCCGCCGAGCCGTTGATACTTGCCGGGGTCACGCAGGAATTCGACGATCTCCTGCAAATCCTGCTTGGCTTCGTCGACGCCGGCGACATCCTCGAACGTCACGCGGCCATGTGCTTCGGTCAGCATCTTGGCGCGCGACTTGCCAAAGCCCATCGCCTTGCCGGCGCCGCCCTGCATCTGGCGCGACAGGAAGATCCACACGCCGATCAGCGCAATGAAGGGCAGCCACGAGACGAGCAGCGAGACGAACCACGGCACGTTGTCGCCCGGCGGCTTCGCCGTGATCGAGACCTTGCCGTTGTACAGGCGCGAGACCAGCGTCGGATCGTTCGGCGCATAGGTCTGGAAGCTCGAGCCGTTGCTGAAGGTGCCGTGAATCTCCGGGCCCTGGATCACCACGTCGCGAACGTGGCCCTGATCGACCTCGGTCAAGAGCTGCGAGAAGGAGATATCCTGCGAGGCGGCGCGCTGACCAGGATTCTGGAAGAGCGTGAACAAGGCCAATAGCAGCAGAACAATAATAACCCAGAGGGCGAAATTGCGCAGATTGGCGTTCATTGATTTTCCTTCGTGGTCGCGCGGATCGCGGCCCTATTCCCTTGGGTCAGCGGCTTGCAGAGAATCCCTTTAAAGCGCCTCGCGTTAATCTAGGTGCCGGGGCGGTTGCTGCCAAGGGAACTACATAGGACTATTTAGCCTATTCCGGGACTGTTGCGCTTCAAATCATGTCCTGAAAACGGGGTGAATTCCGGGGTGGTTAAGGCCCGCAAAACACAGGACTTTGCCAGCCGGGCCGTTTCAACCCCGGTGGTGGCGGCGCGGCGGAGCCGGCGCGATGACGATTCGCCCCTCCGCAAGGCTGACGACGGCGCCCGCAAGCGTTTGTTTCAGCCGCACCTGACGCGTTTTGGAGACCAATTGCGATGCGCGGTCCAGGTGAGCGAGCAAGGCCTCCGCTTTGCCAAGTTCCGCCGGCCCTTCATGACCGATCCGGTCGATTGCACGCAACAATAGCCGCAACCTGATCTCATCGGGCAGGCCAGCGAAAGCCTCCGCCTCAAACGTTGCCTGCGGCGTTGTTGCGGCCGGTCGCGATCCCGTCACCTGATCGCGAAGCGCGAGGTAGCGCGCAGCGCCATCGGCCAGAACTTCAATTGCCGCGTTGGCGCGCGCCAGCCGCGACGCCAGCCTTGCGAGATTACGCGCATCGCCACCCTCGGCGCTCAAGCCGTCGATCACGCTACGGATGCGCGGCCGGGCAAAGCGCGTGTCGCGGTTGGTCGGATCGTCAGCATAGCCGATCCCGGCTTTTTGCAGCGTCGCGATCAGCTGCGATTTCGAAATGTTCAGAAACGGCCGGGCAATCAGCACGCCCTCTCGTTCGCTCTCGCGCGCCATCGCCGCAAGGCCACCGATGCCGCTGCCGCGGAGCAGCCGCATCAACAACGTTTCAGCCTGATCGTCGCGGGTATGCGCGGTGAAGATATGACTGGCGCCGTGTTGCCGCGCGGCGCTGGCGAGCAGACGATAGCGGGCGGCGCGCGCCGCGGCTGGCACTCCGGATTTGGGTTTCTCGCCGCTCCAGCGCATCGTTCGATGGGCGACGCCGAGACTGCTTGCAAGGCGTTTGACGTCGCGCGCTTCGCGCGCGGACTCGCCCCGCAAGGCGTGATCGACGGTCACCGCCAACAGATCGGGGCCGCGCGCCAATGCTTTGCGCCAGCGCGCCGCAAGCCACATCAAGGCAATGGAATCGGGACCGCCCGAAACGGCAAGGACGACGGCCGGCGCGCCCTTCCAGTCCGCAAACAGGGCCTTCGCCTGCCGCACCGAGATCGGAGATTTGTCATCCTCGGACATGTCACCACCGGCTGACGGGAAAGGGCGAGGCCCTCCCCTTGCGCCGTAAGCTAGCACTTCGTCCGCTTTTGCTCACGCTCGACGGTCGACTTGATGCTGCCGGCCGCGCGCGGATATTTCCGCGTTACCTCGCCGAAGGCGGCGCAGGCGGCTTCCTTCTCCTTCAGCGCGGCGAGCGACTGCCCAAGCCGCAGCAGCGCATCAGGAGCTTTCGCGGAGCGATCGTATTTGGTCGTCACCGAAAGAAAGGCTTCGGCGGCCTCTCGGTAGCTCTGGCGCTGGAAGAAGCTTTCGCCGAGCCAAAATTGCGCATCGGCCACCAGAGGATCGGCAGGATATTTCCGGGTGAAGTTGCGCATGGTTTCTTCGGCCAGCGCATAGTCCTTGCGCTCGATATAGCCGACGCCGAGATCGAACTCGTCCCTTGGCGTTGCCGAAGGCGGCAGCGTGGTCAGCGCGCCGGTCGCGTTGGTGTTACGCGGCGGTGGCGGCGGCAGCCCTGCCCCGGAAGCCCCGCCGTTATTGGCGATGTCGAGCGGGCCACCCGCTCCACGCCCGCCCGGTGCGCCGATCGGCGCGTCAGGCGAAATCGGCATTTGGCCTCCGCCGAGCGCCCGCGGTGCGCCGGGGGCATTCGGATTCTGGGTCGGATCGAAAGCATCGCCGCGCCGGCCGCCGCCGCGTGGGCTGGCCTGCTCCTGGACGATGGGTGCGGGAGCCGCAACCTGCGACGGATACCCTCCGGGCGCGGACTGATAGCCGCCAGGCGGCGGTTGGTAGCCTCCCGGCCCCGGCTGCGCGGGGGGCAGCGCCGCCGCATTGGCCACAGGCGCAGGCGATCCCGCCTGACCAGGCGCACCTGGCTGGGCGTTGCCCTGAAGCATCCGCAAACGCTCTTCCAGCTGCCGGTTGCGATATTGCAGTTCCTCGTTCTGCCCGGTGAGCTGACGCAGCTGGCCTTCCAGCTGCTGGATCCGGACCTCCGGATCGACCTCGTCGGATTGCGCCAGCGCCGGCGCCGACCACGCGAGCGCGCTCAGCCCGAGCAACACTGCCGACGCAGCAGCGCGGGTGGTTCTATGAATAGTGGGTGACATTTGAGCCTGACAGGCGGTGATGACGGATCAGCTTGAGTGAGGGAGTACGCCAAAAATGTGACTGAAACAAATCACAAAGCCTACTCACAAAGCACAACCGGCACCGTCCAGGGTGAACGGCGCCGGCGAAATCACGCTTCCGGTCAAACGGCCTTATGAGCTCGCGTTCAGCACCGTGACCGCGCGACGGTTCTGCGACCAGCAGGAAATGTCGTTACAAACCGCAACAGGACGTTCCTTGCCGTAGGAGATCGTGCGCATCCGCGACTGATCGATGCCGCGCGAAGCAAGGAAGGTTCGCACCGACTGGGCGCGCCGGGCGCCGAGCGCAATGTTGTATTCGCGGGTACCGCGCTCGTCGGCATGACCTTCGATGGTGAAAGTGTAGCGCGGATAGCTCTGCAGCCACTGCGCCTGCTTCTCGAGGGTCGCAATCGCCTGCGGCGACAGATCGGTCTGGTCGCTTTCAAAGAAGACGCGATCGCCGACATTGACCACGAAGTCCTGCTGGCTGCCGGGCGTGGCGGCATTCGCCATCGAGTCGCCGAGCGGATTCTGCTTCGCGCAGGCTCCCATCGACAGTGCCACCGCAAGCACTGCGGCCAGCTTCAAACCCTGGAGGATACGCATAGGGTGATTCATTCGGGAGCCTCCACGCTCACGTTTTCGACTTCGATCCGGTCTACAGGGCGATGGTTAAACGAACGTTCCGTCAACCTTGATGGGACGTTGCCGAACCCCCTCAAATGCCCCAGGTCGGCGAAAAGCGGCTGCGATGGTTAATGAGTTGTAAATGTGGCACGAGGGTGAAGGCAAGGCCATTCGGCGGATTTTACCGCCTTTTCAAGACCATGGCCTGTGGGCAGGCAAATGGAGCACGGCCCGGGGCCGGGCCGGCATCAGGCGGTCGGCGAGATGGGAGCCTGCACGAACGGGAACTCCGGCAGATCGATCACCGGCGGCAGGCCGCCACGGCGCTCAAACAACATCTCCCGCTCCACAGCCGTCGAGCGCATGATCGGAAAGCGTTCGAAGATCCTGTCGCGAACGGCGCGATAGTCCGCCGCCATCAGGCACAGCGGTTTGACCAGGGTCGGATAGGGCCGCGGCTCGCACAGCGCCTCTTGCAGAAACAGGCGGCGATAGAATGCCCGATGTTCGGCGCGCACAGTTGCCGTTCCGATATCGGCATCGAAGTGGCCGCAAGCGAGATAGCCGAGCCGCACGGTGAGATAAGGCAACTCGGGATATTCCGCTCTGCTCTCGGGATCGGCGACGAAGCGGTTGGGGTCGACGATAATCTTGCCTTTGGCGAGCTCCGGCTCGAGCAAATCGCGGAAGGCATCGACGGCCGGGGTCTCCTCGTTGTCGGGTGTCGCAACGCTGACGCGAAGCGAGCTCCTCAACTTGCCATCGAGATAGACGCCGAAAAGCCAGGAGTTCGGTAGGTCGTCAAAGCGATCGGTGAGGCGCTGATCGGCGCGCGGCTCGATCGCCCCCTCGTGCAGATAGGCATTATACCGCAAGCGGTAAATTGCCTCTCTTTCAACTTCCGAGATTGCCAACCGGTAGTCGACTTGATCCAGGAGGTCCGTTTTACGCTCGACGAGGCCGCTTCTTGTTTCTTGCACCAAACTCAACCAGGCCTCCTCGGGGCGACCCACTTGGCCACCTACAACCGAAGGTTAATGGTTTCTTACCGCAAGTGCAAACAAATCGGCGGAAAAGGGTTAATCCCCGCGTCACGGAAATTTGCCGGCCACCGCGATACTACGGTAGCGGAAGGGCAAATCGCGACGCGCGAAGGCGCGTTCAGGCGATCGATCTGGTGGGCAGGATTTCTTCGGCCGCGCGTCGGCCGTGAGATGCATTCAGCAATTGCAGGATGCGCGGCGCCGGGACCGGCCGGCTGAACAGGTAGCCCTGAGCCTCGCTAACCGTGCCATCGGCGTTGACGAGTTCGAGCTGTTCGTTGGTCTCGATGCCTTCGACCACGACCGACATGCCGAGGTCTGCGCTCAGGCGCGCCACGCCGCGGAGCAGCCGCAGCGGACGATCGGTGTCGATTCCTTCCAGGAACGAACGATCGATCTTCACCTTTTGCAGCGGGAAGTTATGCAGGTAGCTGAGACTCGAATAGCCGGTGCCGAAATCGTCCAGTGAAATACGCACGCCGAGCTCGCGCAACTGAGCCAGCGCCTCAAGGGTGAACTGCGTGTTGCGCAGCAGCGCCGATTCCGTGATCTCAATCTCGAGCCGATGCGCCGGCAAGCCGGAAACGTCGAGCGCGTAGCGAACTTCGCCCAGCACGTCCCGCTGATGAAACTGCTGCGGCGAGAAATTGACCGCAACGCTGACGGCGTCCGGCCACTTCGTGCACTCCAGGCACGCCTTGCGCAGGATCCAGCGGCCGAGATCGACAATCATGCCCATATCTTCGGCGACCGGAATGATTTCCGCCGGCGAAACCACGCCGCGAACCGGATGATTCCAGCGCAGCAGCGCCTCGCAAGTCGATATCCTCCCGCTCTGCAGATTGACGAGCGGCTGATAGAACAGCTCGAACTCCTCGTTCGCGATCGCCCTGCGCAGGTCGAGCTCGAGGATGCGGCGCGCCTCGACGACTTGCGCCATCTCTTCGCGGAAGAAGCAGAAGGTGCCGCGGCCGTCCGCCTTGGCGCGATAGAGCGCCATATCGGCGTTCTTCAAAAGCGTATCGGCGCTGACGCCCGAGGTCATCGCGATGCCGATGCTGGCGCCGATCTCGACCAGGTGGTTGTCGATCTTGTAGCGCTCGCTGAGGTGATCGACGACGCGGTGCGCCAGCGCCGCTGCCTCGTCCGGCGACTTGATGTTCTGCTGGAACACGACGAATTCGTCGCCGCCGAAGCGCGCCACGAAATCCTCAGGCCGCAACATCGCGCGCAACCGGTCGGCGACCGCGCACAAAAGCTGATCGCCGCAGGGATGGCCGAGCGTATCGTTGACCTGCTTGAACTGGTCGAGGTCGATGAACAACAGCGCCGACATCTCGTTGGCGTCGTGCGGGGCAGCGAGAAGATGCTCGATCTCGTCGCGGAAATTGACGCGGTTCGGCAATCCCGTGAGTTCGTCATAGCGCGCCAGATGCGTGATCCTGGCCTCGGCATTGCGCCGCTCGGTGACGTCTTCCAAAAGCACGACCGCGCCGCCATCGGCCATCGGCTGGAATGCCCAGGACAGCGAGCGGCCGCGGGCCACGTCGGGGTCACTCGTGATGATGCCCTTGGCTTGCGAATTCTCGATTTCGGACAGGATGACTTTCCCGCTCGCTTCCGACAGCGAGCCCGCGCGAACGCTCGCCTCGACCACGTCGGATGCGGTGGCGCCAGCGTGCACAAGATCGTCCGGCAGGTTCATCATCGCGCTGAAGCGATGATTCATCACGGCAAGACGCCCGTCGGCTGTGAACATGCACAGCCCGTGCGGCATGTTGTTGAGCGCGGTGTCGAATTGATTGGCGATCGACGCAATGGTTTCGCCGGCGATCAACGCCCTGACGTGGACCTGGTGAAGATCCTGCGTGATGCGCTTGAAGGAAATGAAGAACAGCGCGTTCAGCAACCCTAAGGAAACGTAGTACACGCCACCATGCAGAAACAGCGCAAGACACATCGGCACGCAGGCATAGAAAACCTGCTGATGGGCGATCGACGGACGCCCGTAATTGCGGCCGGTGCCGGCGGCGATGTAGCCGATGGTCACGGACAGCGCCAGCAGTTGGGCGACCGGATCGTCTTTCGCGAGCAGTGTGATCCAGCACCAAATGCCGAGGGCCGACGCATAAAGCACGGCGCCGATCCTGTAGCGCCGCTCCCACTGAACGGCCGCTTCCGGCGTCAGCGTCGACTTGCTGCTTTCGTAAGCATGCATGTCGTGGGCGCGCGCCGCGCCGACCGCGATGATGAAAATCGCGCACGGCCATAGCAGCACGATGCCGGTCTTCCACGCCGTCAGCAAAGCTGCGATCGCGGCGCAAACCGTTCCGGCGAACGACGCCAGATAGTTCTGGAAGAGCGAATCCACCAACGCGACATAAATCGCCGGCGGTAACGCCGTCGAAGGTCCGCCTCGCCGAAGTCCTAGCAGATGCATTCTTGTCTCGTGAAACGCGTCGGGCTCGCTTTAAATACGGCACGAGGCGTGAAGTATTCCTAAGCCAACATCGTTAGCAAAACATTGGGCTCGCTGGCCTTTCCGGCGGAGCTGCCTCGCCGCCGACGCGCTGCTCAGAAAGGCGGCATTCGGCTGCAAATCTTAACCACACGTTAAAATTTGACCTTAACGCCGCCTTAACAGCTGTTGTAAACTTGAGGGGTCGCGGTAGATATTCGCGCAACCGTTGTGGCGTTCAGAGGTTCGAGATGGCCGAGAAGGAAGTGGCGCGCTCTGCAAGGATGGGCGACGCCTGCGTACGGGACATCCCGCGTCTTCTGACCAAGGAAGAAATTCGCGACCTGTCGCAGATCGACAGCGTGAAATTTACCGCCGCCGTAGCGCTTGAGTTTGGCCTGATCGCCGCAGCGATCTGGATCAGCCAGACCTGGTGGAATCCGCTGGTCTATATCGCGGCGATCATCGTCATCGGCTCGCGGATCAACGGTCTTGGCGGATTGATGCACGAGGCCGCGCACTATCGCGCTTACGCCAACCGCACGATCAACGATATTGTCGGCGAGATCACTGCATTTTTGACTACGGCTTCGATGGCCGGCTACCGCAACAGCCATTTCGCCCATCATCGCGAATTGAACGGCGAGATGGATCCGGACTGGATGCGGAACGTCGGCCTGCACGAGTTCGAATTTCCCGCCCCCCGCAGCAGCGTGCTGTTGCACGTGGCGCAGTATTTCTTCGGCCTCAAGGTCGCAACTGCGCTTGGCGGATTTCACAAGAACAAGGAAACACGCGACGTGCCGGCCATCGTCACTCGCGGCCGCCTGATCTTCATGGCCGTGCTGCTGGTCGCTTCAATTGTGCTCGGCTTCTGGAAGCTCTTGCTGCTGTACTGGATGGTGCCGCTGATGACGGTGTTCCTTGGCATCCGCTATGTCCGCAACGTCGCGGAGCACTATGCGGTCGAACACGAAAGCGTCCTGAGCGAAAGCCGTACGGTGATCGCCCCGTTCTGGCAACTCTGGCTGATCGCGCCCTGGGGATTGAACTATCACCTCGAGCACCACCTGTTTCCGGGCGTGCCCTGCTTCCGTCTCGCCGAGCTTCATCAGTTGTTGATGACGCGCAACCCGTATCCTCAAATGGCGCACGTCACCCACGGCTATTTCGGCGGGTTGCTGCGTGACTGCGAGTCGGTCCATCCGGGCGAAGTGGCAACGTCCAAGCCATAAATCTGCACCGACCGGCGCTGACCTGTGCGCCGGACTCCTCGCGGCCTGATCTCCTGAAAATCAGGATAGCAGCGGCGACCACGCTGGATCGGAAGCAAATCCGGGCGTCGGAACTTTCTGTTCGAAACGGCCGGAAATATCCACCGTGAACAGGTTCGGACCCGGACCGAGATCGCGGAAGAACATCACGACTCGCCCGTTTGGCGCAAAGGTCGGCCCTTCATTGTGGAAGCCCGAAGTGAGAATGCGCTCGCCCGATCCGTCGGGCTTGATGATGCCGATCGAGAACTGTCCGCCGCCCTGCTTGGTGAAGGCGATGTAATCGCCGCGCGGCGACCACACCGGCGTCGAGTAGCTGCCACCTTCGCCAAAGGAGATGCGCTGGGCCTGGCCGCCGCCGGCCGGCATCACATAGATCTGCGGCTTACCGCCGCGGTCGGACTCGAAGGCGATGTGGGAGCCATCCGGCGAGTAGGACGGCGAGGTATCGATCGCCGGCGTGTCGGTGAGACGCGTGGTCGATTTCGACCGCAGGTCCATCACGAAGAGGTTAGAGTTGCCGCCCTGTTGCAGGCTCATGATCACGCGCTGGCCGTCCGGCGAGAAACGCGGCGAGAACGTCATGCCCGGGAAATTGCCGACGATTTCGCGCTGCCCGGTTTCGATGTTGAGCAGATAGACCCGCGGATCGCCCTGACCGAACTCCATATAGGTGATTTCCTGGGTCGAGGGCGAGAAACGCGGTGTCAGCACGAGATCGCTGCCGCGGGTCAGGTAACGGACATTGGCGCCGTCCTGGTCCATCAGCGCGAGCCGCTTGACGCGCCGCTCCTTGGCGCCGGTCTCATCGACGAACACGACGCGGCTGTCGAAGTAGCCCTTCTCGCTGGTCATGCGCTCATAGATCTTGTCGGAGATGATGTGCGAGATCCGCCGCCAGTTTTCCGGCTGGGTGAAATATTGCTGGCCATCCAGCGGCTGGCCGGTCGCGACATCCCAGAGGCGGAATTCGGCCTTCAGCCGTCCGTCACCTTGCCGCGTCATGCGACCGGTGACCAAAGCTTGCGCGTTGATGGACTTCCAGTTGTTGAATTGCGGCACCACGTCGAAGTTGACGACCTTGTCGATGTAGGCCGCCTGATCGATCGGCGCGAACAGCCCGCTGCGCTTCAGGTTGTTGGTGATGACCTGCGTCACGCCGACGGCAACATCGCCATCTGCCGGCGTGCCGCCGGCGAAATTCGGTATAGCGATCGGCAGCGGGGCGAATTCGCCCTCGGGGACAATGATTTTTTTCTGCGCGCTGGCAGGCCGCATCGGAACGCCCGCGAGCACACCAAGCGAGGCCATGCCGGAAACAAGCTGCCGGCGGCTTAAGCGAAACGGCATTGGTCGGATCAAGTCTTTGTCGGTCATGTGCAGGGCTTCATTTCATATACGAACTTCGCAACAGGCGCGTTTCAGCTTCTTCGCTCGGTGAACACCGGCGAAAAGAACTTCCACTCCTCGAACATGCCGGGAGGAAGATGATAAGGCTGGCAATCGACGATCGCGCGCAGCGCGCTCTCCTGATAGACGCGCAAGTAAGGCGTCGCCGGCGTGCCTTCCGGAACCGGCGCTGCTTCCAGCGTGCCGTCGCGCCTCAGGCGGATCGTGAATGCGGCTTCCGGGTGCTGGCTTTCGAGTGCGCCCATCGGCTTGTTCCAGCAGCGCTCGACCTGCTGCTGAAACATCGCGCCCCATGTCGCGGAATTGTCCGCCGCAGTGCCTTTGGTCGTCCCGAGCGCGGCGTTGGAATTGAGCGTATCGCCAGTCGCAGCCTGATGCGATGGCTCGCGCTTGTCGAGGAGTGCTGCGATCTTCGTCGAGTCGAAGGTGCGCTCCTTCGGCTTTTGCTGCTCGACCGGTTTGGCCGCTTGTTGCTGCGGCTTTGGCGGCGGCTTCTTCTCTTCCTTCTTGATGGCTTCCGCGATCGGATCGGGCTTGTCCGGCTTTTTCTCGACCGGCTTCGGCTCTTCCTTTGGCTTGGCCTCGGCCACCGGCTTCGGTGGATCCGGCTTTTTCTCGACGGGCTTTTCGACCGGTTTCGGTTGCGGCGCCGGCGCAGTCTCCGTGACGACCGGCGCCTTCTCGGTGATCTTGCCAACGGCATCATCGACCGGTTTCGCTTCGGCGACCTTCTCCACCAACGGCTTGGGATTCTTCTTGTCGCCCGACTTCATGCCTTGGGTGACATGCGACATGTTGTCGTCGGAGACGACGTCGACGGCGACGACGTCCTCTTCCGGCATGACGAAGGCCTTGGTCGAAAACGAAAGCATCATCCACCCGATCACGAGGACGTGCAGGAGAACCGAGGCTGCTATTGTCTTGTCGACTTTGACCTTCAAGTCAGGCCTTCCGTTTCAACCCCAAGCCGTCTCGTGCGATCGTCACGCTCAGGAACCTTGCTCGGGAATGATGACAATATTGGCTTTGTATCCGGCGGTGCGGATCTGTCCGAGCAGTTTCATCATGTCGGTGTAGCAGACATCCTTGTCGCCGCGCAGGAAAACCACGCTTTCCGCCTCCGACCGCGTCTCGCGGATCGCCTTGATTTTAGGCAACAAATCGGCAGGAGCAATCTGGCTATCCCCAAGATAGAGCTCGACATTCGAGTTGCAGCCGCCGCCCGTGCGCTTGACCGACAGCGTGAGCGGCGGCGTGTTGGACGCAGCCGATTTGCCGCCGCTCGCAATCGGAAGATCGATATCGATGTTCGAGGTCATCAGCGGCGCGGCCACCATGAAGATGATCAGGAGCACCAGCATCACGTCCACCATCGGCGTGACGTTGATCTCCGCCATCACGGCGTTGCGGCGACCGCGACGCCGGCCGCCGCCGGACGAGCTCGCCATGTTCATCGCCATGTTTCGGTGCTCACATCTGGCTCATGATATTCATGCACGCTCGTCGATCTGGCGCGACAGGATGGCCGAGAACTCGTCCGCAAACCCTTCCAGCCGCTGAGCCTGCCGGTTCACCTCGGAGGTGAACTTGTTATAGAAAATGGTCGCCGGGATGGCGGCGATAAGGCCTATCGCCGTGGCAAACAGCGCTTCCGCAATGCCCGGCGCAACGACCGCCAGCGACGTATTCTTCGAGGCGGCGATCGACTGGAAGCTCGACATGATGCCCCAGACGGTGCCGAACAGACCGACGAAGGGACCCGCCGAACCAACGGTCGCAAGCACCAGAAGCCGTCGCTCCAGCCGCTCGATTTCACGCGCGATCGACACGTTCATCACCTTCTCGATCCGCATTTGAAGCCCGGCAAAGGAGCGCGCATGGCTCTCGAAAGAGCGTTTCCATTCGCGCATCGCCGCAACGAAACAGGCCGCCATCGATTGCGTCGGCTTTGCGGCGAGCGTGCGATAAAGCTCCTCGATCGACTGACCCGACCAGAACGCCTGCTCGAAACGATCCATGGCGCGGCGGGTGCGCGAGTAGAGAATGAGCTTGTCGATCGCGATCGCCCAGACCCAGACCGAGCAGGACAACAGCCCGAGCATCACGCATTTCACGATCCAGTGAGCCTGCCAGAACAAGGCAATCAGCGAGACGTCAGCGGATGGTAGCGGCAAGACAGCCTGCGCCACGTCAGCCGGATTCATAAGCGATGTCCTCTCAAATATCCCAATTCTCCGTTCGCCACGCGCTCGCGAATGCAATGACTTGCGATCCTTGACGGCCGCGTGAAAAGCGCGGGCGATGAATGCCGGCGCGAATGCCGTGATCTGTCACATGGGAGGCCCGTCCAAAGCCGAGGCTGGCTTCCCCCGCCAACGTGTCAAAACAAGGGCTTTCCGCGCGTCTTTTCGTCTCTCACCAGACGCCAAGCGTGGTTAACGCCCGGTTACCAAAGGGGATTTTGAATACGGGAAATGGCGCCCGGACAAGGCCTTAAAACTGCCCCCAAGCGGCTGTTTTGGGGGCAAAAACGCAAAACCGCCCGTCTGCTCTCGGCAGGCGGGCGGCTTGAGGGCCTCAAGGTCGTAAGGGGCGTTACGCCTTAAGTCCTGGTTCCAGTCTCAACTCTGGGGATGATCGTCGGACGGCGGCGGCGTCGGACGGGTGCGGTGCTGCGCCATGAAGGCATCGAACTCTTCCTTGTCCTTGGCGTGACGCAGGCGATCGAGGAAATTCTTGAACTCGACCTGCTCCTCTTCGAGCCGCCGGAGCGTATCGGAGCGGTACTCGTCAAAGGCGCGGTTGCCGCTCGAGGGCGGGCCGAAGCCGAAGCCGTGCCGCTCCATGCGATTGCGCATCCGCTCCATCTTGTACTGCATCCGCTCCATCTTGTTCGCCCAGCGATCCTGATGACTCCAGCAACCCATTTTTCTGCTCCCGAGTGTGAAAAAGAGAAGGGCAAGTCCGATCGGCCACCAGATCAGGAAGCCGAGTATCGTCACGGCAATCCAACCGGGATGCCAGGGCGAATGCAGCATGTGGGGGTGGTGGTACTCTTCGGTGGGGCCGCGCCATCGATTGACATCTGCGCTGTAGGCCATCTGCCTTCTCCATCACGGCTTATGCCGTTGTGAATGTAAATAACATTTACATAGGTAGACCTTTCTAAATTTTTGTCAAGCTGGGCTTCCCACAGCCCGTCGAAAATTATTTTTGGCGGCCCCAAGGCCCTGAAGGAGAGCCGGAAGGCGGAACAGGCGGCGGACCCGGCGGATTTTTTCCCGCAGCTTCCTGGCCTGCCGGCCTGCGATCGGTCGGAAAGCCGAGGCCGCGCAAATAGATCAACACTTCGGCTTCTAGAAGTTCCTCCGCCGACATCGGCAGTTTGCGCCTCGCCGCGTCGCCGCGCGCAAACAATGAGGCGATGCCGTGCGACATCGACCAGATGTGCAGCGCCATCATCAATGCCGGCGGACGCGGCGAGCCCTGAGGTGCAAGTGCCGCGAGCCGCTCCGCGGCCGCGCGGATCACGGCAAAGGCGCGCTCCGCGGCGGCGTGCAAGCCGGCGCTGGCATCGGTCGCAAGGCCGGATTCGAACATCGCGGAATAGAATGACGGCTGCTCGCGTGCGAAAGCGAGATAGGCCTTGCCGACCCGCTCGAACGCGGTGACGGTATCGGGACGGCCGTCGTCCCAGGCCTGCGACAGCGCCGATTCAAATTGCTCGAAGCCGCGCTGCGCGATGCTCGACAAGAGTTCGTCGCGGTCGCGAAAGTGCCGGTACGGCGCAGCCGGACTGACACCCGCGATGCGCGCTGCATCGGCAAAGGTGAAACCCGCCGCGCCTTTTTTCGCAATCAGATCAAGCGCCGCCTGCAGCAGCGCCTCTTTCAGATTGCCGTGATGATAGCCGCGCTCGTTGCGGCCCTGATCCTTCCAGCTCATGTAAAAGATGTTTACATGAAGCCGGCACCGATTTGAAGCCCGCAAGCGTGCTTGCAGGCCTCAAACCAGAACGCGGTTAGCGAAATTCGAGTCCAGGCCTAGCCGCCGGGAATCGGCAGCACCGGCATGATCTCGACGGCCTCGCCGGGGAAGATCGAGAAATGCGGATGGTCCTCGAACATCTTGGCGGCCGCTTCATGCGAGGCGGCGCGAACCACAGTGAAGGCGCCCATCGCGTTGGTGATGTCCGAGATCCCTTTTGAGTCGACCTTCTTGGTCTTGCCGAGCGGCCCGCCCATCTGGACGAGCGAAGCCTGGCGCTTGTCCACCCAGGCCTTCCACGCGGCCATGCCGCGCATCTCTGCCGCCTTGCGATCGGTCTCCGACAGCGCGTTCCACGCCGCCCACTTCGGACTGTTCCTGCTGCCAAGGAAGACAGCGAGATAGGTGTCATTCGTGCTCATCTGATTTCTCCTCGTTTGTAGTTGGCTGGTCGAACGAGTTCAGCTCAGCGCTTGCCGTTCATTAGTTCGTTGAAGCCGGCCGCCGCTTCCTGAACATCCGGCGGGAAGTCCGACATCTCCTGAACTTGCCGAATTTCGATGATTTCATTGGCGGAAGCGGGACACCGCTTGGCCCAGGCGATCGCCTCCTCGCGCGAGTTCACGTCAATCATCCAGTAGCCGCCGATCACTTCCTTGGACTCGGTGAACGGACCGTCGGTCACGACCGGCTTGCCGTTCTCGAACGAAACCCGCACCCCCGTTGACGGAGGGTGCAATCCGTCGAGCGTAATCAGGACACCGGCTTCCTTCAGAGCCTCGTTGTATTTCATCATCGCGGCGACGGCGTCCGCCGGCGGCATTGTGCCTGGCGCGGCCGTCTCGTACCCCCGCGGGATCATCAGCATCATAAATCGCATTCCACTCTCCGTTCGAAAGTTCAGCCTCGACAGACCCCGGCTAGTACCGTCGATCTGAAGTCCCTGCACCACAAGCGGCGAATTCGATCAGGGACTTCAGATCGATAAAGCGGTACTAGAATCAATAAGTTTGCTAGTGCCCATGACTTCCCGAAGTTCGTGAAAGTGGTTGTCACGATGGAGCACGAACTTCGGAAAGTTGGCACTAGACCGGCGCTATCGGATAGAAGACGATTGACGTTTGGCCGTCCCGACACGGCCCAGAGAATTATTTTGCCAGTCAGCCGCCGGCAGCGATCTCGCCGAGCGTCGTCCAGAAATCCGAAAATGCTGCCGGCGGCTTCGGCGAATCCATGACCCGCTGGGTCAACAAAATGCCGGTGAGCTGCGCTTGCGGATCGGAATACCAGGATGTTCCGTAGCCGCCATCCCAACCGAAACGGCCGGGCGCAGCAAAGGTGCCGTCGAGCCCGGTGAAGACCGACAGGCCAAAACCCCAGCCCCTGGTGCTGCCGAGGAACAATTGCGATTCGCGCTTCTCATCCGCCACGATGTGGTTCGTCGTCATCAACGTCACGGATTCCGGCGACAATACGCGCGTTCTCCCGGCGCTGCCGCCATTGAGCAGCATCTGGGCGAAGGCGTTGAAATCATCCGCTGTGGAAACAAGGCCCGCGGCGCCGTTTTCGAAAGCAGGTGGATTTGAAAACCGGCCCGTCACCGGAGGATCGAACACCTTCAACTGCCTTGCCGCGTTGTCCTGCATATAGGCGGTCGCGAAGCGGTGGTGTTTATCCTTGGGCGCGTAGAACGCGGTGTCTTTCATGCCGAGCGGCGCAAAAATACGCTCGTTCAGGAATTCCGACAGCGTCGTGCCGGCGATCCGCGGGATCAGCACGGAAAGGATTTCGCTGCCGCCATTGTAGAGCCAGCTTTCGCCCGGCTGGAACACCATCGGCAGGCTGGCGTAGCGCTTGATCAATTCGTCGGGCGGAAAGGACGGAAACACAGGACCTGGTGCAAGGCCCGCTTCCGCATAGGCCCGCTGGATCGGAAGACGTTCGGGAAAAATCGGAATGATGCCGTAGCCGCAGCGGAAGGTGAGCAGGTCGCGCAACGTGATTGCACGGCGCGCCGGCACGGTTTGATGGATCAGCGCATCCAGGCGGAGCAGCACCTTGCGATTGGCCAGCTCCGGCAGCCATCGTTCGACCGGATCATCGAGGGCGATCTTTCCGTCCTCAACCAGGATCATCGCGCCCGCGGCGGTGACCGGCTTGGTCATCGAGGTGATGCGGAAAAGCGAATCGCGCGTCATCGGCGAGCCTTCGAAGGCAAGGCGCCCGATCGCATCGGCATGAACTTCGCCATGATGGCTGACAAGCATCACCAGTCCCGGCAGGTCGCCGCGCTCGACAGAGCCGACCATCACGCCGCGGAGGCGGTCAAATGTCGCTTTCAAAGCCTTGCCGTCAGCCGTCATCTTCATCCTGTCCTTTGTCTTGAGGCGCGCCTAGTTACACCGGAACCCAGCGCCGCACCAACTCGGCCGCGCCTTCCGGCAGGGCTTCGAAAATGGGCGATGCCAGCACCGCGTGAAGATGGAGGGTATCAGCGCCGGAGTTGCGAAAACCGTGCAGGCGGCGCGCAGGCACGATCAGCGACTGGCCGGCCTTGACCATGATCTTTTCCCGATCGAGCCACATCTCGGCTTCGCCCGAGAGCACCGTCAGCACCTCTTCCACTGGGTGGGAATGCGTCGGCGCGCCATTTCCCGGCGTGACCCATTGCTCGAAAAAGCAGAGTTGCGTCGCGCCGTTCTGAGCCGAGACCAGCATCCGCGTCTTGACGCCCGGCCGCCACTCTTCAATCGGAAGGTCATTTGCGTCGTTGATCTTCATCGCATTCATTCCCGGCTTTTGGCAGCCCGAACCAAAGCAGAGGCCGCTCTTGCGTGCTAGAGACAAGAATCGATAAGGAATACGCATGGCGGTCGTTTCGCAAAAAGTAGCTCTGATCACAGGCGCCGCGCGCGGCATCGGACTTGCCGTGGCAAGGCGCTTTCTCGCCGATGGCTTCCGGGTCGCGCTGCTCGATATCGAAAGCGAGCTCCTGGCAAAGAGCGTGGCGGCGTTGGCAAGCCCCGACGCCACGCTGGCCCTGACCTGCGATGTCTCCGACGCCAGCGCGGTCGCTTTGGCGTTTGCCGAGATCGAGCGCCGCTTCGGCCGGCTCGATGTGCTCATCAACAATGCCGGCGTTGCCGTATTTTCGCCGTTGATGGAGACATCCGACGCCGACTGGAGCCGCGTGCTCGCGGTCAACCTCACCGGGCCGTTCCTCTGCACCAAAGCGGCGGTGCCGCTGATGCGACATCACGGCGGTGGCGCAATCGTCAACATCACCTCGATCTCGGGATTGCGCGCCTCGACGCTGCGCTCGGCCTATGGCTCCAGCAAGGCTGGCCTGGCGCATCTGACCAAGCAGCTTGCGGTCGAACTCGCCGAGCTCGGAATCCGCGTCAACGGTGTCGCTCCGGGGCCGGTCGACACCGCGATGGCGAAAGCGGTTCACAGCGCTGAAATCCGCGCCGACTATCACGACGCGATCCCGCTCAACCGTTACGGCCTCGAGGAAGAACTGGCGGAGGCGGTGTTCTTCCTTTGCAGCGACCGGGCGAGCTACATCACCGGCCAAATTCTCGCCGTTGATGGCGGCTTCGATGCGGCCGGCATCGGGTTGCCGACGCTGCGCGGCGCGCGGCGCAACGGATAGAGCTTGTCTCTCCCGCGGGCGGCCTCGCCTATTTTTCATTTTCCTTCGCTGGCGCAGCGTGACCTTCGCCGGCCAACCACCTAAGGTTGGGCTGTCCGGCGATGGTCCGGCGCTGGCGAACAGGCTGAAACTGAACACCGGATCGCGGGAGTTTCGTGCCATGTCGGGTATGCTCATCAACCTTATTATCCAGATCATCGCCGGCGCAGTCGGCGGTAACGTCGCCGCGGGCGCGGCCAAGAACATCGATCTCGGAACGATCGGAAACACCATCGCCGGCGCGATCGGTGGTGGCGCCGGAGGCCAGCTTCTCGGGATGTTGATTCCGCTGCTCGCCAATTCAGCATCCGCGCCGGATATCGGTAGTATCATCGGTCAGGCGGCTGGCAGCGGTGTTGCAGGCGCGGTTCTCACCGCGATTGTCGGCGCGATCAAGAATCGGGCCGCGGCCTGAACCGGCCGTAATTCCGGCTTGCCGATGATGACAACTATCGCGCCGTGACGGCGGATGACGGAACTTTGCCTGCGGGATGATCATTGATAGTCTCGTTGGTACAATTGTGTAGAGTCTTCATGGCGCGAACGACAATCTGGAACGCAGTCCTCCTTGCTGCAATGCTCTGCGCCATTGCAGCGCCCCGGGCCCAGGCCGAGGTCCGGATCCTGGGGAGTCGAGGCGGCCAGGTCGGTCCCTTTCTCGATCTGTTTGAGCGCGTGCGCGACTCCGGTGAACGCGTCGTCATCGACGGCCCCTGTCTTTCCGCCTGCACGCTCGTCCTCAGCATGGTGCCGAGTTCGCGCATCTGCATGACGCGCCGCGCCGTGCTCGGTTTTCATGCCGCACGTTCGATGGACCGGCGCGGCCGAATGTACGCGGAGCCGGAGGCCTCCGCCTTGGTGCTCCAGGCCTATCCGGCCGGCGTGCGCGACTGGATCGTTCGCCGCGGCGGGTTGACATCGCACCTGCTCTTGTTGCGCGGGCGCGAACTGGCGGCGCTTTATCCGACCTGCCGCTGACCCGTTGAGTTAGGCGCCCTACATTCCCTCGAGTGGCGAGTTCACCATCCACGGGATGCCGAACTTATCGACGCACATGCCAAAGCCCTTGGCGAAGAAGGTCTTGCCAAACGGCATATTGGGGCTGCCGCCATCGGCCAGCGCGTTGAACTTGCGCTCGGCTTCCGCGGGATCCGCGATCGTGAGGCAAACCGAAAAGCCTTGCGGCTTGTTGAAATGCTCGGGCGGTGAATCCGATCCCATCAGCAACTGGCCGCCGATCGACATGCGCACATGCATGATCAACTTCTCGCGGCCGGGGCCTGGCTTCATATCGGCCGGCCCTTCGTCGGCTCGCAGCATCATCTCGATCTTGCCGCCCAGCGCCTTCTCATAGAACTTGAAGGCAGCCTCGCAATTGTCGTTGAAAAACAGATAGGGGTTGAGTGGCATCACTTCCTCCTGCTGTTAACTGTTGCGCCTATTTCTCGGTGAGCTTCTTCAGACTGGCAAGGCCGGCTTCGAAATCCCTGCCAATCATGGCGTCGAAGTTCATGAACACCTGCATCACCTTCGACATGAAGGGCGAAGGGCCCTGCATGACCCAGATGACGTTGGTGGCGGAGCTGTCGCGCTCGGGCACAAAGGCGAACTCCGCAGTGTTGTGACCTTCGAACGGCTTGATGAAGTCGAGTTTGATCACAATTTTTGACGGCGATGAGGCATCGAGAATTTCCATGCGGCCGGAACCGACATTCCTGTTCCCGTCCCATGCGTAAGCCGCACCCTTTCCGCTCTCGGGTCCGCTGAAGCTGCGCTTCATTGCGGGATCCCGGTTTTCCCACGGAGACCAACTGGCCCACTGCTGAAAATTATTGACCAGCGGAAAAATTCGTTCCGCCGGCGCCTGCATAAGCGCCGACCGCCGGACCGTGAAACTATCCGGCTTCGCCGCGGCGAGGATCAGAACTGCGGCAATGGCGATCGCCAGCACGACAGCGACGATAGCGACGGTCTCAAGCATCGATGCTTCCTTTCATGGTCAGTCACAACAAGCGGTGGTTACGCCTCTGCAGAAGCCTGCTTGTTGCAGCGATCCCACCAGACGCCGGCCCACAGCGCCACGCCGATATAAAATGCAGAGACAATGTAGCTGAACGCAAGGCCGCCACGGGATACATGCGATGGAACGACGCCGACGACGTAACCGGCGAATGCGGGCCCAAAGACAGAGGCTATTGCAATCAAACCGAGACCCGCAATCGCTGGCGTTGCCAATTTAAGGCCGTGGATGAAGCCTTCGCTCAATCCATAACCGATCCGGCCCAACGCTTGCGTGACAGTCCGCCACGGCGCGAGCTTGATGAAAGCATCAAGCAGCAGGATCATGATCTGGAAGGTCTGCATGTTCATCTCGCGTCCCCTGTCTCAGCGGGCTCTCTGCCCTAAAGACGAACGGGGGGACGGCGGACCGACAAAGTTTTCGAATTATTTTTTGCTCTTTGTGACGGCGGCGCTGGTGGAGTGGATTTGACATTCGCTACCCGCCCCGCCGCATACTCGGGATGCGAATGTCAAATCCTAAACTTCACTAGAAACCTGTATTTTCCAGTGGTCCTGTGATTCCAACATTCGCAAAGGCGCCCGCTGAGAAGGGATGCGAATGTTAGAATCGGACCACTGGCGATTGGCAGTCGCGCATCAGGCGATCCAGATGCATGCGGATATGGGCGGCTTCCGCCGAGGTGTTGGCAAGCGCGATGGCGCGATCGAAGGCGACACGCGCCTCGTCGTTACGGCCGAGTTGCATCAGGAAAGCGCCGCGCACGCCGAAATAATGAAAGTAACTGGAGAGCCGCTCGCCGAGCGGCTCGATCATCGCAAGCGCTGCCTCCGGCCCGCGAACTTTCGATACCGCGACCGCGCGGTTGAGCGTGACCACGGGCGAAGGCTGCATGACCTCAAGCGCGCCATAGAGCAGATCGATCTGCGCCCAATCGGTATCTTCGAACTTTGCCGCGCGCGAATGCAGCGCCGCGATCGCCGCCTGCACCTGGTACGGCCCTGAGCGGCGATGCCGCATCGCCTTGTCGATCAGCGCCACGCCCTCGGTGATCAATTTCTGATTCCACAGCGTGCGGTCCTGATCCTCAAGCAGCACCAGTTCGCCATTTGCATCGAATCGCGCTGCCGCGCGGGCGTGCTGCAACAAGAGCAGCGCTGTGAGCCCCATGATCTCCGGTTCGCTCTGAAACAGCCGTAGCAACAGCCGCGTCAGCCGGATCGCCTCCTCGCACAGCGGCATCCTGATTTCGGAGGTCTCGCCGCTCGCCGAGTAGCCCTCGTTGAAGATCAGATAGATCATCGCGGCGACAGCCGCGAGCCGCTCGCTTCGTTCGACCGCCCCGGGCGTCTCAAAGGGAACACCGGCCTTGGCGACGCGCGTCTTGGCACGGGTGATCCGCTGCTCCATCGCCGCTTCCGAAATCAGAAATGCGCGCGCGATCTGCTTTACGGAGAGGCCCGAGACGATGCGCAGCGCCAGCGCGATCTGTTGCGTCGCCGGCAAGTCCGGATGGCAGCAGATGAACAAGAGCCGCAGGATGTCGTCGCGATAATGCGAGCCGTCGAGCCGCTCTGCGATTTCCTCCTCGGCGTCATCGAGATCGGAAATGGCAGCGTCCTCTGGCAGCGCCTCCTGCTTGTTCGAGCGGCGCACCTCGTCGATCGCCGCATTGCGGCCGACCATGATCAGCCATGCCGCCGGATCGCGCGGCGGGCCATTCTGCGGCCAGCTTTTCAGGGCGCGCAGGCTGGCGTTCTGGAATGCTTCTTCCGCGGTATCGAGATTGCGGAAATAGCGCAGAAGTGCGCCGACGGCCTGGGGACGCGCCGATGTCAGGGCCGCATCGATCCAGCCGACGTCTGTCACTTCGCCCTCGTTCCGGCGTCGAACAGGCCGACCGGGCGAATCTCATAGGCCCCGCCCGGATTGGCGGCGCCGAGGTCTCGCGCGACGTCGAGCGCAGCATCGAGATTTTCGCAATCGACGATATAGAAGCCGAGCAGTTGCTCTTTGGTCTCGGCATAGGGGCCGTCGAGCACGACCGGCGGACCGTCCTTGCGCAAGGTCGTGGCCGCGGTGGTCGGCAGCAGCCGGGCGACCGGACCCAGCCGGCCTTCCTTCTTCAATTTGTCCTGAACGACCGAAAGCTTCGACATGACCGCGGCGTCCTGCTCCTTGGTCCAGGAGCCGACGAAATCCTCGTCGTGATAGCAAAGTATGGCATACATCATGGGCAAGGCTCCTTCTCAGGTCCCTAGGACGGGCGGGATGGCCCCGCTCCGACATTGCTTACGGAAAAATATTCGTGCTGAAAACTAGCCCGGGTTCCGGGATGAGAGGTGAAATGACGACGAAAAAAGGCACGTTGGCGCTGTTGATCCATGGCGGCACCGAAAACTGGTCGCCGGCACGATGGAAACAACGATTTGACCAGGTCTGCGCCGACCGTCCGGTCTGGCTCGCGACTGACAGCGGCGGCGATCCGGCCAGCGTTCATTACGCCGCGGTCTGGAAGCCGGTGCCGGGCGAGTTGGCGTCGTTTCCGAACCTGAAGGTCATTTTCAACCTCGGCGCCGGCGTCGATGCGCTGATGGCCGACAAGACCCTGCCGAAAGTGCCGCTGGTGCGCGTCTCCGTCGGCGATCTCACCCACCGCATGACCGAGTATGTCGCGCTGCATGTCCTGATGCACCACCGGCAGGAACTTTATTTGCGTGACAGCCAGCGCGCGAAGCGATGGCAACCGAAATATCAATGGCCGGCCGAGGCGATCACGGTCGGGGTCATGGGGCTCGGCACGTTAGGCGCGGATGCCGCGGAAGTTTTGGTGCGACTCGGCTTCAAGGTGGTCGGCTGGAGCAACAGCCCGAAAACCATCAAGGGTGTCGAATGCTTCCACGGCAAGGCGCAGCTCGATGCGTTCCTGCAGCGCACCGACATTCTTGTCTCGCTGCTGCCGCTGACGCCGGACACACGGCACATTCTCAACCGGGAGCTTTTCGCAAAGCTGAATCGAACGAGCCCGCTTGGCGCACCGGTCGTGATCAATGCCGGCCGCGGCGGCTTGCAGAACGAAACCGATATTCTGTCGTGTCTCGACGACGGCACGTTGGGCGGCGTCTCGCTCGACGTCTACGCGACCGAGCCGTTGCCGCCGGATAGTCCGTTCTGGACCCATCCGAAGGTGGTGCTGACGCCGCACAACGCCGCTGACACAGATCCCGACGAAATCTCGAAATATGTCGCACGCCAGATCGCGCAGTTCGAGGCCGGTGAGCCGCTGGAGAATCTCGTCGATCCTACCCGCGGGTATTAAATTCTCCATGTCGTCCCCGCGTACGCGGGGACCCATAACTACGGGTCTTAGATATTTTCATGAAAGCGTCGGCTCGCACGCCAAAACGTGAAGCCGCGGCGTATGGGTCCCGGCTTTCGCCGGGACGACGACATTATTGTGTGGACGTTCCGCACATCACGCCGATCGCGCCCTTCACGATCGCCTCCAGCTCCTTACGGGGGACCCGCGCTCGCGCGCGGATGGCGATGGTGTGAATGGTGGCGGACGCCAACTGCGCCAAAACAATGGGATCGGCAGACGGCGGCAATTCGCCCTTTTCCCTGGCGCGGCGGAAGGACGACGCGAAGGCCTTGTCGAGTTCGACAAATCCGTCGAGCACCATCGCGCGAATTTCGGGATCGGCCACCGCTTCGGAAGCGGCCGTCATCACGGTGAAACAGCCTTTCGGATCCGACGTATCGGCAACATAGATATCGAGCGCCGCCGCATAGACGCGCTTCAGCCTTTCGCGGATCGGCATTTCGCCCCTGAAAATCTCGATCATCGCCGCGCGGGCGTCGGTGCGATAGCGCGCATAGCTCTTGATGTAGAGTTCGCGCTTGTCGCCGAACGCGCCGTAAAGGCTCGGCCGGTTCATGCCGGTCGCCGCGCTGAGATCGTCGAGCGAGGTCGCCGCAAAGCCGCCCTTGCGAAACAGCTCGAGCGCCTTGCCCAGCGCGACGTCCGGCTCATAGGCGCGCGGCCGTCCGCGGCGCTTGGGAGCTTCCGCATTGATTTCCGGCGGCTTTTTACTTTTTTGTACCATTTCGCAATAAATTCCTTGACGCACCTTATATTATGCGAAACAGTATAAAAATCAACCGCGCTCGAATGACACGAGCCGAATCCGGAAAGGAGCCGCCATGGATCTCTATTTCTCACCGCTCGCCTGCTCGCTTGCGACCCGCATTGCGCTTTACGAAGCCGGCAAAAAGGCGACCTATCTGGAAGTCGATGCGAAGACCAAGGTCGTGCAGAACGACGGCTCTGATTTTCGCAAAATCAATCCGCTCGGGCTGGTGCCGACCCTGCGCACCGATGAGGGAGAGGTGCTGACCGAGAACGCCGCGATCCTGCAGTATGTCGCCGATCGCTTTCCGGAAGCAGGCCTCGGCACCTCGTCAGGCATGGACCGAAGCCGGCTGCATCAATGGCTCTGTTTCATCGGCACCGAACTGCACAAGGGGTTGTTCGTGACGCTGCTTGACAAGAAGGCACCGCCGGAGGCCAAGACCTACACGCTCGGCAAGGGCCTTTCGCGGCTCGATTATCTCGAGCACCATCTCAAGGGCCGCGAATTCCTGCTCGACCATTTCACCGTTGCCGACGCCTATCTCGTCACCGTCATCAACTGGACCATGGCGACCCCGCCGATCGAGCTGGCGAAATGGCCTGCGGTGAAGGCCTATTACGAGCGGCTGCGCACGCGCCCGAGCATCGCGAAAGCGATCGCCGAGGAGTTCGAGCTGTATAAGGCCGAAATCGCACGGCACAAGACCGCGGCTTGATGGACGCTCGTGTTCCGGACGCGATGCAGCGTATCTTCACGTCGCATCGCAGATCCGGGACCTGGCAAAAGCGACGTGGACCTCGGATCAGCAGCGCACCGGAATCGCGCTGCGCGTCCGGGGAACGCGAGTGAGCTCACTAGAACGGGCTATCACCCAATCCCGGCACATCGAGAGGCCGCGGTCCCGGCGCGGGCCAATGGAAGCGGCGGTCTTTTTCGGAAATCGCGATGTCGTTGATGCTGGCTTCGCGCCGGCGCATCAGACCGTGCTCGTCGAACTCCCATTGCTCGTTGCCGTAGGAGCGGTGCCACTGGCCGCTCGCATCATGCCATTCATATTGAAAGCGCACCGCGATGCGGTTGTTGTCGAAGGCCCAGAGATCCTTGATCAGGCGATAGTCGAGCTCCTTCGCCCATTTGCGCGTGAGAAACGCAACGATCGCGGCGCGCCCCTCAAACACTTCGGAGCGGTTACGCCAGCGGCTGTCTTCCGTGTATGCAAGCGCCACGCGTTCAGGGTCGCGTGAATTCCAGGCGTCTTCCGCCATGCGCGCCTTCTGCGCGGCGGTCTCGCGGGTGAACGGCGGCAATGGCGGACGCGACATGATCATCTCCCGGCTGTTTTCGATTGCGAGCCAAGACTATCGCTTCAATCGTGGGAGTTCGATGGCCGTGTTGCTATCAGTCGATTGCGAGAACCAATCGACGCTGTTCCGAAATGCCTAGTCGAGATCGGCCTTCATCAGGGCGCGGATCGATTTCGGTATCGGCTGCGCCCTGCCCTCGCTGATGAACGCGACCCGCACCTCTGCCGTGACAAGAACGTCGTTGCCGCGCCGTACCTCCTGCGCCAGGACGATCGAGGCGCCCTTCACCGCGACCGGCCAAGTCACGACGTCGAGCACATCGTCCATCCGCGCTGGTTTGAGGAAATCGAGCTTCATCGAGCGCACCACGAAGGCAAAGCCTGGCGTCTCGGTCTCGGCTTCCGAAAACAATGCGTGCTGCTCGGCGCCCATCAGCCGCAAATGGTTGGTGCGGCCGCGCTCCATGAAGCGCAGGTAGTTGGCGTGATAGACGATGCCGGAGAAATCCGTGTCCTCGTAAAAGACGCGGATCTGCATCTGGTGGCGACCGTCGCGGATTTCGCCGTCGAGATGGGTTAAGGTCAATTGCGCACCACGTTTTGGCTTTTTCACGGTTTTGCGCAAAATCCGCCTGCCGCGCAAGCGCAGGCTGTAATGTTGAGGCGTTACGAGAGAACTGGCGCAGTTTTGCCCACCGTCACGAGCACGATTTCCGGCGGCACGCCGAGCCGGAACGGCACGATGCTGCAACCAAGCCCGCCGGAGACGACGACGTCGCAGTTCATGCGGATATGGCCGTAAGCAAGCCGTTGCCCGGAAGGCGCGACCGGCGACCAGCCGAGAAGCCTCACCTGACCGCCATGGGTATGGCCGGAGAGCTGGAGCGCGACCCGCGACGGCACGCGATGTACGACGTCCGGCTCATGCGCCAGCAAAATGACCGGCGCGTCGTCCGTCACCTTGGCGAGCGTTGCGGAAAGATCGTCGACGCCCCTCCGCCTGACGAGGCCGTAGCGGCGCGCAAAAACAAAGGCGAGTTGATCGCCGAGGCCGGCAAGCCAGAAAGGGCGGCCAGCCTTGCTCAGGCGCTGGACGTCGTTCTCGTAAACCGGAATGCCGGCGCCTTCGAGCGCGCGGCGGGCAATCGTCGTTCCTGCGCCCTGTCGCTGCACAATCAGGTCTTCCCAATAGTCATGATTGCCGAGCACGGCATGCACGCCGAGCGGCGCCTTGAGACCAGCGAGAACAGAGGCCCATTCGTTGGCCGGAATAACCCGCGTCACGTTGCGGTGACCGGCGACATAGTCGCCAAGCAAAACCGTCACGTCGGCGCCGAGCATGTTGGTGTGGTCGACGATCGTCTGGATGCGCTCCAGCGACATCCAGGGATCGCAGGCGTGAATATCGGTAATGACGGCGATCTTGAGATTGAAGTCGGCCGGCCATTGCGGCGGCGAAACGTGATAGCGCGTGACCCGAAGCTGAAGTTCCGGCTCGCTGAATCCGTAAGCGACCGTCGAAACGCCGGTAACGCCGAGACCAGAAAATGTACGCAGAAAATGGCGGCGTGAGAGCATAAAGAGCCGATTGTGATGCAGCCTGCTTTTCGCCGGAGAATACAGCTGAATTACGGAACGTTTGTGCAGATATTGCGCAGTAAGGTTACTGATTCTTCATCTGCACGAGACGATCGCGCAACAACGGCGCGCGGTGTCATTCGTCCTCGCTGTCGTTGCCGAACAATCCGAACTGCGCCGGATCGCGCGCAGGTTCCGCCAAGCCCAGGTGACGGAACGCATGCGACGTCAACAGACGCCCGCGCGGAGTGCGCTGCAGATAGCCGCACTGGATCAGAAACGGCTCGATGATGTCTTCGATCGCATCGCGCGGCTCCGACAGCGCCGCGGCAAGCGTCTCGACACCAACCGGCCCGCCGGCATAGTTCATCGCAATCGTCGTGAGATAACGGCGATCCATCGCGTCAAGGCCCGCCGCATCGACCTCCAGCGCGCTCAGCGCAGTGTCGGCAATCTTGCGATCGATGGAATCCGCATCCGCCGCGGACGCGAAGTCTCGTACACGGCGCAACAGCCGCCCGGCGATGCGCGGCGTACCGCGAGCACGGCGGGCGATTTCGTTGGCGCCATCGGCGGTCATGCCGATTTGCAGCACGCGGGCGCCGCGGGTGACGATCTTTTCCAACTCGTCTTCGGTGTAGAAATTCAGCCGCACCGGAATCCCGAAACGGTCGCGCAAGGGATTGGTCAAGAGCCCAGCGCGCGTCGTCGCGCCGACCAGTGTGAACTTGGCAAGATCGATCTTGACCGAGCGCGCCGCCGGTCCCTCGCCGATGATGAGGTCGAGCTGGAAATCTTCCATCGCGGGGTAGAGATGTTCTTCGACCGCGGGGCTCAGGCGATGGATCTCGTCGATGAAGAGCACGTCACGTTCTTCGAGATTGGTGAGAAGCGCGGCGAGTTCGCCGGCCTTGGCGATCACGGGGCCTGAGGTCGCGCGAAAGCCGACGCCGAGTTCGCGCGCAACGATCTGCGCGAGCGTGGTCTTGCCGAGACCAGGCGGACCGACGAACAGCACATGATCGAGCGCCTCGCCGCGCTTGCGCGCTGCTTCGATGAAGATCGAGAGATTCTTGCGCGCCTGGGCCTGACCGACGAAGTCGGACAGCGATTGCGGGCGCAGCGCGGTATCGCCGCCATCCTCAGCGCGGCGCTCGGGCGTGACCATGCGCGGGGGATTCATTCGTTGCCCCGCCGGTATTTGTTGGGCAACAATTCGCCGATCGTCACTACCTTCGGCGTGCGTCCGTTGTTGGGCACGATCACTTTCGCCTTGGCGTCATAGTCGTGAATCAACTCGCGGCAGATGCCGCAGGGCGAGACCACCGCGATCTTGCCGGGCTCATCGGGCTTTGGATGCCGAACGGCGACGATGGTCTCGATGCCGTGGTCGCCGCTCTCGGTGATGGCGCGGCCGATCGCAATCGCTTCGGCGCAAACCGCGATCCGGCCGATATAGGCGTCGATATTCACGCCGGTAATGATGCGGCCGTCGCGCGTGCGCATTGCCGCGCCGACTTCCTGCCAGTCGTTGCGATAGCGCTCGCTGATTGCCTTGGTGGCGGCGGCGATCAGTTCCTTGTCTTTCTTGCTCAGCATGGTCGACGATGCATTTCCTTCGAGGCGGCGGCTAGCAACGAATAACCTACTTCGCCAGTTCCTTCAGGCCCAGCCGGATGAGCTGCGCGGTCTCGGCTTTTTCACCGGCGCTGCGCGAGGCCGCGGCAATCGCGGCGGCCGCTTGCGGCTGGCCGTAGCCGAGATTGACCAGCGCGGAGATCGCATCCGTCACCGGGCGAGGCGCGCGAGAGTCGTCGATCGCGCCGGAGAGACTGACGACCGCCGGATCGACATTGGCAAAGTGAGGCGCCTTGTCCTTCAATTCGGTGACAATGCGCTCGGCGACCTTCGGGCCGACGCCGGGCGTGCGCGTCACCGCCGCCTTGTCGCGCAGCGCAATCGCATTTGCGAGGTCGGACGGCGAGAGCGTGCCCAGCACGGCGAGCGCGACCTTGGCGCCGACGCCCTGCACCGTCTGCAACAGCCGAAACCATTCGCGCTCGATGTCGCTCTTGAAGCCGAACAGCTTGATCTGGTCCTCGCGAACGTAAGTCTCGATCGAGAGCACCGCCGCCTCGCCGGGCGCGGGCAAGCCTTGCAAGGTGCGCGAGGAGCAATGCACCTGATAGCCGACGCCGCCGACATCGAGGATCACAAAATCCTCGCCGTAGGAATCGATCAGACCCTTGAGCTTGCCGATCATAGACCGACCACCTTGAGCCGCATTGCAGCGCTGGTGCGGTGATGGGCATGCGTGATCGCAACGGCGAGCGCGTCGGCCGCGTCAGCGGACTTAGGCTCGGCCTTCGGCAGCAGCACCTTCAACATCACCATGATCTGGTTCTTGTCGGCGTGGCCGGCGCCGACCACCGTCTTCTTCACCTGGTTGGGCGCGTACTCCGCAACCGAAATGCCGAACATCGCAGGCGCCAGCATCGCGACGCCACGGGCCTGGCCGAGCTTGAGCGTTGCCACGCCATCCTTGTTGACGAAGGTCTGCTCGACGGCAGCCTCGGCGGGGCGAAAATCGCCGAGGACAGTGGCCAGTCCCTCATGAATGGCAAGCAGGCGGCTCGAAAGCGGCAGATCGTCCGGCGGCTCGACCGATCCGCAACCGAGATAAACGAGCCGGTTGCCTTCAACCTCGATCACGCCCCAGCCCGTGCGGCGCAGGCCTGGGTCGATGCCGAGGATCCGGATAGGAGGGCGAATCGGCTGGGAGGACATGGGCACTTATACCCAAGATTCGCGTTTGGCGTCGCCGTTGGCGGTCGGCCGGGCGACCTTATCCGCCCATCTTGGCCACAAGCGCGTCGGAAATCTCGAAGTTGGCATAGACGTTCTGGACGTCGTCGTGCTCGTTCAGAAGGTCCATCAGCTTCAACAGCTTCTCGCCGGTTTCGTCGTCGACCGCGACCGTATTTTGCGGCTTCCAGATCACGGCTGCCTTGCGCGCCTCGCCAAACTTCGCCTCCAGCGCCTTGGCGACGTCGCGAAAGGTTTCCTGCGAGGCATAGACTTCGTGGCCGCTTTCGCTGGACAGCACGTCGTCGGCGCCGGCGTCGATTGCCGCTTCCAGCATGGCATCGTCGGACGCCACCTTGGCGTCGTATTCGATGATACCGGTGCGATCGAACATGAACGAGACCGCGCCGGTTTCCCCGAGATTGCCGCCGGATTTGGTGAAATAGGAGCGGATGTCGGAGGCCGCGCGGTTACGGTTGTCGGTCAGCACCTCGACGATCACGGCAACGCCCCCCGGGCCGTAACCTTCGTAGCGGATTTCGTCATAGGTCTCGCTGTCGCCGCCGATCGCCTTCTTGATCGCGCGCTCGATATTGTCCTTTGGCATGTTTTCCTGCCGCGCGGCGATCACCGCTGCCCGAAGCCGCGGGTTCATCGCGGGGTCAGGCGTCCCCAGCTTGGCCGCGACCGTGATTTCGCGCGCGAGCTTGCCGAACAGCTTCGACTTCTGGGCGTCCTGACGCCCCTTGCGGTGCATGATGTTCTTGAATTGGGAATGTCCGGCCATGCCTGATCTCTGGAAGTCGAAAACTAGTGGTCCGATTCTAACATTTGCATCCCGTCGCAGCGGGCGCTTTTGCGAATGTTAGAATCGAAGGACCACTAGCAAAAACATAGGTTTCTAGTGGAGTTTCGGATTTTACATTCGCTTGACGAGCCCGCTGCGAATGGGCAGCGAATGTAAAATCCACTCCACTAGGTGATTTGGGTGGAAAGCGCGGCCTTATAGGCTTCCCACTGGCTGAAATCAAAGATTTGGCGACGTTTTCGGTACCAAGGTAGCGGAAACTGCCTCCAAGTCAGGCATTTGTTAACCATGATTTCACGGCGGGGTGGGACGATGATCGTCAACATACCCGCTTACTGAGAAACCCATGGCGATTGGATTGTTCCGGAAAGCCGCCCTCCCGCCACCCGCGCCTGCGCCTCAATCCCAGGCGAAGCCGGCTCCTGTGACGGAAGATGGCGATTACTCCGAAGCCGAATCGGTCCGGCAGATTCTCGAACTGCTCGAAATCGAGCTCGGTGGCATGATCCGCCAGCTCGAACGCGCGGCGAGTGCAGTTGCCGGCGGCGCAGACGCCACCGCAGCCACGCTTGCCGCCGTCCGACAGCGTACCGACGCGCTGAGCGCGCGCTCGAACGAGGCCCAGAGCACCGCAACCATTTTCTCTCAGGCCGCCGACAAGTTCGCCGATTCGGCGAAAGGCATTGGCTCGCAGGTCCGCGATGCCGGCAAACTCGCCGACGAGGCAGCCGCGGCCGCGCACGAAGCCAGCGCCAATGTCGATCGCCTCAAGGATTCCTCGGCCGCGATCGGCAATGTCGTCAATCTGATCGCGCATATCGCGCGGCAAACGACCCTGCTCGCGCTCAACTCGACCATCGAAGCCGCGCGCGCCGGCACGGCCGGACGCGGCTTCGCGGTGGTCGCCTCCGAGGTCAAGGCCCTGGCGGTGCAGACCCAGGACGCAACCGAAGAGATCAAGAAAAAGATCGACGCGCTGCAACGCGACGCCGCCGGATCGGTCGAAGCGGTGCATCGGATTTCGCAAGCCATCCAGGCAATCCGCCCGGTGTTCGAAAACGTCAACGGGGCGGTGGCCGAGCAGCAGGCGACCACCCAGGAGATGACCGAGAACGTTGCGACCGCCTCGAACTTCATCGCTTCGGTTGGGTCCAGCGCCAGCGAGATCGATCACGCTGCGAAGGAGGCGGAGGCGCATCGCGAGCATGTCGCCAATGCCGGCAACGCGGTCACCATCTTCGCGCAAAAGCTCAAGACCCGCTGCGCGGTGCTGCTCGGCCACGACCTGCGGGCCGACCGTCGCAAACAGGAACGGCTGCCCTGCAACCTGAGGATCGAGATCGACACCCCGCAGGGCCGCATCGCGGCGCAGGTCTACGAGATTTCCGTCGAGAGCATCCTGATCGGCGGTCCGAACGCCGCCAATGTGCCGCTCAATCAAGCCCTCAACGCCACGTTGCAGGATATCGGCGCCTGCAAGATCCGCAGCGGCGAACGGTCGAGCGCTGGCGTTCAGGCGAGCATCATGACCAACGATGCGGCCCTCATCGAGACCATCGAAGACAAAATGTGGGCGATCCACGACGAGAACACCGAGTTCGTCACCCGCGCGATGGAAGCCGGTGTTCAGCTCAACCAGATGTTCGAACAGGCGGTCACAAGCGGCGCGATCTCGATGGAGGCGATGTTCGATACGGACTATGTCGAGATATCCGGCACCAACCCGGTGCAGCACCGCAGCCGTATCCTCGATTGGGCCGATCGCGCGCTGCCGGCGTTCCAGGAAGCCTTCCTCGCCAAGGATTCGCGCATGGTGTTCTGCGTTGCGATCGACCGCAACGGCTACCTGCCGGTGCACAACAAGGTCTATTCCCATCCGCAGCGGCCAGGCGACGTCGCCTGGAATACCGCCCATAGCCGCAACCGCCGCATCTTCAACGACACGGCCGGCCTTGCGGCGGGCCGCAACCAGCGCACCTATCTGATCCAGAGTTACGCGCGCGACATGGGCAACGGCGTCACGGTGATGATGCGCGAGATCGACGTGCCGATCCGCGTCAAGGGCAGGCACTGGGGCGGATTCCGCACCGCCTATAAACTTTAGGGTGGATTGCTGGCTTTCAAGGCGCGTTGCATAAGATGAGCGAGAACCCGAATCGGTTGGAGTCAGGCGATGTCCGCCGCAAAGTCTGCTGGACCTGAAGTTTCTCCCGTGCGGTCGGAGGGTGAACGGCTCGTCGATCAGCTCAGCAATCAGCTTGGCGGCCTCGGGGTCGAACTTGCCGACGTCGCCGGCAACGTGCAGGAGGTCGCCAGCCGGGTTTCGACGCAATCGGAGCACTTTGCGCATCTGCAGAAGACCGCGGAGACGATGGTCTCCGCCAACCACGACATCGCCGATGCCTCGCGGGCGGTCCAGTCGGCGTCGTCGGAGACTGTCGACGAAATCAATCAGTCGCGGGGCGCGGTCGAGGCCGCGATCAAACACATTTCGGAACTGGTCGAATCGGTCGGCCGGATCGAGGACAGGCTGAGCGCGGTCTCGTCGGCGCTGGCGCAGGTGACGAAGGTTTCTAGCTCGATCGAGGCGATCGCCAAGCAGACCAATCTTCTGGCGCTGAATGCGACCATCGAGGCGGCCCGCGCGGGCACGGCCGGCCGGGGCTTTGCGGTCGTTGCAAGCGAGGTCAAGAGTCTTGCGGAAGCCACCCGCCAGGCGACCCACCAGATCGGCGACACCATGCGCGACCTCGACGGTCAGCTCGGCAACCTGATCGGTGAAAGCGGCGAAGCCTCCTCGCGGGCCAAGACCGCGAGCGAAGGCGCCACGCAGATCCAGAACATCATCGCTCGCGTCCAGGAAGGCTTCACCAAGGTCGGCCAGGAGATCGACGGCGTCGCCAAGGCTGCAACGTCCAATCTCGGTCACTGCGATACCGTGATCGAGGAACTGCGCAACCTTGCCAAGGGCGTCGATCTCTCCTCGAGCGACCTGAAGCATGCGGACGAGCGCGTCACCAAGCTGCTCGATCTGTCCGAAAGCCTGATCGCCGCGATCGCCGACAGCGGCGTGGAAACGTCGGATGCACCACTCATCCGCGTCGTCGTCGAGACCGCCGGGCGGATCGCGGAAGTTTTCGAGGCGGCGGTCGCGCGCGGCGAGATTACGCTCGACGCGCTGATGGACGAGAACTATCGCGTGATTCCCGGGACCGATCCCAAGCAATACATGACGAACTACGTCGAGTTCACCGACCGCGTGCTGCCCACCATTCAGGACCCGATCCAGAAATCCGATCCGCGCATCGTGTTTTGCGTGGCCTGGGCCAAAGGCGGGTATCTGCCGACCCACAACCCGAACTATCGCTTGCCGCAGGGAAAAGATCCGGTCTGGAACAACGCGAACTGCCGCAACCGGCGTCTCTTCAACGATCGCGCCGTGAAAAAGGTCGCGGCCAACACCAAGCCGTTCCTGCTGCAGACCTACCGGCGCGACATGGGCGGCGGCAATTTCGTGCTGATGAAGGACGCCTCCTCGCCGATCTTCGTCCGAGGACGCCATTGGGGCGCGTTCCGCCTCGGCTTCCGGCAAAGCTGACTCGCACAAGCCTGACGCGCGGGTCCACGTTGCGCTTAGCTCGTCCAGAATTCCGGCATCGCCGGCGACAGCCGCCCGCCGGTTCGAACGGCCTCGACTTTCACCGCGAGCCCCGTCGCATCGTCGGTCTCGACCGCGACACCGCTCAATGTCGCCGGCCCCATCGCCGGCTCGAAGCGCGCCGCCGGAATGCCCGACGTAAATCTGCGGATCGGTTCGTCCTTCTGCATGCCGATGATCGAATCGTAATCGCCGGTCATGCCGGCGTCGGTCATGTACGCCGTCCCGCCTGCGAGAATCTGGTGATCGGCTGTGGGCACATGGGTATGCGTGCCGACCACGAGACTGGCGCGGCCGTCGCAGAAATAGCCGATCGCCTGCTTTTCGCTTGAGGCCTCGCCGTGGAAATCGACCACCACCGCGTCCGCCGCCTCGCGCAACGGACAGGCGGCAAGTTCGCGGGCCAGCGCTGCAAAGGGATCGTCGAACGGCGTCATGAAGACGCGGCCGATGGCGTTGACGATGAGCGCGCGCTTGCCGCTCTTCGTCTCGATCAGCGCCGCACCGCGGCCGGGCGTGCCGGACGGAAAATTCGTCGGGCGAATGAGCCGAGGCGCGCGCTCGATGAACACCAGCGCCTCGCGCTGATCCCAGGCGTGGTTGCCGAGCGTGATCGCATCGGCGCCGGCATCGAGCAATTCCTGATAGATCGCTTCGGTAATCCCGAAACCGCCGGCCGCGTTCTCGCCGTTGACGACGACCAGATCGAGCGACCAGTTGCGGATCATCCCGGGTAGATATTCGGTCACCGCGGTGCGGCCGGACCGACCCACCACGTCACCGACGAACAGAATTCTCAATTAAGTGCTCCGAAAATCGAACGTCTTCTTCTCCGTTAGCACATAATCGAGCGCGACGTCGTGCGCGAGTGCGGGGACAGCCTTGATTTCCTGGGCGGCGAAGGCAAGGCCGATGGCCGTGATCGGCTTCATTTTCCGCAAATGGGCGAGTGTGAAGTCGTAATGACCGGCGCCATAACCGATGCGGTGGCCGAGGCGATCGAAAGCGGCAAGCGGGACCAGCATGATGTCGGGAATGAGTTCGGCCCTGGCCGGCGACGGCTCGAGAATGCCGAGCGGGCCCATCGTGAGACGATCGCCGACGACCCATGCGCGGAACGAGAGCGACTTGCCGCGCCCGAGGATCGCCGGCAGCGCGAGTTTTGCGCCTTGGCCTGCCAGTTTGCGCATCAAGGGCTCGGGATCGAGTTCGCTGCGGATCGGCGAATAGCCGGAGACGATGACGCCAGGGGATATCTCGAACGGCAGACCGCGCGCAGCCAGCTTCTCGCTGGCGGCAGTGCGCACCGCCGCCTCCATCGCATCGCGCGCATCGAGCGCGCTCTTGCGCAAGTCACCCTTGGATGGAAGTGCGGACATGCGAGGCCCCCTGCCACATCACACCAACCAGAGAGAAAGTGCGAAGCCGCGGTCGCCGTTGAAGCGCTCGATCCCGGAGTTCCCTACGAAAGTAGGTGGGCACCATATGTCCGGATCCACGGACCCGGCCAGGGACAGTTCCCTAAAGGATCGATAAGGCCCCGGGGATATATGGCTCCTGACGCG
>Ga0070741_10000783_pt1 | contig 107014 bp, 117 predicted proteins | sample Coa_R1_4_FD_66440 | JGI IMG/M metagenome (GOLD analysis project Ga0070741, IMG submission 66440) | Surface soil microbial communities from Centralia Pennsylvania, which are recovering from an underground coalmine fire - Coalmine... | ecosystem: Environmental > Terrestrial > Soil >...
GTCTCGACGTTCTCGAGCGTCCCGAGCACGAGCATCGCGGTCAACGCGGTCGCCGTGCCGCCGGCGCCGGCACTCGCCTCCTCGGCGATCAGCGGAACCTCGGTGAGCGCGTCCGGCAGCTGCGTCGCGGGCGACTCCATCCTGCTCTACGACAAGGGCGTGCTGATCGCCACCATCCCGTGCAACGGCGGGTCGTGGAGCTGGAGCGGAACGCTCGCGCTCGGCCAGCACGTCCTCACGGCGATCGACCAGGAGCCGGTGCTCGGGCTGAAGAGCAATGCGAGCAAGCCGGTTACCGTCAACGTCTACAACCCGCCCGCCGCGCCGACGGTGGCCGGCCCGTCGATCAGCGGGCAGCAGGTGACCTACAGCGGCAGCTGCGTGAGCGGCGACACCGTCACCCTGCTCGACGGCGGCGCCGCAGTCTCCGGCGGCGTGACGATCTGCTCGTCGCACAACACCTGGTCGCTGACCGTCACGCTCGCGCCGGGCTCGCACACGATCACCGCGGTTCAGACCGATCCCGCTTCCGGCTTCTCGAGCGTCGTGAGCAACTCGGTCGCGACGATGATCTACCTGCCGCCCGCGGCGCCCGGGCTGACGGTTCCTGCTTCTGCGAACGCGAACGCGGCGGTCTCGGTCTCCGGCACGGGTGTGGCCGGCGACACGATCACCGTCACCTACAACGGCTCGACGAAGACGACCGTCGTGCAGGCGAACGGCACCTGGTCGGTCTCGATCAGCTTCGCGCGCAGCGGCCACTACACCGTCTCGGCGACGCAGACCGACCCGGTGTCCGGTCTGACGGGCGGCGCCGCCTCCGGCTCCATCACGATCCACTGACGCTCAGACGAGCTGCTCGATCGCCTGCTCGAGCGCGGCGGGCTTGAACCCGAACGGGCCTTCGCCGCCCTGGAAGGCGATCCGGCCGTCGGTGCCGATCAGGTAGAGGCGGTCGGGCCACCCGCCGTAGGCCGACGCGACGGCGTTGTCGATCTCGTCGATGACCGCCGGGATCGTCAGCTCGAGCTTTGCCGCGCAGGTCTGCGCGACCGCGCGCCGCTCCCCGATCGTCGTCGGCTCGTTGACGGCGATCCCGGAGCGCCGGTTCTCCGGCAGGATCCAGCCCTCCTCGGGATGCGCCTCGCGGATGTAGACGACGAGGAAGCTGACCCGGTCGTCGAAGCGGGCGGCGATTCTCTCCAGCGGCCCAACCTGGGCGCGAAACGGCGGTCAGGTGTAGGAGCCGAAGATCAGCGCGACCGGCTGCTCGGCGGTGAGCGCCGAGAGGCGGACGCTGCCGTCGCCGTCAAGGCGCGGCAGGTCGAAGTCGGGAGCGGCGTCGCCCACGGCGACCTTCGCGGTCATCAGATTGCGGTAGTCCTCGCTCGCCATCACGTCCTGAAGCGTCAGCGGCGAGTCCGCGGGAGCGTTCGTGCGTCCGTGTCGGAGCTGCGAGAGCATCATCCCGGGAATCGACCACTTCCGGTCGACGGGGCTGCCGGCGGCGACCGTGCGCATGTAGCCGAGGATGTCGAGCGGCGTCGGCACGGCTAGAACTCGACGTCCTTCGTCTCGACCGTGCCGGCCGTCCGGCCCGGAGCGGTCTGATACGTCCAGTAGAGATTCGTGTGCGCGATCACCTGCTCGGGCGGCGGGGCACCGTACGACGTCAGATCCTCGGTCGTGTGTGCGTCGCTGACGAGCGTCGTGTCGTAGCCGCGCACGAACGCGCCGTGCAGGGTGCAGCGGATGCACGCGTCGGACTGCGCGCCCGTGACGATCAGCCGTCCGACTCGCAACCCGTCGAGGATCGCTTCGAGGTTCGTGTCCTCGAACGAGTCGCCGTAGCGCTTGTGCACCAGCGGCTCTTCCTCGCGCGGATCGAGCTCGGGCACGATCTTCCAGTTGTCGCTGCCTTCGGCGAGCCCGCCGTCGTCGCGGTGCTGCACCCAGATGACGGAGACGTCCGCCTCGCGCGCCTTGTCGACGAGGTCGTTGATGTTCGCGACCACCTTGTCGCGCTCGCAGGCGCCCGCGACGACGCCGTTCTGGACGTCGATCACGACGAGCGCGGTATTCGGCCGGTTGCTGAGCGTCGTCATCGCAGTAAGTATCCCGCAATGCGCAACTGGGCGGGCAACGTCACCTACTCGACCGAACGGGTGCTGCGCCCGTGCACGGTCGAGGAGGCATGCGAGCTCGTTGCCGCCAACGCTGCGATCCGACCACTCGGCACGCGTCACTCGTTCAGCCGCGTCGCCGACGCGACCGGCGCGCTGCTCTCGACGGAGCACCTCGACCGCATCGTCGAGGTGGGGGAGCAGACGGTGACCGTCGAGTCCGGCATCCGCTACGGCGAGCTCGGCGCTGCGCTCGATCGCCAAGGCCTCGCGATCGCGAACTACGCGTCGCTGCCGCACATCTCGGTCGGCGGCGCGGTCGCGACCGCGACACACGGCTCGGGCGCGGCGAACCCGTCGCTCTCGGCCGCCGTCGCCGCAATCGAGCTCGTGCGGCCGGACGGCTCCCTGCTCCACCTGCGCCGCGGAGACGACGCGTTCCCCGGCGCGGTTGTCGCGCTCGGCGCCCTCGGGCCGGTCGTGCGGCTCACGCTCGACATCCAACCGGCGTTCGCGCTCCGCCAGCAGGTCTTCGAGAGACTGCCCTGGGGGGCGGTCGAGACGCACCTCGACGAGCTGCTCGGGCTTGCCTACAGCGTGAGCCTCTTCACGCTCTGGACCGAGGCGGGCGTCGAGCAGGTCTGGGTGAAGAGCAGCGACGTCGTGGCCGAGTGCTTCGGCGCCGTGCCGGCGCCGGGCCCGCGCCATCCGATCGCCGGCGCGGCGCCTGAGAACTGCACCGAGCAGCTCGGCGTCCCCGGGCCACCGCACGAGCGGCTGCCGCACTTCCGTCTCGGCTTCACGCCGAGCGGCGGCGACGAGCTGCAGTCCGAATATGCCGTGGCGCGCGAGCACGCCGTCCCCGCGTTACGCGCGCTGCGTCCGCTCGGCGCGAAGCTCACGCCGTTGCTGCTCGTCTCGGAGATCCGGGCGGTCGCCGCGGACGACCTGTGGCTGAGCCCGTTCTACGGCCGCGACAGCGTGACGATCCACTTCACGTGGAAGCCGCTCGGGCCCGAGGTCGAGGCGGTGCTACCGCTCGTGGAGGCGGCGCTGGCGCCGTTCGCGGCACGGCCGCACTGGGGGAAGGTCTTCCTTGCCCCGCCGCTCGACCGCTATCCGAAGCTGCCGGCGTTCCGTGCGCTGCGCCGCGAGCTCGACCCGGCCGGGAAGTTCGCGAGCGACTTCCTCGCTCAATCGGCCGGCACGTAGTCGAAGACGTCCGGGTTCGGGCCGTTCCGTCCGGCTTCGCCGCGGTCGAGCGCGTCGATCGCCGCGACGTCGTCCGGTTCGAGCTCGAAGTCGAAGAGCTCGAAGTTCTCCTTGATCCGCGCGGGCGTCACCGACTTCGGGAAGACGATGTAGCCGCGCTGGATATGCCAGCGGAGCACGATCTGCGCGGGCGACTTCCCGTACCGCTCTGCGAGCGGCGCGAGCGCGGGGTCGTCGAGGACCTTGCCCTGGGCGATCGGCGCCCAGGCCTCCGTTGCGATGCCGTGCGCACTGTCGTACGCCGCCACGTCGTGGTTCTGGAAGTACGGATGCAGCTCGATCTGGTTCACCGCCGGCACCGTCTCCGTCTCGGCGGCGAGCCGTTCGAGGTGCGCGACCTGGAAGTTCGACACGCCGATCGAGCGCGCGTGGCCGGCTGCCTTGAACTCCTCCATCGTCTGCCACGTCGAGACGAAGTCGCCGTCGTAGAGCGTCGGCAGCGGCCAGTGGATCAGGAACAGGTCGACGTAGTCGAACCCGAGCTCCTCGAGCGTGCCCGCCATCGCGCGCCGTGCGTCGTCCGGGCGGTGGAAGCCGTTGTTCAGCTTGCTGGTGATGTACACGTCGCCCCGGTCGAGGCCCGCTGCGCGCACCGCCTCGCCGACACCGCGCTCGTTGCCGTACATCTCGGCGGTGTCGATGTGGCGGTAGCCGGCGGCGAGCGCGACGCTCACCGCCTCGGCGGTCTCGGCCGGCGGCACCTGGAAGACGCCGAAGCCGAGCTGCGGGATCGCGGTGCCGTCGTTCAGCTCGATCGTGGGAACGGCCACGACGAGAGAATACGGCTGAGCGCTGCCGCGAGAACGAGGAACCACACCGGGAGGGCGAAACGGTCTCGCCCATCTCGCTCCTCTCCCAAAGTAGATCGTAGAGCGATACTCTTCCCTTTCCGCCCATCCGCAAACTCTTTGTAAGCAGGGGTTCACCCCGGGGAGCGGAAGGACTACGGTCGGGCGAGGCCGAACTGGCGACGACCGTGCGGATTCCGAGGACGACACTCGTGGCACTGCTGGCCCTCCTTGTCGGGGCGGCGCTCGCGACCGATCTCGCCGCGGCCGACCCGTCGACCAAGCAGCAGCTGCAAGAGAAGCAGCAGCAGGCGAAGAACGTCCTCGACCAGGTGAACAAGCTCGACACGCAGTTCGAGGCGAGCGTCGAGGCGTGGAACGGGGCGAAGTACGAGCTGGGTGTGACCCAGAAGCAGCTGAAGACCGAGCGGACCGAGCTTCGGCAGGCGGAGAAGCAGCGCCGCGTCGCGGTCACCCGCGTCGAACGGCGGCTCGTCGCGATCTACGAGAGCACCGACGACCAGTCGACGGTCGCGATCCTCTTCGGCAGCACGAACCTGTCCGAGATGCTGAACCGCTTCGACGCAGTGCACCTCGTCGCCGCGGCAGATCATCGGCTCGCCGTCCAGGCGACCGCCGCCCGCGACCGCTACGCGGCTGCGGAGCAGAAGACGGCGGGACTCGAGGATCAGCGCGCCGCGGACGTGTCGCAGCTCGACACGCAGCGCCGGAAGATCGGCGGCATGCTGGCCGAGCGCAAGCGCCTGCTCGCCTCCGTCCAGTCGCAGGTCGGCGCCCTGGAGCGGAAGGAGGCGCGGGAGCAGGCGATTCTGAAGGCGCAGGCGCAGGCGCGGCTCGCGGCGGCGCAGCGCGCCGCCGCCGCCGCCGAGGCGGCCGCGCGCGCGCAGGCGCAGGCGGCGGCCCAGGCCAAGGCGCAGGCCGCGGCCCAGGCCAAGGCGCAGGCGACGACGACGACGACCGCCCCTTCGCAGCCCGCCCCGACGACTACGACCGCCCCGTCGCCGCCGACCCCGACCATCACTGCGCCGGCGGTGCCGACGACCCCGGTGTCGACCGGGCCTCTCCCGGCCGGTCACCCGGAGGCTGCGCAGATTGCGCTCAAGTACCTCGGCATCCCGTACCAGTGGGGCGGTGCAAGCCCGTCCACCGGCTTCGACTGCTCCGGGCTCGTGATGTACGTCTACGCGCAGCTCGGGATCCAGCTGCCGCACTATGCCGCGGCCCAGTTCGGCTTCGGGACGGCGGTGCCGAAGAACGAGCTCGAGCCGGGCGACCTGGTCTTCTTCGACAACCTCGACCACGTCGGCATCTACATCGGCGGCGGGGACATGGTGCACGCGCCCGAGACCGGTGACGTGGTGAAGATCGAGGCGATCTCCGACTTCGGCAACCACTACGTCGGCGCGCGCCGGCTGTAGCCAATTCCTGCGTAACCGGGTAGGGTCCTCACCCGTTTAGGGGATGGGAGCTGGACGGGGCGCGCGCCTGACTGCGGCATCGGGGTCGTCCCTATGAACGAGGGTTCGCTTGCCGCGAACGTCGAACGGGGGCTGCGCACCGTCCGTGGGCACGCCCGCCTGTACCGGATGCGCGTCGTGCTCTTTCTCCGCGCTTCCCCGGTGACCCAACAGGCGGGCGTGCCCACGGACGGGCGCGACGCTGTCGGTTGACAGCACTATCAGCTTCGGATACTTCGGCGCATGCCTCCCAGCGGATGTGCCTGCCGGCAAGACCTATTTCCTGCTCATGCGTTTCCAAGCGCGAAAACCCGCCGTATCCGAACGGGGGGTTGGAACGTTGACATCGCGGACACCATAGGTGTCGAGAAAGAGCAACCGAGAACGAAAGTCAAGGTGCTTCGCATGGGGAATGGGTCTCCCCGGCTTCGGAAAACCTGGCTGCGCGCGCTGACGCTCGCCGTCTGCGTCGCGGGAGGATTCGCACCATCGGCACTGGCTGACGGGCTGCCGTCCCAGCCGCTGCCGGCCCCTGCGCCGCTGCCCCCGGCTGCGGCGCCTGTCGTGGCTGCCGTGACGACCGTCACCAGCGCCGTGCAGACGACGGTCCAGCCGGTCGTGCAGCCGGTGGCCCAGACCGCAACCGCGGTCGTCGCGCGCGTTTCCGCGCCGGCGCCCGTGCAGGCGCTGCCCAAGCAGCCGGTCCGCTCGGCCGTGCGTGCAGTGCGCCGGATCGTCGCGCCGGTCGCCCCGACCCGGCTCGTGACCCGCCCGGCCCGCCGGATCGTCGCGCAGGTCAGGCATCTCGCAGCGCCGGTGACCGCCGCCGCGCCGGTGACCGCCGCGGTGCCGGTCGCGCCGCACGTCGCCGCGCCGGCTGTGCACGTGGCGGCCGCCGCGTCTTCCCGTTCCGCCGCACCGGCGATCCGCGTGGAGCGTGCCGCGCGCACGCCTCAGGCAACGGCCCCGGTCGCCCGGACGCTGGCCCGCTTCGTCCCCGTTCGCGCATCGGCGCGGCGCTTCGTGCCGGCCGTCGCCGCGCGGGGCACGGCACCTGCGTCCGCCACTTCGCGGCCGGCCGTCGCTCCGACGAGCCTGCCCGCCGCTCCGGCGGGCGCGCTCACAGGCTCCGGCGCCGCCGCTTCCTCGGGCGCGGCCGGCAGCGGCAGCACCCCCGCCTCTATGCTCGCCCGCGCGCAGTTCCCGGCGCCGCGGGGCAGCACCGTGTTCCCGCCTGCACGTTTCGCGTGGATCGGCCGCCGGCCGCTCCTCTCGCTCGAACGACCCGACTGACGCCCGCCTAGCGGACCAGTCCGACGCCGACTGGGTCTCGGCGTCACGTCATTCGAGCGATTGAAGGAGGAAGAGCATGAAACGTCTCATGCTGGCGGTCTCCGTCGTCCTCAGCGCCTGCGCGCTGGGTGCGGGCACCGCGTACGCAGACGGCGGCAACGCCGCCACCAACTCGACCGGCGCCGTCCAGGTGTCGGGCATCTCGGCCGATCCGTCGGTCGGCGGTGCCGGCGGCACGACCGCCGCCGCGCCCGTCGCGACGCCGGGCGGCGCGAACACGGCGGACGGCTCGACCGGCGCCGTGCAGGTCGGCGGCGACAACGCGTCGACCGACTCGACCTCGGTCCAGGCGTCGCCGACGACGCAGTCGCCGTCGGCGACCGTCGCGAACGGCTCCGACAGCGCAACGGTCGCCGCGCCGACCAGCGTCAACGCCGGCTCCGGCGGAAACGACGCGACCGGGTCGACCGGCGCCGTCCAGGCCGGCGGCGGGAACAGCGCGAACGACTCGACCGGCGCCGTCCAGGCCTCGTCGGTCCAGACGTCTCCGTCGGTCTCCGGATCGGCAGCCGGCACTCCGGTATCGGCCGGCACCTCGGCGGGAACGGCCGGCTCGAACGGCAGTAACAGTGCGAACGATTCGACCGGTGCGGTTCAGGTCGGCGGCGGCAACAACGCCGACGGCTCGACCGGCGCCGTGCAGTCCTCGGGCGTCTCCGCGACGACCTCGGCGCAGGCCGGCAACACGACGGCCGGCATCCCGGCGTCGATCGGCGGCTCCGGCAACGACGCCGCGAACGACACCGGTTCGGTTCAGGTCGGCGGCGGCAACTCCGCCGACACCTCGACCCTCGCCGCGCAGTCCTCGGCGATCACGGCCGGTCCTCGGTCCTCGTCCGGCACCACGAGCGCTTCGGCGCCCGTGAGCGTCGGGCAGGGCTCCGGCAACACCGCGTCCGGCGACACCGGCACGGCGCAGGTCGGCGGCGGCAACTCCGCCACCGGTTCGACCGTCGCCGTCCAGTCCTCGAACGTGACCGCCACGCCGTCCGGCGGGGCCTCGGGCACGACCACCACCGTGCCGGTCTCGACCGGCGGCAGCGGGAGCAACACCGCGACCGGCTCGACCGGCGTCGTCCAGATCGGCGGCGGCCCCTCGAATCCGGCCGGAACCAGCACCACGACCCCGACGGCCGCCGGCGCTCGCTCGCTCGCCTCGGCAACCCCGAGCGGCACGAGGTCGGCCAGCCGTGGCAACGTCCCCGCTCCCAGGCGCGGGCTGCTCGGCCTGACGTCGCCCGTCCTCCGCCGCTCGCAGCCCGCGGGCGCCGGCGTGACCCGGCTCGTGCCGAAGACGTCGCCGTCGTCCGGCCTCGGCCGGATCGTCCACAGCGCGGGGACGCTGCCCTTCACGGGCCTCGCCCTGCTCCCGTGGCTCCTCCTCGCCGTCCTTCTGACGGGAGGCGGCGCCGCCGTCCGGAGATCGGCATGGCTCAGCGCGTAGCCCCGAACCTGGTCTCCGGCCCGGGCGTCCTCGGCTACCTCGCCGCCGCGCTGCTCGTCGTCGTCTGCTTCAAGGCGATCGACGGGCCGCTCGGCGGCCGGGCCGATGCCTCCGTGACCCGCTCCGTCGCCATGACCGCGACGGAGCGGGGGTTCGTCAGCGCGCTCGAACAGGTCCGCGCGGAGCACGACCTCCCCGCGTTCTCGGGCGACGGGCAGCTGGCGGCCGCGGCTCGTGCGCACTCGAGGGAGATGGTCGCGACCGGCACGTTCGCGCACGGGGCGTTCTGGGAGCGCATCGAGGCGCACGGCGTGACGAGCGGCCAGGTCGGCGAGACGCTCGGCTGGACGTCGGTCCCGGCGGGAGCGGTCGCGCGCATCGTCGCGGCCTGGCTCGCGAGCCCGGAGCACCGTCGGATCCTGCTCGACCCCGTTTACCGCCAGGTCGGCGTGGGAGTCGCCGACGGCTCGTTCAAGGGCTATCCGAACGCGGTCGTCGTGACGGCGGACTTCCACGGTGCCTGATCACGAAAGGAGCGATCGATGAAACGTCCGAAGACGAAAACGACCGCCAGGACCGTGATCTCCGTCCTCGTTGTCCTGGTCCTCGCGGCGACGGCCGCGAGCGCGGCCTCCGCGTCGCAGCTGATCGACCGGAACGCGACGCATGTCACGCTCACGGTCAACGGCAAGAAGGAAGCGCTGGTCCAGTACATGTCGGGCGGCGTGATGCATCACGTGCTCGCGTGGGATGCGATCAACGCCGTGCCGCCCACGCGCGGCCGTACGCAGGTCGCGTTCAAGCTCGACTACTCCGGTGGTTACGGCAAGTACCACCAGAAGCTGTACTGGCAGACGTCGTTCGACGGCGGGTGCCCGACGTACGACGGCCCGGCGCTGCCGGACGTGGTCGCCGAGTGCAAGGCGCCGGACGGCACCTACTGGGCGCTGCAGAGCTGGCAGCGCGAGCTTCCCGACTACGGCGTCGCGCCGACGGCGAAGCAGTCCGTATCCGAGCTTCGGCTCTCACACTGGAAAGGGCCGATCCCGGTGCTGACGATCACGCAGGACTGGTCGTACCGGAAGTACGACCAGCTGTTCGGCACGTACACGTACGGCGGCATCGGCGTGTACGGCTTCAAGTCGACGTCGTCCGGTGAGCCGCTCGACAGCTTCGGGCGGAACATCTACGTCGACACGCTCGACTCCGCGTACGGCCAGGGCTGGAAGCGCGAGAACAGCTTCCTGACGCACGGCCCGAAGGGCTCGTTCTGCTACGGGTTCTACCCGCACGGCTCCCACCCGGCGGGCCGCGGCACCGAGTACCGGGCGATGGCGGAAGGCCCCGGCGTCGCCCCGGACGTGATGTGGCAGGGCGCCGCGCCCGGCAGCTACGACCAGGCTGCCGACGCGTCCGCGAACGCCGCCATCAAGGCGCTCGCCGACCCGAAGTGCAAGGCCAACTGAGCGAGGAACGCAGGAACGTGGTTGCCGTCTCCGGCGGCAACCACGTTCCGGTGTCTCCGGGCCGCCGCCTACGATTCGGATCGTGAGCGACGCCTCGAAGCCGGTGCTCCAGGGAGCGGGCGGCAGCGACTACGAGCGGTATCTGCGGACCGACGAGCTCCTGGCGCTGCAGAAGACGGCGGCGGAGTGGCTGCACCGCGACGAGCTCCTGTTCCAGACCGTCCACCAGAGCTCGGAGCTCTGGCTGAAGCTCTGCTGGACCGAGACCGACGAAGCGGCGCGGCTCGTCGCGGCCGGCGAGATCGCACCGGCGCTCCGCCTGCTGCGCCGCGCCAACGACTGCCTGAAGCTCGTCACGACCGCGCTCGACATGCTCGAGCACATGTCACCGTGGGAGTACACCGAGGTGCGCAAGGCGCTCGGGCACGGAAGCGGCTTCGACTCGCCCGGGTTCTCGGAGCTGCGCCGCGCCGGCAAGGAGCTCGGTGACGCGTTCACCGCTGCGCGCGAGCGCGCCGGGCTCTCGCTCGTCGAGGTCTACACACGCGGGCGCGAGCACGAAGACCTCTACACGCTCGCCGAGCAGCTGATCGAGCTCGACGAGCGCATCACCGTCTGGCGCGTGCGCCACTTCAAGGTGGTGCAGCGCACGATCGGCGGCGACGTCGTCGGCACGCAGGGCACGCCGGTCGAGGTGATGGGCCGCCTGATCAACCACTCGCTCTATCCCGAGCTGTGGGACGTGCGCAACGAGCTGACGCGGCTCAACCTGCCGGAATGAGCTTCAGCGGCGTCTCGCTCGGCTGCGGCAACTTCGGCGGCGTCGGGTCGGCGCCGGAGCTGTTCGGCCACGGGATTGCGCACGACGAGGCGTTCGCGATCATGGACCGCGCCTGGGCCGCCGGCATCCGCTGGTTCGACACCGCCGACGCGTACGGCGGCGGCGCGAGCGAGAGCTGGATCGGCGAGTGGATGCGCGCCACCGGCAACCGGCCGCTGCTCACGACGAAGGTCTTCCATTCGACCGCCGGCGATCCCGGCGACACGGGGCTCGCGCCGGAGCGGATTCGCCGCCAGCTCGCGTCGAGCCTCGCCCGGCTCGGCGTCGACCAGGTCGACCTGTACCTCGCACACGAGCCCGACGCGCGCGTGCCGCTCGCCGACACGGTCGCGTGCTTCGAGTCGCTGTGCGACGAAGGCGCGATCGGAGCGTGGGGGCTCTCGAACTACGGCTTCGCGGACATCGCCGCAACCGGGCCGGCGCTGGTGCAGAACGCGTTCTCGCGGCTCGAGCGCGGCGACGAGGCGGACGTCCTGCCGCACTGCCGCGAGCGCGGCATCGCCTACGTGCCGTACAGCCCGCTCGCCGGCGGCTGGCTGACCGGCAAGTACCGGCGCGGCGAGCCGTTCCCGGCCGGCTCGCGGATGACGCAGCGCCCCGAGCCGTACGCGGACTACGACGACGACGCGGTGTACGACGCCGTCGAAGCGCACGTCCGGGAGGCCGAAGAGCGCGGCATCTCTCCGGCGGCGCTCGCGTTCGCGTGGGTGCTCGAGCGCTGCGACGGCGCCGTGTGCGGGCCGGGCAGCGCCGCGCAGCTCGATCCGGTGCTCGAGGCGATGGCCCTTCCATGACGGTGCGCGTGCTCGACGAGGCGGACGTCAGGCGGCTCCTGCCGATGGCGGAGTGCATCGACGTGATGGCCGAGGCGCTCGCGTCGCTCGCGCGCGGTGAGGTGCACAACCCGCTGCGCACGATCGTCCGGCCGCCGGGGGAAGCCTCGCTGCTGGGGCTGATGCCGGCGCATCGCGGCGGCGACCGGCCGCTCTACGGGCTGAAGGCGATCGCGATCTTCCCGAGCAACGCCGTTCGTGGGCTCGACCTGCACCAGGGGTTTGTCACGCTCTTCGACGGCGAGACGGGCGAGCCGCGTGCGCTTCTCAACGCCGCCGGCATCACCGCCGTGCGCACGGCAGCGGTCTCGGGTGTCGCGACGCGGCTGCTCGCACGCGACGACGTGCGCACGCTCGCGATCCTCGGCACCGGCGTACAGGGGCGCGCGCACCTCGAAGCGATGCGGTGCGTGCGCCGGTTCGAGCGCGTCGTCGCGTGGGGGCGCACGGCGGGAAGGTTCTCCGACGCCGACGGCGTAGAAGAGGTCTCCTCTGCGGAGGAGGCGGTTCGGTCTGCCGACGTGCTCGTGACGGCCACGTCGGCAGCCGAACCCGTCGTTCGCCGCGAGTGGCTGCGCCCGGGCGTCCACGTCAATGCAGTCGGCTCGAGCGTTCCGACGGCCCGCGAGCTCGACACGCAGACGATGCTCGACGCATCGCTCTACGTCGACCGGCGCGAGTCGGCGCTGCGCGAGGCAGGCGACCTGCTGCTCGCGGACATTCCCCCGGAGCACATCAGGGCCGAGCTCGGCGAGCTGCTGCTCGGAACGGCGCCGGGACGCGAGTCGCCGGACGAGCTGACGGTGTTCAAGTCGCTCGGCTTGGCGGTCGAGGATCTCGCCGCTGCCGAGCACGTGCTCGCGAAGGCGGAGCGCGAGGATGCGGGGACGGTCGTCTCGTTGTGATCCCGTTTGCGGAGATCGAGCGTGCGCGCCAGGTGATCGACGGGGTTGCCGTGCGCACGCCGCTCGTCCGGCTCGACGTCGAGGCCGACGCAGAGATCTGGCTGAAGCTCGAGCTGCTGCAACCCGTCCGCTCGTTCAAGATCCGCGGCGCGGGCAACGCGATCCTGACGGCGACGGACGGCCAGCTCGCGGACGGCGTGCTCACCGCGAGCGCCGGGAACATGGCGCAGGGCGTCGCGTACGCGGCCCGGCTACGCGGTGTTCCGGCGACGATCGTCGTGCCCGACAGCGCGCCCCGCGCGAAGCTCGACGCGATCGAGCGGTACGGCGGCCGCGTCGTGCCGGTTCCGTACGAGGAGTGGTGGAACGTCCTCGTCACCGGCAGCTTCGACGGCGCCGGCGGGATGTTCGTCCACCCGGTCGCCGACCCGCGCGTGCAAGCGGGCAACGGCACGATCGGGCTCGAGCTGCTCGAGCAGTCTCCCGACTTCGACGCGGTCGTCGTGCCGTATGGCGGCGGCGGGCTGGTCACCGGGATTGCGAGCGCAGTGAAGGCGAAGCGGCCCGAGGTCAGCGTCTACTCGGCCGAGCCCGAGACCGGCGCGCCGGCGGCCGCAGCCTTCGCGGCGGGCGCTCCTGCGAGCGTCGGCTTCACGCCGTCGTTCGTGGACGGGGCGGGCAGCGGCTCGCTCCTGCCGGCCGTGTGGGAGCAGGCCTCGCAGCTGCTGGACGGTGCCTTCGGCTTGCCGCTCGACGAGGTCGCGGCGGCGATCCGCCTGCTCGCCGAGCGCACGCGCGTGATCGCGGAAGGCGCCGGTGCGCTCGCGGTCGCCGCCGCCGCCTCGGGGCGCGTTTCCGGCAAGAAGATCGTGTGCATCGTGTCGGGCGGCAACATCGACAGCGGAGTCGTCGCACGGATCCTGCTCGGAGAGACACCGTGAACGTCGACGCGGCGCGCGAGCGGTTCTCGTCCCTGCAGAAGGGCTTCGCGTTCTTCGACGCGCCCGGCGGGACGCAGGTGCCCGACGAGGTGGGGCAAGCAATTGCCAATGCGCTGCGCGAGGCCTCGGGCAATCTCGGCGCGCCGTATGCGACGGGCCGTGCGATCGAGGCGATCCTCACGCGCGCGCAGGGCGATGCGGCCGGCTTCCTCGGCTGCGATCCGGGTGAGATCACGTTCGGCGCGAACATGACGACGCTCGACTTCGCGTTGTCGCGAACCGCGGCGCGCGACTTCACGGCCGGCGACGAGATCGTGACGACACAGCTCGATCACGACGGCGGCGTCGCACCCTGGGTCGAGCTCGCAGCCGACAAGGATCTCGTGGTTCGCGTCGTCCAGGCGACGGACGACTTCACAGTCGACTACGACGAGCTCGCGCGGACGCTGAGCGACCGGACGCGCGTCGTCGCGTGTGCGGTGGCGTCGAACGCAACGGGGTCGGTCGCCGACGCGAAGCGGATCTGCGCGCTCGCGCGCGAAGCGGGCGCGATCTCCTGGCTCGACGCGGTGCACTATGCCGCACACGAGCCGATCGACGTGCGCGAGCTCGGCTGCGACGTCTTGCTCTGCTCGCCGTACAAGTTCAACGGCGCACGCCTCATCGTCTACTCACTAGGCCGCATGGTTACGCGGTTCTGGCGGCATGTGCTCACCCCGGCGCACCGCTACTCAGGTGCCCCAGGGGTACCAGGCGGGTACCACACAACGAGAGCGAGGGCCGCCGCATGTGCCCTCGCTCCGCTCCCCCGAGCCGTGTAGGTCTGCGGCCTACCGGGCCAGGAAGCCCCTAAGCGCGCGACGGCGCCCCGTCCGTGCCGTCCAGCGGCCACCTACGCCGCGCCCCCACAGGCACGAGTAGACCACCGCGTACACGACGCCCGCGGCCTCCACGTAGTGCCGCTGGAAGGGCGTCACCGTGTGCTCCCGAGCCGGGCGTGGCGGCCGGGCCTGCGCCGCCGACGCCGTTGCACGTAGCGCACGTCGCGGAGGGAGCCGCGTCCCGTCTCGGCGTCACCAAAGGTGAGCGCGAGTAGGAGGGCCGCCACCGCGGGGCCGTCCACCATGAGCAGGATCGTCAGGCTCATGCGGTCACCGCCCCGAGCCGCGCGAGCCGTGCTCGCTCGTTCCGGTCGGCGCGACCACCGCCCGGCGTAGCGGCGACGATCACCACGCCGGGCACACCGGGGCGGCTCACCCGAAGGTGACCGCCCCCCGTGCGCACCACGTCGAAGCCCGCGCGCCGCAAGTCGCGGATCCGGCGTTGCGTACTCACGCCGCCTGCACCGCCCGCAGGAGACGACGCTCACCGGCTGCGAGCACAGCGCTCGCGGTGGCGAGCTTCACGCCGAGCCGTGCGAGCCGCGAGTAGTTCAGCGGCAGCGCGCGGTCGGTGATCATCTCCAGTTCGGCCATCGCGGCGTTGACCTGCTCCCTCGCCTCCACCGCGTTCATTACTGCGCCGTCCCGGTGAGCGTTGCCGTGATCGCACCGGCCGAGCACGTGTTCGGTGTGCTGGGGTCGGCCACGTACTGGATCTGCGGCTGGGTGTCGGGCGTGCCGTAGGTGAGGGTGTCCCCGAAGTGCGACTCGTTCACCACGAACAGGTGCGAGTTGCATTCCGAGTGACCGGCCACCGAGAAGGTGACCGTCGGGTTGCCGGTCAGGTTGTGCGTAGCGCTCGGATCGTTGTTGGTGAGCGTGACGTTCATCACGCCCATCGTTCCGCCCGTGCACGTCGCACCCGTGCCCGCGGTGCAAGGCACGACCGACGTTCCGCCGCTTCCCTGCGAGGCGGTGACCATAGCCTGGCTCGGGGCGGTACCGAACGAGCTAGTGACGCTGCCCGAGAAGGCCGTCGTGTAGATGAACCATGCCGCCGCCGCTGTACCGGTGAGCATGAACGCACCGATCACCGACGCCAGCACAACGTGGGCGCGTGCCCACCTGGTGAACCACTTGAGCATTGCGTTCCTTCCGGTAGAAGACGACGCCGGGATCGCGGGTGCGCATGGCGCGTGCGGCTCGTTCAACCCGAGTCCCGCGTGAGCGATCCCGGCGTCACGTGAGGAACGCGACCGCCACGTGTGCACGGCGTACGTTGCGAGGGCGAGCGAGCCGAGGATGCACGCGCGGCGCCAGGGCGATGAGGATCCCGTTGCGCCGTGCCTCTGCGCGGTGTGCGGTGTGTGGTCGCGTTCCATGCCGACGACCGTGGCTCTCAAGCTCGATGCTTTGGAACCCCAGCGCGCAAAGAACACCCTTTCGGGACTGACGAGCGCGTACGCGCTCACTGCGCACTCCGGTCAGCAACGTCCTTACGTTTGTGGCACCGCGGGCATAGCTCGGCGTAGTCGGCGCGGTCACGTGTGTACGGCTCCGGATGCCGCAGGAACGCGTAGTGGGTTCCCCGCGGGTACTTGACGCCTACGTTGCTGCCGCACTCCTCGCAGATGCCGGTCTTCGGGTAGTGCCTGCCGAGCCACACGTGTATCGCCCCCGCGCTAGCGCGACCGCCTCGCCAGCGTGGGTGTGCCTCACCTTCGGGGTGCGCAGCCACACGCAGTCGTTCGATGTGCTCCTCCGACCCAACCGGAGCAACACCCCGCGCCCTATTGAGCCGCTCGGCCTTAAGCCGGTTGCACTCGCGGCACGCCCACGACCAGCCCTTCGATCGATGCGACGATCTGTGCTTCGTCTTCGGGCCGTGCCCGTGGCGGCACAGCGGCGGTGTGTCAGTGTCGGCTACATGGCTCGGCATCCGCGCCGTTGCCAGCGCGGGCAGCAGACCATACCCGAAACGAGGAAGCCAACCTCGCGGGTGGCTCCGTGTGCCGTGGCCGCGCTAGAAGGCGCGCGGTGTGGAGACCCAACTCATGAGCGCCGTCCACGCTTCAGCTTGATCTTGCCGGGCGCGGGGATCGTCCACTTCGGCTCGTCGTTCTTCGCCTCCGTGTACGCGAGCGCACTGAGCGTGTTCAACGGTGTCGCCCCACCGAGCGAAGTGAGCGGCAATGCCCGCATCAGCACTTCCTTGATGCTGTGCTGCTTCGTCGGCCCCATATCGTTGAGCACCTTTTCGATGGCCTGCTTCCCTGTCAGCTTCTCCGTTGCCTTCACCATCACGTACCTCCTGGTCGGGTTGGTCGCGACGGACTGTTGCTCGACTCGGCAACGGAAGCGAGTCCTCAGAAAGGGTGATCCGACGAGCGGGCTTAGAACCGGTAAGCCAGCACGCGCTTATACACCTCGTTGGAGACGAGCCAAGCGGCCTGCGACCCCTCGCCGTCGTTCGCGCCGGACGACCCGTCACCGGCATACACCGGGAAAGCCCACAGTGCGCCTGCCGTGTTCGCGTAGAACGTCGGTGGCTCCAATGTGCTGAGGTATGACTCGACGCCCTCTTCGCCATTCGTGACGATGAGCATTGGCAACTCGGTTACCTGCCGCTTGAAGAGGATCGAGGGGTCGGCCATAGCTTTGAGGTTATGCAGCGGCGCGAGCGGCAGCGATCTGCCCGGCACGCGCTCTTCCCTGCGGCGTGAACGTTGACCGGAGACCTGACTGCACGCGCTGCTCCGTCACGCCGTGCACCTCGACGGCATGCTTCCGCTGCTCATTGAGCATCTCGCCTGCGTTGCCGGTCGCGCTCCAGTCGCAGTGCGTACACCGGACGGTCATCGTTGCGTTTGCGAGATGGCGCTGCAGGAACTCGGGCGTGTTCAACGGCTTCTGCCGCTCCGCTTGAGAGCGGACGGGTTCGCCTGCCTTGTAGACGAGATCCGGGTTGACGATGCCGGTCTCTGCCCGGATCGCGCTGAAGCTGAGTCTGCGTTCCTCGCGCGCCTCCTTGACCAGCTGGTACCGGCGGAGCTTCTCCTCGAAACTCAATCTCCTAGGCACGCCGGAACCACCCGCGGATCCTGCGTCCCACACGCCGCCAGAAGCGATCGGCCTCGATCATCTCCTGCAGCACGTCACGCAACGCCGCGACCTCCGCGTCCATCTCTCCGCTGACGCGAGCGAACTCGCCGGAGATCACCTGGAAGTGATCCCGATGGGCCTGCTCGATCGCCGCGAGATCTTCCGCGACCCGTGCTGCGAGATCCTGTGCCTTCACGCTGCCTCCCTGAACTCGATGATCGGATAGCGAGCGTGAGCCGAGCGGATCGTTTCGCGCATCGTCAGCAGCCCAAGGATCTCCTCAAGCTCGACGTACGCGGCCTGGCTCAGCGTGAACACAACATCTGTGTACGGGCCGTCTGCCAGCACGCCGTAACTCTCAAAATTCAGGCCGTAAGTTCCGTCCGCGCGCCACGCTCCACCCTGGCCGTCGCTGGGCAAGCCGCCGGGTGGAAGGGTGAACGCCCAGATGCACCACTCGCTCGCGCCCCACAAGCCGACGCCCTGATCACCGATGGCCGGTGCGTTATCGGCCCACGTGTTGTCGATGCCGTAGCGGTCGTCGCGCTGCGGGCATGGCAGCGACCACAGATACGAGATCGCAGCGTCGGGTTCGCTCGGAGCGCACACGGCGTCACGCCATGCAGCGAACTCGTCCCAGCTGCAGTGCGCGACTCCGACGTTCTCGTTCCGGTTGAACCTGACGAGATCCACTACGGGCGGAAGAACCGGAAGCGGGATGCGTTGTCGCGACGTACTTCTCGCGAGGTGCGAACATCCGCGAACGTGCGCCGCTTCGACTTCCGGGCGCGGAGCGAACCGTCCGCCCGAGCAAGCGCGATGATCTCTTCGTCCTCGAAGTGGTGCGCAACGCGCTTCTGCAAGCTGAAGGTCGCGAACTCGCACGCCAGCTGCACGGGCGTCCGCCCGGTCGCCTTCGACAGCGCGACGAGCGCGTCGGCGCCATCGGTGAGGAGCGGGCGAAGCACACCCCTGAGCACCTCCCGCGTCTCCGCGGGTGCGCTCAGGAGCAGAGCTTCAAGTTCGGCGTCGGCGGTCGGCACTAGCCGTCGCCTCCGAAGTCCACGAGGAAGGTCACGACGATCTGCGCGCCTTCGCTGCCGCCGAAGATGGACGCGGCCTGAAGTTCAAGCTCGCCCGTGATCGCCGGGTTGCCATCGACCTGCTGCAGGCCGTCTACGTTCGACGCGCCGCTCTTCGTGAAGAGGGTCGCGCCATCGCAGACGACGGTCGCGTCGAACGTGACGTCATCGGGGACGCGGTACTCGACGGCCGCGAGTCGGCACGGAGGGACGTTGACGAACCCCGTTCCCGACGAGGCGTCGGCGTCGATGAAGCAAGACCTGGCGTGAACCATGATGCGGCTTCACCTTCCCTTCAAGCGGTGCCCGCCCGGAGCACTCCGAAGACGGTGTCCTCGTCCTCGGCGTTCGGGTCAGCCGCAACCGCCATCCAGGAGGTCGCGAGCAGCGCCTTGTTCTCCTTCGTGAACTCCACCTCGGGCGTGCCCGACTGGTAGAGCGAAGGCACCTCGTACTGCAGGTTGTAGTCGCCGTACGGCGAGAGGTGATCGCCGCGGGCGAGCATGGCGACCGTCTCGACCTGGAAGCCACCACGGTAGAGGCGCACGGCCTTGTAGCCGCTGCCCGTCTCCGGGCCGTCGATCGCCTGGTTGAGGGCGATGGCGTAGTTCTCCAGGGTTAGCTCCGCGAGGGAGAAGCTGATCTCCAGATCCTCCTCGGAGCGCACGGCCTTGACCGGCGCCGTCACCTGGTCGGTGCGCAGGGCGTTCACGGTCTGGCTGTGGGCGGCCTTGATGCCACCGTCCGTCTGGCCGAGGTAGACCCACGCAGTGCTGAAGGCCGACTCGTCGTCATCGATCGCAGGGAAGTCGGTACCGACCGGAGCGATGAAGACCTTTGCCACTCCGGCGATGATCGTGTAGGGGGCGGTGTTCGCCATTGCTTTGTCTCAGTTCCTTTCGGTTACCAGGCAGCTGCAGCGACCTGCCGCAGGCGGGTGGTGAGGTGTCGGATGTCGGGATCGTTCGCGGAGCGCTCTGCGAGCTTCGGCACACGCAGCGGAACCGCGTTGCCGGTCTTCTGCGCGCGTGACCACGCCTGCTCGTATTCGAATCGAGCGGACGTGACCGCATCGACTGCGTCGAGCAGCGCGGGCAGACGGTCGAGAGCCTCGGCGTACAGAGACTCGAGATCTGCAGTCAGATCGATACACCGCACGAGCGCGTCAGCGGCATCGGCCTCTTCCTGCGCCGCCCGATCCTCTACGGCCTGCCGTGCAGCAGCGATGCGTGCACGTGCGGCGTCAGGATCGAGTACGTCCGCAATCGTGGCGGGTGCGGAGAGGATCCGCTCTTCAGCGAGCGCGCTCACGCGGTCACGACCTTGAAGCCCTGCGCGAGCATCTTCTCGACCTGCGCGGGTTCGACGGCGCGGTTGCCGAACTTCGGATCGGGATGCGCCATCGCGACCAGCCCGGCGGACGGTGCCGCGATGGCCGGGCGCGGCGTCGGCTCTTCAGCCTTCGCATGCGTCCATCCGTCTGCGAGGTACTGCTCCAGTTCGTCGGCCTCGACGTTGCGGTTGCCGTGCTCGGGATGCGAGAGCCATACGAGACCCTGCGAGTACAGCGCCGCTGCTGGAAGTGTCGGGCGCGGATCGTGTGCCACCTAGATCAACTCCCTCTGCTTGAGCGCGTCGAGCGCCGCGCGGTTGATCGTGTACTGGCGAAGCGAGCGGTCGGCGGAGGAGAGCGCCGGGCCGAGCGTCGGCGCGGTGACCGACTCGTACGGCAGCGACTCCAGGTACTCCGCGACGGCATCCGTTGCCGCCGCGAAGATCCGAATCTCGTTTCCGGCGGTGCCGAAGACCTGCACTACGACCTCGCGCGCTTGGCGCTGTTCGAACTGCGCGGATGTTCCAGCGACCGCTGAATTGCGCTGCGTACGGTGTTGCCGCCGCGGGCCTTCGTGGTGCCCGTCTCGCCCAACTCCGCGAGGCGTGCTTCAGCGGCCTCAGCGCGCTGCAAGAACTTGTTGGCGGCAACGCGTAGCTGGTCGCGCTCCTTCGTCACCGAGGTGAGCGCCTTGTGCGCGTCCTCGATCAACTGCCGCGTCTCTGAATCAAGGGGCATGCAATGAACTTAGGGCCGTCTGCAGTCCCGTATGCAGACCGGTCAACAACACTGGCTAAGCTCAGACCGTGGCCCGTTTCGACAAGGCACACCGCGAGAAGCTCTCCGCCGCCGCGAAACGCAGGCGTCACCCGCCGGAGGTACGCGAGAAGATCGCCGCCTCTCTGCGCATGAGGGCGCTGGAGAGCCGCGTGTACCGCGAAGGGGCCGCTCGGTAGGTGCTCACACACAGGTCTCGCCCCGGCACCGTCCCGCCGGGGCGGGACTACACTTTCAGCGTGACCGCTTGACGGAAAGGTGGCCTCAGCATCTGCCTTCCGGAACTATCGAAGCGCCCCGAGAGGGGCGTTTCGCGTTAGGTCGGTCGAAGCTCCACTTGCTCGCCTGGCCAGGCGTGGTCACGCACTGCCTGCGTGAGCGCATCCGCCAACGTGAGCGCCTCCTTGTACGTCAACGGGCGGTGCACGGTGAGGTGCACGTTGCCGCCGCGTACGTCAACGTCTGCTGCGCGGGTGAGCGCCACTACTCCGACCCGCGTCCGTTGCGATGTACACGCTCGGCAGCGAGCGCCTCACGGAGCGAGTAGCACTTCGCCTTGTACGTGACGCCGTTCGGCGGGAGCCACCACTGGCCTGACTCCTTCCAGCCCGCGGCCTCCAGCGCCTGACGGTCTTGCACGTCGCGCGGTGGTTCGTGCTGCGCGCCGAACTGCGCCTTGGCTACGTCCGTCCAGATCTCGGTCACGGCTCCACGAACCCATCTTCCTCGCGGATCTTCCGCACGTAGCGGTTCACAGCGCTGGTCGAGTAACCGGTCTCGGCAGCCAGCTGCTCGGTAGTGAGATCGGGGTCGTCCGCGAGTAGCTCCCGCACCATCTCGATCTTCATCTGCATTCTGGTAGCGCGTGGCGCCTCCCGATCCGCCGCGTCGGTCTGACCCTGCGCTGCCTCGGAGTAGAACCAATGCCCGACGCCGTTGCCGTGCAACTGGATCTCGCGCTCGTGACCCATATCGCGCACGGCGTCAACGCGCACGCGGAAGTCGCTCTGTGTGCGCCGCACCATGAGCGCTGCTTCGTACCAGCCGTGAATCCACGTCGCGCCAAGCAGGCTCGCCGCCTGGTTCGTGGCCGCGCCCTTATCGGTCATGTGGTGGGTGAGGATCGTCGCGGCGCCGGTCTGATTCCGCAGCGAGGTGAGCCACGTCAGGATCGGCCGAAGCTCGTCGCCGCCGTCCGTGATCCGCGCGTTGCCCGCGATCATGTAGAGCGGATCGAGGAACACGTACTGGAAGCCGCCCTCGATGATCACGTCGCGCAGCAGCGCCTGATGTGCGTCGGATGAGAGGTCAAGGCCAGGCTGCGACCACACCTCGAACGTCGGAGCCTCGACGCCGAGCAGCGCGAAGTGGTAACCAACGCTCGCGTCGGGATTGCTCTCGGGTTCGGGGTCGTAGGTGTACTCGATCTCAGTACCGGAGTCCGTATCGATCGGGTAGTCGGTGATCGCGCCAAGGCCGCGCGCCACGAGGATCTGCTGCAGGTCACGTCGTGCGCGGTTGGTTGCGTTCTCCTGCTGCACGTACAGCACTGACGCCGGGCGCGTGATCACGGGGAACTCGGGACGGCCGAACATCGGCGTGCCCGACCACAGGCTGATCGCCAGCTCTTCGGCAAGCGTGCTCTTACCGTCCTTCGGCCGCCCGCCGATGATCCCGGAGGCGCCGTGCGGCCAGATGCCCTCGACAGCCCAGCGCTGCTCGGCCGCGGCTGCCGAAGCGAAGTCGAGCAGTGACACGGGTGGCGCGATCGTCAACGGACCGGCCGCCGTGCGTGCTGCGGCAGGCGGTGCAGGGACGCGAACCGCAACCGCCGCCTGCTCCTCCGTCGTCAAGTCGCGAAAGCCCTTCGCGAGTGCGCGCTCGAAGGCGTCGGCGTCCGGGTGCGCGGTCGCTGCGCTACTCACTGGCCGCGGCCTCGCGCTCGGCACGAATGCGGGCACGGCGCGCGGCCTCCTTGATGCGCCGGTACTCGCGCCAAGCGACCCGGCAGTACTGGCAGCGGCAGCCGCGTGCGTAGGTGTACGGAGAGCCGTGCGAGGCACCAGCGCGGAACCGGATGATCCGGTCGGGGTTCGGGGTGCGCTCTGTCGTCGGCATACATAAGCCTACGCTCAGAACGACAGGCCGAACGACATACGGCCGGATCTTTACAACCTGCTCAAACTGTGACGTCTGTCACACTTCCTCGATGGCGGAAGGAGGCGATCGGTACTGCCTCGGCTGCGGGCGCACGCTCGCGGGCATGAGGCCGCAGGCGCGCACGTGCTCGTCCGCTTGCCGTAAGCGCCTGCAGCGGCGGATCGAGCGCGGCGACTACGCAGGCACGTCACGGGTGCTGCGGCAGCGCTACGCCGTGATGTGGCTGCCGCCGATCCCGCCGAGCCTTCGTCGCGGCGTGGAGATAGATCCCGAGCCGGGGTTCTAGCGTCCCAGGCCAGGCTTCCCAGATCCCATCCCACCACCGCCCCTTAAGAGGGGGGCGAGTGGGTGGGATATGGGATCCCGCGGAAAGCCCACGGGATCCCATGGGAAGAAGTGCTGTAACCGGGTGGCCGACTTACCTTCCGATGAACCGCTGAAACGCTGGTGGCCGTATGCCTCGCGGCGGACACGACGAGCTTCGCGGAATGCGTCGTAGATGGGACTGAGGTGTGCCACGTGGAGCACGGTGGCGGGTGGGTGGTCGTTCGCCAGCCTTCCTTCCCGATCGCGAAGCGGTTGCGGCATCGAGCAGCGCGGCACGCAGTTGGGCCGCGGCGGGCGCAGGAATCGGCGTCGGCGCTCGATGCCGCCGTGCACCGGGTACGGTCGGCACCTCGCTAGGCCGCATGGTCACTAGCGATCTGGCGCGTTGGTACCCGCGCGGTACCACCCATGCCACCCGCGCCACGTGCACCGCGCGGCCATCATGCGCGCGTACGACGGCCATGATGGCGGCGTCGGACGGTGTCGTGTGCCAGCGCCCGTGTCCGGCCTTCAGCGCCCCTCGTCGCGGCTTGTGCCGGTGCTCCGTTGCACATCGGTCGCACGTCCGGCACCCGCCGAACACGCGCCCTGCGGCGCCTTCGCTCGATGCGGCCATCTTGTGCTCGGCCATCCCGCATGACGGCATGGTTCTAGATGTGCCACTCACGCCCGACGCGCTAGCCGCCGCCACCGCCGCGCTCGAACAGGGCGCCAGCGTGCGCTCGGCCGCGACCGCCGCGGGCGTGCACCACGAGATCCTCCGCCGCCACCTCGCACGCGACCCGCAGCTGGCGAAGATGGCCGAGAAGGGACGACGCCGCCAGGCGAAGCTCGCACGTCGCCGGGAGCGGGAGCGCGCTCGCCGTGCGGCCGGTGCCGCGGAGCAGACCACCGCACAGGCGCCCGAGCGCGGCTCGCCGGTCGGCAAGCCCGACCCCGACCGCTACGCGCACCGCCAGCCGTCCGACCCGACTGTCGGCGCCACAAGAGGCGGATCTCGTGGCCGCAAGATCCATCGGGAACCCGAGAAGGGCCGCGTGCTCGTCGGTGCGCTCCGCGCGTTGAACGGCGACCACGTCGCACGTGACGGTGCAGGCCGCCAGGCGCCGGTTGCGTGGCTCGATCAGCATGACCGCAGCCGTGACGCCGTCGAGGTGCGCCTGCGTGACCCTGACACCGGACGCGAACTCGACTACCGCTGCGTGCCTCGCTCGATCGCACGCGAGCTAGTCGAGATGCACGGGTACGAAGTCCTGTGATCCGCGTGACGCGCTCATCCCGTGCTACCCACGCAGGCACGCGCGAGGGCGTCACGCTGCGCTACTTCACCTCGACTGGTGCGCACATCGAGATCTTCCTGCTACCCGATCAGGCGCGTGACGTTGCCGAGGATCTCGTCTCGCACGCAGCGCTTGCTGAACGGGCGCAGGCGCGGACGGCATCTCGGAGCCGCGGGCTGTGAGCGTGCTGCAGCTGCTCGGCACCGGCACCTGGGGCTGCTCTGTGCGCATGCCCGACACGGTGACCGGCGTCCCGCGCGTGCGCATGTGGAGCATCAAGGCCGGGGAAACTCTTTCCGTACCCGACGAGGTGCTCCCCTACGTGCACGCTGCGATCGCGGACGGGAACCTGAACCTGCTGCTCGGTGACACTCCGCTGCCGCTGCGTCAGCGCACTCCGACCGGTCACTTCAAAGAGGACTTGCACGGGCGCAGGGACGGGTCTTGGGAGGTGGCGATCGATGACGAGGACGTGGCCGATCTCGTCGCGGACGAAGCGGCTCGTGATGCCGCACCTCCGGCCGACTACCCGTGCGGCCTGTGCGAAGCGACCTTCCCGTCTCGCCCCGCGATGCTGCGTCACCGCGAGATGAACCATGCAAACGCCCTCGCCTCCTCCTGAAGTAGCCGCCGCGCTACGACGTGACGCCGACCTCGCTCGTCTCGGGCAACGACGCCTGCGCGCCAAGGAGGGACGCCGCATCCTGCGGGACGCCTCCAAGTTGCTCCGCTCTCCAGACATCGAGGACGTGAAGCACGGCAGGCAGATGGTCTACGAGGTGCTCGTCTCCGACACGACGCCGGGCGTGCTGCTTGACGCCGCGCACCTCGCGCTGTTCGGCTGCGAACGTCCTCGCTAGAACGACGTAGCGCCCCGAAGGGCGCCACGTGACGGAAGGAGGAAGTGCGACTAGTCCATTCAAGTGTGCCGCGGCCATGCCGCCTGGAACCGGGAGGTGTCCGCCACCCACCTCCCGCCGAGCCGCACCTGGAGCCGACCGCACACGGCGCACGAACGCCGCTCGCCCTCGGGGTCGAAGTGCAGCCCGGTCTGATCGACCGGCTGCCAGCGGTGTAGGTGCAGGCGCCTCACAGTGCGAGCGCCTCCGCGAGCAGGGCCTTCTTCGACTCGCTCGGGATCGAGTGCATGTAGCCCTGCGTGATCGCCAGGTCGGTGTGCCGCATGAAGTCACGCACGTCCACCAGCACGATGCCGGGGTGGTTGGCGAGCTTCGATGCACACGTGTGCCGGAGCGTGTGGAACACGACGCCCTCCTTCAGCCCCGCACGCTGCACCGCGAGCGCGAAGCCGCGCTGCACGTCACGCAGCTGACGCGGGTTGCCATCGCGGTTCGTGAACACCAGGTCGGCACCGCCGGACGCGAGCTTCAACCGCACGAGCACCTCGCGGGCCTGCGGCATCAGGTCGATCACGTCTGCACGGCCGCCCTTGGTCGGGCCGATGTTGCCGTCCCGCCCGAGGTTGTGCTGCACGGTGATCGTGTTGGCGACGAAGTCCACGTCCGTCCACTTCAAGCCGCACACCTCACCGAGCCGCAGCCCCTGCGCGACCGCGACACGGATCACGTCCTGCAGCCACGGCCGCGTCTCCGCCGCGCTGATCAGCAGGTACAGCTCGTCATCGGTGAGCACGCGCGTCCGTCCCTCGGACGCCTTCGGCTTCATCTTCCGATCGATCTTCGGCACCGACGCGATCACGCCCATCTCCACCGCGTGCCGCAGGAGCATCTCAAGCGTTGCGTGAATGAGACGCCGCGTACCGGTGGCAAGCTCGCCGTCGCGACCGTCCCGCCGCTTCAAGTTGCCGAGCCACGTCTGGATCACGAACTTGTCTAGCTCGCGCACCTTCGTGGAGCCGAAGCGCGGCTCGATGTGAATGCGGTAGATCGCGTCGAACGTCTCGGCACTGCGGGGCCGCATGTTGCGGTGTGCCTGCCAGTGCACGACCACGTCCGCCAGTCGTGTACCGACGCTGGCGACCGGGTCAGGGTTGGTCGCGCCCCACGCGACACGTGCGCGGGCCTTCGCTTCGTCCAGCCGCGTGCCGACCGTCTCGTAGACCCGCTTCGCGCCCGGCAGCCGAACCTCGTAGACCTTGGTGCCGTCCGCGCGGGTCGAGAAGTAGATGTGGTCGTTGCCCTTGCCCGGCTGGGGCACGTGGCGCAGCCGCTTTCCCGCTACCGTCTTCGATGCCATTAGGGGTTCCTCCTGATGGTCGCGCCCCCGGCGGTGACAGCCGCGCGGGGGCTTCTCTTTTGGTACCCAGACGATAGGTCTGCACCCACCTGAAAGCCAGTCGAGCCGGGTGCCCCAGAAGGGTGATCTTCGCCGTCACTCCACCCTTCGAGCATGGTGAGCAGCGCCTCAACGGTCGGGAGCGTCTCGACTACCTCACCCTCGTAGACGCCCCACGGCTGATACCACTCGCGCCCTCCACGGGCACCCTTGCCGCGCCGACCGGGTAGCGGAGGAGCGGCAGGGAATACGCACCGCAGCCGTGTGTGCAACCACTCCTCCACGTGCGGCGGGATGCGGAACGTCCGCAGCAGCCGCGCGTGAAGCGCTCTGCACCGACCGACCGGGTCATGTGACCAGCCGACCTTGATCATTCCGTCGTCGTCCGTTGCCAGGTAGATCACGACCGCGCCCCCGTCCGGTAGGCGTCAAGCTCGGCCCGCGTGAAGCGCAGCCCGTGACCGCGCTCGCCGTGACGCGGCAGCCGTCCCTTCGAGACGAGGTTGTGCACGTGCCCGCGCGATGTGCCTAGGTACTCCGCGGCCTCGGCGGTCGTCAACCAGTGCTCGTGTTGGTGGGCCGCCAACTCTTCACGGACGATCCGCCGCAGCAGATCCTCCAGCCCGACGATCTGAACCTCCACGTCATCCTCCCGCGACGCGGTGTGGCTCCCGAGGAGCTTCGATGGAGGTTGCGCCGTGCGTTCCGGCGGGCGTCCAGGCTGAGGGGTACAAGGCGCCCCTACCGCGTAACTACCGGCGCTCGCCTAGCTGCGCCGTGCCGCAAGCGTACCGGCCGTCTGCGCGGCCTGCCAGCGCGGGTGGTACCAGGGTGGGTACCAACGGGCCGTGCGTGCGCAGGGATCGGCCTAGCCATGCGGGATCTGGCATGTGAAGCCGCCCTACAAGTTCTACGGCCCGCATCTCGGGATCGCGTACGTCCGGGAAGAGCTCGCGCAAACGTGGCGTCCCTACAAGGCGCGGCCTTCGTCGCTGCGCTTCGAGACCGGCACGCCGGCGTTCGAGCTGCTCGCGGGCTTCAGTGCGGCGATCGCGTACATCGAGACCGTCGGCGGCATCGACGAGATTCGCGCGTACGAGCGCGAGCTCGGCGCGCATCTGCTCGAAAACCTGCCGGCGAACGTCACGCTCTACGGCCCGCCGACGATGGAGGGGCGCGTGCCGACGTTCCTGTTCAACGTCGACGGCGTCCCGGCCGACGACGCCGCGCACCGGCTCGCGGAACGCGGCTTCGGCGTCTGGGCCGCGGGCCACTGGTACTGCGTGTCCCTTGCGCCGCGGCTTCCGGAGCAGTCGCTGCGTGCGGGAATCGCCCACTACAACACGCGCGACGAAGTCGACCGGCTCCTGACGGAGCTCGAGCGTCTTTAGGTCGTCTTCACAAACGTGGGGCATGGTGCAGCGGTGAGAGGTCTGGGGGTCCTGGCCGTCGCGGCGCTCCTCTTCCTGCCCACCAGCAGCAACGCGGCGAGCACACAAGCTCGGGTGGGCGTGTACACGGGGTACGCGTTCGACGCCTGCTCGGCGCCGTCGTCGAACACGATGAACGCGTGGCTCGCGTCGCCGTATCGCGCGCTCGGCATCTACATCGGCGGCGCGAACCGCGCGTGCAAGCAGACGAACCTCACCTCGACGTGGGTGGAATCGACGCTCGGGCTCGGCTGGAAGCTGCTGCCGCTGTACGTCGGCTTGCAGGCTCCGTGCGTCAGCCAGTCGGGGCTCGCGAAGCTCTCCACCAACGCGACGACCGCAGCGGCGCAGGGGAAGAGTGCAGCGACCGACGCCGCGAGCGAGATGACGAGCCTCGGACTGCCGGTCGGCAGTCCGGTGTGGTTCGACATGGAGGGGTACAGGCTGAACGACGCGTCGTGCACGAAGGGGGTGCAGTCGTTCGTGAACGGCTGGGATCTAGGGCTGCATTCCCACGGCTACCTCGCCGGTGTGTACGGCAGTGCCGCATCGACGATCCGCGACATCGCGAAGCTCACCGCGTTGCCGGACCTCGTCTGGATCGCGAACTGGAACGGTGTGGAGAGCGTCTTCGGCGACCCCAACGTGAACGACGAGCTGTGGTCGAACCATCAGCGGATCCACCAGTACAAGGGTGGTCACAAGGAGACGTACGCCGGCGTGACGATCGACATCGACAGCAACGTCGTCGACAGCACGGTCGTGGGCGGCACCGCTCCGCCTCCGCCGCCGCCGGTGACGCCGCCCGCCGGGCAGGTGAACTCCGGTGACGGGCTCGCGACCGCGAGCTGGCCGGCGGCTGCGTTCGCCACGGAGGTGGTGGTGACGCTGACGCCGATGGCGACCCCGCCGACGGCCAATGGCTACGGCGTGCAGCTCACCGTCACCGAGACGGACAACAACGCGCCGGTCGCCGGCTTCGGTGCGCCCGTCACGGTGCACCTCCTCAAGCCGCCGGTCGGCGTGGTGCCCGCGTTCTCGACGGACGGAGTCACCTGGACGCCGCTGCCGCAGCTGACGAGCGCGGGGCTCAGCAACACCGTCCTGAGCGCGTACTCGGTCGACGCGGACGGCACGATCGAGATCCAGACGCTCGTTCCCGGCTACTTCGGGCTGATCGCCGACACGACGCCGCCGACCGCGCCGGTGCTCAGCGGCACGCTGCGCACGACGGGGCTCTATCTCTCGTGGACGCCGTCGACGGATGCGGGCGGCGTCGCGAGCTACTCGCTGCTCAAGAACGGGGCGCCGATCCAGAGCCTCCCGGCAACGGCCCGGCGCGTGACCGTGAAGCAGTTCGGCGGCGCCGCGCAGACCGTCTGGCGCGTCGAGGCGACGGACTCCGCCGGCAACATCAGCAAGGCGAGCGGACCCGTGGTCGTCCAGCTGCGCAAGCGTCCCGCCGGCATCCCACGTGCCGTTCCGCAGTGGGCGTTCGCCCTCGACGCCTATCAGCACCACCAGGGGCCGCGGCCCAAGGCCGCGCCGAAGAAGCCGCCTGCGTGGTACTGGCTCTGGGCCGGCTGGCGTGCCATGCCCTACAAGCTGCGCTAGCTACAGCTGTCGACCTCGTCGGCGAGCGAGATGCGTTCGAAGAGCACGCTGCGCACGCGTCCCTGCGTGATGCCGGCCATCGTGCCGATGTCGCCGTACACCGGCGCCGTGCCGTGTGTCCGGATCCGGATCGTCGCGTAGCCGCGCGCGGGCACGCACACGGATGCGACCTGATCCACCTCGCTGTTCGGCGCGAGCGCCGGTTTCCACGAACCCGCGTTCGACGTGAAGTCGACGCTCTCGTGCGCGTCCCCCGACTGGGTCTGGAACGTGACGAAGCGCAGCTCCGGCTTCGTCTGGCCGGGCGCGGCGAACACGCGCACCGATGCGACGCGCTTCGGATCGGTGTAGCCGTCGTCGTCGAGCCCGAACGACAGCCATGCTGCGCGCCAGCGCGAGCCGGCGTCGATCAGGCGCACGTTGCGCTGCACGGTGACCGTTGGCCCGTCGACGCGGAAGCGCGTCTCGAGGTCGCTCTCCGCGACGTACTCGGTCGGCGAGACGTTCGCGAAGCCCGTCTTCGGGTTGAACCTCAACGGGAGCTTCGGGAAGGTCGCCTGGATCTCGGCGTATTTGTTGCCGGGGTAGGCCGCGCGGACGACCGAGCGGTTCCAGAACTCGAGATCCCACCAGAACGCCGCCGTCGCCCAGAAGTCGTGCGAGATCTGCGCGTACGGGATCATCGTCACCGACGCGTTTGGGCCGACGGTCTTGTCGACCCAGTCGAACACCCCGCCCTGCGAGACGGTGATCGGCCGGCCCGACGTTCCGTCCACCGTGAACAGCCGGTCGAACGCGTAGACCGTCTCGCCGGTGAGCGCCGCCGCGGTCGCCACGACGAAGACCACCGCGATGACGCGCCGCCCCAGGAACACCCGCGCGAGCACGAAGATGACGAGCAGGAGCGCGAGGCAGGCGACGAGTTCTGCGCGGGCGCCGTCGAGACCGTGCCCGCTCCGGCGCAGGTAGTCGTCGAGCGTCGACACGGGCGTCTCGACGTTCAGCTTCTCGAACGTGGGCAGCGGCGCCGTCGCGAAGCCCGCGAGGAGGATCAGCGCGGGCACGACGAGCGACCAGCGAGGCAGGCGCGGGTCCTCCAGTGCGCCCACGAACCCCGTCAGGAGAAGCGGCGCGAGGTAGAAGAGGTAGCGGTCGTACGGGATCTGCGCGCCGAAGTTGAGGTCGAAGGACGTCGCCTCGATCAGCACGACGATCGTCGCGAGCGACGCCACGAGCGCGCCCGCCTCCCGGCCGACGGACCGCGCACCGAGCCAGGCTGCGCCGAGGAGCGCCGGCAGGACGCCGAGCCCGAGCGCGAGCGCCGCGGCGTGCTGCGCGAACGACCTCGGCGTCTCGGTCGAGAGGAACGAGCCCTTGGTGAGGATCGCGTAGCTGCCGAGCGCGCTCGACGCGTGGCCGCTCGCCACGATCGCAATTGCCGCGAGCAGGACGACTCCCGTGGCGACGGCGATCACGCGATGCTGTCGAACGGCCGTACGCGGGTCGGGCTCACGCAGCAGCATCGCGATCGGGGCGACCACGAAGAGGACGGCGAGCTGTGTCCGTGCAAGCGTGGCGAGCACGATTCCCGCGAGTGCCAGCACGTCGGCCTGGATCGAAGGGCGGGCGACCGCGCGCTGCAAGAGGTACGCCGCCCACATGAAGGCGGGGTACGCGACGGACTCGGTCAGGAGAAAGGACGCGAGCACGAGCCACGGCACGAGCACGCTCAGCGCGGACACCGCGTAGGCACCGAGCTGCGAGCGCAGGACGTCGCGCGCGAACAGGTAGGCCGGGATCGCGGTCGACGTCATGACGACGGCGTTCAGCGTGTTCGCCTGGGTCAGGAACTGCGGCACCAGGTGATTCCCCGCGACCGTGGCGAGGACGAGCGGATAGAGGAAGTTCGTCAGCGGAACGTGCTGGCCCCGCAGCGACGGGAGCGGAGACCCGGTCCGAACGATGCTGAACGCGAGCCGCTCGTACAGCAGCTCGTCGGTCATCAGGAACCAGTCGACGACGCGCCGTGCCGGAATGGCGAGCGCCGTCGCGGCAGCCGCCCAGATCGCAACCACCGGCACGAGCCGGAGCACCCCCACACGCACACCGCAATCGTTATCACGGGAGCCGCCGTGACGGCTCGGTACCATCGTCGGCGATGAGGGGGGTCATCGTTGCGCTGGTCGCCTGCTGTTCCGCAGCGCTCGTCGCGACCGCCGGTGCGCCGGCGCGCGCGACGCAGCTGCGCGAGGTGACGCTCATCGGCGACTCCGTGTCCGACGCGATTCAGCTCGACAGCCAGGCCGCCGGCATCTTCAAGGAGGGGATCGTCGCCGACTTCCAGGCGGCGCCGTGCCGCAGGCTCGAAGGTGAGGGCTGCCCGGTCAACGGCGTTCGCCCGCCGAGCGCGGTGCAGCTGATCCAGTCGATGGGCTCGAAGCTCGGTCCGGTCGTCGTGATGGACGTCGGCTACAACGACCCGGAGGACCAGTACGCAGGCAACATCGCCGACGCCCTGGCGGCATTGAAAGCGGCTGGCGTCCAGCGAGTCCTCTGGGTGAACCTGCGCGAGTCGCGGCACCCGTACATCACGATGAACGGTGACATCGAAGCGGCGGCCGAGAAGAATCCGCAGATGAGCGTGATCGACTGGAACATGTACTCGCGCAGCCATCTCGACTGGTTTCAGAGCGACGGCATCCATCTCGTGCACGCCGGCGCGGTTGCGATGGCGACGCTCATCCACAAGACGCTCGTGAGCGACGGCGTCACCTCGCCGCCGGTGTACGTGACGACGAGGACGCTCCCGCTCGCGCATCGCGGCCACAAGTACACCGCCACGCTCGAGGCGCACGGCGGCATCGCGCCCTTTGGCTGGACGCTGCTCGAGCGCGCTCCCGCCGGCATCCACCTTCGCGCCGACGGCCTCGTGTACGGCTCCCCGACCGCGAAGGTGGGTCGCTACACGTTCAACGTCCAGGTGCGCGACGCGGCCGGATTTCTCGCGACGCAGAGGCTGACGCTCCGCATCGCCGCCTAGTCGGCGAACATTGACGCATGCTCTTCCCGACCGTCACGTTCGCGGTCTTCTTCATGATCGTCCTGCCGACGTCGTGGGCGCTCATGTCGCGACCGCGAGCCTGGCGCGCGTTCATCATCCTCGCGAGCTACGTCTTCTACGGCTGGTGGGACTGGCGTTTCGTCTTCCTGCTCGCCGCGTCGACGGTCGTCAACCACGTCGTCGCGGTCGCGATCTTCCGTGCCGAGTCGCTCGCCGCGCGCAAGGCCCTGTGCGCGCTCGGGGTCGCGTTCGACCTCGGCCTGCTCGGCTACTTCAAGTACACCGACTTCTTCCTCAGCTCGTTCGACAACGTTTTCGGCACGAGCTTCCTCGCAAACGTGACGCTGCCGGTCGGCGTCTCCTTCTACACGTTCATGGCGATCTCGTACGTCGTCGACACGTATCGAGGGCAGCTCGAGCCGGCCTCGTTCTCGCGCTTCGCCGTCTTCCAGGCGTTCTTCCCGCATATCGTCGCCGGTCCGATCGTGCGCGCGAGCGAGCTGCTGCCGCAGCTCGAAGAGCCTCGCAGCCCACGCCGCGTCGATACGTCGCGCGCGTTCTTCCTGATCGTCTCCGGGCTCTTCCTGAAGGTGGTGATCGCGAACCACCTCTCGACGCACATCGTCGACGACGTCTTCGCCGCGCCGAAGCAGCATTCGTCGCTCGAGGTGCTCGTCGCCGTCTACGGCTACGCGGTGCAGATCTTCGCCGACTTCTGCGGCTACACGAACATCGCGATCGGTGTAGCGCTGCTGCTCGGCTTCGAGTTCCCGCAGAACTTCGCGTCGCCGTACGCCGCCGTCTCGCTCCAGGATTTCTGGCGCCGCTGGCACATGACGCTGTCACGTTGGCTGCGTGACTACCTCTACATCCCGCTCGGCGGCAATCGCAAGGGCCGGATCCTCACCTACCGCAACCTGCTGCTGACGATGCTGCTCGGCGGCTTGTGGCACGGCGCGGCGTGGACGTTCGTCGTCTGGGGCGGGATCCACGGCGTCGGCCTGTCGATCGAGCGCCTGCTCGGCTGGCGACCGCACACGCGCGTGCAGCAGTGGCTCGGCCGCGTGATCACCTTCCACGTCGTGTGCTTCGGCTGGATCTTCTTCCGTGCGGACTCGTTCACGCTCGCGTGGCAGGTGATCGAGCGGCTGTTCACGGCGTGGGGGAGGCCGTCGCCGCTCGTCACGACGTCGATCGTGCTCGCGATTCTCGTCGGCGTCCTCGTCCAGTACGTGCGGCCGCCCGTCGTCACCGGGCTGCTCGCGGGCTTCCAGCGCCTGTCGATCGTCGCGCAGGCGGCCTGCGTCGCCGTCGCGCTCACCGTCATCAACGCGCTCGGCCCGGTGGGCGTGGCGCCGTTCATCTACTTCCGCTTCTGATGCTGCCTGCGTACCGCGGCATCTTCGTTCTGTTCATCGCGCTCGTGCTCGCAGCGGTCCTCGAGGCCGACGGCTTGCGCAAGCAGGCGACGACGCAGCCGGCGGGTTTCGGACGCAACGTGGCGATGGCGGTCACGAAGCCGCTCGTGTCGTTCAGCCGAGCGCTGCATCTGACGACGCCGCGGCACGAGCTACTCGTCGCGATCGGACGCGGCGACGAGGACAAGATCGACACGCAGGTGCACTTCACCCTGCCGCCGCCTGCGGGGCCGCTGCCGAGGAAGATCTCGACCGGGCCGAAGCCGCGCAAGCACACGACGAAGCCGCCGAAGCCCGTCTTCACGACGGCGCATCCGCTGCGCGTGTGGGTGGCGGGCGACTCGCTGGCGGACGTGCCGGGCCAGGCGATGCAGCGCCTCGGCGGCGCGATCGACGTCGTCGGCGTCGAGAGCCGGCTCTCGACGGGGCTCGGACGACCTGATCTCTACAACTGGTTCGTGCGCATCGCCGAAGTGCCGCAGCAACTGCATCCGAACGTCGCCGTGCTGTCGTTCGGCGCGGACGACGCGCACAACTACATGTCCGGTGTTCCGGCCGGGAAGACGGTCGGGTCGCTCGGCAGCCCGTCGTGGGACGCGGAGTACGAGCGCCGCGCGAACGGTGTGACCGCGGAGTTGAACGCGAAGGGGATCTATGTCGTCTGGCTCGGGCTGCCGAACACCGACCATCACGGCTTCCGTCAGAGCTTCCCGGTCGTCAACAAGATCCTCGAGGACGTCGTCGCGAAGCACAAGACGATGTCGACGTTCGTCGACACGTGGAAGCTGCTCTCCGACAAGCACGGTCATTACGCGTCGTATCTGCGCGTGAACGGCCAGCTCGAGCTGATGCGTCTCTCGGACGGCACGCACTACACGGCCGCCGCCGGCGACCTGATCGCCCAGCAGGTCGTGAAGCAGCTGGGCGCCGTCTACCGGATCGAGCCCTAGACGAACGCGTTCTCGCCGGTCAGCGCGCGGCCGATCAGCAGCTTCTGCACCTGCGACGTTCCTTCGTAGAGCGTCGTCACGCGCGCATCGCGCAGGTACTTGCCGACCGGGTACTCGTCGACGTAGCCGTAGCCGCCGTGCGCCTGCACCGCCGCGTTCGCCGCACGCACGGCGACCTCCGACGCGAAGTACTTCGCGAACGACGCCTCGACGGTGTGTCGCTCGCCGCGGTCCGCGGTCGCCGCCGCGCGCCACACGAGGAGACGCGCCGCCTCGGTCTCGACGGCGATGTCGGCGAGCAGCTCCTGGACGAGCTGAAAGCTCGCAACGCTGCGGCCGAACTGCTTGCGCTGCTTGGTGTACGCGACCGACGCGTCGAGGCAGCCCTGGGCGATCCCCACGCACCCGGCGCCGAGCGAGATGCGGCCGTGGTCGAGCGCCGACATCGCGACCTTGAAGCCGCCGCCGAGCTCGCCGACGAGCGCGTCGTCGCCGACCTGTACGCCGTCGAGGAAGAGCTCGGCCGTGTCCTGCGCGCGCAACCCGAGCTTTCCCTTGATCGGGCGCGCCTCGAAGCCGTCGGCGTCGGTGGGGACGACGAAGCACGAGATGCCGCGCGGCCCGGCTTCGCCCGTGCGCGCGAAGACGAGCGCGTTCGCGGCCCACGAGCCGAGCGTGATGAAGATCTTCTGGCCGCTGATGCGCCAGCCGTCGCCGTCCCGCTCGGCGCGCGTCTCGAGCCCGCCAGGGTCGGACCCCGCCCCAGGCTCGGTGAGCGCGTAGCAGCCGAGCGCCTCGCCCGAGGCGAGCCCGGGCAGGAGCCGCGCCTTCTGCTCCTCGGTGCCCCACTTGGCGACCGTCTTGCCGTAGAGCCCGTTCGAGACCGAGACGATGCCGCGCACGTTGGAGTCGGCTCGGCCGATCTCCTCGACGACGAGCGCGTAGGAGACCATCTCGAGCCCCATGCCGCCGTGCTCCTCCGGCAGCGCCGCCGCGAGGAAGCCGAGCTCGGCCAGCTTGCCAACGATCGAGCGGTCGATCGTCTCGGTCCGATCCCACTCCGCCGCGTGGGGCGCGATCTCCGCGTCGCAAAACTCCCGCGCCGTGTCGCGGATCAGCCGCTGCTCTTCCGAAAGCTCAAAATCCACGCCCCGATTCAACACGAAGTCACGAACCTGGTTCTCCGAACCAGGTTCGAGTCTTTGGCCTCTCGCCCCGGGACCACAAAAAAATCCCGCCGAGCCGGTGGCGCTTTCGTCCACCCAACCGACTGGCCGCTGTCCGGCTTGCGCCTTCTGCAGTCACTCGGCGGGGCTTCGACCTACTCGCGCTCCGCACTCGACGGGAGCCGCAATGTACGACGCCGAAGGTCACCTCCGCAAGGGTGGCCTCACCGGAAATTCATGCTCATTCCGAGATTTCTTCGACGACCTCGCCGGTGCGGTTGGAGGCGGCATGCCGCGCGACGTCCGCCTGCGCGACGATGCCGACGAGCTTGCCGTCCTCCTCGACGACGGGGAGCCGCCTGATCTGATGCTTGGCCATCAGCCGCAGCGCCTCGTCGAGCTCCTGCTGCGGGTCGATCGTGACGAGGTTGGTGGAGGCGATCTCTTCCACCTTCGTCGCGCAGGGGTCGCGGCCCTCGGCCACGATGCGGATGGCGATGTCCCGGTCGGTGATCACCCCGACGAGCCGGTTGCCGTCGACGATCGGCGCGATGCCGGAGTCCTCGCCCTTCATCAGCTTCGCCGCCTCGACGATCGAGTCGCCGACCTTGACGGTGCGCGGCCTGACAGTCATGAGCTCCCTGATCTTTCCCATGGCAGGCTTCTTGTCCGTGGGCGAGCCCTCGAAAACCGTGACGATCCGCCGGCTCGGTCCGGGAGACGAGCACGTGGTGCGCCGGCTCGCGGATCGGGAGCCGCAAACCGCGCTCCTCGCCGACGACCGGACGGTCTTCGCTGCGGCCTTCGCCGGCGAGGAACCGGTCGGCTTCGCGTTCGGGTACGTGCTGCCGCGGCGGCACGGCCGGCCGGAGATGTTCTTCGTCTACGAGCTCGAGGTCGACGAGGGGTACCGCCGCCGCGGGATCGGCAAGCGGCTGATGGAGGAGCTCCTCGCCGGGCACGACGAGGCGTTCGTCCTCACCGAGCCCGACAACGACGCGGCCAACGCGCTCTACGCGTCGCTCGGCGGAACCCGCGTCGAGACGGTGATGTGGGACTTCGAGCTGCCTACCAGTCGAGCTTGACCTTCCCGGTCGCACCGCCGTATCCGTCGACGGCGATCATGTACGTCGTTCCCGATTTGGCGGTGAACGTGACGCGACTCTGCACGCCGCCGTTCGCGTCGTCGTTCGTCGCGACCGCCTTCAACGAGCTCACGCTCGAGCCGGTGTAGACGCCGAGCAGCGTGTCGAAGCTGCTCCCGAACGTGTCGACGCTCACCGATCCAGAGCTCGGCGCTTGCCAGCGATACCACACCGACGCGCCGCCGCGGTTGCCCGCGATCGACGGCTCGCCGGCTTGCTTCGTGGCGCCGACGTTGCTCCCGGTCGTCGAGCCGCGCGAGCCGGAGAGCACCTGCGCGTTCGCGAACGCGTCGTTCGCCGGCGCCGACGGCGCGACCGACTCGTTCCAGTCGAGCTGAACGCTGCCGCTCGCGCCGGAGTAGCCGTCGACGACGACCATGTACGTCGTCCCGGCCTTCGCAGCGAACGAGACCTGGCTCTGCGTCGTGCCGTTGGCATCGTCGTCAGTCGCGACCGCAGTCAAGTGCGAAACGCTGGAGCCGGTGTAGACGCCGAGCAGTGTGTCGAACGTGCTGCCGAACGTATCGATGCTCGCCGTTCCGGTCGCGGCCGGCGTCCAGCGGTACCAGACCGACGCACCGCCCGCATTCCCCGCGACCGCCGGTTCGCCCGTCTCCTTCGTTGCGTTCTGGTTCGACGCGTGCAGTGAGCCGCTCGTCCCCGAGAGCGCCTGCGCGTTTGCGAAAAGGTCGTTCGCGGGCGCCGATGGTGGCGGCGGCGGAGGCGTGGACGCCTGCCGCCACGAGTAGCCGAGGGAGTACAGCCCTCCCGAGCCGGTGCTGTCGAGCTGGATCCGGTACGTCGTCCCGCTCAGGCACGTGAAGCTGACCGGGCCGTGAGCGGAGGCGACCGGCGTCAACGAGGTGAGGGCGGTGCCCGTGTAGACCGCGAGGAGTGCGTCGATCTGCGATCCCGAGGGATCGACGGTTTCGGTACCGCCGTTGCAGTCGTCGGAGGTGAACGTGTACCAGACCGAGTGTCCGCCGGCGTAGCCGAGGATCTGCGGCTCTCCTTGCTCGCGGGTTGCGAGCGTCGTATCCCCGCTCGCTCCACCCGTGTCGCCGCCGAGCGCCGTCGCGTTCGCGAAGTTGTCGTTCGCGGGCGGCGTCGATGGGGGCTCGACGCTCCAGGTGTATAGGGGCGGGTTGGGGTCGGTGTTGCCGGCGGGGTCTACCGCGCGCACGAAGAACGCGTACGGCCCCGGCTGGAGACCGGTGACAGTGAACGGTGAGCTGCACGCGGACCAGCCGAAGTTGTCGCTCGGCCCGGTTGTCAGCCGGCACTGGAAGGTGCTGCCGGCCTCGCTCGAGGCGAACGCGAACGTGGCTGAGCCGGATGTCGTCTGGCTCGGCGGCTCGGACGTGATCGTCGTCGTGGGCGGCGTCGTGTCGGCGCCGGCCTGCCGGAAGATCACGAGCCCGCTGTACGTGTCGGCAACGGCGATGTCAGGCTTGCCGTCGCCGTTCAAGTCTCCGGTCGCGACCTGCACGAGCGTGGCCGCGGAGAGCGGCTCGAACAGATGCGTCACCGGCCCCAGTGTCCCGTCGGAGCCCTGCATGCGCACGTTCGTGGCCGTGCCCTGTCCGGAGCTGCCGGCCGTTGCGTCGACGAGGTCGTTGAGCCCGTCGCCGTTCAGATCGACGATCGCCTGATGCGCCGGCCCGTCCCAATCCGAGTAGGTCGTGGCGGGTCCGAGAGACCCGTCGGGCTGGCCTGCGTACACGTCGGTCACGGACGCTCTGTTCGCATCGTCGCCCGTCGTCACGAGGTCCGGGCGCCCGTCTCCGGTGACGTCGCCGATGGCGACGGCGTTCGCTCCGGGCGTCGCGGTGGAGAGCTGTTCCGAGGCAAAGCCTCCCGTCGTCGTTTGTGCGTCGAGGAAGACGCCCGTGTTGTGTGCCGTCACGACGTCCGGCCGGCCGTCTGCCGTGAGATCCCCGACGGCGACGTCGTTGACCCACGTTCCGCTTTCGATCGGCACCGGCGTGAACGACGGCGCGAGGTACGCCGTGACCGTTCCGCCAGGAGCGCCGTTCGTCCACGCATCGGTCCAGACGACAAGATCTGCCTTGCCGTCGCCGTTCAGGTCGGCGGCCCGCAGGCCTGTCGCGCCGACGGTCCCCGAGACCAACGACGGCGGCGCGAAGCCGCTCGCCGTCTGGGTGAGGAGCTCGATGCCGTTCGATGCCGCGACTGCCAGATCGGGGCGGCCGTCCCCGTTGAAGTCGCCGGATGCGAGCGCCATCGATCCGGTCGTGCCGCTGTCCGTGAAGATCCGGGTCGGAGCGGCAAGCGAGCCGTCCGGCTGCTGCGTGAAGAGGAAGAGCGTGTCCTGGCTGTCGAGCCCGCGGGTGTCCGAGCTACGCCCGGTCGACCAGGCGACGTCCGTCCGGCCGTCTCCGTTGAAATCTCCGGTCGCGACACCGGCGGAGTCCGGTCCGGGACCGTACGTCCACGGCGCGAGGAACGACGGAGTCGCGGGTGCATCCCCTGCCGCAGACGCGGTGAGCACCGTCGCGAGCACGACGATCCCGAGAACCCAAACCTTCCGCATGGCAGACCCCCGTCGCCTCGGATGAACAGTGGGTGCATCCTTCCTGCCGGATGGGCGACTCAAACCGACTCGGCTATCGGCCCGCGACGCTCGCCGACGTGCCGCTGCTCGTCGCCTGGCACGCCGACCCCGACGTCTCGCGCTACTGGGACGACGAGACGTTCACCGAGGAGCAGATGCGCGCGCGGCTCGAGCGGGAGGCGGTCGACGCGTGGATCGTCGAGGAGGACGGCGCGCCGATCGGCTACCTGCAGAGCTGGTGGGAGCCCGACGAGCCGAAACGCGGCGGCCTGGACGGGTTCCTGATTCCGAGCGCGCGAGGGCGCGGGATCATGCCGGCCGTCGCGCGGCAGCTCGCCGAGCGGCTCCTCGACGAGGGCTGGGAGCACGTGACCGTCGACCCGTACGCGTGGAACGCGCGCGCGATCCGTGGCTGGGAAAAGGCCGGCTTCGTCGAGGTCTCGCGCGACGAGCGAGTGGTGCTGATGCGGTTCGAACGAAACCCCGGAACTTAGTTCGGCGAAGCCGAACTAAGTTCCCGAGTTTTGTGAGCTAGCATTCGAGACGTGAACGAGGTCCGGCACCTGACGACGACGCGCACGCGCTGCCGCGTGCGGGCGACCGTCGCCGGACCGCACGCGGCCTAATCGGCCTGAGGGTCATCCTCAGCTGACGACTCCCCAGCCTCCGGGTCGGGGACCGGCGACTCGTCGATCTCTTCGTTCCTGTCGTCTTCCCTGGGGTGATTAGCTGTGTCTTCCATGAAGGTCGTTCTGCCCGACAACTCAGAGCTCGAACTTCCGGCCGGCGCGACCGGCCTCGATGCCGCCCGCGCGATCGGCCCGAAGCTCGCCGACCAGGCGGTGCTGGCGAAGGTGAACGGCGAGCCGCGCGACCTGCGGCTGCCGCTTGCCGACGGCGACCACGTCCACTTCCTGACCACGCGCGACTCGGAGGATCCGGACGCGCTGTACGTCCTGCGCCACTCGAGCGCCCATCTGCTCGCCGAAGCCGTGCGCCGGCTCTACCCCGGCGTGAAGGTCGCGATCGGCCCGCCGATCGAGAACGGCTTCTACTACGACTTCGAGTTCCCCGAGCCGATCACCGAAGCTGATCTAGGACGGATCGAAGAAGAGGTCCGCGCCGAGATCAAGGACGGGCGGGAGTGGACTCGCCAGGTGGTGACGAGCGACGAAGCGCGCGAGCGCTTCACCGCCGAGCGTGAGCCGTACAAGGTCGAGCTCGTCGACACCGCGCAGGGAGAGATCTCGCTGTACACACAGGGCGACTTCACCGACCTGTGCCGCGGGCCGCACCTGCAGAACGCGAAGCCGATCAAGGCGTTCAAGCTGACCGGTCTCGCCGGCGCGTACTGGCGCGGCGACGAGCACAACACCCAGCTGACCCGCATCTACGGCACCGCGTTCTACTCGCAGGCCGACCTCGACGCGTACCTCGAGCGGCTCGAGCAGGCCCGCGCGCGCGACCATCGCCGTCTCGGCGTTCAGCTCGACCTCTTCCACCTCGAGGAGATCTCACCCGGGTCGCCGTTCTGGCACCCGAAGGGAATGGTGATCTGGAACGAGCTCGAAGACATGCGCCGGCGCGAGAACAAGCGGCGCGGCTACGTCGAGGTGAAGACCCCGCTGATCTTCGACAAGGTGCTCTGGGAGCGGTCGGGCCACTGGGAGAAGTTCCGCGAGAACATGTTCCTGATCCCCGAGGACGACCACACCTGGGGGATCAAGCCGATGAACTGCCCGGGACACATGGTGCTGTACGCGCACGGGTTGCACAGCTACCGCGAGCTGCCGCTGCGCTACGCCGAGGCGGCGCCGCTCCATCGCAACGAGCTCGCAGGCACCCTGCACGGCCTCACTCGTGTGCGTCACGTCACCCAGGACGACGCGCACATCTTCTGCACCCGCGAGCAGATCGAGGACGAGGTCTTTGGCTGCCTCGACTACGCGAAGTGGGTCTACGACCTGTTCGACCTAGAGTCGCACTTCGAGCTCTCGCTCCGCCCCGACAACAAGCTCGGCACCGACGAGGAGTGGGACTTCACCGAGGCGGCGCTGCGCGCGGCGCTCGACCGCCGCGGCCTCGAGTACTTCGAGAGCCCGGGCGAAGGCGCGTTCTACGGCCCGAAGATCGATCTGCACATGCGCGACTCGCTCGGCCGCCAGTGGCAGATGGGGACCGTCCAGCTCGACGCTCAGATGCCGGCGCGCTTCGGCCTGACCTACGTCGGCGCCGACAACGTCGAGCACACTCCGTACGTCGTGCATCGCGCCCTGATGGGCTCGTTCGAGCGGTTCGTGGGCATCCTCACCGAGCACTACGCCGGCGCCTTCCCGTTCTGGCTCGCCCCGGTCCAGATCCGCGTGCTCCCGGTCGGGGAGGGCCATCGCGAGGCGGCGGCCGAGCTGGCGGGGAAGCTCGCGCCGCACCGGGTCGAGGTCGACGGCTCCGACGACACCGTCGGCAAGCGGATCCGGAACGCCGAGGTCGAGAAGATCCCGTACGTCCTCGTCTACGGCGACAAGGAGTCCGACGAGGCCCTGGCGATCCGGGAGCACGGCGGGGCTCAGGAAACCCTGTCGCTCGCGGATTTCCAGGCGAAACTTGCTACCCTGAGTCCCTGGCAAGCAGGGGCGGAACCGTCTCTCACCTCCTAGCCGATCGCGCTACGGAGGTTCAACCGAGCAAGGTTGATGAGATCCCGTGCCGCTGCATGCCAGCGGTTTTTCTGTTCCACGAGGAGGTCACAACGAGCTTGGTGAAGGACATTTGAGGCCGCGTCGCCGCTCCGGAGGGTTCGAAGCACCCCGCCGGCCCGAGCCGCAGACCCGCATCAACGACGCCATCCGCGTTCCGCGCGTTCGGCTGATCGGCGAAGACGGGGAGCAGCTCGGAATCAAGCAGACGGACGAGGCGCGCGAATACGCGTACTCGCGCAACCTCGATCTCGTCGAGGTCGCGGCTCAGGCAGACCCGCCGGTTGCCCGGGTCATGGACTACGGGAAGTACCGGTACGAGCTGGAGCAGAAGGCGAAGCTCGCCCGCAAGCACCAGACGCAGATCAACGTCAAGGAGATCAAGCTCAGGCCGAAGATCGGGATTCACGACTACGAGACCAAGAAGGGCCACGTCGAGCGCTTTCTCAACCAGCGCGCGAAGGTCAAGATCACGATCATGTTCCGCGGCCGTGAGCGCGAGCATCCGGATCGCGGACGCGACCTCCTGATGCGGTTGGCGGACGATGTGAAGGAGATCGGTCTCATCGAGACCCAGCCGCTGCTCGAAGGGCGGAACATGACGATGGTGCTCGGCCCGACGAAGAACGCAGGAGTCAAACGAGATGCCGAAACAGAAGACACACTCAACATCGAAGAAGAAGTTCAAGGTGACGGCGACGGGAAAGTTGATGCGGGCGGCCCAGAAGTCGGGCAAGCTGATGCATCAGTCGCCGAAGCAGAAGCGCCAGTTCAGTAAGGACCGGCCGGTCGACCCGGCGAACGAGAAGGCCGTCAACCGCATGCTGGGGAGGCGGTAGCAACTCATGCCTCGCGTAAAGCGTTCCGTTCACGCGCGCAAGAAGCGCCGTAAGGTCCTCGACGAAGCGAAGGGCTACTTCGGGCTCAAGAAGTCGAACTACAAGTACGCGAAGGAGCAGGTCGATCGCTCGCTCGTCTACGCGTACCGCGACCGCAAGGTTCGCAAGCGTGAGTTCCGGCGGCTCTGGATCATGCGCATCAACGCCGGCGCGCGCGCCAACGGGCTGTCGTACAACCAGTTCATGGCGGGGCTCAAGGCCGCTGAGATCGAGCTCGACAGGAAGGTCCTCGCTGATCTCGCGATCAGCGATCCGGCCAAGTTCGGCGAGATCGTCGAGCAGGCCAAGTCCGCGCTCGCAGCCGCGAAATAGATAGACAGCAGGAGATCTTCGCGCGGCAGGCCTCGTACTGCGAGGGGCGCTCGCCGCTCTACGCCGAAGTGTGTCGTCGGCTCGCGAACGATTCGCGGGTCGACGACATCGCTCCTGATCTCTCGTGGGACCTGCCGCTGCGGCTGCTCGGCGGGCTTCATTACCTCGTTCTGGCCGGCGAGGCGTCGTGGGACGACCTCGGCGCCGCGCTCGACGACCACGCGGCGTTCCTGACGCGCTGGTGCTCCGAGCAGGACGTGCAGACGAACGAGGTGCAGCGTTCGTGGGCGCTGCTGCCGGGCTTCCTGACGGTCGCCGACGAGCGGCCGCTCGACCTGCTCGAGCTCGGGCCGTCGGCCGGGCTGAACCTGCTCTGGGACCGCTACCGCTACCGCTACTCGAGCGGCGAGTGGGGTGCGGGCGAGCTCGAGCTCAGCGGGGACGACCGCATGCCGTTCCCCGGGGAGCTGCTCGAGCGGCGCGTGGACGTGGTGCGCCGCCGCGGGATCGACCTCAACCCGGTCGACGTCACGACGGAACACGGCGCGCGCGTGTTGCAAGCGTTCGTGTGGGCGGATCAGACCGACCGGCTCGAGCGTCTGCGCCGCGCGATCGACGTTGCGCGTCGCGACCCGCCGCAGCTGATGCAGGGCGACTATGTCGATGCGCTGCCGTCGCTTCTCCGCAACCGGCGCGAGGGCGCACAGCTCGTCGTGTTCCAGACGGCGTCGACGATGTACCTCGACCGCCGCGACGCGGAGCGGTTGCGCTCGGCGCTGCACCACGCCGGGCGCGAGGAGCCGCTCGTCTACCTCACGACCGGCCGCGCACCGGACGACGACGGTTTCGCGCTGGAGCTCGAGCGCTATCCGGACGGACGCACGGAGCGGCTCGAGGTGTTCGACTTCCACGGCGCCTGGCTCGACTGGGGCCGATGATCAGCTCGAAGGACAACGAGCGCCTGAAGCTCGTGCGAAAGCTGCACGACAAGCGCTGGCGCGACAAGCTCGGGCTCTTCTTCGTCGAGGGTGAGGATGCGGTCGACGCGGCGAGCGCCGAGCCCGTCGACCTGCTGCGCGCCGGCGAGGACGTGGAGCCGAAGCTCCTCGCCGAGGTCGCGAGCGCGCCGCATCCGCCGCGCGTCGTCGGTGTCTACCGCCGCGAGGACCTGCCGGCGTGGGAGGAGCGCGAGGCGACGCTCGCGCTCTGGCACCTCGCCGATCCGGGCAACGTCGGAACGCTCATCCGCACGGCGGACGCATTCGGTGCTGCGGTCGTTCTGTCGGACGGGTGCGCCGACCCGACGTCGCCGAAGGCGCTGCGTGCGAGCGCCGGCTCGATCTGGCGCGTCCCCGTCGGAACCTGGGCCGACGCCGGTGGAACGCGCATCGCGCTCGAGGCGCACCGCGGTGAGCCCCTCTCGTCGCTCGATCTCGCCGGCCGCGTCACCTTCCTGCTCGGCGCGGAGCGCGAAGGCCTGCCGGCCGAGGTGGAGCGCGACGTGACCGCGACCATCCCGCTCGTCGGCGCCGAGTCGCTGAACGTCGCCGCGACCGGCGCGATCGCGCTCTACGCAAGAGCCGCGGGTTGAGGCGGAAGTCGGCAACCTGGTTCTACGAACCAGGTTGCTGCCCCTCCGACGAGCGCGGCGGCTCGCTCTCGACCTGTCTAGTCATGATGTGCGTGCTCAACGAGCCTCCGCCCGACGGACGTCCGCCGGTCCAGAGCTCCTCGGCCGTGGACGCCGCCTCGAGAATCGGGCCTGACTCGACCTCGACGCGCGTCAGGTCGACGCCCTCGGACGGCCACTCGGCGACGAACGCAAACGGTCCCGTCGGAGGTAGCGGCCAGACCCAGAAGCGCACGTCGTAGCGGCGGTCGCCGCCTCCACCGCCGCGCTGCATCAGCACCGGCCCTTCGGGCGTGCCCTCGACTTGGAACGGGCGCCGGTCGAAAACCGTTGCCTTGCGCCCGTCGGCGAACTCGACTCCGAACCGGAGCACCTCGCGTGCGAGTGGGTCGCCGCCGTGCCGGTTCATCATCCAGCGGTGAATCGGATCGCCGTCACGTCCGCGCCGCTCTCTGCGCCACACGATGTGGAGGGAGAACTCGAACCCGGTCGGGAACGCGAGGCCGTGCTGGAGCTGGATCGCAACCGACTCGGTTCTCACGAGGAGGAGCGTGAGCGGGAATGGCGTGCCGAGGACGTTGTCGGCCGGCCCGAGCCAGACCGGATGCTCCGGCTCCTCGCGCTCCGGCGGCGGGGGCGGCGGCTCGAAGAAGCTCACCTGCGCAGCTTACGACGCCGGTGCGAGCGCCTTTGCTGCGTCGATGATCAGGTCCTTGCTCGAGGCAGCGAACGAGACGCGCATGCCGTGGCTTTCCATGAAGCCGATCGTCGATCCGACCGTGACGACGGTGCCCGCGGGCGGCGTGTAGTTCTCGACACCGAAGTGGATTTCGCCCAGAGGATCGACTGCTTCGCCGATCCGCAGGTACGGGCCTGCAGGCGGAGGCGTACCGATCCAGCCGCCCGACGCGGCTCCGTAGAACAGGGTCACGCCGATATGGCTCGCGCCGTCGATGGTGTGCACGTCCTTGGCGATGCGGGCGAGCGCGAGACCGTCGACCGACTGCCCGGCGGTGAGCATGTCTGTGCCCAGCGCAGCGCTCCCTTGGGCGGTCGTTAGCGAACCGGTCTCATCGAATCGCTCGGCCTGCCCGTGCGGCGACCCGGTCGAGGGGTTGATCGTCACCGAGTCGCTTCCGAGCGACTCGATCGACTCGATCCGCGAAATGCCGTCCGGCGCCACCTTCCCCTCCCACATCTCGCGGGTCGCGATCGGCTTGAGAGAGCTCTGCGCGACCGCCACGTCATGCGTCCACGGATGAAGTTGGCCGTCAGCCGAGTCCGGCTTCAGCTCGGTGTCGACCCGGATCCAGTACACCGGCATGCCGTCGATCGTGTCGTCGCCGAGCACGCGCGCAGTGCCGTTCTTCAGCGCCGTGCGGTAGTCGGTCGCGAGAAACGCGAGTGTCTTGTCGAGGTACTGGACGCGACTCGCGGGATACGTGAAGTCGCTCTGTTCGACGCCGGCGAACGTCGTCTCTACCCGGATTCCCTGCGACGGGTCGTACCAGTACTCCTCCTGCTCGTGGATGACGGTCTGCGCGCCGGTCGCGAGATCCGTCTGCGTGGCGTGGAAGCCGTCCCGCACGACGACGTGCAGCACGGGGCCGTCGCCGATCGCCGCCGCCGCGCGCTGGAGGATCGTTCCCTTCGGCCCGCCGGCGAACGGCCACGCGAGGATGCCGAGGGCGACCACGCCGGCGAGGGCGACAGGGGTCAGGATCGCCAACCGGCGGCGGGGTCGGTTGGCCGCGCCGACGATCTCGTCCCAGCGGTCGGGATCGGGCCGAGGGGGCGCCAGCTCGTCGAGCGCGCGCGCGATGGTCCGGTCTATGACGTCCACTTCTCGACCTCCTGCAGCTCGTGGTGGAGCCGGCGCCGCGCGGCGTTCAGGGTCGCGGCGACGGTGCCGGGGCGAATCTCGAGCGCAGTGGCGATCGCGTTGTAGTCGAGATCCGCGTAGTAGCGAAGGAAGAGCGCAAGTCGCTGCCGCTCCGGCAGTGCGGCGATCCGCGCCCGGACGGCGCCGGTGTCGTCGTCGGCCGGCAGGTGCGCAGGCTCGTGCTCCGGGAGGAGCTCTTCGTCGAACCGTTGCCGGCGTCTTCGCGCCTCGTTGAGGACGACGCGCCACAGCCAGGCGACGAGCGGCGCCTCGGAGCGAAAGGTGCGGCGGCGGCGGATCGCCCGCACGAACGCCTCCTGAACGGCGTCGCGGCCGAGCCCTTCGTCGCCCGCGATCGCGATTGCCACGCGCTCGAACGCGGCACCGTGCGCGCGGTATGCGGCTTCGATCTCCGCGAGCTCGAGCGTCCTCCTCACATTCCTTCGACCCCCTGGGGCGACGTTTTCTTTATCTGCGGCAGACCCAGATCGAGTCTTCGCCGCCGCGCCACGGCGAGCGGTCGAACCAGCCGTAGACGGCATCGATGACGAAGCCCTCGTCGCGAAGCAGCTCCTTCCACTCCGGTACCGAGAGCCACGCGAGCGACATCTCGGTCTCGCCCTCGGCGCTGCGCAGCCGCAGGATCAGCGTGCGCGTCTCCTCGTTCCAGTCGGCCCGCTCGAAGATCCCCGGCTCGCGCTCGAGCCAGCGGCCGTGCGTGTCGGCGATGTCGTCGGGCGCCGGCGTGAAGACGTCGAAGACGAACCGGCCATGTCCAGCGGTCAGACGACTGGCCACGGCCCGAAGGGCCAGGCGCCGGTCGTCGTCGCTCTCCATGTGGAGCAGCGAGCGGAACGGGCAGAGGACGAGCGGAAACGCGCCGTCGACCGGCGGATCGCGCATGTCGCCCTGGCGGAGGTCGACCTCGACGCCTGCGAGCGCGGCTCGCTCGCGCGCCACCTCGAGCATCCCGGCCGACAGGTCGACGCCGACCACCTCGATCCCGTCCGCCGCGACCGGCACGGCGATCCGGCCGGTGCCGACGCCCAGCTCGAGCACCGGGCCGCCCGACCGGCGCGCCTCCTCGACGTAGAACGGCACGTCCTCGGTGACGCTCCGCGACCACGGGTCGTAGACGCGGGCGATGGCGTCGTAGGCCGACATTGGCTACCGTTCTACTCGATGCACGCGTCGCTCACGCAGCGGTTTAGCCGGCCCCGGTGCGCAACCGGGGACGTCGCGTAGCGTCCTCCAGTCGCACCGGGGCCTGACCGACCCCGATACGAAGCGAAAGGAGGACACTTGGATAGGCTCGCCGCGGTGAACTGGCCCGCGCACGAAGAAGAAGCGCTCGCCGCGATCGGCGCCGCGCTGTCGGAAGCCGAGCTCGACGACGTCCGCGTCCGCTACCTCGGACGCAAGTCGGAGCTTGCCCAGGCGCTTCGCGGCGTCCGCGACCGCGAGAGCGGGATGCTCCTGAACGGCATCCGCACCAAGCTCGAGGACGCGGTCGCCGCCCGCGAGCGGGAGCTCGTGAACCTCGCCTATCGCCAGGCGGCCGAGCGCGGCATCGACGTCACCATCCCCGGCACGCCGGTACGTACCGGCAAGCTTCACCTGCTCACGCAGATCCGGCGCGAGATCGAGGACATCTTCCTCGGCATGGGCTACGAGGTCTGGGACGGCGCCGAGGTCGCGACCGTCTGGGAGAACTTCGACGCGCTCACGAGCGACCCCGGTCATCCGTCGCGCTCGCAGTTCGACACGTTCTACGTCGACGACGACACCGTGCTGCGCACGCATACCTCGCCGGACCAGATCCGCGCGATGCTGACGCGCACACCGCCGATCTACATGGTCTCGCCGGGCCGCTGCTACCGCCGCGACACGCCCGACGCCACGCACTCGCCGATCTTCCTGCAGGTCGAGTGCCTCGCCGTCGACCGCGGCATCACGCTCGCCGACCTGCAGGGAACGGTGCTGCAGTTCTTCCGGGCGCTGTTCGGCCAGGAGCGCGAGGTGCGCATGCGCACGAGCTTCTTCCCGTTCACCGAGCCGTCGGTGGAGTTCGACGTGACGTGCTTCATCTGCGGCGGCTCGGGCTGCGCGACGTGCAAGCACTCCGGCTGGATCGAGATGGGCGGTGCCGGCTGGGTCGACCCGGACGTCTTCCGCAACGTGAACCTCGACCCGCAGGAGTGGCAGGGCTTCGCCTTCGGCTTCGGCATCGAGCGCATCGCGATGCTGCGCCACGGCTTGCCCGACCTGCGCATGTTCTGGGAGAACGACCTGAGAGTCCTGGGGCAGTTTTAGTGGCCGCCTCCGCGACATCAGCCGTCGTCTGCCGGCTGCAAAGCAGCGCGATTCTGCGTCCTCGGACTCGCTCGTACGCACCGCGTACGAGCGAGTCCTGCGTCCTTGCCTCGCTTGCTTTTCGCGCAGCAGCCAACGACTGCTGCCGCGGAGGTGACCACTGATGAAGGTGCCAGTGAGTTGGCTGCGCGAGTACGTCGACTTCGACCTGCCGCTCGAGGAGCTCGCGCGGCGGCTCGTCTTCACCTCATGCGAGGTGGATCGCATCGTGCGCCGGGGCGTGCCGGCCGGCGACGGCAACTACGAGCACTTCGTCGTCGGCAAGGTGCTCGAAGCGGGCAAGCATCCGAACGCCGACAAGCTGCAGCTCACGAAGGTCGACGTGGGGGAGGCCGAGCCGCGCTCGATCGTCTGCGGCGCGTGGAACTTCGGCGCTGGCGCGACGGTCGCCGTCGTCGTCCCCGGCGGCGTGATGCCGGGCGGCGAGTTCACGATCGAGAAGCGCAAGCTGCGCGGGGAGGTCTCTGACGGGATGATCCTGTCCGAGCGCGAGCTCGAGCTCGGTCAGGACCACGGCGGGATCATGGTGCTCCCCGATGAGCTCGCGGCGGGCACGCCGCTCGCGGAGGTGCTGCCGCTCGGCGACGACATCCTCGAGATCGAGACGCTCTACAACCGCCCCGACCTGACGTCGATCTACGGCATCGCCCGCGAGGTCGCGGCGCTGCTCGGCACGACGCTTCAGCCGGTACCCGGTACCGATCCGAAGCGCGACGGCAACGACGAGCTTCCGATCGACGTCGAGGATCTCGCCGGCTGCCCGCGGTTCATCGGGCGCACGTTCCGCGACGTGACGGTCGGCGAGTCGCCGGCGTGGTTGAAGGCGCGCCTGCTCGGCGCCGGCATGCGGCCGATCTCGAACGTCGTGGACATCACGAACTACGTGATGCTCGCGCTCGGCAGCCCGTTGCACGCGTACGACGCCGAGACGCTGAAGGGCAGGCGCATCGTCGTGCGCCGCGCGCGTCCCGGCGAGAAGCTCGTCACGCTCGACGGCACCGAGCGCGAGCTCGACCCCGCCGATCTCGTCATCGCCGACGCCGAGCGGCCGATCGGCCTCGCCGGCGTGATGGGCGGCGAGAACACGGAGGTCTCGGACTCGACGACGTCCGTCGTTCTCGAGACGGCGAACTTCGAGCCGCTGACCGTGCTGCGAAGCGGCGAGCGTCACCGCATGCGCAGCGAGGCGCAGACGCGCTGGGAGAAGGGCGTCGACGCCGAGTCGGCGGCCATGGCGGCGACCTACGCGTCGCAGCTCCTCGTCGAGCTCGCCGCTGCGCGCTGGACCGGCGAGAACGAAGTCCGTGGCGAGCTGCCCGCTTCGCCGCGCATCGCGTACCGGCCCGCGTACGCCGACGAGTCGCTCGGTCTGGAGATCCCGGAGGACGAGCAGCGGGAGCGTCTCTCGCGCCTTGGCTTCGACGTCGGCTCCGACTGGACGGTCACCGCGCCGACCTGGCGGGCGCGCGACGTGCGCCGCGACGTCGACGTCGTCGAGGAGGTCGCGCGCTTCCGGCTCGAGGACGTGCCCGCGACCCTCCCCGAGCGCCAGGCGATGTTCGGGCGGCTGTCCCACGCGCAGCGGCTCCGCCGCCGCGTCGAGGACGTGCTCGCGGGCGCAGGCCTCTACGAGGCGTACACCTATTCGCTGCAGGGCGAGGATCCCGACCCGAACGCGATCGAGCTCCCGGTGCCGCTCTCGTCGCAGCAGCGGCTGCTCCGCACGACGCTCTCCGTCGGCCTGCTCGGCGCGGCGAAGCACAACGTCGACTCCGGGAACGGCGACGTCGCGCTGTTCGAGGTCGCGCACGTCTACCTGCCTCCCGGCCCGGTGCCTGAGGAGCGCTGGCGGCTCGGCGGCATCGTCCAGGGCGACTTCTTCCGCGCGAAGGGAATCGTCGAGGCGATCTTCGGCGCGCTGCAGGCCGAGCCGGTCTTCACGCGCACCGACGTGCGCGACGAGTTCGTCGTTTCTGCGGCGGTGCAGTCCGGCTGGGTCGCGACGTACGGGCCGCTCCCCGAGCTCGACGGCGAGTGGAGTGCATTCGAGCTCGACCTCGAGGAGCTGTTCGAGCTCGTGCCCGAGCGGATCGTCTACACCGACGTGATCACCTATCCGCCGCTGCGCCAGGACCTCGCGTTCGTCGTCGACGAGGGCGTGCCTGCGGGCGAGCTGATCGCAGCGGCGCGCGCGGCGGCAGGTTCAGAGCTGCGCGAAGCGTTGTTCCTCTCGGACTACCGCGGCGACCAGATTCCGGCCGGCAAGAAGTCGGTTGCGTTCTCCGTCGCGTTCCAGTCGCCGGAGCGCACGCTCACCGACGACGACGCCGCGCGGCTGCGCGGCGCGATCGTCGAAGCACTGCGAACGGCGTACGGCGCCGAGCTCCGCGCGTAGAACGCGCTCCGGAGAACGTGTTTCCAGTGACGAAACGGGCGGCCCAGAGGCCGCCCGTTTCGTGCCGCAGTCGGGTGGGGCTTTACTTCCAGCGGACCGAGCGGCTCACCGAGCGGCTCGCCTTGCCCGACTTGTCGATCGCGGTCAGCGTGACGGTCAGGCTGCCCTTCGTCCGGAACCGCGGGACCGGGATGAAGGTGCGCGTGGCGGTGACGCACGAGTTCGGCGTGACCGTCCACTTGCGGCTGTACGCCAGGTAGCCCGGCTTCGAGCTGCGCTGAACGACCTCGACGGCCTTCGGGGCGTCATCGCAGACGCGGAAGCGCGCGTAGAGGCGTCCGCCGATCTTGCGCAGCGAGATGAACGTGATCGTCGGCGCCTTGTCGGTCGGCGCGGAGATGACCTGCACCGCCTGGACGACGTCGCTCCGGGTGGAACGGGCGGTCGCCGAGCCGTTCGCATTGCGTGCGGTGACGTTGACGCGCATCGTGCCGCCGACGTCGTCGAGGCGAACGGTGTAGTTCCGGCCGGTGAAGCCGGTTGGGACGCACGAACCACCGAAGCGGTCGCACTGGAGCCAGCGGTAGGTGTACGACGTCGGCGCGTTCGACCACGAGCCGTTCTCGGCTGTGAGCGTCTGGCCGACGGTCGCGTCACCGGTGATCGACGGCTGCGCCGTGTTCACCGGGATGCCCGTCGCCTGCGTGACCGTTGCGGTCTGGTTCGAGTTGGCGGTCGAGATGCCGTCCGCGTTCGCGGCCGTCACGACGGCGCGAAGCGTGTGGCCGACGTCGGCGCCGCGCACGACGTACGTGTTGCCGTTCTCGCCCGTGATGTTGTGGCAGGTCGAGCCCGTGCAGCGCTGCCACTGATAGCTGTAGTTGGTCGGCGAGCCGGACCACGTGCCGTTCGACACGGTCAGCGTCTGACCGACTTTCGGTGTGCCGCTCACGCTCGGCGGCGACGAATTGGCGGGGGCTGCTGCGAAGGCGCTCGTGACGAGCACGAGGCCTGCCACAACCGCCGCCAACAGTGCCGGCAGAAGATGCTTCCTCATGGGATTGATTCGCTCCTTGGATTCGGGTACTACGATCGGTTCCCGATCCATCAACGAACGACCGCCTTTTCGGGATGCTCTTGCGGATCCCTTACCCGCGGCTAACGACGACGACGGCTAGGTCTGAGCAAACCTGCGTGATCCCCACCTGCGGCATGAATGTCCGCCTGGCGGTCGAGCTCGGAGTTCAGCTCCGCGCCCAGGAGCAGCGCCCATGACGTGTAGTTCAGCCAGAGCAGCAGCACGATGCCGCCCGCGAGCGTTCCGTACGTCTTCGTATACGAGTTCGAGAACGCCGTATACAGCGCGAACAGCCCGCTGAGGGCGACCCACATGATCGCGCCGACGACCGAGCCCGGGGTGATCCACCGCCAATTGCGCTGATCGTCGTTCGGTGCGAGGTAGTAGACGATCGCGAACAGCAGGAGCACCGCGATGAACGCGATCGGCCAGCGCAGAATGTCCCACGTCCACGTGAACGCACCGCCCAGGTGCGCCTTGTGAGCGATCGCGTTGCCCAGCGTTCCCCCGAAGACGATCAGCACGACCATCCCGGCGGTCACGACGCCGAATGCGACGACGAGGATGATCGCGAGGATCCGCTTCTTCCAGAACGGCCGCGTCTCGAGCCGCTCGTAGGCGGTGTTGACCGCGGTGAGGACCGTTCCCATCGCGCCGGAGGCCGCCCAGATCGCGCCCAGGGTGCCGACGATCAGCGCCACGACGGAGCCGCTGCCGCCGCTGTCCTTGGCGAAGGTGTCGATCAGGCTCGTCACCGCCTTCGGCGCCACGGGTGCAAGGAAGCTCCGCAGCGTCCCGTAGGCGTTGATCAGATCGAGCAGGCCGACGAGCGCGACCATCGCGGGGAAGAACGCGAGCAGACAGCTGTAGGCGACCTGCTGCGAGAGCCCCATGCAGTTGTCGGCGAGGAACGACTTGCCCGTGCGTTTGAGCACCTCGATCCACTCGCCCCTTGAGAGGTGCTCAGGGCTGCTCGGTGCGTGTCCGACGTCCGTCAATCGTGTTCGCGACTGCGCCGTGCGAAGTAGCGCATCGTGGCGCCGACGCCGCCCGCGAGCACGAACCCTGCCGACGCCGCACCCGCCGCGACGAGCGGCAGCTTCGCCTTCAGCTTCCCCGCGACGTTCGTCGCGTCTCCGAGCGAGTCGCGCAGGTGCTCGACCGCGTCCGCGAGCTGCTCGCGCTCGGCGGCGATGTCGGCGCGAATCTGGTCGGGTGTGCGCTGCGCCGCCATCAGCTCTTGAGCGCCGCAGTCGTCAGCTTCGCCTCGCGAATGGCCTGTTCGGGCACCGGCGGCGTTCCTTTCTTGATGCGGCCGAGCGCGAGCGCGCCGCACAGGCCGGCCACCAACCCGAGCGCCACGGTGACGATCAGCAGCGCGAGCCAGGTGGCGAGGAACGTCGCGAGCGCCGCCGCGATCGTCGCGAGCGCGAATCCGAGCATGAAGAACCCGAAGAGGCCCGCGCCCACGCCGAGCCCGATGCCGACGCCGAGCGCCGCAACCTTCTTCTTCAGCTCGAGAGCGGCGAGCTCCAGCTCGAGCTTCGCGATCGAGGACGCGTGGTCCGCGACCTGCTTGGCTGCGCCGCCGACGCCGCCGTTCGGCTCAGCGTGGGTGGGCATGGCCTCTCCAGTCGATCACCTTCGCGAGCGTGTAGCCGGCGACGAGGGCGACGCCGATCACGAGGAAGGGGCTCGGGCCGCCGCCCTTCTTCCGTTTCGGCTTCGGCCGCTCGAGCTGCGGGCCGGACGGCGCGTGCCGTGGCGCCTCGGCCGGCTCGTTCGTCGGCGCCTTGCCCTTTGCGCGCGCCTTGATCAGGCTCGGCTTCAGCTTGCGCAGGAAGGCGGGATCCTCGGCGAAGGCGTCGCCGACCTTCGCCTTTACGCCGCCGGCTGCGCGTGCGCGTTCGACGAACCCCTGGAGAGTGTCGGCGGCACTGTCGATGGTCTGGTCGGCCTTCGTCATTTCTTCGTCGGTGGCTCCTCGCCGGTGGCGACCCGCCAGATCGAGGACGCGAGCCGGCGCGCGACCATCGTAGAGGCGGCGCCGAGGCCGGCGTAGAGGCCGGTCCACATCGCTTTGCGCAACATGGCGTCACTTTCGCCGCGGCCGGATCGCTGCAAACATCGCGGCGTGTCCGCGGAGTCCAGCCTTCCGAAGGCCGAGCGGCAGCGGCTTGTCCTGAGCCTCGTCGAGCGCAGGCGGCTCGGCACCCAGCAGGAGCTCGCAGAGGCGCTCCAGGCGGCCGGCTGCCCGGTCACCCAGGCGACCGTCTCCCGCGACATTCGCGAGCTCGGCCTGACGAAGGCGACGGATGCGTTCGGCAGGCCGCGTTACGTCTCGCCGCAGCGCGAGCGCCGCGTCGACCCGCGCGAGACGCTCCGGTCGCTGCTCGCCCAGTACGGCCGGCGCGCAACCGCAGCCGGCAATCTCGTCGTCGTCCACTGCGAGATCGGCTCCGCGCCGGCGATCGCGCGTGCGGTCGACCGCGTCGGGCACGAGCTCGTCGTCGGCACCGTCGCCGGCGACGACACGGTCCTCGTCATCACGCCGGATGCCGACAGCGCGAGGCGTCTCACGCAGGAACTTAGTTCGTCCGTTCGGACGAACTAAGTTCCTGGAGTTTCTGCGCCCACGGATGCGCCTCCGCGAGCTGAGCTGCGAGCCGGAAGAGCAGCGCCTCGCCTGCCGGCGGGCCGATCAGCTGTACGCCCACGGGCAGGCCGTCGACGACTCCGAAGGGCACGCTCATCGCCGGCTGGCCGGTGACGTTCACGATCGGCGTGAAGGGCGTCAGCTCGGCGCCGCGCAGGAACTGCTCCCACGGATCGTCGGGCTCGAACACCCAGCCGATCGGCGGCGGCAGCATCGCGAGCCCCGGCGTCAGCACCACGTCGACGTCCTCCCAGTGCGCGACGGCGCGGCGCGCAAGCTGCTGCAGCGCGTTCACCGCGATCGACAGGTCGACGCTCGACGTCGCGTGCGCGCGCTCGGCGAGGAAGCGGTTGAGCGGCATGAAGAGCGACGGGTCGCGCGCCGGCATCATCGCCGGCCCGACCGCCCATAGCCTCGCGAACAGCTCGATCAGCCGCTCGTCGCGCCAGCCGAGCGAGGTCTCGACGACGTCGTGGCCGAGCGCGCTGAGCGCGTCCGCGCAGGCGCGCGCGACGCCGGCCACCCTCTCGTCGACCGGATAGGGAATCGGCGGCTCGGTCGTCAGCGCGATGCGGAGCCGGCCCGGGTCGCGTCCGACCTCGTCGAGAAACGGCCGTTCCGGCGGCGGCGCCCAGTGCGCGTCGCCGGGCTCGTAGCCGGCGAGCACGTCGAGGAATGCAGCCGCGTCCCGCACCGTCACGGACAGGCCTGCGCTCTGCGACAGCTCGAGCGAGCCGCTCACCCACGGCGCCGGTGAGACGCGGCCGCGCGACGGCTTGAGACCGAACAGCCCGCAGCACGACGCGGGGATGCGGATCGAGCCGCCGCCGTCCGAGCCGTGCGCGAGGGGCAGGACGCCGGCTGCGACGGCGGCCGCCGCGCCGCCCGACGATCCTCCCGGCGTGCGCGACGTGTCCCACGGGTTCCGGCACGCGCCGTTGAGGTCGGACTCGGTCACGGCGGTGATCCCGAACTCGGGTGTGTTCGACTTCCCGAGCACGACGAACCCCGCATCCTTGATCCGGCGGACGACGGCGCTGTCGGCCTCGGGCACGTAGTCGGCGAACGCGCGCGACGAGAACGTCGTGCGCACGCCTGCGGTCTCGTTCAGGTCCTTCACGAGCATCGGGACGCCGTGGAACGGGCCGTCGTGCGGCGGCTCGGGCTCGCAGGCGGTGACGAGGAAGTTCAGCTCGGTATTCGTCGCCTCGATGCGTGCGACGGTCGCGTCCGCGAGCTCGCGCCAGGAGACCTCGCCGGCGCGCACAGCGGCGGCGAGGGCGAGTGCGTCGGTCAGCGCCGCCCCGCGAGCCCGAACCACTCGAGCACGCGCCGCAGCGGTGTCACTTCGCGTTGACGCGGCGTCACGTGCTCGGCGTCCGCTTCCGCGCGCTGCAGGAGCGACGCCTTCTCCGGCTCGACGTCGATCGACTCCGCCGGCTCCTCGTACTCGCCGAGCGCGTCGAACCCGGCGCGGTCGAGCGACAGCTTCACCTGTCCCTGGGTGATCTCGGCGATCTGCTCCGCAGGCACGTACCGCGGTCGTGCAAGCGCGCTCGTCGAGACGGACAGCCCGTCGAAGATGTCGGCGCCCGAGTCCCCGGTCACCTCTTCGACGCGGCCGACCTCTTCGCCGCCTGCGACCACGACCGTCCAGCCCGGCTCGATCAACAGCCAGGAGACGGGATCGGCCATCAGATCGTCTTACCCGCGGCGAGCCAGACCGGCCCCTGCGTCGCGACGTGGCGCGAGCCGGACAGCACGCGCAGGATCTCGATGCGACCGGTGATCCCTTCCTCGTCGCAGCGCTCGAAGCAGCGGCGCGCCATCTCCGGCGACACGCCGTAGCCCGACACGCGGGCGGCCCGGAAGCGGAGCGCCGCGCGGTTCCCGTCGCGGCGCGGGTTGCACTGAATGCAGAGCACCGACGCACGCTCGATGAAGTCGGTCGAGGTGAGCTGGATCTCCGCGTGCAGATCGCTCCAGTCGGCCGGGAGGCCGGCGACGGCGAGGTCCCACGCGACTGTCAAGGGCGTGATCTCGCGCGTTTCGGTGGGCGGCGCGGCGGCCTGGGATCCAGAAAGCGAGAGCGTGCCGTTCGGCACGCGCCGCAGCAGGCGCACGATGCTCTCCGGGCTCGCGGCCGACCCGTCCCGGGCGACCGTGAACAGAAGCTCGGTGGGAGCCGCGCGATACGGCCCGGCGGGGCCGAGGAGCGCGGCGGCGCTGTCGGCAGCGTCGCGGTCGCCGAGCTCGAGCCGGAGCGACGCCCTCGCCCAGCCCTCGGGCAGCTTGGATCCAATGGTTTTCCACTGCTCAGCGACGCTCACAAACGAAACGTACACTGCCGGAGCTTTGGCCAAGGTCGAGAAGAAGCACGCCCTGAACGAGGACACGCTGCGCGACTTCCTGCGCGACATGCTCCTGATCCGCCGCTTCGAGGAGAAGGTGGAGGAGCGGTTCCGCGCGGGCGAGCTGCCCGGCTTCCTGCATGTGGCGATCGGCCAGGAGGCGGTGGCCGTCGGCGTCTGCCAGGCGATGGAGGACGGCGACATCTTCGCCTCGACCCACCGCGCGCACGGGCACACGCTCGCGCGCGGCACGCACCCGAACGCGGTCATGGCGGAGCTCTACGGCAAGGTCGAAGGCTGTTCGCACGGGTACGGCGGCTCGATGCACCTCTACGACATCGAGCGCGGCAACTTCGGCGCGAACGCCGTCATCGGCGGCGGCCTGCCGGCCGTCACCGGCGCCGGTCTCGCCTTCAAGCTGCGCGACGAGCCGCGCGTGGCGGTCGCGTTCTTCGGCGACGGCGCGACGAACATCGGCACCTTCCACGAGTCGCTGAACCTCGCGCAGCTCTGGAAGACGAAGACGGTGTTCGTCTGCGAGAACAACCATTGGGCCGAGTCGACCCCGGGCTGGCAACACTCGCCGGTGTGGGACGACATGTCGAAGCGCGCGCTCGCGTTCGACATGCGCTCGATCAAGGTCGACGGCCAGGACGTCGAAGCGGTGTACGAGGCGGCGCAGGATGCGCTCGAGCACGCGCGCTCCGGCGACGGCCCCGTGTTCCTCGACGTCGAGACCTACCGCATGCACGGCCACTACATCGGCGATCCGCAGGTCTACCGCACGAAGGAAGACCGCGAGGACGCTGCCGAGCACGATCCGATCTCGCGCTTGCGCGACCGGCTCGGTCTCTCCGACGAGGACTTCGACGAGCTCGACACGGCCGCGCACGCGACCGTCGACGAGGCGCTCGCCTTCGCGCAGAGCGCGACCGACCCGCGGCCCGAAGACGCCCTTAAGAACGTCTATGCCTGAGATCACCTACCGCGAGGCCGTGCGCGACGCGCTCGGCGCGGCGATGCGCGCCGACGAGGACGTCTTCATCATGGGCGAGGACATCGCCGAGATGGGCGGGTCGATGGGCGTCACGCAGGGGCTCCTCGACGAGTTCGGCCCCGAGCGCGTGCGCAACACGCCGATCTCGGAGATGGCGATCGTCGGCGCGGGCATCGGCGCTGCGATGGCCGGCATGCGCCCGGTCGTCGAGATCATGTACGAGGACTTTCTGACGCTCTCGCTCGAGCAGATCGTCAACCAGGCGGCGAAGCACCGCTACATGTCGGGCGGGCAGATCACCGTCCCACTGACGATCCGCACGCAGGGCGGCGCGGGCTGGTCGCCGGGCGCGCAGCACGCGCAGCAGCTCGAGGCGTGGCTCGTCCACATTCCGGGCCTGAAGGTCGCGTATCCGTCGACGCCGGAAGACGTCCGCGGCATGTTGTGGTCGTCGATCTACGACGACAACCCGGTCGTCTTCTTCGAGCACCGGCTGCTCTACCCGGTGAAGGGCGACGTGCCGGAGACGCTCGAGCCGATCGAGCTCGGCAAGGCGCGCGTCGTGCGCGAAGGGACGGACGTCACCGTGATCGCGATCGGCCCACTCGTCCATCGCACGCTCGAGGCGGCGAAGCTGGCCGAGGCCGACGGCATCTCGGTCGAGGTCGTCGACCCGCGAACGCTGCAGCCTCTGGACGAAGAGACGCTGGTCGCGTCCGTGAAGAAGACGAACCGTGTCGTCGTCGCGCACGAGGCCGTGACGCGCATGGGCTTCGGCGCGGAGGTCGCGGCGGTCCTGCAGTACAAGGCGTTCGACTACCTCGACGCGCCGATCGAGCGCGTGGGCGCGAAGTTCGCGCCGCTTGCGTTCGCGCCGGTGATGGAGCAGTACGTCGTTCCGCACGCGGAGGACGTGCTCGCTGCGATCAAGCGCACGGTGGGCAAGTAGATGGCCTCCGAGGTGAAGCTTCCCCGGCTCGGCCAGGGGATGGAGGCCGGCACCGTCAACAAGTGGCTGAAGTCCGAGGGCGACACCGTCGCCAAGGGCGAGCCGCTCTTCGAGGTCGACACCGACAAGGTCACGCAGGAGGTCGAGTCCGACTTCGACGGCGTCCTGCTGAAGATCGTCCTCGAGTCCGGCGAGGCACCCGTAGGGCAGACGATCGCTTGGATCGGCGAAGCCGGCGAAGAGATCGCCGCACCCGCGGTCGCGCCGCAGGCGGACGTCCCCGAGCCGGAGCGCGAGGCTGCGCCCGAGCCCGACAGACTCGAACCTGATTCGACGGAGTCGAACGAGGTTCGTGACTCCAACGGCCGCATCAAGGCTTCGCCGCTCGCGCGCCGTCTCGCCCGCGAGAAGGGCGTCGACCTCGCGTCGCTCACCGGCACCGGTCCGGAGGGCCGCATCGTCGCGAAGGACGTGGAAGGCGCGCAGGCGCGCCCGACGGCGCCCGCGGCGGTCCCGACCGGCGAGATCGAGTCGATTCCGCTCACGAACATCCGCAAGACGATCGCGCGTCGCCTCACTGCTGCCTGGCAGGCGCCCGTCTTCCAGCTCACCGTCACTGCCGACATGACGCGCGCGAACGGGCTCGTCGCCGCAGCCCGCGAGCTCAACCCCGACGTGCGCGTCACCGTCACCGACGTGCTCGCCAAGGTGTGCGCGCAGGCGCTGATGCGCCATCGCGGCGTCAACGTCCAGTACACCGAGGACGCGCTGCTCCGCTATCCGACGGCGAACGTGGGGATCGCGGTGGCCGCGCCGCAGGGCCTCGTCGTGCCGGTGCTGCGCTCGGTCGAGCGGCTGTCCCTCGCCGAGGTGGCCGCCGCCCGCACCGATGCGGTCGGCCGCTCCCGCGACAACAAGCTGACGACGCAGGACTTCGAGGACGGGACGTTCACGATCTCGAATCTCGGCATGTTCGGGATCGAGCAGTTCGTGGCGGTCATCAACCCGCCCCAGGCGGCGATCCTGGCCGTCGGGGCGACGATCGACACTCCGGTCGCCCGGGACGGCGCCGTCGAGATCCGGCCGATCATGAGCATGACGCTCACGGTCGACCACCGCGCCGTCGACGGCGCAGAGGGTGCAGACTTCCTGAGAACCGTGAAGACGTTCCTGGAAGATCCCGCGCTCGCCCTGTGAGCACTGCGCCCAGGGTCTGGTATCTCGTCACCGACTTCGATCGAGGACGGGATTTCTACAAGCGCCTGCTCGGCTTCGACGAGACGTTCGTCGATTGGGACGACAAGTGGTCGAAGCTGGAGCGGGGCGAGATGCGGATCGCGCTCGCCGAAGGTGAGCCGACGCTCTCCGGCGGCGTCGCGGCCGTCGACGTCGACGATGTGAAGGCGGCCGCTGCGAAGCTGCGCGAGGAGGGCGTCGAGGTGGGGACGGTACTCGAGCTACCGGGTCAGGTGCGGCTCGTCGACGTGTTCGACCCGGACGGCAACCGCGTCCAGCTGACGGAGATCTCGTGATCCGGAAGGGCTCGTCCGCGGACGTGCCGTTCATGCGGTCGATGCTCGCGCACGCGTACGGCTGGCGGGTGAACGCGTTGGACGCGGAGATCCCGCTGACGCGCTACGTCGACAACTGGGGCCGCCCGGGCGACCTCGCGATCGTCGCGCACGAGACCGGCAACCGGGTGGGTGCCGCGTGGCTGCGCCTGTTCAAGGCGTCGGAGCCCGGCTACGGCTTCGTCGACGAGCAGACACCCGAGCTGTCGGTCGCCGTCGTCCCGTCACGCCGACGCCACGGTCTCGGCCAGGAGCTGATGGACGCCCTCCTCGAAGCCGCCCGCGCCGAAGGCCACGAAGCGGTCTCGCTGTCCGTGGAAGCCGACTCCCCCGCCGTTGCCTTCTACGAGCGCAACGGCTTCACCCAGGTCGGCGAGTCCAACGGCGGCGTCGTGATGCGCAAGACCCTCACCCCTGGAACTTAGTTCGCGCCGAAGGCGCGAACTAAGTTCCAGAGTTTCCTCAGAGTTGCCACACGCGCATCTGAGCTGCTCGGCGACGATGTCTCCGTGCGTCCCACGCATGCCGGCCTCTATCACGTCACGTCGCGTTCGAACGCCGAGGAACACATCTTCCGCGACGATCGCGATTACCACGCGGGCGTCCAGATCCTGGCAGAGCTCGCGACGGCGGGCGCGTTTCGGTGCCACGGCTTCTGCCTGATGCCGACGCACTACCACCTGTTGGCGTGGTTCGACCTCGACCGTCTCTCGGGAGCGATTCATCGGCTGAACCGGCGCTACGCGTCCGGCTTCAATCGCCGTCACGGGCGCCGGGGGAAAGTCTTCGACACGCCGTTTGCGTCTGTCGCGGTTCGAACGGAGCAGCATTACCTGTGGCTGCCCGAGTACATCGCCGAGAACCCGCCCCGCCGCCCGTGGCCGTGGAGCTCCTTCGACGCGACGTTCTCCTTCGTCGAACCGCTGTAACGCAGGAACGTAGTTCGCGCCTTCGGCGCGAACTACGTTCCCGAGTTTCATCGCGAACCGAGCAGCCCGAATCTCCGAAGAAGAGACGAGGCACCCGGCAGCCGGGGGCGGCCGGGTGCCCCACTCGAACTACGGCGTCGGCGCCACCGTGGCCGTGACGGCGCCCTTCGTCTTCACCGTGAAGGTGTGCGAGAGCGTCTTGCCCTTCACGATCGCCGACGTCGACTTCTTGCCGACCTTCAGCGTCACCTTCCAGCGCGACGAGGTCGTGCCCTTCCACGACACGCGGTAGTGGGTGCCGCTGATCGCGATCGTGATCGTCGTCACCTTGCCGGTCGCCTTCTTCGGCGGCGGGGCGCCGGTCGTCGTGGTCGTCGTCGTGCCGGTACCGGACCCGGTCGTCGTCGTGCCGCCCTTGGAGGTAGTGCCGCCCTTCGACGTCGAGCTCGTCGTCGACTTCACACCGATCACGACGACGTTCTCGAAGTCGCCCTCCTGGATGACGGCGGCGCCCGAGCCGTTCGCGTTCATCGACCACAGCTCGTCGATGTCGTTGTCGGATGGGAACTTCGGCGACGGCTGCTGGTCGTCAGCGTTCGGGCTGAAGGCGCTGCGCGTGAAGTAGATCGTCGACCCGTCCGGCGAGAACGACGGCGACGAATCGTCGTCGGTCGTCAGGTGCGTCGGGTTCCCGCCTGCCGCCGGAATCGAATAGAGGCCGTCGTCTCCGGTGTAGACGATGGTCTTGCCGTCCGGCGAGTACGAGATGCGACCGCCGGAAGCGGCGTCGGTGTACGGCGACGCGTTCAGCGCGGTCAGCGACCCGCCGCCGGCGGGCGTGAGCTCGAGCGAGACCGTCTCGTTGCCGTCGCTGTCGAACGCGTCGCGCACGAACGCGACGGTGTTGCCGTCGGGCGAGTACGTCGGCAGTGCGTCGACGTCGCCGTCGGGCGTCGCGACGATCTGCGTCGCGGTGCCTCCTCCGGTTGGGACGGTGTAGATCCCGCCGGTCGTGGCGAAGACGATCGTCTTGCCGTCGGGCGAGAACGACCCGGAGGTGGCTCCGTTGGTTCCGCCGACCGGAGCGAGCGAGCCGCCGGCGGCCGAAACGAGGTCGAGTGCGTTGCCGTCGGTGACGAGGAGCGTCTTGCCGTCCGGCGAGATGTCGAGCGTGATCACGCCGGACGACGAGCTTGCGTCGTAGGCGGTAGTCGGGTTCGAGCCGGACGAATCCGTTACGTAGGCCGAGCCGTTCAGATCGTTATAGGCGATGACCGTCGTGGTCGTCGTGGCAGTGAACGCGGCCTGAGCGATCGCGAACCCCCCGACGGCGCACGCGGCAAAGAGAAGAATGCGGCGCATGCTCCCATGTAAGCATCGCTTTCCGAAAACCGCTGGAGATTCTTAGGTGCGGGCTGCCCGCGGGTTCGGGAGCGGCGTCAGGATCCGCTCCACCTGCTCCCGGTACCGCTCGTAATTCGGCGGGAGCGACAGGGATTCGCCGAGCGTCTCGAACGGCTCGTCTGCAGTGAAACCCGGCCCGATCGTCGCGATCTCGAACAGCACGCCGGACGGCTCGCGGAAGTAGATCGACTTGAAGTAGAATCGGTCGATCACCGGGGTCGGCTGGCCGCCGCCCTCGATCACCTTGCGCCGCCATTCCTCGTGCTCAGCGGGCTTCGCCGCCCACGCGACGTGATGAACGGTGCCGGCGGCCTGCAGCCCACGCTGTTCGGGCGGCGGGTCGTACGCGTAGAACCCGCCGCGCGATTCGCCGCGCGCCTCCCAGCCGGGCTCGAACTCGAGTGCGCGCAGCAGCCGCTCGCTCCGCTCGGGCTGGGACGCGTACGCGCGCACCCCGGCGAACCCGCGGATGCGGTGCTCAGCGGGAACATCCGGTGCGTTCGCGGTCAGCGGCTCGTCGTCGGTCGTGTCGACGAGCAGCTCGAGCGTCAAGCCTTCCGGGTCCTCGAACACGAGCACGTCGTCGGCGAGCGTCCCGCCGACGCGCTGCTCCCAGAAGCGCAGCGACTCGCGCGACGCGACGCGGAAGGAGACGCGATGCACCATCCCGTCGCCGGCGCGGCCCTTCGGTGCGCCGGGATACTCGAAGAACGTGATGTCGGCTCCCGCCGAGCCTCGCTCGTCCGCATAGAAGAGGTGGTAGACCGTCGGGTCGTCCTGGTTGACGGTCTTCTTCACCATCCGAAGCCCGAGCTCGCCCGCGTAGAACTCGACGTTCGCCGGCGCGTCGGCGGTGATGCAGGTCACATGGTGGACGCCTTCGAGCCTCACCTTCGGTAAGCATCCCAGAATGCGTGCGGCTGTCATCCACAACGAGAGGATCGAGATCGCCGAGCGGCCCGACCCGGTCCCGGCCGACGGCGAGCTCCTGATCCGTGTGCGCGCCGCCGGGATCAACGGCGCCGACATCGCGCAGCGCGCCGGTCGCTACCCACCGCCGCCGGGAGCGACCGACATTCCCGGACTCGAATGTGCGGGGAGACGGAGGACGGAGCGCGCATGATGGCGCTGCTGGCGGGCGGCGGCCAGGCGGAGCTCGTCGCCGTCGATCGCAGGCACGTGCTTCCGGTGCCCGCTGCTTTCTCCGACGAGCAGGCGGGCGGTTTCATGGAGGTGTACGCGACTGCGCACGACGCGCTCTTCACGCAGGCGCAGCTCGCGCCGGGCGAACGGCTGCTCGTGAACGGCGCGGCCGGCGGTGTGGGCGTCGCGGCCGTTCAGCTCGGGCTCGCCGCCGGTGCCGACGTGACGGCGAACGCGCGGCACCACCACGACGATTTGCGCGCGTTCGGCGCGACCACCGAGGTCGACGGCGAGTACGACGTGATCCTCGAGCTCGTCGGCGGCGACAACCTTGCGACGAATCTCGACCGCCTCGCGCTCAACGGCCGGATCGCGCTGATCGGCATGGGCGCGGGTGGCTCGGCGGAGGTCGACTTCTACATGTTGATGCGGAAACGTGGCCGCATCCACGGCTCGACGCTGCGGGCGCGCTCGAACGACGAGAAGGCGCAGGTCGTCGCGCGCCTCGGCGAGTTCCTCGCGCAGCACGAAGGCCGGTTGACCGTGCCGGTCGAGGAGACGTTCCCGCTCGACCGCGCTCAGGACGCCTACGAGCGCTTCCGCGCCGGCGGCAAGTTCGGGAAGATCGTCATCACCGCGTGACAGCGCGATGTCGATCGTCGAGCTCGAGACACCGTTCGGGCCTGCGCGCGCCCACCTTCGTCCCGACTCCGGTGACGCGCGCGCGGCGCTCGTGCTCGGCCACGGGGCCGGCGGCGGCGTCGACGCGCCCGACCTGCGCGCGGCGACGCGCGCGGCCGAGGCAGCCGGGGCCCGAGTCGTGCTGGTCGAGCAGCCCTACCGGGTGGCGGGGCGGCGGTCTGCGGCGCCTGCGGCTCAGCTCGATGCAGCGTGGATCGCGGTGATCGCGGAGCTGCGCGCCGGCCCGTTGCGCAGCCTGCCGCTCGTCACCGGCGGCAGATCGTCGGGTGCGCGCGTCGCCTGTCGAACGGCCGCGGTGACGGGTGCCGACGGAGTGCTGTGTCTCGCATTTCCGCTTCGGCCCCCGGGCCGCGAGGTGAGCAGGCTCGACGAGCTGAAGCAGGTTTCGGTGCCCGTGCTCGTCGTGCAAGGGCGCAGCGACCCGTTCGGGATGCCGCGCTCGTCCGGAAGCCGCACGGTCGTCCGTGTACCGGGCGACCACTCGCTCCGGGCGGGCCTGGCCGAGGTGGAGCAGGCGGTGAGCAGCTGGCTCAGCGGCCGGCTAGTAGCATCTGAGACATGACTGTCGTGCTTCCCGAGAACGAGGAAGCCCAGCGCGCCTGGGACGGCGTCCTCTTCGACCGCTTCCTGCAGTTCCGCTACATGATCGGCGAGCTCGCGCGGCACGGGCACGTCGCGATGCAGCACTGCCCGCCGCCGGCCGGCGCGCGCGTCGTCGACCTCGGCTGCGGCCTCGGCGACAGCGCAGTGGAGCTTGGCGAGCTCGTCGGCCCGGACGGATCGGTGCTCGGCGTCGACATCTCGCCGCGGTTCATCGAGCTCGCGCGCAAGGAGAACGCCGGCCCGAACGTCCGCTTCGAGGTGATGGACGTGCAGGCGGCGCAGTTCGACGAGACGTACGACTACGCGTTCTCGCGCTTCGGGACGATGTTCTTCGCCAGCCCGGTCGCGGCGCTGCGCAACATCCACCGCGCGCTCGAGCCGGGCGGCCGCCTGGTCTCCGTCGTCTGGCGCCGCCGCGAGGACAACCCGTGGCTGTACGAGGCCGAGCAGGTCGTGAAGCCGCTGATCGAGATCCCGGAGGAGACCGACGAGGCGCGCTGCGGCCCCGGCCCGTTCTCGATGGCCGGCGCCGACACCGCGAGCACGCAGCTCCAGCTCGCGGGCTTCCGCAACGTGAGCTTCCTGCGCAGCGACCTGCCGCTGAAGCTCGGCGTCGACGTCGAGCAGGCGATCGAGCTCAACCTGGCGCTCGGCCCCGCCGCGGAGGCGGTGCGGCTCGCCGGCGATGCGGGCGAGGCGATGCGGCCGAAGCTCCGCGAGCTCCTCACGCCGGTGTTCACGCAGTTCCTGACCGACGAGGGCGTCGTCGCCGGCTCGTCGGTGTGGGTCATCACCGCGACGGCGTAAGCCGCATCGCTAGCATCGCCGCCATGGATGTCGACATCGCAGTCCTCGGCGGGGGCCCCGGCGGCTACACCGCGGCGATTCGCGCAGCCCAGCTGGGCGCGAAGGTCGCCTGCATCGAGAAGGAGCCCGACCTCGGCGGCACGTGCCTCCGCGTCGGGTGCATCCCGACGAAGGCGTGGGTGCAGACGGCGCACTTCATGCACCAGGCGCACGAGACGTTCGGGAAGCTCGGCGTCGGCGTCGGCGAGCCGCAGCTCGACTTCGGCAAGGCGAACGAGTGGAAGTCGTCGGTCGTCAAGCAGATGACGCAGGGTGTCGCCGGCCTCTTCAAGGCGAACGGCGTCGAATGGGTCAAGGGCACCGGCAAGTTCAAGGACGCGAACACGATCGCGGTCGAGGGCGGGGAGGACGTGAGCTTCAAGAGCGCGATCGTCGCGACCGGCTCGTTCCCGCTGCGCCCGCCGATCCCGGGGCTCGAGAGCGACCTCTGTGTCGACTCGACCGGGCTGCTCTCGCAGACCGAGGTGCCGAAGCGCCTCGTCATTCTCGGCGGCGGCATCATCGGCGCCGAGTTCGCATCGATCTTCAACCGCTTCGGCTCGCAGGTGACGATCATCGAGATGCTCGACACGCTGATCCCGCAGGAGGACGCGGACGCGGCGAAGGAGCTCGCGAAGGCGTTCGACAAGCGCGGCATCGCGCTGCAGCTCGGCAAGCAGTGCACCGGTGTCGGGCAGCAGGGCAACTCGCTCAAGGTCTCGTTCGGCGACGGCGAGTCGGTCGAAGCCGACCTCATGCTCGTCTCCGTCGGCCGCGGCCCGCTCGTCGAGGGGATCGGCCTCGAGGCGGCGGGGATCGAGTTCGACAAGCGCAAGGGGATCACGGCCGACGAGCACCGCCGGACGACCGTCCCGCACATCTACGCGGTCGGCGACTGCGCCGGCTACTGGCAGCTCGCGCACACGGCGTTCCGTGAAGGCGAGGTCGCCGCGGAGAACGCGTGCGGTCACGACGCGATCGTCGACAACCGCGCAGTGCCGCGCCCGATCTACACCGACCCGGAGATCGCCGGCGTCGGGCTGACCGAGGCGCAGGCGCGCGACCAGTACGGCGACGACGTCGCGGTCGGGGTGTTCCCGTGGGTGGCGAACGCCCGCGCCGTGATGCAGGGCGACACCGTCGGCTGGGTCAAGTCGATCCACGAGACCAAGTACGGCGAGCTGCTCGGTCTGATCATGGTCGGCCCGCACGTCACCGACCTGATCGAGGCGGGCACCGTCGCGATCGACGCCGAGTCGACGGTCGAAACGGTCGCCGACGGCATGGCCGCGCACCCGACGCTGAGCGAGGCGATCAAGGAAGCCGGCCTCGTCGCGCTCGGCCGCGCGATCCACCTGCCGAACAAGAAGCGCGCGGCCGCGAAGGCTTAAGCGGTCGCCGGCGCAGCTGTGGCCGGCTCGTACTGCTCGAGTGTGCGCACGCCGGGCATGAACGCGACCGCGAGGTTCGTGACGACGATCAGCGCGGCCGCGCCGAGCAGCGTCCACTCGTAGCCGACGCCGTCGCCGATCGGCCCGAACGCGAACATGCCGATCGGCATGAAGACGAACGACGCGAGCAGGTCGTACGACCGGACGCGCGAGTAGACGTGCTCGGGGATGCGCTGCTGCAGTGCCGTCTCCCACCAGATGTTCGTGACGGCGATCGCGCAGGTCGCGGCGCCCCAGCCGGCCGCGAGGATGGGCACGGGTAACGGGCCTGCGAGCGCGGCGAGCGGAGCGCCGACGAGGATCGACAGGACGAACGTCGCGTGCAACGGGTGGCGCGGTTTGAAGCGCACGGAGATGATCCCGCCGACCAGCGCGAGCAGCGAGCCGCACGTCGAGGTGATGCCCCAGGCGACGCGCGCGTCGTGGAAGTGCGACAGGTAGATGATCGGTCCCAGCACGAGGAACGCGGCGAGCGCGAAGTTCGTGATGCCGAAGCCGATGAGGGGCGCGCGCACCCAGTCGCGCGTCGCGACCTCGCGGAAGCCGAGCTTGAGCTCGCTGACGAAGGTCGCGCCGGCACGCACCGGTGCGTCGACGTGCAGCCGTGCGAGGAAGAACGCGCTCAGCGCGAACGAGGCGGCGTCGATCGCGAAGACGTAGCCGGATCCCGCGAGCGCGACGAGCACGCCGGAGAGCGACGGCCCGAAGATGTTTACGGTGCTGCGACTCATCCCGAGCAGCGCGTTCGCGGGACGGAGGTTCTCCTGCGTGACGCTCTGCGCGATCAGCCCGTCGGCGGCGGGGTTGAAGAACGCGGAGGCGGTGCCGAAGATCGCTTCCGTCACGACGAAGAGCAGGATCGTCATGTGATGCGTGAGCAGCATTGCGGCGGTGAATGCATGCACCCCGCCGCGGGTCAGGTCGCAGCCGAGCATGATCGTGCGCCGCGACAGCCGGTCGGCGATCACGCCGCCCGCGAGCGTGAAGACGACGCGCGTGATCATCAGCGAGCCGAGCACCGCTCCGAGCGCGGCCCCGGAGCGGTCGACCGAGAGCACCGCGAAGCTGAGCGCGAGCGGCACCATCGCGTCGCCGACCTGCGAGGAGACGCGGCCGAGCCAGAGCAGCCGGAACGGGCGCTCGGCCAGTGGTCTCCAGGCTTCCCCCAAACCCACCGCGCCCGACCATACCCCTTTCAAAGTCGGAAAGTAAGGCCTAGGTAAGACCTGTCCGCCGGGCGCAAGTTTTCCGCCCGGGCCGCGTCATATCCATCGGACGTGCCCTCGTCCCCGCCGGACGTCTCGCCCGCCCGCAGGCGTCCGGCACTCTCCCGAGGGGGCCTACCTCGAGCCGCAGGAGGTAGGCCCCCTCTTTTTACATCGCTTCGAGGTGCCGCTCGAGCGTGCCGTCGGCGAGGTAGCGGCCGATCTCCGGCTGGTCGTCGACGCCGGGCGCTCGCTCGCGGAGAAACGCGAGCAGCTCGCGCCCGAGCCGGGCGACGGCCGCCCGCGAGTCGCCGCCCACAACGCCGAAGCAGATGGCGATGTCCTCGGCGTAGTGCTCGGGCGCGACGGCGAACGAGAGCGCCGCGTCGAGCGCGTCCCGCCGGTCGCGCACCACGCGTTCCTCGTTGAGCGGGATGAGCAGCGTGGGGGCGAGTGCCGCCGCGCCCTGCGCGTGCCAGCGCAGCCCGACCTCGTCGCCGGCGGCCGCGAGCCGCTTCGCCTTGAGCACGAAGTCGACGAAGTCCTCGAGCTCCGGCCCGGCCGCCGGGTGGCGCTGCGACGGATCCGGGCCGAGCCGCGCGCGCGTCGCGTCGTCGGCCTGCACGTAGACCGCCGTGTTCTCGGCCGGAAACCCGAGCGACCAGCGTGCGGGCGCTGCGGCGCGCGCGAGCCAGGCGTCGGCCGTCTTCGCGTCCACCGACACGTGCAGCGCGTCCTCGAACCACATCCGGTAGCCGTCGCGCGGCGACGGTGTGATCGCCGTCAGGTCGAGGTCGCTGCCTGCGCCGGCCGTCCCTTTGGCGTAGCTCCCGGTCGCGAGCACGGCGGTCGCCTCGGGCTCGAAGCCGAGCAGCCGGTCGACTGCCCGCTCGAGTAGCGCGTCGTCGAGGCCGGTCAGGCGTGTCACATGGCGACCATAGGGGTAGGGTCGGCGTATGGGAGTGGTGAATCGTCGGAATGCGGTCGTCGGCTGGCTCGCGCTGTCCGTCGGCAAGCGGGTGCTGAAGCGCAAGGCGAAGGACGCCGTCCCGAGCGTCGACATGGAGACGAAGCGCCCGAACAAGAGCGCGATCGCGCTCGCGGTCGCGGGCTTCGTCGGCGTGGTGACGTTCTGGCGCAAGCGTGCCGGGCGCGACGACGACGTCGTCTAGCCGGCGTCGGTTCCCCGCTTGACAGTGCGCGGCGCGCGCCGTTACGGTACGCAACCGGAACAGGTACCGGAAATGTTCCGGGAACACGGTGACTGGAGGGACACCGGCTGCGACAGGCTCCGCCGCAGGCGTCGTGGCGAAGCCGGCCATCACCGTTTTCGACCGCAGGGGGAACGTCATGCACAACCGAACGGCGCGACGGCTCTCGGGCCTCGTGCTCTCCGTCCTCGTCGGCTTCGCCGTGACCGCGTTCGTCTCGGCTCCGGCGAAGGCGACCGTCCCGGCCCCGCCCACGGGCTGGACGCTCACCTGGAGTGACGACTTCACCGGCGCCGCCGGCACGGCGCCGAGCAGCTCGAACTGGTTCTACGACACCGGGCCCGGCTCGAACTTCGGCACCGGCGAGATCGAGACGATGACGAACAGCACCTCGAACGTCTACCAGGACGGCTCGGGACATCTCGTCATCAAGGCGATCCACACCGGCACGAACCCGACCTCGGGCTGGACGTCCGGCCGCATCGAGTCGCAGCTCGACACCTTCGGCGCCCCCGCGGGCGGCGAGGTGATGATGCAGTCCTCGATTCAGCAGCCGAACCTCACGACGTCCAACGGCATGGGCTACTGGCCGGCGTTCTGGATGCTCGGCAACGGCATGCGCAACGGCGGCACCTGGCCGAGCGCAGGCGAGATCGACATCCTCGAGGACGTCAACAGCCAGTCCGACGTCTACGGCACGCTCCACTGCGGGGTCGACCCCGGCGGACCGTGCAACGAGACGAGCGGCATCGGCTCGGGTGCGCGCGCGTGCTCGGGCTGCCAGACCGCCTACCACACGTACGCGGTGCAGATCGACCGTTCGGTGTCGCCGGAGCAGATCCGGTGGTACCTCGACGGCAACAACTACTTCACCGTGAACGCGAACCAGGTCGACGCGACCACGTGGGCGAACGCGGTCGACCATCCGTTCTTCATCATCTACGACCTCGCGCTGGGCGGTGGGTTCCCGAACGGCGTGTGCGGCTGCACGACGCCGACGACCGCAACCGCATCGGGCGGCGCGATGAACATCGACTACGTCGCCGTCTACAACAAGGCGGCCGGCGGAGGCGGCGGTGGCGGCGGCACGAACATCGCACAGGGCAAGACGGCGACGTCCTCGTCGAACGAGAACTCGTCGCTCGGTCCGGCGAACGCCGTCGACGGAAACATGAGCACGCGCTGGTCGTCCGGGTTCAGCGATCCGCAGTGGATCGACATCGACCTCGGGCAGTCGTACAACATCACGCACGTGACGCTGTACTGGGAGGCCGCCTACGGCAAGGCGTACCAGATCCAGACGTCACAGGACAACACGAACTGGACGACGATCTACTCGACGACGACCGGTGACGGAGGCACCGACGATCTCTCCGTCACGGGCACGGGCCGCTACATCCGGATGTACGGCACTGCGCGCGGAACGCAGTACGGCTACTCGCTGTACGAGTTCCAGGTGCAGGGAACGCCGGGAGGCGGCAGTGGCGGCGGGACGCTCTTGTCGCAGGGGCATACCGCAGTCGCGTCGTCGCTCGAGAACTCGAGCTTCCCGGCGTCGAACGCCGTCGACGGGAACACCGGGACACGCTGGTCGTCCGCGTTCAGCGATCCGCAGTGGATCTACGTGGATCTCGGCGCGACGCACACGATCAGCCAGGTCGTCTTGCAATGGGAGGCCGCGTACGGCAAGGCCTTCCAGATCCAGACCTCGAATGACGCCTCGAGCTGGACGACGATCTACTCGACCACGACGGGCTCGGGCGGTACGCAGACGCTCAATGTGTCCGGCAGCGGCCGCTACGTCCGCATGTACGGGACGGCGCGCGGCACGCAGTACGGCTACTCGTTGTGGGAGTTCCAGGTCTACGGCAGCTAGTCGAGTGGAGGCGGCCCCGTCCGGATTCAGCCGGGCGGGGCCGTCGACTCTCCGACGAGGAGCTCGGTGGCGAGCTCGACGCCGAGCGCCTCGGTGCGCTGCCCGTCGAGCACGCTGCCGAGGACGCGGACCGCGAGGCGGCCCATCTCCTCGAGCGGCTGCCGGACGGTGGTGAGCGTCGGCATCGAGATGCGCGACGCGTCGAGTGCGTCGAAGCCGACGATCGACAGCTGGCGCGGAACCTCGAGCCCGAGCTGGCGCGCGGCCTGGAGCGCGCCGACGGCCATGTTGTCGTTGAACGCGAAGATCGCGGTCGGCGGGTCGGGCAGCGAGAGCAGCGCGGTCGCGGCGGCGCGGCCACTCTGCGCGTCGAGGTTGCCGCGGCGGACGAGCTCGGGGTCGGGCAGGATGCCGACGCTCGCGAGCGCGGCGCAGAAGCCGGCGTACCGGTCCTCCATCGAGGCGAGGTCGCGCGGGCCGGTGATGACGCCGATGCGGCGGTGACCGAGCCCGAGCAGGTGATCGGTTGCCTCCTTGGCGCCGGTGACGTTGGCGGCGGAGACGGTCGGGATGCCGCCGCCGAGCTCTTCGCGCGGGTCGACGACGACGAACGGGTAGCCCTGGTCCTGCAGCGCGCGCAGCTCGTCCGGCGACTCGGTCGGCGTGATCAGCACGCCGCCGTCGCTCGCGTCGTGCACGAGCAGCTCGACGAGCGTGCGCTCGCGGATGTGCTCGTAGCGGGTGAGGCAGAGCGCGAGGCGCAGGCCGCGCTCGTAGAGGCCTTCGGCGATGCCGGAGAGGATCAGCGCGTAGTACTCGTACTGGACGATCGGGACCGTCACGCCGACGAAGCCCGTGCGGACGGAGCGCCCGCCGCGCAGGCCCTGGTCGCGGACGGCCTGGAGGACGAGCTCGCGCGTGCGCGAGGAGACGTCCGGGCGGCCGTTCATCACGCGCGAGACGGTCGCGACGGAGACGCCGACCTGCTCGGCGATCCGGCGCATGGTGGCGCGGTTCGGGGTCTCCTCCGGCATTCCCGGAACGTTACCGCGACAGGTTGCGCGCTTCTGGCGCTCGCCGGGTGCGGCGGGTCGTCCTCGGCCGTTCCGCGGGGGACGGTCGCGGTCGCCTGCGGCCAGACGGTGACCCAGGCGCAGTTCGACGCGCTGATGCGGCAGGGGCGCGCCGTGTACGCGAGCGCGCACAAGAGCTTTCCCGCGCCGGGCACGCCGACGCGGACGACGATCGAGCAGCACGTTGTGGCGCTGCTCGTACAGCACGCCGAGCAGCGCTATGCCGCAGCGTCGCTCGGCGTGCGGGTTTCTTCGGCCGAGGTCGCGAAGAGCGTCACGCAGGCGATCTCGAGCCAGTTCGGTGGCAGCCGCGCAAAGTTCGACGCGGCGCTGAGAAAGCAGGGAATGACCGAGGCGGACTTCCGCGACTCGATGCGCTCGAACCTGCTGCAGCAGGCGCTCGTCGCGCGCATCACGCGCAACGTGCGCGTGTCGTCTGCGGCGATCGCCGCGTATTACGACGCGCACCGCTCGCAGTACGTGAGCGGGAAGTCGAGGCTCGTGCGCGCGGCCGGGAAGACATTCCTGCTGAAGACGGGCGACATGCCGACGAAGGATCTCGACGTCGCGTTCTCGCTCCCGGTCGGGAAGGCGTCGCGGAAGCTGCACTACGGCTCGAGCCTGATCTCGGTCACGCCGCTCGGCCCGGTGCGCCCGCCGGCTCCCATTCCGCTGTCCCAGGTGCGTGTGCCGATCGCGCAGTACCTGCTCGGAGTGAAGCGGAACGCCGCGATCAAGAAGTGGGCCGCCGGATTGTCGGCACGGTGCGGCAAGACCGCGCGCTACGCAGCGGCCTACAAGCCGTAGCCTCGCGTCTGTGCCTACGATGGTAGGCCGTGCTCGAAACCGTCTGGCATCCCGACGCGCTCGCCTTCGCCTTCTCGCGCGACGGATCGGGTGACGACCAGCTCGACGTGCTCGGCGAGACGTACGCCGGCTCGTTCCTGGGCGTGGGGGAGCTCGCGGCGTGGGAGCCGGCCGGCGAGCTCGGCGACTCGACGCGCGCGCTGCTCGCCGTGCGCGACCTTGCGCGCCGCGCCGTCGCCGAAGGGCTCGTCTTCCCGCAGCTCGCCGACATCGGCGGCGAGTGGTTCGCGTTCTGGGGCGCGACGCTCGAGACGAAGGTCGAGGCGGCGCTGACCGCGATCGCCGCCGCAGCGCCGGCGGTGATCGCGGACTACTTCCACGGCGACCGCGCGACGGTCGTGCACGACGTCTATCCGCGCCTCGTCGACCAGATCGCGCGCACGCGGCTCATCGACGCCGGCGTCTCGCTCGGCTCGACGCGCGCGTTCGGACGCGGCCGCGCCGTCGAGGCGTTCCTGCACGGACTGACCTCGCCGGAGCCTGAGCTGCCGCACGGCCCGTCGTACCGCGCGCTCGAGAAGAAGATCACGCGCTGGGTCGACACGGGATTCGAGCGGCTGATCCGCGCGCCGTGGCGTGCCGGCCTGCATCTCGACGAACGCCGCGGCGGGCTCGTGCTCGAGCTCTGGCTGCACGCGGAGGACGACGAGACGGTCGCGTTGCCGGCGTCGCTGCTGTGGGACGCGGGGCCGGACGCGTTCGAGTTCCTGCGCAACGCCGACCCGTACGACGATCTCGCGCACTCGTTCGCGGCACTGCGTCCGTTTCTCGAGGAGAACGGCATCGTCTTCGACGCCGACAAGCCTCGCGAGGTTGCGCTCGACGCCGAGGACGCGACGTACTTCCTGCGCCGGCTGCTGCCGCAGCTCGACGTGCCGGTCGCGCTGCCGGCTGCGTGGACGCGCACGCCGGCGCGCATCCGCGCCGACCTGTCGGCTTCGCAGTCGCCGGGCTGGTTCGCGCGCTTCGACTGGCGGCTCGCGATCGACGATCTCGGTCTGGACGAGATCGAGCTGCGCCGCCTCGCCGCCGAGCAGCACCCGGTCGTGCAGGCGGGCGGACGCTGGCAGGCACTTCGCCGCGAGGACGTCGCGCGGGCGCTGCGCTTCCTCGAGGCGCGCCAGGCGGGCGGCGATCTGGTCGAGCTCGTGCGTGCGACGTCCGGGCTCGCGCTCGACGACTTCGGACTGACGCTCGGCGAGGTGTCGCTCGACGAGAAGCTGTCGGAGCTCGTCGGCTCGGACGCGAAGTTCCGGCCGCTGCCGACGCCGCCGGGCATGGAGTTCGCGCTGTACCAGTTCCAGGAGTCGGGTCACGGCTGGCTGCGGCTGCTCGGCGACCTCGGCATCGGCTGCGTGCTCGCGGACGACATGGGGCTCGGCAAGACGGTGCAGGCGATCGCGATGCTCCTGTCGGAGCGCGAGCAGTTCGGGCGCGACGCGCTCGGGCCGACGCTCGTCGTGTGCCCGATGAGCGTCGCGCGCCAGTGGGTGGCGGAGCTCGAGCGGTTCGCGCCGGGGTTGCGCGTGCACCTGCATCACGGTTCGGACCGACTGGCGGGAGATGCGTTCGCGCAGGTCGCGCGTGCGAGCGACGTCGTCGTCACGTCGTACGACATCGCGACACGTGACGTCGAGACGCTGCAGCTGATCGAGTGGGACAGGCTGCTGCTCGACGAGGCGCAGGACGTGAAGAACCCGCAGACGCGGCGCGCGCGGTCGCTGCGGCTGCTGCGCTCGCGCCGCCGCGTCGCGATGACGGGCACGCCGATCGAGAACCACCTCGGCGAGCTGTGGGCGATCATGGATCTGCTCAATCCGCGCCTGCTCGGCTCGCGCGAGTGGTTTCATCGTGCGTTCGCGGAGCCGATCCAGCTCGACGACGACGAGCAGGCGCTCGAGCGGCTGCGGGCGATCGTGCGGCCGTTCATCCTGCGCCGTGCGAAGGACGATCCGGAGGTCGAGCTCGACCTGCCGCCGCTTACGGTCGAGAAGGACTACTGCCGGCTGACGCTCGAGCAGGCGGCGCTGTACCAGCAGACGGTCGACACGTGGCTCCCGCGTGTCGAGGCGCACGAGGATCGCTTCGGCCGCCGCGGCGCGGTGCTCGCGATGCTGAGCCAGCTGAAGCAGGTGTGCAACCACCCGGAGATGCTGTTGCAGCGGGGCGGTGCGCTGGAAGGGCGTTCGGGCAAGCTGGATCGTCTGGTGGAACTGTTGCGCGAGGTGCCGGCGGACGACAAGGCGCTCGTCTTCACGCAGTACGTGCGTTTCAGCGCGCTCGTGCCGTTCCTCACGGAGCAGCTGGGCAAGCGCGTCGAGTTCTTCCATGGCTCGTTGAACGCCGCGCAGCGCGAGGAGCTGCTCGCGTCGTTCGCTTCCGAGGACGGCCCCGCTGTGTTGGTCGTCTCGCTGCGCGCCGGCGGCCGCGGCCTCAACCTGCCGGCGGCGAACCACGTCTTCCACTTCGACCGCTGGTGGAACCCGGCGGTCGAGCAGCAGGCGACCGACCGCGCGCACCGCCTCGGCCAGCGCAAGCCGGTCTATGTGCACGCGCTGATCACGCAGGGGACGCTCGAGGAGCGGATCGACGAGCTGCTCGAGTCGAAGCGCGAGCTCGTGCAGAAGGTGTTGGCCGGGACGAGCGAGGACTGGCTCGGCGAGCTCGACCTGAACGCGATCCGCGAAGCAGTGTCCTTGGCCCCCGACGCGATCGAGGCGATGGCATGAGACACCCGTGGGCCGTCGCGCTCGCCGCCCGGTGCCAGGCACCTCCAGTGCCTGGCACTCACGCCGAAGAGCTGCGGGTTGAACCCTCGCTCGTCACCGCCGTCGTGAACGGCGCCCCCGCGAGCCTGTCCGCCCCGCCGATCCCGCGCGGCATCTGGGCCGAGCTCGACGTGAGCGACCCGAACCTCGCCCAGGTGCTCGACCACACCTGGGAAGAGCCGCTGATCCCGGTCGAAGTCGTCGAGGTCGGCGAGACCGCCCCGCTGTGGCACGCCTTCGCCGAAGCCGTCGACGAGGACCCGACGCTGCTCCTTCGCTGGCGCGGCTACGGCCCGGCGGAGGCGAGCGACGATCCGTGGCGCGGCGGCCCGCTTCCCGAACTGCCCGCGCCGGCCCGCCGCCCGCCGGAGTCGGTGCCGAAGCGCTTCGGCGCGAGCGGCATCCAGGTCGGCGGCGAGGATCTCGTCGAGGTGCTGATCCGCGCGTACGCGGCGTTCGAGGAATGAAAGAGTAGGCGCGTGCAGATCCGTGCCGCGGTACTCGAGGAGTTCCGCAAGCCGCTTACGGTGCGCGAGGTCGAGCTCGCGGAGCCGAAGGCGGGTGAGGTGCTCGTGCGCCTGGTCGCGTGCGGCGTCTGCCACACGGATCTCTACACCGCGTCGGGCGCGGATCCGTCGGGCTACGCGCCGACGGTGCTCGGCCACGAGGGCGCGGGTGTCGTCGAGCGGGTCGGCTCGGGAGTCACCTCCGTTGCGCCGGGCGACCACGTCGTGACGCTGTTCTCGCCGCAGTGCCGCGAGTGCGTGCACTGCCTTTCCGATCGCACGAACCTGTGTCTCGCGATTCGCGAGCAGCAGAACCTCGGTTACCTACCGGATGGGACGGCGCGTCTGTCGCTCGACGGTGAGCCGATGCGGCACTTCATGGGCTGCTCGACGTTCGCGGAGTACACGGTGATGCCTGAGATCGCGCTCGCGCGCGTGAATCCGGAAGCGTCGCTGGACGGTGCGGCGCTGTTCGCGTGCGGGCTGTCGACGGGGATCGGCGCCGCGCTGAACACCGCGAAGGTGGAGGCTGGCTCGACGTGCGTCGTCTTCGGCGCCGGCATGGTCGGTCTCGGCGCGGTGATCGGCTGCCGCCTGGCGGGCGCGGAGCGGATCGTGTGCGTCGATCTGTCGGAGGGCCGTCTCGACCTCGCGAAGAACCACGGTGCGACGGAGACTTTTGTCGGCGGCGAGGACGCGGTCGCGCAGATCGTCGAGTCGACGGGCGGCTTCGGCGCGGACTACACGTTCGAGGCGACCGGCAACGTGAAGGTGATGCGGCAGGCGGTCGAGTCGGCGCGGATGGGGTGGGGCCTGTGCACGGTGTGCGGCGTCGCCGGCCGCGGCGAGACGCTCGATGTGGTGCCGCGCTTCCTGATCACGGGCCGCCGGATCGCAGGCTCGTCGTTCGGAGGAGTCAAAGGACGCGACGGCGTGCCGGCGTTCGTCGAGCGGTGGCTCGCGGGCGAGATCGACGTCGAGAGCTTCATCTCGCACCGGATCACGCTGGACGAGGTGAATCGCGGCTTCGAGTTGATGGAAGCCCAGGACGGGATCCGCAGCGTGATCGAGTTCGGTTAGCTCGCTGCTTGGTAGCGGGCGACCGAGAACGAGAGGATCAGCGGCACGTCGATCACGAAGAGCGCGAGCCCCCAGGTGAGGAGGCCGAGCTCGATTCCGCGCGTGTGGTTCTTGACGAAGACGTACTCGATCATCCCGCCGATGACGATGTAGGCGGCGAGCGCGTAGCCGCTGACGGTGTGGAAGTCGCGGCGCGCGAAGTTGTCGAGCGAGCCGATGAGGACGAGCTGCGCGACGATGAGCGCGGTGCCGAGTGCGAGCAGGACGATCGGCAGGATCGTGTTCGGCGTGTGCGGGATGTAGGCGGCGAGGTAGATGACGCTGATCACGACGGTGACCAGCGCGGCGACGCCGCATTCCCAGATCGGCGGGCGCTTGATCTCGGCGGGTCTCATGTTGCGAGCCTCGTCATGATCACGAGCGTTGCGATCTGCATCGCGCCGGTGATGCCGGCGGTGTAGAGGAAGCGCTTCATCAGCTTGGCGATCAGCTCGCCGTCGGGCTGCGGCTTCTTGAGCTCGTAGAGGACGGCGATGTTTGCGGGCTCGAGGTAACCGATCGCGATGACGGCCATGATCCCGACGACGATGAACGACGCGACGACCCAGCCGTGGCGCGGGTAGGCGCTGTCGAGGTAGCCGAGGTTGTGCGCGAGCTGGAAGCCGGAGCCGAGCGTCATCGTGACGAGCGTGGGGATGAGCAGCACGAGCTTCGGCATGAACCGCGCGGAGAACTCGACGCGGGCGGGGATCGACATGCGCCCGATGATCGGCCCGAGCACGAAGCCGAGGAAGAGGTCGAGCGTCGTCCAAGCCCCACCGCCGACGACGTGGAAGAAGTCGATCGCCCAGAAGGAGTTGGTCGCAATCGCGACGATGAGCCCGACGACCGCGGCGGCGGCGAAAGGCAGCCCGGCGCGCGGGACGATCTGGATCGTCGTGCGGTCGAACGGGGGCGGTTCGTGGTGAGGCGCGTGGTCGGCGGCGGTGGTGGCGCTCATGGGGCGGGAATGTAACGCGTCGAATCGGACGACGCCACGAGGTCGCCTCCTCCAGGCGTTCTATCGGATGAAGGGCCCGAGGGGCGACTCGGCAATCGTGAGGCGGTATGTTCCGTTGCTCAGTGCCTCAACTGTGATCCAGCAGTCGGTCACGTCCGCGAGTCGGCGCAGGTAATCGTTAAGAGCGCCCCAGCGAAGAGTGGTCGCGCGGTTGCGCTGATCGGACTGGAAAGCCGGGTTGTGATCCACGTCGAGCGAGAGGCGCCCGAAGTTTCGACCGAGAATGACTACATGTGCTTCAATCGTCGCTCGCTCTCGGGTCCGCGTAACCGGATTCCACGTCGTCCCAGCAAAGAATGTATTTCGAAAGTAAGTTGCTTGGTCAATGGGATTGCCTGCTTGCGTGAGCGTCAGATGCCCGCTTGGGTTGCTCTTTCCCGGCAACCGTTGGGCATCCGAACGTGGAATCTTCTTCGACCAGCGTCGAAGGACCTGCGGCTGCGCCTCCCCTGAGTAGGCATAGGCATCATCGCCCGTCTCTGCCAGTCGATCGGAACCTGGCCTTTCGCGCGAAGGACGCGACGTACGCGATGCTCCGGATGAATTGACCGATCTGAGGGAATACTCACTGGACCCAAACAACGAGGATCCCTCGTCGGAGTCGACGAGCGTAGAGTCGGTCGCCGCGCGCTGTGCGTCCTCGTTCGACACGCGGTAGCGTCGGTCGTTGATCAGCGTTTCGACCGTCTGAGCATCGAGCGATCGACAAACAGCCGTGTCTGCCACTAGCCGGTCGAGGAACGAGCGCACGTCGGCCAGGAGTCTCGAGTCGTCGCGGATCCCGAGGTCAAGTTCATTCAGCGTTGCGGCTTCGAAGTTGGCGAGCAGCCCACCTCGCGTCAGGTTGTGGGAGCCGACGAAAACGGCTCCGTTGTGAGGGCCGGAGAACGCATAGACCTTCGGATGGAATGTCCTGCCGTGGACGTGAAAGACGTATGCCTCATCGGCGAGCTCAGCGACCATCTGGAGTCCCTGAGCAGTTGCGCCACCTTCGCTGATCCCGATGATGAGTCGAATGGTCCCGCCGCGCATCCTGAATTCGCGCATCCCACCTTCCAAACGACCAAGACCACTTCGCTTCGCCCAGGCAACTGCGGCGTCGAGCCGGTTGAACGATGTGTCGCGGAACGATTCCAAGAGAAAGCCCTCGAGGTCTCGGCCGTCCGCGTACGGCTGTGACAAGAATGAGACGCGCATGTACGCCTCAGCGTGACGTCTCGGCATCGTTGCTTCAAGTGCCGTCCGGGCCTTCCGTTACTCTCACCGAGCTGATGGATGGTGCCTGGATTGACAACGCGCAGACAAGGCCAGTCGTGAGGTCCTCTAGTTGGGCGTCGGAGCTTGACGACGGTCAGCGCAGCCTTCACGCCTCATCCGCCCGAGCCTTGGGCGCCTACTACACGCCTCCGCTGGCCGCGGTCACGATGGCGCGGTGGTTGCTGGCTAACGGAGCGCGGAGCGTACTCGAGCCCAGCATGGGCGATGGCGCGTTTCTCAATGCGGTCGAGTCTGCCGCTCAAATTGGAGGCGTCGACGTCGACATCTGGGGTTCGGAATTGGCATCCGACACGTTTCAGGAGGTCGTGTCGGCTGGACTTGTCCGCGCAGAACAGGCTTTCTGCGGCGACTTCCTCGCCCTGGAACCATTTCCAGTCGATGGGGTCATTGGTAACCCGCCCTACGTTCGCCTAAGGCACCTTCCTCCGATCGAAGGGCGGAGGGCGCTTGACGCTGCGAATGACGTCCTCGGGTTCCCAATGGACCCCGGCGCGAGCATCTGGATGCCGTTCGTTCTCCACGCCACACGATTCCTGCGCGCGGGTGGATGCTTGGCGTTTGTCTTACCTTACGAGTTCACGTACGTCCGATACGCGAGACCCTTGTGGAACTTTCTACGGAACCACTTCAGGGACATACGCATAGCCCGCGTACACGAGCGCGTCTTCCCCGAGATCATGCAAGACGTGGTTCTCTTCTTTGCGGCTGGATTCGGAGGCGCGACTAGTGACGTTCGGTTTGAGGCGTTCGAGCGCGTCTCTGACCTTGTCGACGCTCGGCCGGCCGTCGCGACGCGTATTTCAGTGTCGCGAGTGATAGGCGGGGAACGACCATTTGTTGAGAGCCTGCTGCCCGGAGACTTACTTCAGCTGCTTGAAGGGGCCCTTGGCGAACGCCTTACCCCTGCCCGGAATCTCGTGCGGTTCAACATCGGTTACGTGAGCGGGGACAAGACGTTCTTCCACCCGGAGAGCTCAACCGTTCAGGAGTTCTCCCTTCCGTCCGACCATCTCATGCCGGCTCTCACATCAAGCCGTCAACTTCGTGGCCTTGGCATTCGAACCTCAGCGATACCAGATCCCCGGAGCTTCCTGTACCTCCCGAACAAGGTTCCGCTTTCTGCGGATGAGCGCCGCTACATCGAGTTCGGTGAGCGGAGCGGGGTGTCACAGCGCTTTAAGTGTCGAATCCGTGACCCTTGGTTCGTTACGCCGGGAGTACGAGTTCCAGATCTCGTCCTGCCCGTCTTCGCCGACGCCCCGCTTATGGTCATGAACGACGCAAGTTGGGTGGTCTCGAACTCTCTCTTATGCGGGTACGTCAAAGAGGGTGTCTCAGCCGCCTCAGTCATTGCCCGCTGGTACACATCTTTGACTCTTCTGCAAGCCGAGATCGAAGTTCATGCGCTCGGTGGCGGGGTTCGAGTCTTCGTTCCGAACGAAGCTGGCGCCATCCGCCTTCCGATGGAGGCTGTCGAGACACTGCCATTGATGAAGCATCTGCACGACTCGATTAGAAGCGGACGAACTGCCCAGGCGTTCGAACACGGTGACGCTGCGGTCTTGGTAGGGCAAATGGGTCTTAGGAATGAGTACGTCGAGCTGATCCGCGAAGGTGTTGAGATTCTCGCTCATTGGAGAAACTCGGCAAAGACGAGCCGGCGCTCGGCGGCGTAGTCGAAGCTAAACGAGCAGGCCCTGACGAAATCCGATCGCGACAGCCTCGGCCCGCGCGTTCGCGCCGAGCTTCGCAATGACGCTTCGAGTGTGGTCGGTCGCCGTATGCGGACTGATCGATAGACGTTGACCGATCTCGGAATTGCTGAGTCCGTCGGCAAGAAGGGCAAGGACCTCGAGTTCGCGCGAGGACAACTCGTGGAACCGCGTCGTCCTTTGCGCGCGCGAGGGTCGGCGCCGCCGATCGGCACGTACAAAGTCACTCGCGGGGTTGCTCACCTAGCTAAAGGTCGTCCGATGCACCCACTTCCTAACCCCCTCGACCGAGGGATGCGCCCGAACTTGGCCAGTTCGCAACGCACGCCCTTGGCCTTGTCCGATGACGCCGTTAGCGTTCGACCTATGAGGAGTGCAGTGAGCCTCGCCGAGCTGCTCGCCGCGCGGCTCGTCCATCCGGGTGCACCGCTCCACGGGCTCTCGCGTGGCAGGCGCTTCGCGGCTCGAGTTCAAGCCGACGGTTCGATCCTCGTTGCTGGTAAGGGTCGATTCGACTCGCCGTCCCTGGCAGCGAACTCCGTCGTCGGGTCGAATACGAACGGATGGACATTCTGGCGGCTGGAGGACGGCCGTACTCTCGCGGATTTGCGTCAGTCGTTTCCGAGTCCCTCCTAGTGGCTGCCGCCAGTTCGCAAACAGCGGCCGCGAAGCTCGACGCATGTCTCCAAAGCATGAGCCTGGATTTCATCGCGGACCCAATGAAGGCTGTTCGGAGCCAGTCCTTCATCAGGTTCCTTCATGCATACCTCCAGGATGACCTGACCGCTCGACTTTCCCTGTTCGGTAAGAGACGCGGTGTGTCAGTCAGATTGGAGCCCAAAGTGATGGGGTCACACCGCCCCAAGGACATGGACGTTGCCGTCATCGACCCGGTGAACGGTCCCCTGATGTTGATCGGTGTTCGGAGCCAGATGAGCTCTATCGGGAACAACACGCTTGGCTACATCGATGGGATTATTGGGGAGGCGGAGTCGTTGCAGAAACGCTTCCCCATGTCTATCCACGGTTACGTGTACTTCATGCCGAAGGAAGTCATCAAACCGGGCAAAGAAAACGAGAAGGTGAACCACGCGCGGTACGCGAAGCTGCTCAGTACGATCACCGGACGCGAAGGCGTCGATTACAACGAGACGCGCGGAATCTACGACCATCTCGCGTACATGGTGGTCGATTTCAACGCCACACCTCTCTCCATAGAAGACGCTCTCGTCGCGGCGGCCGTCCCCGGGACTGACTTGCGCATCAGCACCTTCGTGGACCGAATGGTCGCGACCTATAAGGAGCGCCATCCGGAATGGGCCGTCTTCGGCTGAAGTCGGCAGCTGTCAGGCGCTCGCGGAGCAAATCGGGACCGCGAGCTCCTGGCGAGCGTGCCGATGTCGGTGACTCACAGGCGGCCGATGAGAAGCGGCTGGAAATTGCATTGGCGACTCGCGCCTTCGAGATCAATCTCTTCTGGAAGAGATCAATCTTCTTCTGGGGCTTCATCTCAGTCGCCTTTGTCGGCTACGCGGCCCTTCGCAACGAACGCTCGCAACTAGCGATTGTGGTCGCCTGTTTCGGGATGGTCTGCTCCTCAGCGTGGACGCTCCTGAATCGCGGTTCGAAGTACTGGCAGGAGAACTGGGAGACAAAAGTGGAACGCTACGAAGACAATGTCACCGGGCCACTCTTTGCAGTACAGGAGACCGTTCAGCGCAAGGGCCGTTGGCTCCAGGCGCGCAGGTACTCGGTAAGCAAGCTGCTTATAGCCCTCAGCGATTACGTGTTGATCATGTGGTCGGCTCTTGCCGTATGGGAGAGCTATCGGTTCATTCGCCAGTTCGAGTGCTCCGTCAAAGACATCGGCATCGCAGTGTTTTGCGTCTTCTCGTTCGCTTATGTCGTGCTTCTGCTCTTTGTCGGAAGGACGACTCGCTCGCAGCCGGCTGACGGCGACGATGCAGAGGTCTGACCCGGCAGTCGCGCGGCATGGGTACCCGCCGGGCCCGGGCGTACTATGACCCCTCCGCGATGGCCCAGGCTGATTTCGTCCACCTCCACGTCCACTCCGAGTACTCGATCCTCGACGGGGCGTGCAGGATCCCCGACCTCGTCGCCCGGGCCGCGGAATTGGAGATGCCGGCGGTCAGCCTCACCGACCACGGCTCCATGGCCGGCGCCGTCCAGCTCTGGAAGGCAACCCGCGACACCGGCGTCAAGCCCGTCATCGGCTGCGAGGTCTACGTCGCCAACGACCGCCACGCCCACGAGAAGGGCAACGCGCATCTCACGCTCCTCGCCGCAACGAACGAGGGCTACGGCAACCTCATCAAGCTCAGCTCGCTCGGCTACCTCGAGGGCTACTACTACAAGCCCCGCGTCGACTGGGAGCTGCTCGAGCGCCACTCGAACGGGCTGATCGCGCTCAGCGGGTGCCTCTCCGGAAGAGTCTGCAAGGCGCTCGAAGAGAGCCGCGCGACCGACGCCGAAGCGGAGCTCGATAGGCTCGCGCAGACATTCGGGCGCGACTCCGTCTACGTCGAGCTGCAGAACGCGCACCTCGACGTGCAGGCGCGCATCCTGCCGCAGCTCGCGCAGCTCGCGACCAAGCTCAACCTGCCGACCGTCGCGACCGGCGATGTCCATTACCTGAGAGACACCGACGCGCGCGCACACGAGGCGCTGCTCTGCATCCAGTCCGGCGACTCGCTCAAGAATCCGAACCACTGGCGCTTCGAGACCGACCACTTCTACTTCAAGTCGCCGGAAGAGATGGCGCTCGACTTCCCCGGCCACGAAGACGCGATGCGGCGCACGCTCGAGGTCGCGGAGCGCTGCAACGTCGAGATCGAGCTCGGGAAGATCCTGCTGCCGAAGTTCGAGGTTCCCGAAGGACGCGACTCGTTCGACTACCTCGTCGAGCAGTGCGAAAAAGGCCTGCAAAAGCGGTACGACAAGGTCACCACCGAGCTCACCGAACGGCTGCAGTACGAGCTCAAGACGATCAAGGAGATGGGCTTCACCGACTACTTCCTGATCGTCTGGGACTTCATCCACTTCGCGAAGACGCACGGCGTCTCCGTCGGCCCCGGCCGCGGCTCGTCGGCCGGCTCGCTCGTCGCCTACTCACTGCAGATCACCGACATCGACCCGATCCGCTACGACCTCATGTTCGAGCGGTTCCTCAACCCCGGGCGCAAGACGATGCCGGACATCGACATCGACTTCGCCGTCGAAGGCCGCGAGCGCGTCATCAACTACGTGCGCGAGAAGTACGGCTCCGACCGCGTCGCGCAGATCATCACGTTCTCGACGATGGCCGCGCGCGCAGCCGTGCGCGACGCGGGCCGCGTGCTCGAGATTCCCTACGGCTCCGTCGACAAGATCGCGAAGCTCATCCCCGAAGGCCCGGGCCAGACGCTCTCCGAGGCGACCGAGCTGCACAAGATCGTCAAGGACGACCCGATCGCGAAGGAGATCCTCGAGCTCGCGGAGCCGCTCGAAGGACTGACGCGCGCCGACTCGATCCACGCCGCCGGCGTCGTCATCGGCGCCGAGCCGCTGATCAACGTCGTGCCGCTGCAGCAGAAGGGCTCCGACCAGGAAGTCGTCACGCAGTTCGCGATGAAGGACGTCGAAGCGCTCGGCCTGCTCAAGATGGACTTCCTCGGCCTGCGCAACCTCGACGTGATCGACAAGGCGTGCGCGCTCCTCGGCGGGCTCGACATCTCGACGATCCCGCTCGACGACAAGAAGACCTACGAGATGCTCGCGCGCGGCGACGCCGTCGGCGTCTTCCAGTTCGAGTCGTCAGGCATGCGCGAGGCGCTGCGCCAGGTGAGGCCGACCGAGTTCCAGGACCTGATCGCGCTCAACGCGCTCTACCGGCCAGGCCCGATGGCCTACATCCCGAACTACGGGAAGCGCAAAGCCGGGCAGGAGGCGGTCACCTACGTCGACAAGCGGCTCGAGCCGATCCTCCGCGAGACGTACGGCATCTGCGTCTATCAGGAGCAGTACATGAAGATCGCGCAGGAGATCGCCGGCTTCTCGATCACCGAGGCCGACGACCTGCGCAAGGCGATCGGCAAGAAGATCCGCGCCCTCATGGACTCGCTCAAGGGCAAGTTCATGGACGGCGCCGCCGAGCACGGCGTCAGCGCGCAGGCGTCGAAGCAACTGTGGGAAGACGTCGAGAAGGCCGCTGACTACTCGTTCCCGAAAGCGCACGCCGCGTGTTACGCGCTGATCGCCTACCGCACCGCGTGGCTCCGCCAGAACCATCCGTGCGAGTACATGGCCGCGCTCATCAGCTCCGTCATGTCGACGAAGGACCGCGTGCCGTTCTACGTCAACGCGTGCAACGAGCTCGGCATCGAAGTGCTCCCGCCCGACGTCAACGAGTCGATGACCGACTTCGCCGTCGTCGGCGGCAAGATCCGCTTCGGCCTCAACGCCGTCAAGGGCGTGGGGGAGAGCGCGTGCCGCTCGATCATCGCCGCGCGCGAAGCCGACGGGCCGTTCGAGTCGATCTGGGACTTCGCCGAGCGCGTCGACCCGTCCGTCTCGAACAAGCGCGTGCTCGAAGCTCTGGTGAAGTGCGGCGCCGTGCCCGGCACGCGCAAGGGGAACCTCGAGGTGCTCGAGCAAGCCGTGTCGTGGGGGCAGAAGCAGCAGGCCGATCGCCTCGCCGGGCAAGGCTCGATCTTCGACCTCGCGCCCGTCGAGGACGCCGCGCCGAAGCACCATCCCGCCACGCCGACCGACGAGTATGACAAGGGCGAGCTGCTGCGGCTCGAGAAGGAGGTGCTCGGGCTGTACGTCTCCGAGCATCCGCTCTCGGGGATTCGCGACCAGCTGCGGCGCAAGTCGGATGCGACGCTCGGCGAGCTCGACCGCCGCCGCGACGGCGAGACGGTCACCGTCGGCGGGATCGTCGCCGGCGTGCGTCACATGACGACGAAGCGCGGCGACGCGATGGTCTTCCTGCGCTTCGAAGACGTGACGGGCGGCGTCGAGGTCGTCGTCTTCAACTCGACGTACGAGAAGGTGCGCGAGCTCTGCACCACCGACCGCATCCTGATCGTCAAGGGCCGCATCGACCGCAAGGAAGGCGAGACGAAGCTCGTCGCCCTGGAGCTCGCCGCGTTCGAAGCGGTCGCCGAGAAGCGCGAGGTGTGGCTGAAGATCGACGCGACGAAAGCGCGCGCCGGCACGATCCGCGAGCTCGCGAACCTGATCAAGGACTTCCCCGGCGAGTCGCCGGTGTACGCCGACCTGGTTACGTCAACAGGGAAGAAGGTGTACGCGTTCGGCCCGCAGTTCAAGGTGAAGCCCGCGCCGGACTTCTACGCCGAGGTGAAGATGCTCCTCGGCGAATCTGCGGTCGCGTAGCGTCAAGACCAGTGCCAGGCACTGGAAGTGCCTGGCACTCGAGCCGTGGTGCGCGCGCGAAGTGCCTGCAATCCGTGCGAAACGCTAACGCCTTCCTTACCTCAGACGGTTTGCACGGCCGGGCTCGCGCGGAACCACCTACGTGGACGAGTCCAACGACTAGGGGGGTTCTTTCGCATGCACAAAGGTCCTTCGAGAGGCCGCTACCTCGCGAGCATCGCGCTGGCGGCTCTCGTTTCCGGAGCGACGGTGCTGCTGATCACCGGCGGCATCGCGTTCGGGTCGAGTGCGGCCGAGTATCAGTACGGCGCACCGACAGCATCCGCCGCGCCGACCGTCAGCGGCACGGCGCAGGTCGGCAAGACGCTGACCACCACGGACGGCTCGTGGACGAGCTCGACGACGATCTCGGGTTACACGTACGCCTGGGACCGCTGTGACACCTCCGGCAACGCGTGCACCGCGATCGCCGGCGCGACCAGCGCGAACTACACGCTCGTCGCGGCAGACCAGGGCTCGACGATCCGCTCGGTCGTCACCGCCACCAACTCGAGCGGCTCGGCGTCCGCCCAGTCCGCGCCGACCGCGACCGTCGCGCCTCAGACCGGTGGCGTCATCGAGGCGTCGAACGTCACGCTGCCGGACCGCATGACCATCAACCAGGTCAAGTTCTCGCAGAACCCGATCCGCTCGCGGAAGACGTCGACAACGATGCAGATCCATGTTGTCGACTCGAACAGCAACTCCGTCTCGGGCGCGCTCGTGTACGTCGAAGGCCTGCCGTACAGCCGCATCGCCAACATCCCGGAGACGACCACGAACGCAACCGGGTGGGCGACCGTCAGCCTGCGGCCCGGGCGGCTGTTCCCGCGCACCGGCTACGTGACGATGTTCGTCCGTGCCCGCGTGCAGGGACAGGATCCGCTCGCCGGCTCGTCGACGCGTCGCCTCGTGCAGGTGCGCATCGCGGCACCGAACGGGACGTAACGGTTGGAACTGACGGCACGTAGGCCGGGGGTGGCGCTCGCGTCGCCCCCGGCACTGCCGGGCGCGGCCCTCGCCGCGGCCGGCGTCATCGCGCTCGCCGCCGAACAGGGCGGCTACGCGACCTCCGCCTGGCGCGCCGGCGCCGTCGCGTTCGCGGCGGCGGCCGGGCTCTTCGCGCTCTGGCGTCCAGTGCGCATCAGCTGGCGCACGGCGGCGCCACCCGCATTGCTCGCCGCGCTCGCACTCTGGTCGCTGCTCTCCGCGACCTGGTCGGTCTCACCGTCCGCCTCCACGCTCGACGTGCAGCGCACACTGCTGTATCTCGCCGCCGCTGTCGCGTTCGCGCTCGCCGGCGAGGGGCTGACCGTCGGCGTGCTCGGCGGCGCGACGATCGTTGCCATGTGGGCGCTCGGCGACAGGCTGATCAACGGCGCGCCGATCGACACCTACGAAGGACGCCTGCTGACCGGGCCGATCGGCTACGCGAACGGGCTCGCGGCGCTGCTCGCGATCGGGATCGCGATCTCCGTGGCGCTCACCGTGCGCCGCCGCTACCTCGCCGCGGTGCCGCTGGTCGTGCTCGTGCCCGCGCTGCTCCTCACGAACAGCCGCGCCGCCGAGGCTGCGTGCGCCGTCGGCGTGATCGTCGCGCTCGGCCGCCGCCGGCTCAGTGCGGCGGTCGTCGTGGCGTCGGCGCTCGCGCTCACCGCGATCCTCCTCTTCACGCCGAACTCGCTCGGCGACCGCGTCTCCTACTGGGGCGCGGCGCGCCACATCGGCGCTGCCCACCCGCTCGCCGGTGCAGGCGCCGGCACCTTCCACGTCGAGTACACGCAGCTCCCGCCGGGGCACGACGCGCACAGCCTCTACCTGCAGGCGTTCGCCGAGCTCGGCGTCGTCGGGCTCGTGCTGGTCATCGCGCTCGTCGCGCTCCCGCTGGCGCTCGCCATCCACCGAGGGCTCCCCGTGGCCGCCGCCGGGCTGACGGTCTTCGCACTCCACGCGGGGCTCGACTGGGACTGGCAGCTGCCCGTCGTAGCGGTCGCCGGGCTCGCTCTCATCGCCTCGGCCACGAATCCTGGGCCGTTAGAAGTCCGTTAATTCTGCGAATCCCCCGGCAAGGGGAGATCCGCTCCGTCCGTTGTACCGAATGAGAAGGCAAGCACGAGGAGAGCGAACCGAATGCCTACTGCGGAAACCAACATCAACGTCACGCCGACCGAGCAGGAGCTTGTCGAGCGTTGGCGCGCAGAGGAGCTCGAGCGGGCGGGCTATCCCGAGGACGTCGCCGCCGAGCTTGCCATGCGCAACGACGTCGACCTGCATCGGGCGATCGAGCTGCTCCTGAAGGGCTGCTCGCCCGAGCTCGCGGCGGACATCCTGCGCTAGCCGACCGGAGCGGGCACAATCGTGCCCGTGCTCGGCTACATCCCCTCGCCGCATACCGGCGTGGTCCATCTCGGGCCGCTCGAGCTCCACATGTACGGGCTCACGCTGCTCGTCGCGATCCTGCTCTGCATCTGGCTGACCGGCCGGCGCTGGCTCGCCCTCGGCGGCGACTGGGACACGGTCACGCGCGTCGCCGTCTGGGGCGTCGCGTTCGGCGTCGTCGGCGCGCGCGCCTACCACGACATCACGTCGTGGAACGAGGTGCCGACGCCGAAGTGGCAGGGGATCTTCGAGGTCTGGCGCGGCGGCCTCGGCATCTGGGGCGGCATCCTGCTCGGGACGCTCGCCGGTTCGATGGTGCTGCGCCGCGCCGGCATCAACGTCGCGCTCTTCCTGGACGCGGCCGCGCCCGGCCTGCTGCTCGCCCAGGGCATCGGGCGCATCGGCAACTGGTGGAACCAGGAGCTGTACGGCAAGCCGACGACGCTGCCGTGGGCGCTCAAGATCACGAACAACCCGATCGACCCGGGGAAGTCGACCTACCACCCGACCTTTCTCTACGAGCTGATCTGGGACCTGATCGGCGTCGCGCTCCTGATCTGGATCGGGAAGCGCTGGAAGATCATCCCGCCGGGCCTCTTCGCGCTCTACGTCGCCTGGTACTGCTTCGGGCGCTTCTTCGAGGAGCTCCTGCGCATCGATCCGGCGCACCACATCGCCGGCCTGCGGCTCAACGCCTGGGTCAGTGCGATCGTCTTCTTCGGGGCCGTCATCTACTTCGTGCGGCACCAGTACGGCTTCCCGCGGGGCGGCCCGCGCCTGCCGAGGCGGGGCCGGCGGGAGCCGGAAGAGAAGCACCGGCCGGCGATGGCGGTCCCGCGCGGCCGCGTCCGGTAAGCGCAGTAGTCTGGCGCGGTGCCGGTCGCCGTACGCGAGCTGGAGCTGGACCTCGACGCCTTCGAAGGGCCGTTCGACCTTCTGCTCTCGTTGGTTCTGCGCGAGGAGCTCGACCTCCGCGAGGTCGACCTGGCGGAGATCGTCATCTCGTTCGTCGAGCACCTCGCCGAGAAGGGCGAGCTCGATCTCGACGCCTGCGGCGAGTTCCTGATCCTGATCAGCGCGCTGCTCGAGCTGAAGGCGCGCGCGATGTTCCCCGAGGAGGACGCCGAGCTCGCCGAGCTCGAGCCCGAAGAGGCCGCCGAGGAGCTCGCCCGGCGCCTCGCCGAGTACCGGCGCGCCAAGGAGGCGGCCGAGTTCCTGCGCGACCGCCTCGGTGAGCGGCGCGACATCTTCTTCCGGCTCGGCCCGGCGCCGCTCGCGCCGAAGCCGGAGCGCAAGCTCGCCGCGCAGTCGCCGCTCAAGCTCGTCGAGGCGCTGCGCGGGCTCGCGGTCGAGCCGCCGGCGCCGTCGGTCGCGCACATGGCGCTCCGCTTCCCGCCCGTCTCGCAGTTCCTCGACCGCTGGCGCTCGCTGCTGCGGCGTCGGTCGCGATTCGATTTCGACCAGGAGGTGGCCGGGCTCTCGCGCGTCGAGGTCGCGGTCGCGTTCCTGGCGCTGCTCGAGCTGCGCAAGCAGAACGAGATCGCGATCGCGCAGGCCGCGCCGTTCGCGCCGATAAGGATTTCCCGCGCCGACGCCGAAAGGAGCTTGTCTTGGACAGCCCACTCCGCCTGATCACCACCGAGGTCACACCGGCCGCAGAGCTGGCGAAGACCGTCGAGGCGCTGCTCGTCGTCGCGTCGCAGCCGCTGCCGGTCGAGGAGATCGCCGCCGCCTGCGAGGTGGACGTGCTCCACGTGGGCGAGGCGCTCGAGGTGCTGGGCGAGCGCTATTCGGAGGAGAACTCCGGGATCGTGCTCGAGCTCGTCGCCGGCGGCTGGGCGTTCCGCGCCTCCGCCGCCGCGGCCGACGCCTGCGCGCGCCTGTTCGAGAAGCCGGCCGAGAAGGGTCTCTCGCAGGCCGCTCTGGAGACGCTCGCGATCGTCGCGTACCTCGGGCCGGTGTCGCGCCCGGAGATCGCGCGCATCCGCGGCGTCAACGTCGACGGTGTCGTCGCCGGTCTCGTCGAGCGGGGCCTGATCGCCGAAGGCGGCCGCGACAACGAGTTCGGCGCGATCCGCTACCGCACGACACCCCTCTTCGAACGGATCTTCGGGCTCGAGTCTCTGGCGGCGCTCCCGCGCGTCGACGACCTCGGCGCCGACGTGACCGAGATCCGCGAGCGCCTCGAAGCGGTCGCCGACAAGCGCCCCGCGTAGCCCGAGTGCCAGGCACTGCAGTGCCTGGCACGTGATCTGCCGGCTCGGTCTCGACGCTTAGAGTCGTTGTCGTGATCGTCGAGACGCAGTACCTGGATCTGCCGGAGCCGCTCGCGCTCGATTGCGGGCGCGTGCTTCGTGACGTCCGCATCGCCTACGAGACCTACGGCGAGCTCGACGAGAACCGGGACAACACGCTCCTCATCTGCCACGCGCTCTCCGGCGACGCGCACGCGGCCGGGGAGACGCCCGGGGTGCTCAGCGCCGGCGAGCTCGAGACGACGTCGCTCGGCTGGTGGGACGCGATGATCGGCCCGGGCCGCGCGTTCGACACCGACCGCTTCCACGTCGTCTCGACGAACCTGATCGGCGGCTGCCGCGGCTCGACCGGGCCGGGGAGCATCGATCCCGACACCGGCAAGCCCTACGGCGCCGACTTTCCGGAGCTCACGGTCGCCGACCTCGTGCGCGCGCAGAAGGCGTTCCTCGACGCGCTCGGCATCCCGGTGCTCGCGGCCGTCGCCGGCGCGTCGCTCGGCGGCATGCAGGCGCTGCAGTTCGCGATCGACTATCCGGACTTCGTCCGCAACGTTGTCGCGATCGCCTCGACGAAGGCGCTCGACACGCAGGGCGTCGCGCTGAACGCCGCCGCGCGCAACGCCATCCGGCTGCATCCTGACCCGCGCGAAGGGATGCGGATCGCACGCCAGATCGGCCACATCACCTACCTCTCGCGCGAGTCGATCCGCTCTAAGTCAGCCGACGGCCGCTTCGGCGTCGAGTCGTACCTCGACTACCAGGCCGACAAGTTCGTGCAGCGCTTCGACCCGAACACGTACCTGCTCTTCTCGACCGCGCTCACCCGCTTCGAGCTCGACGAGAGCCGCCTCGGCGACGCGAAGGCACGCTTCCTGCTCCTCTCGTTCAGCTCCGACTGGATCTACCCGCCCGCCGACAGCGACGCGCTGCTCGAATCGCTGCGCGCCGCCGGACTCGATGCGAGGCACGTCTCGCTCGAGACGAGCTACGGCCACGACGCCTTCCTGCTCGAGGCCGAGAACCAGGCGCCGCACATACGCTCTTTCTTGTCATGAGCGAGCGCGAGTGGGGATTCGAGACGCGGCAGGTGCACTCGGGCCAGCGGCCCGACCCGTACACCGGCGCCCGCGCGCAGCCGATCTTCCAGACCGCGAGCTACGTCTTCGAGGACGCGGAGTCGGCAGCGGCGTACTTCAACCTGCAGGAGTACGGCAACACCTACGCGCGGATCATGAACCCCACGACCGCCGCGTTCGAGGAACGCGTCGCGGCGCTCGAAGGCGGCGTGGGGGCGGTCGCGTTCGCGAGCGGGCTCGCGGCGCAGGCAGCGACGCTCTTCACGCTGCTCGAGCCCGGCGATCACGTCGTCGCGCAGGCAGCGCTCTACGGCGGGACGATCACGCAGCTCAAGCACCTGCAGCGTAAGTTCGGGTTCGAGGTGACGTTCGTCGACGGCGACTCCGTCGATGCGTGGCGCGCGGGCGTTCGCGACAACACGAAGGCGCTGTTCGGCGAGACGATCGGCAACCCAGGCGGAAACGTGCTCGACCTCGCCGCGGTCGCGGAGGTCGCGCATGAAGCCGGCGCGCCGTTGATCGTGGACAACACCTTCGCGACGCCGTACCTGTGCCGCCCCGCCGAGTTCGGTGCCGACATCGTCGTCCACTCGGCGACGAAGTTCATCGGCGGTCACGGCACGTCGATCGGCGGCGTCGTCGTCGACTGCGGCTCGTTCGACTTCGCGAACGGCCGCTTCCCGATCGTCACCGCACCCTCGCCCGCCTATCACGGGCTCGAGTTCATCGAGACCTACGGCGTCTACGGCTACCTGATGAAGCTGCGCGCCGAGTCGTTGCGCGATCTCGGTGCGTGCATGAGCCCGTTCAACGCGTTCCTCTTCCTGCAAGGGCTCGAGACGCTCTCCCTGCGCATGGAGCGGCACGTCACGAATGCAAAGACGGTCGCGACGTGGCTCGAGCAGCATCCTGCGGTGTCGCGCGTGCGCTACGCGGGGCTCGAGAGCTCGCCCTACCGCGCACTCGCCGAGCGCTACCTGCCGAAGGGCGCCGGATCGATCTTCGCCGCCGATCTCGCCGGCGGGCGCGACGCGGCGCGCCAGTTCGTCGAGAAGCTGCAGATCTGGAGTCACCTCGCGAACGTGGGCGACGCGAAGTCGCTCGTCATCCATCCCGGCTCGACCACGCACCGGCAGCTCTCCGACGAGGAGCTGACGGGCGCCGGCATCGAGCCCGGCACCGTGCGGCTCTCGGTCGGCATCGAGACCGCCGACGATCTGATCTGGGACCTCGAGCAGGCGCTTTCATGAGCTATCAGGATCCGCACGCGATCCAGTCGATCCTGCATCGCGCGAAGACGATCGCGATCGTCGGGCTCTCGCCGAACGAGCTGCGCGCGTCGCACTTCGTCGGCTACTACCTCAAGCGCCACGGCTATCGCGTCATCCCGGTGAACCCGCGCGAGGAATCGATCCTCGGCGAGCGCTCGTACGCATCACTGGCCGAGATCCCCGAGCCGGTCGACGTCGTCGACATCTTCCGCGCGCCGAACGCGGTGCCGGAGATCGCGCGCGAGGCGGTCGCCGCGAAAGCGGGTGCGCTGTGGCTGCAGTACGGCGTGATCAGCCCCGAGGGTGCGGAGATCGCGGCCAGCGGGGGTCTCGACGTCGTGATGGATCGCTGCATGAAGGTCGAGCACGCCCGCTACCTCGGGCGCATGCACTGGCTCGGCTTCCACACCGGAGAGATCACCTCCGGCCGCGTGCACGGCTAGTTCAGGCGGGCGGCGAAATCGCGCATGCGGTCCGGATCGACGCGCGCGCCGCGGACCTTCGCTCTGATCTCCGCCGCAACCAGGCCGCGACCGGTGATCAGCACGCCGTCGTGCTCGTACGCCTTCTCGCGCTCGCCGGCGCAGATGACCGGCGACACCCAGCAGCCGAGCTCGGTGCTCAGCTCGCGGGCCTGCCGCTTTGCCTTCTCGAGGTCCTCGCGCTCGTAGCGCTCGAAGCTCGCCTCGATCAGGAACACGCCGTTCGCCCCCGATACGAGATGGTCGACGCGCTCGTTGCCGCCGTACGTCACGTCGTGCAGCACGATGTAGTCCTCGAGGCGCAGCCGGTCCAGCTCCCAGCGCACGTCGCCCTGGGTCGCCTTCAGTCCCTTCAACACGGGCACGACGGCGAACGTCATGTCGCGCGCCGCCGCCGCAGAGCAGACGGCCGCGCAGAGCAGGATGACCGCAGGGAAGAGCTGCGCCGACATGATCGCCCACACCGCGCCGGCCGCACCGATGCCGTACGCGGCCATCAGCAGCAGCCAGAAACCCTGGCTCCGCCGGCCCGCGTGGTCCAGCAGGTATGCGCCCGCCTCGGATTCGACGTCGTACGCCATCCCGAGCGATATCGGCCGGACGCGGCGGAGCCTTGACCCTCCGCAGGCGACGTTTGCGCCCTGTTTGCGGCCGGTAGAGGCAATTCATGCGGATTTACTACGGAGCAGGACACGAGATGTTCCCGCCCGCCGAGCTGCTTCGGCACGCGCAGCTCGCGGCCGAGGCGGGATTCGACGGCATTTGCTGCAGCGACCACTTCCAGCCCTGGTGGGAGCCGGGCGAGTCCGGGCACGCGTGGCCGTGGCTCGGCGCCGTCGGGGCGACGACCGAGAAGGTCACGCTCGGCACCGCGGTCACACCGGCCGTCGAGCGCTACCACCCGGCGCTCGTCGCGCAGGCGTTCGCGACGCTCGAGGACATGTTCCCGGGCCGGGTCTTCCTCGGCTACGGCTCCGGCGAGTCGCTGAACGAGAGCCCGCTCGGCTGCGACTGGCCGGACGGCGAGGAGCAGCTCGAGATGATGGACGAGGCGCTCGACATGATCCGCCGGCTCTGGAACGGCGAGACGATCTCGTCGGGCTCGAGGCACTTCAAGACGAAGAACGCGAAGCTCCACTCACGTCCGACGAGCCCGCCGAAGCTGTACGTCTCGGCGTTTCACGAGGGCGCCGCCGAAGTCGCGGCCAAGTACGCCGACGGCCTGTGGACGCTCGGCGACCCCGAACAGGCACCGAAGGTGATCGACACCTACAAGAAGGCCGGTGGCAAGGGCGAGATCATCGTGCAGGCGCTCATCTCCTGGGCCGAGACCGACGACGAGGCGCTCGAGGCGGCGCGGCCGTGGAAGGGCACGCAGCCGGACGAGTACTACGTCGACGACTGGCATGACCCGCAGAAGATGTACGAGCACGCGGAGGAGACGGTCTCCGACGACGAGTACAAGGAGGCCGCGATCATCTCTGCCGATCCCGACGAGCACGTCAAGAGGCTCGAGGAGATCGGCGAGATGGGAGCGACGATCCTGTCGGTCATGAACTGCTCCGGCAAGTACGCGGAAGGCGCGATCCGCACCTACGGGGAACACGTCCTGCCGAAGCTGCGTTAGAACGCCCCGTGAAGGCGATCTGGTTCGAGCGCGAAGGCGGGCCCGACGTGCTCGAGCTCCGGGACGTCCCGGAGCCTGAGCCGAAGGACGGCCAGGTGCTGGTCGACGTCGAGGCGATCGGTGTCAACTACCGCGACATCTACGAGCGCGAGCGCAAAGGCTATGGCGCCGACGCGCCCGCGATCATCGGCACGGAAGCCGGCGGCACGACCGCCGACGGCGAACGCCTCGCCTGGGCGCACGGCACCGCGAGCTACGCCGAGAAGGTCGCGGTCGACCGCGCAAAGGCGGTGACGATCCCCGACGGCGTTGCGACCGACGTCGCCGTCGCCGTGCTCCTGCAGGGCATGACCGCGTACTACCTCGCGCACGAGAGCTATCCGATCGAGGCGGGCGACCGCGTGCTCGTTCACGCCGCCGCCGGCGGCGTCGGCCTGCTCCTGACGCAGATCGCGAAGCTCCGCGGCGCCTACGTGATCGGGACCGCGTCGACCGACGAGAAGCGCGAGCTCGCGCGCGCCGCCGGTGCGGACGAGGTGCTCGGCTACGACGAGCTCGACGGCGTGGGCGACATCGCGGCGGTCTACGACGGTGTCGGCAAGGACACCTTCGACGCGGACTTCGAGGTGCTGCGACCCACTGGGCGGCTGATCCTCTACGGCGCCGCGAGCGGCGAGCCGGACCCGTTCGAGGTGCGCAAGCTCACCGCCGGCTCGTTCTACGTGCAGCGGCCGACGCTCGCTACCTACACGCGCACACCGGAGCTGCTGCAGGAGCTCGCGGGCAACGTCTTCGGGCTCGTCGCCGACGGGAAGCTCGACGTGCGGATCGGGCACCGCTATCCGCTCGCCGAGGCGCGGCAGGCGCACGAGGATCTCGTGGCCCGCCGCACCACCGGCAAGATCCTGCTGGTCCCCTGAAACCCCGGAACTTGGTTCGCGCCGGAGGCGCGAACCAAGTTCCCGAGTTCCTGACCTAAGCCGCCTCGACGAGGACGACGCCCTCGTCGAGCTCGTCCTCGACCTGCACGGCCGGCTCACGCCGCGGGTGCAGGAAGAAGACGGTGACGACGATCGCCGCGGCGATCACTCCAAACAGGACGACGAACGCCTGGTGGAAGTCGTGCGTCAGCACCGTCGCCGACTGACCGCTCTTGGCCGAGGCGATCGTCGTCACGACGGCGAGGCCGAGCGCACCGCCGACCTGGCGTGCCGTGTTCGTGAGCCCGGAGGCGATCCCGGCGTCGGCCGGCGAGACACCCGCGAGCGACGCGACGGTCACCGCGACCCACGACAGCGCCATCCCGAGCCCGGTCAGCAGGAACGCGGGCAGCAGGTCGAACGCGTAGTGCCCGTGAACGGGCAGGCGCAGGAGCCAGCCCTCGGCGAGCAGGATCGACGTGAGCCCGGATGCGAGCACCGGCCGCGCGCCGAAGCGACGCACGAGCGGCCCGGCAACGTTCGCGAGCACCGCGATCGGCGCGGCGATCGCCAGGAACGCGACGCCGTTCTGTGCCGCCGAGTAGTGCAGCACCTGCTGCAGGTACAGCGCGAGCAGGAAGAAGCTCGAGAACGCGATCGACGCGAGCGCGACCGTCACGACGTTGCCGGCTGCGAGCGTCCGCACGCGGAAGATCCCGAGCGGCATCAGCGGTGCTGCGGCGCGGCGCTCGATGCCGACGAAGGCCGTCAGCAGAGCAGCCGAGGCTGCGAACGAGACCAATGCGACGCTCGAGCCCCAGCCGTGCTGGCTCGCGTCCGTCAGGCCGTACACGAACAGCATGAGCGACGACGTGACCGTCAGCGCCCCGGCGATGTCGAAGTGCCGCACGGCGTCGAGCCGCTTCGCCTCGGTGAGGAAGCGCGGAGCGAGGGCGATCACCGCGAGCCCGACCGGCACGTTGATCAGGAAGATCCACGGCCAGCTGAGGTACGAGGTCAGGACGCCGCCGAGCAGCACGCCGGCTGCGCCGCCGCTCCCCGAGGCTGCGCCCCAGATCGCGATCGCGCGGCTCCGGCCCTGCCCCTCGGGGAAGGCGGTCATGAGCAGCGACAGTCCGGCCGGCGCGAACAGCGCACCGCCGAAGCCCTCGAGGGCGCGGAACGCGATCAGCGAGCCGGACGACCAGGCGAGCGCGCACAGCGCGGAGCCGAGGACGAAGACGCCGAGGCCGACGGCGAACATCCGCCGCCGCCCGTAGAGGTCGGCCACGCGGCCGCCGAGCAGCAGGAAGCCGCCGAAGACGATCGCGTACGAGGTGATCACCCACTGGAGACCACCCTCAGAAAAGCCCAGGGAGGCCTTGAGGGCGTCCAGGGCGACGTTCACAATCGACACGTCCAGCACGACCATGAACTGGGCGATGACGATCAGGGCAAGGGCGCCGTAGCGCCGCGAAAGTGCAGTGGAACCCATCAATCTCCTCCCAAACAGTTGAGCCATACCACGATCATACACGACAACTATCGGGTCGCGCTACACTTCGTGACGAAATGGTGATTGCACAGCTTGTGAAGACTCCGAAGGCGCTCCTCGAGAGCCCCGGCTTCCTGCTCAAACGGCTCGGCCACCTCGTCAAGGAGAAGACCATCGACGCCTACGACGGTCGGACGCCCTACGCGTACGGCGTGCTGACGCTGCTCGACCAGGGCGCCTGCCAGACGCAGGCGACGATCGCCGACGCGCTCGGGTACGACCGCAGCTACCTCGTCGGCGTGCTGGACGAACTCGAGCGCGACGGCCTCGTCGAGCGGCGTCGCGACACGACCGACCGTCGGCGCCACGTCGTGACGATGACTCCGACCGGCAAGAAGGAGCTCGCGCGCCTCCGCCGCATCCACGAGTCGATCGACGATGAGTTCTTCGCCGCGCTCAGTGCGACCGAGCAGAAGACGCTCACGGCGCTGCTCGAGAAGGTCGCCGCGTCGCAGGACCCGCGCTACTCGCGCTGATGCGGCTCAACGCGTGGCTCGCCCGCGCGGGCGTCGCCTCGCGCCGCAAGGCCGACGAGCTGATCAAGGCCGGCCGCATCACCGTCAACGGTGAAGTGGGACAACTGAACACGTTCGTCGGCGCCGACGACGACGTCCGCCTCGACGGCGAGCAGCTCACCAAGCAGAAGCTCGCCTACGTGCTGCTCAACAAGCCCGCGGGCGTCGTCACGACGGCGCGCGACCCGCAGGGGCGGCCGACCGTCGTCGATCTCGTGCAGCACGACTCGCGCGTCGTACCCGTCGGTCGCCTCGACGCCGACACGACCGGTGCGCTGCTCCTGACGAACGACGGCGAGCTTGCGCACAAGCTCGCGCATCCGCGCTACGAGGTCGACAAGGTGTACGAGGTCGAGTGCTGGACGCAGCCGACCGACGAGGATCTGCAGCGGCTGCGCGACGGCGTCGAGCTCGACGACGGACCGACGCGCCCCGCCCACGTGCGCCGCATCGACGGTGCGCTCGTCGAGCTGACGATCCACGAAGGCCGAAACCGGCAGGTGAAGCGCATGCTGGAAGCGGTGGGCCACCGAGTCCGGCGGCTGCACCGCTCCCGCTATGCGAACCTCACCGTCGACGGGCTCGCGCCCGGCGAATGGCGCGAGCTAGGGCGCGACGAAGCCCATGCGCTCGTACATCTGGCGCAGAGTCGGCGCTGACACCTCGCGCGCCTTGTCGGCGCCGATGCCGAGCAACCGGCGCAGCTCGGCTTCGTCGGCGCGGAGCTCGCGGTAGCGCTCCTGCACCGGCGTGACGAGCTCGACGACCGCCTCGCCGACGTCGCCCTTCAGATCGCCGTAGCCGCGGCCGTCGTAGGCCGCTTCGACCTCGGAGATCGAGCGTCCGCTGGCGACCGAGAGGATCTCGATCAGGTTGGAGACACCGGGTTTCTCACCGGGCACGTAGCGAACTTCGCGCCCCGAGTCGGTCACCGCCGTCTTGAACTTCTTGCGCACGGTGTCCGGGTCGTCGAGGAGCAGAACGGTGCCCTGAGCGGTGCCGCCGGTGGTCGACATCTTCTTCGTCGGCTCCTGCAGGTCCATGATCCGCGCGCCGACCTCCGGGTAGACGCCCTCGGGCACCTTGAACGTCTCGCCGTAACGCGCGTTGAAGCGCTGCGCGACATCGCGCGCGAGCTCGAGGTGCTGCCGCTGGTCGTCGCCGATCGGGACGATGCCGGTCTGGTAGAGCAGGATGTCGCCCGCCATCAGCACCGGATAGGTGAAGAGGCCGGCGGAGACGAACTCCTTGCCTTCGCCCTTGTCCTTGAACTGCGTCATGCGGCCGAGTTGCCCGAACCCGGTGACGGCCGAGAGCAGCCAGGCCGCCTCGGCATGCGCGGTCACGTGGCTCTGCGCGAACAGCACGCAGCGATCCGGGTCGAGACCGGTGGCGAAGAGCAGCGCGGCCAGATCGAGCGTCTGGTCGTGCAGATCCTTCGGGTCGTAGTCGGTCGTGATCGAGTGCAGGTCGACGATGCAGAAGAACGCGTCGTTCGGGTTCGCGTCCTGCGTCGCGACGTACTGGCGCATCGCGCCGATGTAATTGCCGATGTGTTTGGCACCCGTGGGCTGGATGCCGGAGAAGACGCGCATGGTCTGGATCACCTCGTCTGGAGTCGTTTCAACTCGCGCCGGACTGAGTCAGCGGACGAGGCGGCGTCTAGCGCAGGGCTCCGCCTCGCCCGCGGCGCCACTGCCAACGGCTCACTGAGGCGTAGGTCACGCTGGCAGGATAGAGGAAATGGCAGTCACCCCTTCGACCTGGAGCCCCGATTCGTGGCGCGAGAAGCGCGCGCTGCAGCAGCCCGAGTGGCCGGACGCCGCCGCGGCGACGGCGGTGCTCGAGCGGCTGAAGACGAGCCCGCCGCTCGTGTTCGCGGGCGAGGCGCGCGCACTCCGCGACAACCTCGCGAAGGCGATCGACCGCCGCGCGTTCCTGCTCCAGGCCGGCGACTGCGTCGAGTCATTCAACGAGATCTCGACCATGCGGATCCGCGAGAAGCTGAAGATCATGCTGCAGATGTCCGCCGTGCTCACGTACGGCGCGACCCTGCCGGTCGTGAAGGTGGGACGGATCGCCGGCCAGTTCACGAAGCCGCGCTCGGACGCGACCGAGACCGTCGCCGGCGAGGAGATCCCGAGCTTCCGCGGGCACATGGTGAACGGCGACATCGCGACGGCCGCCGAGCGTGTGCCCGATCCGCGCCGCATGCTCGAGGGCTACAACCAGTCCGCGGCCACGCTCAACCTGCTCCGCGCGTTCACCAAAGGCGGCTATGCCGACCTGACGCAGGTCCACTTGTGGAACAAGGACTTCGTCTCGTCGTCGCCCGAGGGGCAGCGGTACGAGCGGCTCGCCTCCGAGATCGAGCGCGCGCTCGCGTTCATGGCCGCCTGCGGGATCGACCTCGCGGCCGAGCGGCGCCTGCACGAGGTCGACGTGTTCACCTCGCACGAGGGGCTGCTGCTCGACTACGAGGAAGGGCTGACGCGGCGCGACTCGCTGACCGGCGACTGGTACGACTGCTCGGCGCATCTGCTCTGGATCGGCGAGCGCACGCGCGGTCTCGACGACGCGCACGTCGAGTTCTTCGCCGGGGTGCACAACCCGCTCGGCGTGAAGCTCGGCCCGGGTGCGACGCCCGAGGACGTGATCGAGCTCTGCGAGCGGCTCAACCCGCTACGTGTTCCGGGGCGGCTGACGTTCTACGCGCGCATGGGCGCGGAGCGCGTGCGCGAGCTGCTGCCGCCGCTCCTGCGCGCGGTTCGCGACGAGGGCCATCCGGTGCTGTGGGCGTCAGACCCGATGCACGCGAACACGATCCGCACTGCCGACGGCCGCAAGACGCGCCGCTTCGACACGATCATGGCGGAGATCGAAGGCTTCTTCGCCGCCTGCTGGGAGACCGGCGCCTGGCCCGGCGGCGTGCACCTCGAGTTCACGGGCGAAGACGTGACCGAGTGTCTCGGCGGCGCCGACGACCTGCTCGAGGAGCACCTCTCGTCGCGCTACGAGACGCTGCTCGACCCGCGCCTCAACGCGCGGCAGTCGCTCGACCTCGCCTTCCGGCTGGCCGAGCTCATGCGTCAGCGCGCGTAGTATTCGAGGAACGCCGTCCGCACGTGCTCGATGCGATGCGCGTAGTGCAGCACCGCGTCGACATAGAGCGGCGACGGGTTGTAATGGAAGAGCGCGTCGCGCTCGTCGGTGGCGCCGTGGTTCGCGGCGAGGTAGTTCGCGGCGCCGAGGATCGCGTCGTGCGCGTCGTGGACGTTGCCGCCGAGCCCGTACGCCTTCCACGTCGCCGGCTCGAACTGCATCGGCCCCTGCGCGCCGTCGCCGCTGTCGTTCCGAATCCGGCCGAATGCCGACTCGACGAAGTTGATCGCGGCAAGGAGCTGCCAGGGGATGTCGAACCGCTGCTGCGCCTCCTGGTACCAGGCGAGCAGCTTGGTCGCAGGCGGGGCCGGCTTGAGCTTGATCGGCCCCTTCGGCGGCGGCGTGCTTCGTCCGAGCTTCAGCAGATCCTGTTCCGCTTTCACGTCGTCCGTCTCGCTCGGGGCGAGCTCCTCGACCGCAGCGGAGGTCTTCTTCGAGAGCGCGATCTGGCGAATCAGCTTCTCGCGGTCGACCGTGAGCTCGAGCACCGCGCCCGGAGTCGGGCCGCTGCCGTTCCAGGCGGTCAGGGCGCTTCGGAGCGCCGACTCGTCGGCGTGGAGCTGCTGCACGATTGCAGCCGGGGTCGAGGTCACCACGCCCACAGGGTGTCATGTTCAATGAGTGGCGATGCGGGTTGCGATCGTCGGCACCGGACTGATGGGCACCTCCGCCGCGCTGGCCGCCCGGCGGCGCGGCGACGACGTCGCGGGCTGGGACCCGGACTCGGAGGTGCTCGCGGCGGCGGCCGCCCGCGAGGCGCTCGTCCCGGCGTCGTCGCTCGGGGACGCCGTCGCCGACGCGGCGCTCGTGATCGTCGCGGCCCCGATCGCACAGCTGCCGGTCGTCGTCGCCGACGTGCTCGCGGCGAGCGGCGACGCGACCGTCACCGACGTCGGCTCGACCAAGGCGTCCGTCGTGCGCGCCGCCGACGGCTCACCGCGCTTTGTCGGGGGCCATCCGATCTGCGGCTCGGAGGCGCGCGGGCCGGAGCACGCGAGCGAGCGGCTCTTCGAGGGGGCGACCTGGTTCTTGACGCCGGTCGCGCACACCGACGCCGATCGGCATCGGCTCGTCCACGGCTTCGCCTCCGACGTCGGCGCGACTCCGGTCGCGATCGACGCCGACGCGCACGACCGGCTCGTCGCGATGACGAGCCATGTGCCGCACGTGCTCGCGAACATCGTCGCGAACCAGACCGGAGCCTCGCGCGTCGAGGGACACGAGCCGCTCGCCCACGCCGGCGGCTCGCTCCGCGACATGACGCGCATCGCAGGCGCGAACCCGCGCATCTGGGTCGACATCTTTCTCGACAACGCCGTCGCGGTTCGCGACGCACTGCAGGAGCACCGCCGCCGCATCGAGCAGGTCGAGGCGGCGCTCGAGCAGGGCGACGCGGGCTTTCTCGCGCGCTGGATCGGCGAGGCGGCGGGGAACAGGAGGCGGATGCTCGAGCGCGAGTACCCGGATCCCGGCGAGCTGCAGCGGCTGCGGGTGCACGTGCCCGACCGGCCGGGCGTTCTCGCCGGGATCACGCAGGCGCTCGGCGCAGAGCGCATCAACATCGAGGACTTCGAGCTGCACCACATGTCGCCCGAGCGCGGCGGGACGTTGACGCTGCTCGTCGGCGGCGAGGGGGAGGCCGAGCGTGCCGCGACGCTGCTCGAGAGCCAGGGCTACAGCGTGGTCGTGACGGCGGTGATCGATGCTGATTGAGCCTTCCGCGGGGCTGTCGGGGCACTTCGGGGTGCCGGGCGACAAGTCGGTGTCGCACCGTTCGCTGCTCCTGGGCGCGATCTCCGAGGGCGACACGGTCGTGCGCGGCTTCGGGCGCTCGGAGGACACGGAGTCGACGCTCGGCGCGGTACGCGCGCTCGGCGTCGAGGTCGACGACGACGGGGACGAGCTCGTCGTCCACGGTGTCGGCCTCCGCGGCTTGCGCTCGGCGCAGATCGACTGCGGCAACGCCGGCACGCTCGCGCGGCTGATCGTCGGTCTGCTCGCGTTCCAGGACGGCGAGTTCACGCTGACGGGCGACGAGTCGCTCTCGTCCCGCCCGATGGAGCGCGTCGCCGGCCCGCTGCGCTCGATGGGCGCGCAGATCGAGACGACCGACGGGAGGCTGCCGCTGACGGTTCGCGGCGGTGCGCTGAACGCGATCGACTACGAGCTGCCGGTGGCGAGCGCGCAGGTCAAGTCGGCGATCCTGCTCGCCGGTCTCGGCGCGCAGGGGCAGACGACCGTGATCGAGCCAGTTCCGACCCGCGATCACACGGAGCTGATGCTGCGCGCAGCCGGCGTGCGCGTGACGGTGCGCCCCACGTCGGTGAGCATCGATCCACCGGAGCGGCTGCGGCTCGGGTCGGTCGACGTGCCCGGCGACTTCTCGTCTGCGGCGCCGTTCATCGTCGCTGCGACGATCGTCCCCGAGTCACGGCTGACGATCCACGGCGTGAACCTCAACCCGCGCCGCACCGGATTGCTCGACGTGCTCGAGCGGATGGGCGGCCGCGTGGGGATCGTCGCGCCGCGCACCGTCGGCTCCGAGCGCGTCGGCGACGTCGAGGTGCGCTCGGCCGAGCTGACCGCGACGACGATCGGCGCGCAGGAGGTGCCGCTCCTGATCGACGAGCTGCCGCTCTTCGCGCTGCTCGCTGCGCACGCGCGCGGGGAGAGCCGCGTCTCGGGTGCGGCGGAGCTGCGCCACAAGGAGACGGATCGCATCGAGGCGCTCGTCGACGCGCTGCGCGCGATCGGCGTGCGCGCGCGGGGCGAGGCCGACGGCTTCGCCGTCACCGGGGTTCCGGCCCGGCCGCGCGGCGGGCGCGTCGAGGC